>Ga0256829_1000368_pt1 | contig 47888 bp, 47 predicted proteins | sample 131447metaG_FD_185979 | JGI IMG/M metagenome (GOLD analysis project Ga0256829, IMG submission 185979) | Hydrothermal vent microbial communities from Lau Basin, Pacific Ocean - 131-447 | ecosystem: Environmental > Aquatic > Marine > Hydrothermal vents | place: Pacific Ocean: Lau Basin | collected... | reverse complement strand
CGGCTGCTTTGTGGGCTTTGACATTTGGTTTGAGTAGTTATTACTTTGGTGCTGTTTTAAGTAAATTTGCAGTTTATATAAGTGATAACAAATGGATTGCTCCTGTTATACTTTTATTTATCGGTGGGGCAGTTTGGTTGTATTTGGAAAAAGTTACGAAGAAGAAATAATTAAAAAAGAAGTAAAAAGCTAAGGGCTTTTTACTTCTCTACTTTTGGACCTGCGGCAGAAAAATCAAATTCACTGCTTGCATCTTGGTATCTTTTAAAGTTTTCAACAAACATATCTGCGAGTTTATCACGAGTATTATCAAAAGCCTCTTTATCTTCCCATGCATTTCTAGGGTTTAAAAGCTCAGGTCTTATATCTCCTAGTGTTTTAGGTACTTGAAGTTTAAAAGTTTTAGTTGTATCAAATTCGCTACTATTTATAGTACCATCTAAAATAGCATTGATACATGCACGAGTATCTTTTAAGCTCATACGTTTTCCAACACCATAACCACCACCTGTCCAACCTGTGTTAACAAGATAAACATTTACATTGTGTTTGTCGATTTTTTCACCGAGAAGTTTTGCATAGTCTGTCGGATGAAGTGTCATAAAAGCTTCACCAAAACATGCAGAAAAGGTTGCAACGGGTTCAGTAATCCCACGTTCAGTTCCAGCAACTTTTGCAGTATAACCGCTTAGAAAATAGTACATTGCCTGTTCACGTGTAAGTTTTGATACAGGAGGAAGAACGCCAAAAGCATCAGCAGAAAGAAAGATGATATTTTCTGGATGACCTGCCATAAGTTCAGGTTTATGGTTTATTATATGTTCAATAGGGTAAGAAACACGAGTGTTCTCAGTTTTTGAATCATCTGAATAATCAACATTTCCTTCCTCATCAACTGCAACATTTTCAAGGAGAGCATTTTTCTTAATGGCACCAAATATTTCTGGTTCCTGAGAACCGTCAAGATTGATAACTTTTGCATAGCATCCGCCTTCAAAGTTAAAAACACCGTCATCATCCCAGCCATGCTCATCATCTCCGATAAGTTGTCTTTTTGGATCTGTTGAGAGTGTTGTTTTACCAGTTCCACTGAGTCCGAAGAAGAGTGCTGTATCTCCTTTTTGTCCAACATTTGCTGAACAGTGCATAGAAAGTTTACCTTCAAGCGGTAACCAGTAGTTCATCATTGAAAAAATTCCTTTTTTTAATTCACCACCATACCATGTACCACCCATGATAGCAAGGTTTCTTTCTACGTCAAATAAAATAAATACGTCAGAGTTTAATCCATGTTCTTTGTATTTGTCATTTAATGCTTTTGAAGCACTTAAAAAGGTAAAACCAGATTCGAAAACTTCCAGCTCTTTTTCAGTCGGGCGTATAAACATATTTTTTACAAAATGTGCCTGCCAAGCTATCTCTGTAACAAAACGGATAGATTTTTTTGATGCAGGACTAGCACCGCTAAATACGTCAGTAACATAGAGGTCTTTATTTGAAAGTTGTTTGCGCGAGAGTTCTAGAAGTTCATTAAAAACATCTTCGCCTACTTTTTGATTAACATCACCCCATGCAATATGTTCATTTGAAGGATATCTGTCTACAAAATATTTATCTTTAGGGCTTCTTCCTGTAAAAACGCCGGTATCTACAGTGGTAGCACCACTTGTAGTCATAGCACATTCTTTTTTTTCAAGTTCATTTTCAATTAAGTCATCATAACTCATATTATGATGTATCTTACCTACATTTTTAAGCCCTAAATCTTCTAATTCTTTTGTTAAATTCATAGTTTACCTTGTGGTATATAATAGTAGCCGAAATTATACTACTTCTAAACCTAAATTAAAAGTAAAATAGAGAGCTTTTTAAATATTATATCGGTAAATTCTATGAAAAAAATGTTAAATTGGTCGATTTAGTTACTGTAATAGTAAAGAATGAATGAAAGGACATATGATGCAAATTAATTCAAACAAATCGATAAATACTACAGCGACGGGTAAAAACAATGTAAAAATTAACTTTACAGAAAAGTTGAGTAAAAAAGAGGCTTCAGATATAAGAACTCAGATTACAAAGAATGCAAATGCTTTTGCTCTTAAATCTGTAAATATACAAGGGAAGTTAGTCTCTAAAGAGGTTGATTTCAAAGTAGCCTATAAAGATTTCCAATCATTTTTAGAAGATATAGGCTATAAAGGTAAGCCAATAGCGGATCTTTCTCAAGATGAAGCTGCAAAACTTGTAAGCGAAGATGGTATTTTTGGCATCAAACAGACTTCAGAGCGTATAGCAAACTTTGTAATATCTGGTGCAGGTGGTGATGAAGAGAAACTTCGTTCAGGAAGAGAAGGGATGCTTCAAGGTTTCAAAGATGCTCAAAAAATGTGGGGAGAAGAAAAACTGCCTGATATCTCTCAAAAGACAATGCAAGCAGCTCTAGAAATAGTCGATACAAAGATGCATGATTTAGGATTTCCTATCCTCCGTCAAGAAGCATAAGCTAGTTTAAGGATTTTTTGTTAAAATACTGCTCTTCATTTATTACAGCTCGATTAACTCAGTGGTAGAGTGCTTCCATGACATGGAAGAAGTCACTGGTTCAAGTCCAGTATCGAGCACCATCATAAAATATTTCACAGTTTATTGATTTTTTAATTGTTAGCATTTGGTGGAGCTGTGCGGAATCGAACCGCAGTCCGAAACCTAGCTACCCTCAACGTCTACATGTTTAGAGAAGTTGTTTAAATCTCATCTTGCTTCACACAACTTGCAAAGCTACACAAGACCAGCCTCGTTGATTTGTTTTGAGCTGAGACAAACTCAAAATATATCTAAATAAAGGGTTATACTTCGAGTCCTGCTTATTTAGAATCCACAGGTGAAGCAGCCCGTCCTCTAAGAGGGGGTAAAACTTAAGCTACTGCTAAAGCTGGGCGATAATTTGTATTGTTTGCGTTTAAGCAATTGTGAGCCGTGTAACGGAAATGCTCAGTCCGACATGCAGTTGAAAGCGACTAAATCCCGTCGAAACCAGGTCAGCCCCAAATTTTACTTTTTAAAAAAAGTAGTGTGTTATTATATCAAGTTATTGTGTTTAATTGTAAATAAAGTTTAGGAAATTGATATAAAGGTGGTGGCCTGTCTCGGAATCGAACCAAGGACACAGTGATTTTCAGTCACTTGCTCTACCGACTGAGCTAACAGGCCATAAATAAAAGTTTCTCAAAAGTGGTGGCCTGTCTCGGAATCGAACCAAGGACACAGTGATTTTCAGTCACTTGCTCTACCGACTGAGCTAACAGGCCATCTTTTAAAGAGCGAAAGTATAGCCCATAGGTACTGAAAGTTAGCTTATACTGCGTGATGAATCATTTTAAAGGAATAGACCATTTTGCATAATAGGCAATAAGTCTGAGAGCCAGTGCTGCAAAAAAGAGAAGAGAAATATTTGTATAAGAACTTACATGTAGAATATGTAAGATATATAAAATAATAGCGATAAGTATGGAAACAGTACCGTAAAAACCTGTTTTTAAAACAAAAGGAACTTCGTTTATAATGACATCTCTTGCTATTCCTCCTCCTACCGCCGTAAGAAATGCCATTGCGATTATGCCTGTAAGATTGAAACTGTTTTGTATGGCAATAAGTGCACCGGAGATACTAAAAGAGACTAGGCCAATAGAATCACTTAAAATAAAGAGTGCTTTGTTCTCAATGGAATTACGTTTATGAAATTTAAAGATGATTAAAAGGAGTAACACACAAAGAACTATCAGTGCAGGGTAATTATGAGAGAATGTAAAAGGAATTTTATTTACTGTAACATCTCGCATTATTCCACCGCCTAAAGCTGTTAAGAAGGTAGCTATTAAAACACCAAGTAAATCAAGTCTATTTTTTGCCGCAATAAAAAAACCACTCATTGAAAAAGCAATAATACCTATATATTCTGCTATTTCAAACACAATGCAAGTCCCTCAACTATTGCAGTTTTTTCTAAATTTTTTATTTTTTCTTCGAGTCTATTGACATCATCATTAGGCATTATTTCTAGTGATTTTTGTAGAATAATTTTTCCATCATCATAATGCTCGTTTACTTCATGTATGGTTACACCGCTTTTCTTTTCTTTATTCTTTATGACAGCTTCATGTACAAATCTTCCATACATACCTGCTCCGCCGTATTTGGGTAGCAGTGCGGGATGTGAATTAATAATTTTGAAGTTACATGTAAGAATAGAAGGAATCTTTTTCATATAGCCGGATAAAAATATATATTCACAATGATGCTCTTTTAGAAGTTCATAAAGTGCTTCATCGGGATTATCATCTGTTTTTGTATTGACAAGCTTACATGTAAGATTATAATCTTTCGCTTTTTCTAACACTTTTGCCTGTGTATTATTTGAAACGACAAGTACAATGTTTAACGGTAAAATTCCCTCTTTTACACCTTTTACAATTGCATCAAGACCACTGCCATTATGCGATGCAAATATTGCTATATTTTTCATGAAATTTATCTTATTTTGAGTGTAATTAATGCCAAAATATTGGAAAGGATGGCAATAATCCAAAATCTTACAATTATTTTGTTTTCTGCCCATTTCTTCATTTCAAAATGATGATGAATCGGTGCCATGAGAAAAATACGTTTTTTTCGTAGTTTAAAACTTCCAACCTGTAATATAACAGAGAGTGTTTCTATAACAAATATAGAACCAATGAGTAATAAAAGAATTTCGCTTTTGCTAATAATTGCTAAATATCCTAAGAATGCACCTATTGTCAGAGATCCACTGTCTCCCATAAAAACTTCTGCGGGATGACAGTTATACCATAAAAATCCCGTTAGAGCACCGACTAAAGCACTGGCAATTATAGCAACTTCACTGACTTCAAAATGAGGCATTAAAAGGTAAGAACTGATTTTAGCATTTCCTATTATATATATAATAATACTCAATGTTGAAAGCGCAATAATGGAAGGAACGGTAGCTAGACCATCGAGTCCATCCGTTAGATTCACGGCATTTGAACTTGATACAATCACTAAAACCCAAAGAAGCAGTGCAAAAGCACCCATATCTAGAAGCGGTTTTTTTAAGAAAGGAACGTATAAATCAGTATTAAAATCTGCAAAATAGCATAAAAAACAAGCAATAATGAACGCAGAAACTATTTGCAGTGCCAGTTTTGTTCTCGCTTTGAATCCTGCAAGATTTTCATTCTTTTTTATTTTTGCAAAATCATCTTGAAATCCGATAAGAGAGAACAAAACAAGTGTTAATAACCCACCGAGTGCATAAGCATTGGTGAGCTTAATTGTAAAAAGTGAAGCAATAATCGTTGCACCAATAAATACAATTCCTCCCATAGTAGGAGTAGAGACTTTTTCTTGATGTCTCTGGGGCGCCCATTTATTTATGGGTTGAACACTTGAATGCTTTTGTGCCCAACGAATAAATTTTGGCAATAAAAAAAGTGTGAGTGTGAGTGCAATAAAAAAGGCAATGCCTGCACGAATGGTAATGTAACCTAAAATATTTATATCGAGTAATGTATGTAACCAGTAAAGCAAAAATATTTCCTATTGTATAATTCAAAGCGACATTATAGTATAATCACGCAGTAAAATTATTAATAGGAATAAAATTGAGTAAAAAAGCAATTTTAGTCATAACAGATGGAATAGGGTATTGCTCAAAGACGGAGCATAATGCATTTTATAATGCAAACAAACCGACCTATGACAAACTTTTTAGTGAAGTGCCACACTCTTTAATTGATACATTTGGTTTGAGTGTTGGTTTGCCTGAAGGACAGATGGGTAACTCTGAAGTTGGACATATGAGTATAGGAAGCGGACGTGTTTTGTATCAGGATTTGGTCAAAATATCTTTAGCTCTTAAAGATGGCTCTTTAGAAAAAAATGAAGTTTTACAAAATTTATTTACAAAATCAGAGAGACTCCATTTGATAGGCTTAATGAGTGATGGCGGTGTACATTCTCATATAGATCATTTTATGGGTATAGCTGATATTGCTGCACAAAATGGGAAAAAAGTTTTTCTGCATCTTATAACCGATGGGCGTGATGTTTCCCCCACTTCTGCACAAAAATATCTTGAACAAGTTACAAAGCATCTGAATGAAAATATTATAATTGCTTCCATTTCCGGACGTTTTTATACAATGGACAGAGATAATCGCTGGGAAAGAGTGAAGCGTGGTTATGATGCTATTGTAAATGCAGAGCCTAAAACAAATATGAGCCCTGAAGCATATGTTGGGCACTCTTACTCACTTGGTGAAACAGATGAATTTGTAGAGCCGACTGCTTTTAAAGCTTATGATGGTATGCAAGATGGAGACAGTGTTCTTACTATAAATTTTAGAAGTGACAGAATGCGAGAAATGGTTACAGCCATAGCTGATGAAAATTTTGCAGAATTTGAAAGAAAAGTTTTACATGTAAATTTGGCAACGATTACAGAGTATGATAAAAGTTTTAATTATCCGGTGATGTTTAGAAAAGATGTCCCTCAAAATACTTTGGCGGAAGTTATTGCAAATGCTGGACTTAGACAATTACATACGGCAGAAACTGAAAAATATGCACATGTGACATTTTTTCTTAATGGCGGTATAGATGAACCATACGAAAATGAGACAAGAGTTCTTATTCCTTCGCCTAATGTAAAAACGTACGATATGAAACCTGAAATGAGTGCCAAGGAAGTTGGTCAAGCAGTCTTAGAAGCTATGGATGCTGAGTATGATTTTATAGTTGTAAATTTTGCAAATGGTGATATGGTAGGGCATACAGGCGATTTGGAAGCGGCACAAAAAGCGGTTGAAGCAGTGGATGCGGAGCTTGGAAAAATATGGACAAAAGCACAAGAGAACGAATATGCTCTAGTAATTACGTCTGATCATGGCAATTGTGAAGAAATGCGTGATGAAGATGGCAATGTCCTTACGAATCATACGGTTGGAAAAGTGTGGTGCTTTGTGGATGCTAATGGCGTAACAAAAGTGAAAAATGGTGGACTCAATAATATAGCCCCAACTGTGTTAAAATTGATGGAATTAGAGATTCCGCAAGAAATGGACGAGAGTCTGGTTTAGGTTCCGAAAAATAGAAAATAAAATTAAAGGAGAATACATAATATGAAATTTAGTGGAAAAAATGTTTTGGTAACAGGTGCAAGCCGTGGAATAGGTGCTGAGATTGCAAAAACCTTAGCCGGTTTTGGACTTAAAGTCTGGATAAATTATAGAAGCGGTGCAAAAGAAGCAGATGCAGTAAAAGAAATGATAGAAGCAAACGGTGGTAGTGCAGCAGTTTTAGGTTTTGATGTAACAGATGAAGCGGCATTTATTGATGGTATTAAAACAATTGTAGATGCCGATGGAGAACTCTCTTACCTTGTAAATAATGCTGGTATTACAAAAGATAAACTTGCATTGCGTATGAAAACAGAGGATTTTATGGCTGTAATTAATGCAAACCTTACATCTGCATTTATAGGTTGTCGTGAATCTATGAAAGTTATGCGAAAGAAAAAGTTTGGTTCTGTTGTAAATATAGCTTCTATCGTAGGTGAAACAGGTAACGGCGGGCAGACAAATTATGCAGCAAGTAAAGGTGGTGTGATTGCAATGACAAAAAGTTTTGCAATAGAAGCAGCAACAAGTAAAATACGCTATAATAGTATAACACCAGGATTTATCGCAACTGAAATGACAGAAGTGCTGAGTGATGAGGTGAAAAAAAGTTTTACAGACAAAATTCCGATGAATCGTTTTGGAAATGCTAGTGAAGTAGCAGAAGCGGTAGCATTTTTACTTTCAGATTATTCCAGCTATATTACAGGTGAAACATTAAAAGTAAATGGCGGAATGAACATGGCATAAATCTTATCTAAGATATTTATGCTATAATTACAGGATTTTAAACTTAAAAACAGGAGCTATAATGGCACTTTTGGATGATATTAAAGAAGTAGTAGTAGAGCAATTAAGCGTTAACCCAGATGAAGTAAAAGCGGATGCAAAATTCGTTGAAGATTTAGGTGCAGATAGCCTTGATGTTGTAGAATTGGTTATGGCTCTTGAAGAGAAATTTGATATTGAAATTCCTGATGATGAAGCTGAAAAGATTCAAACAGTTCAAGATGTTGTAAATTATATCGAAAACAAGTAGTTAGTTTTTAACTTGCTAAGGGAGGTATCTTGCCTCTTTAGTAGCAAATATTTTTAATAGTTAATTATTATATTGATTTTTAAAAGTATTTTATATTTATGGAGAATATTCAATGAGAAGAGTGGTAGTAACAGGTTTAGGAATGATAAATTCAGTAGGTCATGATAAAGAGAGTTCTTTTAAGGCAATATGTGATGGTGAATGTGGAATTGATACAATTACTATATTTGACCCGGAAAACTTTAGTGTAAAAATAGCCGGAGAAGTAAAAGATTTTGATCCTGCAACAGTTATGCATCCAAAAGAAGTAAAAAAAGCAGATAGATTTATTCATCTTGGACTTAAAGCTGCACAGGAAGCAATGCAAGATGCTGCAATTCCTGAAGATACTGACATGGACAGATTTGGAGTATGTGCCGGTTCTGGAATTGGTGGACTTCCTTCGATTGAGAAAAACTCTGTAATTCTTAGCACAAAAGGGCCTAGACGAATTTCTCCATTTTTTATTCCTGGAGCACTTGTTAATATGCTTGGTGGATTTGTTTCAATTGCACACGGAACAAAAGGGCCTAACCTTTCAAGTGTAACGGCATGTGCTGCTGGAACACATGCTGTGAGTGATGCTGTAAAAACTATTATGTGTAATGGTGCAGATAAAATGCTCGTTGTTTCTGCAGAATCTGCAATTACTGGTGTTGGTGTAGGTGGTTTTGCTGCAATGAAAGCACTTTCAACAAGAAATGATGATCCAAAACATTCATCTCGTCCTTTTGATGCCGATCGTGATGGTTTTGTTATGGGAGAAGGTGCTGGTGCACTTGTTCTTGAAGAGTATGAAGCTGCAGTTGCTCGTGGAGCAAAAATATATGGTGAAGTTATTGGTTTTGGTGAAAGTGGTGATGCAAGTCATATTACTACACCATCACTTGATGGTCCTGCACGTGCTATGAAAGCTGCTTATAAAATGGCAGGAGAACCAAAACTAGATTATGTAAATGCACATGGAACAAGTACCCCTGTAAATGACAAGAATGAAACTTTAGCACTTAAAGGTCTTTTAGGTGGAAAAGAGAATTGTCCTCCAATGAGTTCTATTAAAGGGCAAATTGGGCATTGTCTTGGTGCTTCTGGTAGTATAGAAGCTGTTACCTGTTTAATGGCAATGAGAGATGGAATCATTCCTCCAACTATTAATTTTGAAACACCTGATGAAAACTGTGATTTGGATTATGTAACCGAAGGTGCAAGAAAAGCTGACTTGAACGTTGTTATGAGTAATTCATTTGGTTTTGGTGGGACAAATGGTGTTCTTATATTCAAAAAAATCTAATTGATAAGGATTTAATTTGGCTACATATTTAGACTTTGAATATAAAATAAAATTTATTCAAGAAGACATAATCTCTGCACAGGTTCGTCATGATCATACGGCTGTTGATGAATTAAAAAAGAAATTAGATAAAGAAGTCGAAAAGATTTATAAAAATCTTTCAGACTTTCAAAAACTTCAACTTGCACGTCATCTCGATCGTCCTTATGCACTTGATTATATTAATCTTATTATGAGAGACAAGTATGAGATTCATGGTGATAGACATTTTAGTGATGATGCTGCCATTATTTGCTATATGGGTTATATCGGTGATGAAAAAGTTATGGTTATCGGTGAGCAAAAAGGACGTGGTACAAAAAATAAACTTAAACGTAATTTTGGTATGCCACATCCTGAAGGTTACAGAAAAGCGCTTCGTGCTGCAAAACTTGCTGAAAAGTTTAATATTCCATTATTAATGCTGATAGACACACCGGGTGCTTATCCTGGAATTGGTGCTGAAGAAAGAAATCAAAGTGAAGCAATTGCAAGAAACTTATTAGAATTTGCAGAGGTAAATACACCGACAATTTCTATAGTTATAGGTGAAGGTGGTTCTGGTGGTGCTCTTGCAATCGGAGTTGCTGATAAATTTGCTATGATGCGTTATTCGATTTTCTCTATTATTTCTCCGGAGGGTTGTGCAGCCATATTATGGAATGATCCGAAAAAAGTGCAAACAGCTACAAATGCTTTGAAAATTACAAGTGCTGATTTAAAAGAACTTGACTTAATTGACGATATTATTGATGAGCCGTTGATTGGAGCACACAGAGAAAAAGAGAGAGCTGCCGAAGTTCTTAAAGAGTATTTCTTAAAAGAAGTAGCTACACTAAAAGCTATGAGCAGTGAAGAAAGAATGGATGCTCGTTATGCAAAACTGATTAAACCGGGTGCTTTTAAAGAGTAGCTTTACTCTTGTGCATCTTTCAAAAGTGGGTCAAACTTTGGACGTTTAAGTCTTGGTGCCTCTTTTGAAAATTTTATTAAATCTTCTACCGTTTGTATATCTTCATTTAAATTTTTTAGACTAAGTAAAAAAAGCCCATAAGTAGTGATAACATCACTCATGGCTCTGTGATGTCTTGCTTGAGGATTTAAGTTATATGTTTCATTGAGGTAAGAAAGAGCATATCTGTAAGATACAATGCTTCTCTCTGCTAGTGCAAGTGAACATAAGCTTCTATTTAAAAGAGGTTCTAATCCAATCTTTTGCATACTTTTGGAGATGAAACTATAATCAAATTTTACATCATGAGCAATTAATACCGCATCACCCAGGAAATGTTTAAACCTGAGTAAAACATCTTTTAATTCTGGTGCATCTATTGTATCATCAACAGATATTCCGGTAAGCTCTATTATGTGAGGGTTAATTTCTTTTGCTTTTACCAATGATTCAAATCTATCTACTATTTGACCATTTTTTATTTTGATTGCTGCTAGCTCTATAATTTGATGTTTTTCAATTTTTGAACCATTTGTTTCAATATCAACAATGCAAAATTCAGCTTCATGTATAGGAATAAATTTTGTATCAAAATAGTATGCACCCTGATGTTTAATTACATGTAAACCTTGGGCTCTCCATAGCTCGATAGATAAGTCCAATTCTTCATTGAGTTGGTCTTTCATTGTTTTTAAAGAGAGACCTCTAGAAGAGAGTTTAGATATACTTTTAGCATCAAGGGTAAAATCGTTAGTGAGCATTTTGTATAAACTTTTGTATTTTTTCTTTGTCTTTTATTCCGTATGCTATTTCAACGGAACTACTGACATCAAAGGCATAAAAACCATATTTTTTTAATGCGGTGATATTATTTGGAGTAAGCCCGCCAGCAAGGATAATTTTAGAACAATCGACATCTTCAAACCACGTTGTATTTATTTGTTTACCTGCTCCACCATAGGCTTCACAATAGGCATCAACTAAACGATATTCATCAGCATATTTAAGAATATCTTCTTTTTTTTGTGCCCGTATGACTTTTACATGTGGTACGTCAAGTTCATTATAAAATGCTTCATCCGCATCAAAATGTATTTGTGCGAGGGTAGCCCCAATATCTTTACATGTAGCATTTACTTCTTGTGCCGTGACATTTACAAAAAGGGCAACTTTTTCAACAAAAGGAGGCAATTTTTTTATAATTTCTTTTGCTTGGGGTGGATTTATATATCTTGGAGATTTTTCATAAAATACAAAGCCTAGTGCATCTGCACCTGCATCTATAGCCATCATTGCATCTTCATAAGAGGTGATTCCACAAATTTTAGTACGCATAAAAATTATACTTGCAGGCTTTGTATTGCTTGTGCTCTGTTTGTATGTTTAAAAACATAGCTTCCAGCCACAACAACATCAACCCCTGCATCTTTAAGCATATGAATATTTTTATCACTAACACCACCATCTACTTGTATAAGACAATTTGGGTTAAGACGTTTTCTCATTTCGTTTAATTTTTTTGCTTTTGGAATAACAGAATCAATAAATGATTGCCCTCCAAAACCGGGATTAACACTCATTAGCAGTACCATATCTAAATCTGCAAGAAGGTATTCAAGCTCCTCTGGAATTGTATTTGGATTTAAAACAATGCAGGGCTTAATACCAAGAGAACGAATTTTTTGAACAAGTCTATGGGGATGTTTTTCTTCTTCAATATGAAAAGATATATATTTTGGTTGCAAAGGAGCAAACAGTTCAACGAAAAAAGTATTGTTTTCACACATAAGGTGAATATCCAAAGGTTTTGTGGCAGCTTTTGCAATTGCTGAAACAACGACCGGTCCAATTGTTAAATTTGGTACAAAGTGGCCATCCATAACATCTACATGAACTAAATCACAACCTGCATCACAAATTTCTTTGACATCGCGTGCTAAATTTCCAAAGTCTGCTGAGAGAATACTAGGAGCTACCTGCATTATATTCCTTTAATTTTTGAAATTATACGTTACACTAGCTTTTATCTTGTTAAGAAAAATAAAAATCTATCATTATTAAATGATAAATCAACTTGTACACCTTTTTTATTGTCCGCAACTTCTAAAAGTCCATCAACATCATGATATGTTCTTGGCAATGTGATGTCAACACTGATATGTTCATCAGCCAACAATGTTTTGACTTTTCCTCCAACAATATTAACAAGTTCAGCCAAGGTATCAAGAATAAGTTCTTTATCCTCAGTACTCTCACCAATTAATAATTCACAAGCTTTTTTTGCAATTTCAACAGGGAATATAAGCATAACCATTCCATCTATATCACCATAAAAACCTATAGAACTTGCAATTTTATCTTCTTTATTATCAATCTTTATTCTATCTACTTTTGCTGCATCTTTTACTGCTTTGGAATTTGTCATCATTTCTATCGTGGCAACGGTGGCATCTATAAAATTTGGTAATTCACTTACAAGTACTTTATTAAGTACACGTTTGTTTTTTACATTTGCAGCACTACTTGCCCCTAATTCGTCTAACAGCTTTTTGTTTTGGAGTATATCATCCATTTGAGCAAAAAAGAGTATACCTGCATCTTCGAGTGTTTCTTTAAAAGCAGCAGGTGTTTTTTCAAAAGATAAACCTACAAAACATATAGTGGCATTATATTCTGCAGAAGATGAAGAAAGTTTAGAAAAAAAGTTAAGTGCATGTATATTCATACTTACAACTTTATAGGCATCAAATATAAAGAGTCTGAAACCGACATTGAGCGAGTTGTTATGGTATGCTATATTGAAGGTATTTGTGATTTCTGCATCTAAAAAAGAGGAAACTGTGTAAATAATAGCATTCCCAGTAACCCTTGCTGCTACTTTTTGTCCCATTTGTCCTAAATAGGTTGACTCAATTACAAAATCATAGGCATCTTCAACTTTTGACTTTTCAAGAAATTCTGCTTCTGTTTGTGCAACGATAGGATTGTGTCCATTATCGTGTAACTCGATAGCAAGTGCTGCTCTTTGTGATTTATCTTCACTGTAAAGTAAAACATTTTTGTTTTTTTCTTTAAAAGTAGCACAAAAAAGGGTGGCAATCTGCTGTGTTTTAAACAAAGAAAAGCTTAAATCAGAATCATAAAATTTCATTATTGCATCATACTTTTTTGTATCATAATCACAAAAACCGACTACGATATGATTGGCAATCCGTACTTTACGAAACATTTTCACAAAAGTATCTAAGCCATTTCTATTAAAAAAAATGACTTTTTTTAGAGAAACAAGAATCATTTCTGCATTACTTTTGATGGTTACATCAATATCTTCTATGCTTAATAAAGCAGCACCTGAAGTACCGTCTAAAAAACCTTGAGGATGAAAAACTCCTATGCCATCTCGTATAACTGCTCTCATGAAATCTCCATTAGACTTAAAAAATCTTCATAAATGTCACTTACATAGTCAACCTGAAAATCAATGAAATCATTGAGCTGGGCATGTATGAATATTTCTTGCGATAAAGTATAAAATAGAAGTAAATGCATCCATTTTCCAAGCATATTGATTGTTTCATCAGAAGAAGGTTTAAGGCCAGATGCTGCATTGATAATTTGAGAAATACTCTCTGACATTTCCCACTTTTGCGCAATATTATCGCAAATATCGAATAAGTCCATTTTACAAAGTCTTTGTAAAATAGTATTTAAATCAATTTCATTGACACTTCTTAAAAGCCTAACATCTTCAATCTTTTCGCAAAAAAGAGCTTCTGAGACAATAATACTAGCAGGAAGTAATGAAATGGCACTTTGAATATCTTTGTCTTTTATACCAAGATGAGCAACAATTTTTTGCCACTTTGCAGATAATTGTGCCTGAAGTTCATAAAATGTAGCTTTGTTTAAAGAAAAAAGCTTCCATTTGACAGGGGATAAAAGTGAAATCATATAATTGTAAACAGCCTGTTGAGATTTTGACACACCTAAAATACCAAATATCTGAGAGACATCACTAACCTCATTTCTAAAACCATATATAGGCCTATTAACAAGATTTTTAAGATACGCACTCAAAGCCAAATCTTCTTTTGCAATTTTAGCGGCTTTGATTAAATCACCTTGGTCTAAAAGTATAATAGTTGCCTTTAAAATTTTTGGTGAAGGTGGAATTTTTTCTATAAATGCATTAACTTTTTCTTTTGTAATCAAAATATCATTCTTTGTGTTAAATATCGTATATTTTAACGAGAAAAAGATAATATAGAGTTGAAGGGGGCTTTTTCTTTTAAAATATATTTGGCTTAAGTTGGAGTTTTGCTTTGATTTGATACAATTCGCAACTTTAAAATATCATTCAAGGATACTCAAATGGCAAGAAGATGTGCTATTAGTGGCAAAGGCCCTATGAGTGGGAACAATGTTTCTCATGCAAAAAACAGAACAAAACGTCGTTTTTTATTAAACCTAAGAACAGTACGTATCACATTAGAAGATGGTACAACGAAAAAAATTAAGATTTCTGCAAGAGAATTACGCACACTTAAGAAAAATTCGTAGATTTAGGAATTTATTTTGAATCTTTCACAAAGGATTCGTAAATTTCTTAATTGGGAGAGCCCTCCCAAACCTGATCCTAAGCTTCTTCCTGAAGTTTACCCTCACCTAAAAGCTTTTCGCTTACCACTTATTTTAACTGTACTAGTTATGCTTATTGGGACAGTTGGTTATGTCCTTATTGATAATTTTACTATTATGGATGCTATTTACCAAACAGCAATTACTTTTACAACTGTTGGATTTGGAGAGACTGCTCCTGTTTCAAATGCAGGTAGAATATTTACTATAAATTTGATAATTGCTGGTTTTGCCGTATTTTCAAGTGCTATTGGTATTTTAGTCAATGAACTGAATAAGGGTCATATTGCTGCCATATTGAAGGAGAGAAGAATGTTATATAAAATAGCAAGATATAAAAAACATTTTGTTGTATGCTATCATAATGAGTATACCATTGAAGTAACAAAGCAGTTACGCGAGAATCATATTCCTTTTGTGGTGATTGATCCAAGACCGGAAATTCATGAATGGGCACTCGAATATAAATATCCACACTATCTGCAAGCACAGCCTCACGCAGAGCTCTCTATGCTCAAAGCTCATCTCTCATCAGCAAAGGGTTTAATAACCTTATCAAGCTCAATAGCTGATAATATTGCACTTATTGCTTCAGTGAGATTATTTGAAAAAGAGCATTTTTTACCTCGTCCGTATTATGTTATTTCATCAGCAGAAACCATCAGTGATGTAGAAAAACTTAAAAAGCTAGGAGCAGATACAGTGGTTTCTCCTACAAAGTTAACCGCACAACGTGTCTCTGCTATGGCAGCACGTCCAGATATGGAAAATTTACTTGAAGAATTTTTGTATAAAAATGACAATCCTTTGGATATGCAAGAAATCACAGTGCCTCGTTACAGTTGGGCAGTTTTGAAAAAATTAAAAGAGACACATATTCGTGAAATTGCAAATACTTCTGTAGTGGGCATCACAAGAAAAGATGGTAAGCTTATAGAAATGCCAAAAGGAGATGTCCTCGTTACGAGTGAATCTAAATTGTTGGTTATAGGAACGCAAGAAGGAATAAAAATTACAAAAGATTTACTCTCAAAAAGAGTAAAACCAAAGGAGCTTAAATTTGTATAAATTAACAGAAATTGAGGGTGGTGTGTGTGCTGCAAATGGTTTTTACGCTGATGGTGTGAGTGCTGGCCTTAAAGCAGATATGGCAAAAGATATGGCTTTTATTTATAGTGAAAAAAAATGTGAAATAGCCTCTATTTTTACAACAAATAAGATGGCTGCCGCTCCTATTAGACACTGCAAGGCCAAAGGAGAGTTTCAAACAAATTTTGTACTGATAAATTCTAAAAATGCAAATGCAATGACTGGAAATGCTGGAGTAGAAGATATAAATGAAATTTTGGCAACATTACCTGCAAATATAGAAAATCCTGTAATGAGTTCAACGGGTGTGATTGGAGTAAGAATTCCTAAAGATAAAATTATAGCAGGTGCCAAGCTTTTTGATTTAACTAAAAAAGATGCAGATGCTGCAGCTCAGGCTATAATGACGACAGATACTTTTTCAAAGCAGATAGCCTATAAAATTGAACTGGAAGATGGTAGTAGTTTTCATATTGGGGCAATGGCAAAAGGTGCTGGTATGATTAACCCTGCTATGGCTACAATGCTCTGTTTTATTACGACTGATGCTAATATTGCAAAAGAAGAGATGCAAGCGGCATTAAACAAAAATGTGCAAACTACTTTTAATGCGGCAAGTGTTGACGGTGATACATCTACAAACGATACGGTATTACTACTCAGTAATGCAAAAAGTGGAGCCTATCACGCAGAAGCATTCGAAAAAGCACTGCATAAAATAATGCTCTTTTTAGCACGTGAAATGGTACGAGACGGTGAAGGTGCTACAAAACTTGTTACATATAATGTAAGTGGTGCAAAAAGTGATGCTGAGGCTGAGATTGTAGCAAAAGCACTTTCCAATTCTCTTCTCGTAAAAACAGCATTATATGGACAAGATCCTAACTGGGGGAGAATAGCTTCAACGGTAGGAGCAAGTGGTGCATACGCTGTAGAAGAAAAACTTACAATTTCATTTAATGATATTTGTGTATATAAAAAAGGAGAGCTTTTCTTTGATGAGGCAATGGAGAAAAAAGCAAGTAAAGTTATGCAATTAAATACTTTTACAATTTCTTGTGACTTAGGCATTGCAGAAGGAAAATTTACCTCTTTTGGGTGTGATTTAGGTTATGAATATGTTAAAATTAATGCGGATTATAGAACCTAAGATTCTTGATAATCCTTTTTAAACTCTACGTAACGCGAAGCAGAAGCATAAAGTTCTTGTATTTCATGATCATTTAATTCTCTGACAACTTTTGCAGGGCTTCCCATGATGAGTGAACGGGGTGGAAATACTTTGTTTTTTGTTACAAGAGAACCTGCTCCCACAATACTTTCTTTTCCTATCACTGCACCATCAAGGATGGTAGCACTCATACCGATGAGACAAGCTTTCTCAATTGTGCACCCATGAAGCATTACACGATGTCCTATTGTTACATCATCTCCAATTATTGTCGGATTTCCATCACTTTTATCACTCTTTTTGTAATGCGTGACATGAATCATACTTAAATCTTGAATATTGACTCTATTCCCTATTTTTATGTAATGTACATCGCCTCGAACGACACAACCAAACCAAATGGAGCAATCTTTGCCACATGTGACATCACCGATAACATCAGCAGAAGGGGCAATCCAACTATTTTTACCTATTGTTGGTAGTATATTTTTAAATGAATGAAGCATTGTTATTTCCCTTAACTTTCAATGAAGAGACGGTCTACTAATTGTTGTACATGTGTAGTTGTCTCTTTTCTAGTTGCTTTTGCTATACGGTTGACATAATCTTCAAGCAATTTATGATTATTTATCATTTTTTCACCATCTTTTGGCTTGACTTTCGTATATGTACCGTCGTTTTGCAGTTCATGTGAAAGTGCATTGTCTGAACATTGCAACTTAAGAATTTGTATAATTTTATTTTTTGCATCTTCATCTTTGATGGCCGTTAAAAGTTCTATTCTTCGCACAAGATTTCGAGGCATCCAGTCCGCACTTGAAATATAAACTTTTGAAGCATCATTTTTAAAATAAAATGCGCGAGCATGTTCGAGGTATTTCCCTAAAATTGAAACAACTCTAATATTTTCACTAACATCTTCTACTCCTGGTTTTAAACAGCAAATTCCACGGACAATCAAGTCTACTTTTACACCAGCCATTGAGGCTTTATACAAGGCTCTTATAACATCTTCATCAACAAGTGAATTGATTTTTGCAATAATTTGTCCATTACTGCCTTGACGTGTTTCATTATGAATAAGAGAAAGAATCTTTGGCTTTATTTGTGAGGGTGCCATATATAGTTCATTGAGTTTCCCTTTTTTACTAAAGCCTGTTAAAAAGTGAAAAAATCTTGTTAAATCATTTGTTATGGCATCTTTACTTGTCATATAACTCATATCTGTATATATCTTTGCAGTAGATGGATTATAATTTCCTGTACCTAAATGTGCATACTGCTTGAGTTTTCCGTTTTTTCTTCGTGTGACAAGTGCGGCTTTTGCATGGACTTTAAAACCTTGAATACCATAAATAACATGAGCTCCTGATTTTTCAAGTGCTTTTGCCCAGATAAGATTGTTTTCTTCATCAAATCGTGCTTTTAACTCAACCATAACAGTGACTTGTTTCCCTGATTCACTAGCATCCATTAGGGCTTTTACAATAGGTGATTTTGTACCTGAACGATAGAGAGTCATTTTAATAGAAACAACATCAGGGTCTTTTGCTGCGTGTTGAATAATATTGATAACTGGATCAAAACTTTCATAAGGATGGTACATGAGTATATCCTGCTTTTCCAATATAGTAAAAATATCTTCACTATTCTCAAAAGGAGGCAGATTCTTTGGTTGAAACGAAGGTGCTAAAAGATGTGCAAAATCTTTATTTGAAACAATTTGCCAAAGACTTGAGAGGTTTAAAAATGTATGGTATCTATAAATATCATCTTTATAAATATGTGCATGACGGTTAAAGAAATTAATAATTTCATCATCAGCATTCGAACCAACTTCAAGTCGTACCATTTCTCCTTTACGTCGGAGCTTTAATCCCTCTTCAAGGATTTCCATAAAGTCGTCTGCTTCTTCTTCTTCTATGGCAATATCGGCATTTCTTGTAACCCGAAATGGTGCATATTTTATAAGCTCATACCCAGGAAAAAGTTCATCTACATGTTTTTGTACGACACTCTCAATAGGTACATATGTTCCGTTACCGAGTTCGACAAATCTGTTTAAAACTCGTGGAACGCGAATAATCCCAAAACGTTCTATATTTTCATTATCCATATCGCGTAATTTTACGATAAGTCCAAAACTCAAGTTGTTTAAATGAGGAAAGGGATGTGTTGCATCGACGGCAATGGGAATAATTACAGGATAAATATTTTCATTAAAGTATTGATTGAGTTTATGTTTGTCATGATTATTAACTTCATCATAGGTTTTAACACTGACACCATGAGGCTCTAATTTTTTAAATATTTCACTTCTGCAATGCTCTACAACTTGTTGCTCTTGATGCAAATAGTTTCTTATTTCACGAAGCTGTTGCAATGGTGTGAGCCTGTCTGCCCCTGAAACAATAATGCCTGCGGCGAAAAGTTTTTTTAACCCGGCAACACGAATCATATAAAATTCATCTAAATTTGTACCGTAAATAGCAAGAAATTTCAAACGTTCAAGAAGAGGAAGGGCGTTGTCTTGTGCCTGTTTTAGAACTCTTGTATTAAATTGTAACCAAGAAACTTCGCGGTTTAAATAGAGATTTGGATTTTTAAGGTTTACCATATATTTTAATCCTGAAAAACAAATTTTCTTTATTATATCGAATAAGTCCTTGTTATTTGATTACACCAGTACCGCTTATATTTGCAGCATGATAAATAGTAACTCCATTTTTTCTTGCATAATATTCTAAAAGTAATTTTTGTAAAGTAGGTTCAATTGAAGGGGTGAACCATGCATTATTACTTGTAGCTATCATATACTTGACATCTCCTTTGTAAAGTTCTTTACATGTAGCTTCATAACAAATGGCATTTCTAAATTTAATGCCTTTTATAGTAAAGTCTGTCGGTTTTTTTGCTGTTACAAAATCGCTAGCACCACTGAAAAATGTATCATTAATAAATTTTTGAGCAAATTTCGGCAGTGGAATATATTCACCAAAAGGGACTAATATAAGTTTTTTTGCCACTTTGTATTTTCCATTTTCAAACATATATGTAACATTATAATTCAAATTATTTTCATGTAAAAGAGCACCGGCAACAATAGTTATTTTCTTTGAAGCTTTTTGCAACTCTTTTATTAGTCTTGGATTTTCATTTAAAAAGAGAGGAAATACCGATTCGGGAAAAACGACAACATCATATTTATTGTGTACTGCCATGGCTATATCTTTAAAAATCATAAAAACTGTCGGATAGATGCGTTTTTCGAGCCACTTTTGGTCTTGTGGTATTTGTGTTTGCACTAGTTTTATTTTTAGTGGTGCATTCTCTTGTTTTGGATAACCGTAATTAAAAGAAAATATAAGAAGAAGCAGTGGAATAAATTTATAGTTTTTGTTTTTTATAAGGGCAGGTAAAGCAAGAGCGAGTAAAACAGCAATAAGTTGATATTTATAAACACCTATATAGCTATTGACAAATAAAAGTTCAATTTTCATCCAGTTCCAGCCTAAAGGTTCAAAAAAACTAAGTCCAAAAAGAAGAATAGCTCGTATGTAAGGCTTGTTGCTTAGGGCAAGCGGTGCAAAAAAAAGTAAATATAAAATACCAAAACCCAGAGTGACAATAGGTGCCATATAACCTACACCTTGGTATTTAAAGCTAAAGCCAATCCAGTAAAACCAAAATAACCCTATAAAAAAACCTGCAATAAGCAGAGATTTTTTGGGAATATATAAAAGTAGTGCAATTGCAAATAATCCAAATAGGGTATTTAAAAATTTATTTGTTATGCCAAAATATGCAAAATAGATAAAAGCACTAAAAAATGCAGCAGTTGTGATTCCAAGTAAAATTTTTTTTGTAAATGTATTCATTTTGAAATTATACGCAATTTAAGAGCTTATTAGCATAATTTTTGTATAATCGCTGCAATTTTATAAAACAAGGAAGAAAAAGATATGGAAATTATCTCTCAACTATTACCGTTTGTATTTTTAATTGCAATTATGTACTATGTAATTATTCGCCCACAACAAAAAGAGGCCAAAGCCAAAAAAGAGATGTTATTAGCTCTTAAAAAAGGTGATAAAGTCATCACAAACGGCGGTTTTATCGTTGTTATTCATAAAGTTGAGGATAATTTCTTAACTGTAAAACTTAATGATGAAACAATAGTAAAAATTACAAAAGATTCCATTGCAAAGAAGTACGAGGATGAAGCTTAATTACCGTATAGTCATTTTTGTATTGGCAATAGTATTTGGCATAGTTTTTTCTGTGCCTTCTCTATTGCAAACACAAAATGGCAAAAAAATAACCTTAGGTCTTGATTTGCAGGGTGGATTGCATATGCTTCTTGGTGTCAAAACAGCAGAAGCAACGAAATCTCGTATTAAATCTATGGCGGCAAGTATCAAACATTTTGCTGATCGTAACGATATTTTGATAGATGGACTGAGCTTTAATGATACGAGTGTAACATTTGAAGTGCTGGATAATGATGAAATCAAGAATTTTGATACATTCTTAGCAAAACTTGAAGGTGTAAAAATAGCACATAAGGGTTCTGTTATTACATTGAATTTAACACCAAAAGAGATTGCAAAAACTAAAAAGCAGGCTGTTTCTCAAGCAATTGAAACAATTAGAAATAGACTTGATCAGTTTGGTTTGTCTGAACCGGTTGTGGCACGTCAGGGAAAAGATAAAATTCTTGTAGAGCTTGCAGGTATCAAATCACAAGCAGATGAACAACGTGCCCGCGAGCTTATTTCTCGTGCTGCAAAGCTTGATCTTATGGCAGTTGATGAAGATAGAAATGCACGCGTATATAATATGAGTGATGCGGATGCAGCGGCATATGGTGATGTGATTTTAGAAGATGTTAAATCTCCTAAAATCAAGTATCTTGTACATGAAATTCCTATTTTAGATGGTGGAATGCTTACCGGTGCACATGTAGGTTTTGATAAAAATAACCGTCCTGTAATTGATTTTAAATTAAATGCAGAAGGTGCAGATATCTTTGGTGATTTTACCGGTAAAAATGTTGGTAAGCGTCTGGCAGTTGTGCTTGACGGCAAGGTTTATTCTGCTCCAAATATTAACGAACGTATTGGCGGAGGAAGTGGACAGATTTCTGGAAACTATACAGTTTTACAAGCAAAAGATTTAGCAATTGCCCTTCGTTCAGGAGCATTACTTGCCCCAATTTATATGATGGAAAAACGTTCTGTCGGTCCTAGTCTTGGAGCAGATAGTATCAAGGCTTCTATGGTAGCACTTATTGGCGGTTTTGTTCTTGTTATTGTTTTTATGATGGTTTATTACCGTATGGCAGGTGTGATTGCAAATATTGCACTTATTGCAAACTTGTTTATATTATTGGCTGTTATGAGCCTCTTTGGTGCAACGCTGACGCTGCCCGGTATGGCCGGTATTGTCCTGACGGTCGGTATGGCGGTAGATGCCAATGTTATTATAACCGAGCGGATTCGTGAACTTATTTATGAGGGCAAGTCGATGCATAAAGCCGTAGAAGATGGCTATGCAAATGCAATGACAGCAATTTTAGATGCTAATATTACGACGCTTATTGCTTCTGTTGTTTTATATGTTTATGGTACGGGGGCTATAAAAGGCTTCGCTGTTACTATGAGTATCGGTATTTTGGCTTCAATGCTTACTGCAATTCTTGGAACGCATGGAATTTATCAAATGATAGAACCAAAAATGGGTAAAAGTAAAAATTACCGTTTTTGGCTTGGAATTAAAGGATAATTATGGAATTTTTTAAATATAGTCGTACCTTTGATTTTATGAGTAAATCTAAATTAGCAATGTTGATTTCTACTATTTTAGTTTTGGCTTCGTATGCAATTTTGGCTACAAAAGGTCTCAATTACGGTATTGATTTTGCCGGAGGAACTATTGTACAGGTAAAATACGATACAAAAGCACCTATTAAAATAATGCGTGCAAAATTACAAACAAATAGCTTATTTGATGGTGCATCTATCAGTGAATTTGGTTCACCTGATGAAGTTATTATTCGTATGAAAACAAGTAGTGGAAGTGTTACAAAAGATATTGGGGATGTGACTCGCACAACACTCAAAGGAACAGGAAATTATAAAGTTCGTCGTGTTGATATTGTTGGGCCTAAAGTTGGTTCAGAGTTAAAAGAGAAAGGGCTTATGGCACTTTTTCTCTCAGTTGCTGCGATTCTTATATATGTAGCATTTCGATTTGAGTGGCGTTTTGCTGTGGCTTCTATTGCAGCACTTATTCATGATGTCTCCATAGCTATGGGGGCTGTATCACTTTTCCAAATAGATGTGAATCTTGATGTTTTGGCTGCAATTTTGACGCTTTTAGGATATTCGTTAAATGATACTATTATTGTATTTGACCGTATTCGTGAAGGTATTACAAAATCAAAAAATGCTAATTTAGCCGGAATTATCAATGAATCTATTACTAGAACACTTGCCCGTACAACATTGACTTCTTTAACGACATTCTTTGTTGTATTTACGCTATTTATGTTTGGTGGAGAGATTATTCATGCTTTCGCATTTACACTCTTAGTAGGTATTGTCGTGGGAACATATTCATCAATTTTTGTTGCTTCACCGATACTTATCTTATTTGGCTTTGATGTGAAAAATTATCATTCAAAATTGGCAGAAAAAGCAAAAAGAGAAGCAGAAAAGAACAGAATGCGCGAACAATTTGAATCTGGTGTAATGTAATAAAATAAAGGAAAAGTTATGGATTGGGGCAAAGTAGTATACGTATTTTTTTCACTAATGAGTTTAACATCAATAGCAGGATTTTTGTATGAAAATACTGCTATATCATTGTTTATCGCAGCGAGCGTGAATCTGATTTCTACAATTTTAAAAATAGGTGTGCGTAATTTACTTTCGGCAGAACTTCTTGCTTCCTCTTTGGTAGCAGATTTACACCTCATACCTGCCTTTGTATTTTTAGTTATTGTTCAAAATGATTCATGGGCAATTGCTTTGGCTATTGGTGCATTAATTGCAAATGTTTTTTCTATGGGACTTGTTTACATAGAAAGCAGTAAAACACAAGAAGAATATTAATATTTACAGGAACAATTAAATTGGAATACAGTGCAAAAAATATAGAAAAAAAATGGCAAGAGTATTGGAAAGATAACGAGAGTTTTGAGCCAAGTGAAGACTTTACACAAGAGAAAAAATATATACTTTCTATGTTTCCATTCCCTAGCGGCCGCCTACATATGGGGCATGTTAGAAATTACTCAATTAGTGACGCTTTTGCTCGCTACCACAGACAACAAGGAAAAAATGTTCTTCATCCTATTGGTTTTGATAGTTTTGGTATGCCTGCTGAAAATGCTGCTATTAAAAATGGAAGCCATCCAAAAAATTGGACGTATGACAATATTGATTATATGAAAAAAGAGTTTTATTCTCTTGGATTTTCATTTTCTAAAAAACGTGAAATGGCAACAAGTGATGAACTTTATACAAAGTTTGAGCAGGGCTTTATTATTGATATGTATAATAAAGGGCTTTTATACCGCGAAAAAGGGATGCTTAATTGGTGTCCGCATGATCAAACCGTTTTAGCAAACGAACAGGTGGTAGAAGGATGTTGCTGGAGATGTGACACACCTATTGTAAAAAAAGATATGAATCAATACTATTTTAAAATCACAGCTTATGCAGATGAATTGTTACATGATTTGAAAAAGCTTGAGGGTGGTTGGCCAAAACAGGTCTTGACTATGCAGGAAAACTGGATAGGTAAATCAAATGGGCTTGCTTTTGATTTGTATTTTGATGAAGCGAGTCAAACAAAACTTTCACATAAATTTGAACGTTTTGATGTATTTACAACACGTCCCGATACTATTTACGGTGTAAGTTATACAGCTCTTGCTCCTGAACATGAGATAGTTACTTATATGATTGAGCATAAACTTTTAAGTGCTAGTGTTATTGCAGAAATAAATGCTATGAAAAGTGCTTCTTCTATCGATAGACAAAAAGAAAAATCAGGAGTATCACTTAATCTACATGTAAAGCATCCTTTAACTGGAAAAAGCATTCCTGTATGGGTCGCAAACTTTGTTTTAATGGACTATGGAAGCGGTGCTGTTATGGCAGTTCCTGCTCATGATGAGAGAGATTATGACTTTGCAAAAAAATATGATTTAGCTATACACGCGGTAATACAGCCATTTGAGGGAGAACATGATTTCTCAAAAACTGCATTTACTGAAGTTGGAGCTTTAAGCAATTCTGGTGATTTTACCGGAATGAACTCCAAAAAAGCACAAGAACATATTATAGAAATGTTTGAAGACAAAGGTATTGGTAAAAAAACTACAAATTATAAACTCAAAGACTGGGGTGTGAGCCGTCAGCGATACTGGGGTGCTCCAATTCCTTTTGTTCATTGTGAAAAATGTGGACTTGTTATGGAGAAAAAAGAGAATCTTCCTATTTCTTTGCCTGATGATATAGAAATCACGGGAGAAGGAAATCCTCTGGAAAATCATCCTACGTTCAAACATTGTAAATGCCCTGAATGTGGTGGAGAGGCAAGACGTGAGACAGATACAATGGATACTTTTGTGGAATCTTCATGGTACTTTTTACGCTTTTGTGCATCACAACAAAATTGGCAAAAAGAGGCTTTTTCTGCAGAACAAATTAAATATTGGATGCATTCTAACGGGAATGAAGGCGTCGATCATTATATTGGCGGTATAGAACATGCCATTTTGCATCTTTTGTATGCAAGATTTTTCACAAAAGTTTTTCGTGATTTAGGCTATATTGATTTTGATGAACCTTTTGCCAAACTTCTCACACAAGGTATGGTTTTAAAAGACGGTGCTAAAATGAGTAAATCAAAAGGCAATACTGTCGATCCTGATGCCATTATAGAAAAATATGGAGCAGATACGGCAAGACTTTTTATACTCTTTGCTGCACCGCCGACACAAGAGTTAGAATGGAATGATAGTGCTGTTGAAGGTGCCTATAAATTTATAAAAAGATTTTTTGACAGAAGTGCGAATATAAAAAAATGTGAAGAAAAACCTGCAATCAAACATGCACTTTTAAGTAAAGAAGAGAAATTTGCACGTAAAAAAGTATATGAGGCTTTAAAACGTTCACAAGATGTTTATAACGAACGTTATACTTTTAATACAATGATTGCAGGAGTAATGGAAGCTATGAATGCACTCAATGGACAAAAAAATAGTGATGTCTGGAGTGAAGGTTATTGGATTTTAAGTGCTATAATGGAACCTGTAATTCCACATACATGTTGGGAAATCAGTGAAAAATATTTTAACTTGAAAAATCTTGCTCCTCAAGAAATAGTGGAAGAAGTTTTTGTTGAAGATTCTCTCTCTTTGGGTGTGTCTGTTAATGGTAAAAAAAGAGCTGAAATAGAAGTATCTGCGAATGCGGATAAAGAAGAGATTATAAGTACCGCTAAAGCGAGCATTGCTAAATGGCTTGAAGGTAAAGAAATAGTCAAAGAGATAGTTGTTCCAAAAAAACTTGTTAATATTGTAGTAAAGGGCTAAAAATGAAAAAATATCCACGCTTTGTAACTCTTGTGAGCCTGTTAATAGTGATGACAGTAGTGAGTGCTTGTGGATATAGACCCAGCTCAAAATATGCACGTAGTGTTGTTGGGCAAAAAATTAGTACACATGTTACTATATCTGCTCAAGATCCGGAAAATACCGTGCTTATAAAAGATGCTGTTGATAGTGCCATTGTTGAAATATTCCATGCATCGTTAACATCAAAAGCGTATGCCGACACTTCTTTGAATTTTACTTTGAGCCCACCAAGTTATGCAGCAATTCAGTATAATACAGATGGTTTTGTTATAGCATACCGTGCTACTATTATTTTGCATATAATAAGAGAATCGCAAAATATGAAAAAACAATATACAGCCAAAGGAACATATGACTTTTCTGTTGTTCCAAATGCTGTTATTACAGATCAAGAGAGATTTGATGCTATTAAATTTAGTGCTGTAAAAGCAATATCTTCCTTTGTTGCCCAAATATCGGCAGAAGGGTCTAGAAATAGATAGGAGAAAAAGCCATGACAATACAAACTATAATATCTAAAGCCGTAAAGCGACTTAAACTTGAGGGGAAGCTTTTAACTCCTGATTTTTATACTGAAGCCTTTTGTAAAGAGGCAAAAAAAGCGGGTATGCAGATTGAAGACTGCCAACATCTGAAAAAATTTAATCAAATGCTCAATAAAGATTTTCAAAAAGATTTGAAAAATTATAATATCAAAACGATGCATGAGTTTGTTCGCTTTTTAATTTCCAAGCTTAACAGAACGAATCCTACACAATGCTCTGATACATTAGAATCCCAAACACTCCTCGCAAAAAGAATTTTGCAGGTTGTTTCTGTGCTGCACAATAAAGAAGCAAGTGATTTGGCACAAAAAACACTTGAGTTGCTTGAGAGGGGTTCACAGCCCGAACAACTGAATCAGTTTAGACAGTATTGGGTCAATTTTCTTACAACTTATGATGATACATTTTTACAAAAACTTAAAGAGTATGGTGATGTAGATACACAGGATTTACAAAAAAGTATAGAAAGTCTTCACTTGGTATGTGCCTCTGACCCAGAATTAGGCAGTGTTGATTTATATAAGATATCGAGACTTTTGATTGCTTCTTTTGTACCTTCTATTGCTTCAAGTGTAAATGACACCATCGCAAATTTGAGTGAAAAAATTCAAAATAACCCTGCATTATTAGAGAGTGCAAGTGTAGAAAATGAGATAAAATCAGCTATATCACTTCGAATTGCCCTTGACAAAGAGAGTGTCAAAGAGATGATTGAATCAATTGACTCTGTATTAGATAGACTCTCTTTGCGACTGATAGACATGATTGAACGTTCTGATAGTTCAAATAGTGAAATACAGGCCATTAAAAAAGAGCTGGAGTCTTACACAGAAGTATCAGGTACAAATTTTAAAATTGCTCATAAAAAACTCTTTACTATTGCTGTTGCGTTAGAAGAAAATACACAGCTTTTAAGTCAAGATTTACAGTCACATAACAGTGAAGTGAAAATTTTAAGTAAAAAAGTGCATGCACTCGAAAAAGAGTTAGAAACTGCTAAGCAAGAATCTAAAGAAGATTTTTTAACTAAACTTTATAATAAACGTGCTCTTGATGAATTTATGCAGATTAAAGAGGCAGAATTTAAGCGTTATAATCGGAATTTCGCGATTGTGATGTTTGATATTGATCATTTTAAAAAAGTCAATGATACCTACGGGCATGAAGCTGGAGATGCAGTGCTTTCTGCCTTTGCTAAAATACTTAAGTTAGAAAGTAGAACGGTAGATGTTATAGGGCGTTTTGGAGGAGAAGAATTTTTAGCACTTTTAAGTGAAACAGATACAGCAGGCGGCGTCATATATGCGCAAAAAGTTCGAAAACATGTGGAAAAAACACGTTTTGTCTACAAAGGTAAACGCATTAAAGTTACTGTTAGTTCGGGTGTTTCCCAGCGTTTAGAACATGTTTCTTTAGAAGCCGCTATAAATTCTTCAGATGAATATATGTATAAAGCAAAACAAGAAGGAAGAAACAGAGTGGAGTATAAAAAATAACTGTGTTGCAAACATTCTTAGAAAAAAAGCCTCTTTATTATGATGAAATTGACTATGCTCGTATGCCTAGAATATATGAGCATATTCGCTCTTCTTTAAAAATTCCAAAAATTATTCATCTCATCGGTACAAACGGAAAAGGAACTACAGGACGTTTTTTAGCATCAGCACTTTATTCTTTGGGTTTTGATGTGGGACATTATACTTCACCACATATTTTGGAGTTTAATGAACGTATATGGCACAATGGAAGTAATGTCTCTTATGAAAAGCTCAATCGTACTCATGAAAAACTTTTATCACTCTTGACTTCCCAAGAAACAGAATCCTTAAGTTATTTTGAATATACAACAATTCTGGCTCTTTTGTTGTATAGCGAATGTGATTATGTTGTTTTAGAAGCGGGACTTGGCGGTGAACATGATGCTACGGCAATCTTTGAAAATATTTTTACACTTGTTACGCCAATTGATTTCGATCATGAAGCCTTTTTAGGGAATAATATTACAGCAATAGCTACAACAAAATTACAAGCTGTACAAAATGGAGCGATTTTAGCAAAACAGGCACATCAAGAAGTATATGAAACAGCGAATGAAATAGCAAAAAAGAAATCTCTTATTATAAAGAGGTGTGAATTATATTTGGAAGATGAAGATAGAAAAAAAATTGCAAAAATAGCTCAAAATAATGTATTAGCTCCGTATTTGGTAGAAAACCTCAAACTTGCTGTTGCCGCTTTAAAGCATTTGCAACTTTCTTATGAAGTACAAGATTTTGATAATGCAAAACTTTTTGGCAGACTCTCTTCTTTAGGTGAAAATATTCTTGTAGATGTCGGGCATAACACCCTCGCTGCAAAATCAATTTATGATGCTTTAAAAGAGAATAAATATATATTAGTTTATAATAGTTACAAAGATAAAAATTATAAAGAAATTCTTAAAATTTTACAACCGATAATTTTACATGTAGAGATTATTGCAGTTGAAGAAGATAGAATAGAAAAAACTGAAAAGTTACAGTGTGTGATGCAGGAACTAGATATAAAATATAGAACTTTTTCTCATATAAACGAGAATGAAAAGTACCTTGTTTTTGGCTCGTTCAGTGTTGTAGAAACATTTTTAAAGGGGTATCGTGGATAATCATTTTACAATTACTATTCATGATGATAATGGGGTCAAGCAGTTTAATGTGCATAAGTTCATTAAAAAAGCTTTTTTTTATGCAGCCCTTTTTCTGTTAACGGTAGGCCTTATCGGAAGCGGAACTATTTTATACTTAAATGCAAATGTGAATAAGTTGCAAAAGAAAAAAGATGAAGTGTCCAAAGCCTATACTAAAATGTTACATCAAAATCATGAGTTACAAAGTAGAATGCAGACAACAAGTCATGCATTACTTTCAAAAGAAAAAGAACTTGATGCACTTTCTGACTCTCTTTCGCAAATAGAAACACTTATAGGGTTGAAGCCTATTGCTGATGAATCATTGACGGAAAGAGTAAATATGACAATGCTCAACTCCTCGCACAGAGCAACCTTACTTGAGCTTATTCCAAATGGTTCTCCTGTTGCATACCATGGAATTACGAGTAAATTTGGCTATAGAATTCACCCGACACTCCATACAAAAGAGTTTCATAAAGGGGATGATCTTAAAGCAAAACTCAATACCCCTGTATATGCGACGGCTGATGCTATAGTAGAGTGGGCTGGAATGCATAAAAGAAGCGGCTTTGGAAATTTAATAATTTTAGCACATGTGTATGGTTTTAAAACATATTTCGGGCATTTAAACAAAATTGTGATAAAATCAGGTCAATTTGTAAAAAAGGGTGATTTAATAGCTTACACTGGAAATTCCGGACTTAGTAACGGGCCGCATTTGCATTATGAAATACGTTTTATCCATCGTCCTTTAAACCCTTTTTACTTTATTAAATGGACACAAAAAAATTATAATGAAATATTTGAAAAGGAGAAAAAAGTACCATGGCAATCTTTAATAATGGCAACGTCGCGGATAAAATTGACAAAACAGACTCAAACACCGCAATTATCACGGCTGGAGCTAAAATCAAAGGCGAAATAACGCTTACATGTAATTTATATATTGATGGGGAATTAGAAGGTGTTATTAACTCTTCTAAAGAAGTGAATGTTGGCAAAAATGGACATGTAAAAGGTGATATTCGTACGAAGCGTCTCGTAGTTCAAGGCTCTGTTGAAGGTAGTATAGATGCAGATAGAGTAGAAATAAAAGCAGCAGGTCATGTAAATGGTGAAATAAGTTCTGTTGAACTGATAATTGAACCAAAAGGTATATTTGAAGGAAATTCAATTATAAAAGAGAGTGATACTCTGCTAATAAAGACTGCAGGAAATTAATGTCTCAAGCAATTTTATTTAATTATTTTACAAAAGATTTTAAAAAGAGCGATAAACTCGATATTTTAGTCTGTGAAGATGCAAAAGAAGCATATGAACTTGAAAGTGTTGCGAAGTTTTTTCATCGTGATGTTTTGGTTTTTCCTGATTTTCGTCCGACATATGGAGATGATTTACGCTCTTATAAAGAAGAGTTGCATGAACTTTTTTTTGCATTACGTAAATATTACACATCTAAAAAGAAACCACTTCTTATATCGCCGTTAAAAACACTACTGTTTCCTTTGCCTAAAAAAGATATTTTAGAGACAATGACTTTAGAATTTGGTTCGCAAATTAGGCTTAAAGAGTTTAAAGAGCAGATGCTCCACTGGGGATATACATTTGTAGATATGGTGCAAGTTGAAGGTGAAATATCTCAACGCGGAGATATCATAGATATATTTGTACCTTCTGCAAACAATCCTCTAAGAATTTCACTTTTTGATAATGAAATAGAACAGATTAAAGAGTTTGAATTAGAATCACAAAGAACGCTGGGTGATGATTTAGAAGAGATTGAAATTTGCAGTGCTTTTTACTCTCTGGATGCAAGTGCTTATGAAAACTTGCATGAGAAAATACAAAAGAGCGAATTTGACGCACTTAATAAAGATGTCGCTTCTTTAGGCTTTTGGCATCTTGATGAAATGGCTGAGAACTTTTTAGAAGGTAAAAATGTTAAGCTTGTTAGAAATTTAGATAATTTACTTAAAGATGCTTATGGCATAAATAACCCACAACTCTCAAGAGACAGCTTTGATTTAGATATTTTAGAAGAAAACGACGATGTAAAAGAACTTGTTGTTGCAAATGTGAGCCAGCTTTTAAAGGTACATTCAAATAAAAAAGTGACGCTTATCGCTGCGAATAATGCCACTATAAAACAAGCAGGTATTTTCGATACTGCGAATATGACAATTGTTACAGCACCCTATATTTTAAATATTATTACGCCTGATGAACTTGTTATTTCTTTAAACAAAGCAGATAAAAAACGCCGCCGCCGAAAAAGTTCAATTTTACTTGATGATTTAAAAGCGGGGGATTATGTTGTTCATGAAGATTACGGTGTAGGAATTTTTGAAAAAATTGAACAAGCCGAAATTTTAGGAGGAATAAAAGATTTTATTGTCATTAAATATGTTGGTGATGATAAAATACTTTTGCCTGTTGAAAATTTAGATTTTATAGACCGATATATTGCCGGAGGGGGTGCAACACCTGTACTTGACAGACTTGGCAAAGGAAGTTTTGGTAAACTTAAAGCCAAGGTACGTAAAAGACTGCTAGAAATTGCCGGACAAATTGTAAATACAGCAGCAGCAAGAGCTTTAATAAAATCACCAAAAATTACTTTGAGTAAAAAAGAGCTCCAGGAATTTGGGGCACTTTCTGGCTTTGATTATACAGAAGATCAGACACAGGCAGTCAATGAAATCATTCATCAAATGGGTTCAGGTCACATTATGGATAGACTTCTAAGTGGTGATGTAGGTTTTGGAAAAACTGAAATTGCTCTTAATACCATTTATGCAGCCTATAAATCAGGGTATCAATCGGCTTTTATTGTACCAACTACGCTACTCTCTGCACAGCATTGGCGTTCTTTAGATGAAAGATTTCAAGAACTTGGTTTACGATATGCAAAACTTGATAGATTTGTAAGTACAAAAGATAAAAATGCCATCATTAAAGGCCTTGCTAGCGGCGAAATAGATTGTGTTGTAGGAACACATACACTTTTTGGCTTAGAATTTAAAAAACTCGGTGTAGTGATTATAGATGAAGAACACAAGTTTGGTGTCAAGCAAAAAGAGAAAATAAAAGAGTTGTATCATAATGTGCATTTGCTTTCTATGAGTGCAACACCGATTCCTCGCTCACTTAATCAAGCACTCAGTTCAATTAAGACAATGAGTCAGCTTTTAACGCCTCCAAGTGAGCGTCAAGGTGTAAGAACTTTTGTAAAAGAGTATGATGAGAAGCTTATAAAAGAGGTCATATTAAGAGAACTTCGCCGAGGTGGACAAGTTTTTTATGTACATAATTCTATTGATCATATGCCTATAAAACTTGGTGAACTTCAGGCTTTACTACCAGATTTGAGGATGTTAATGCTACATTCAAAAATATCAGCTGTTCAAACGGAAAAAGAGCTGTTGAAATTTGAAGCAGGAGAATATGATTTAATGATAGCTACTTCTATTATAGAGAGTGGTATTCATATGCCTCGGGTTAATACAATCGTTGTTGATGGTGCAGACCGCTTTGGTATAGCAGACCTACATCAACTTCGTGGTCGTGTTGGGCGTGGAAGTGCTGAAGGATTTGCTTATTTTATTGTGCCCAATAAAGAAAATTTAACAGATGAAGCAAAAAAACGACTTTTAGCATTGGAATCGAACTCCTTTTTAGGCTCCGGTTCAGTTTTGGCACATCATGATTTAGAAATTCGCGGTGGAGGAAATCTTGTGGGTGATGCACAAAGCGGACATATCAAAAACATAGGCTATTCACTCTATTTGAGAATGCTTGAAGATGCCATAAAAGAGCTGAGTAACACAGTAGAAATAGAGCGAGCAAAGGTAGATGTGAAACTGACAATATCTGCTTTTATTTGTGATGAAATTGTCAAAGAAGATAGACTTCGTTTAGATATTTACAGAAGACTTTCACAATGTGAGAATGCACTTGAAATTTATGAAATAGAAGAAGAAGTGATTGATCGCTTCGGTGAACTCGATATACCGACAAAACAGTTTTTTGAACTGATGGTTATTAAATTGCTCTCTTTAGAGAAAAAGATAAAAACCATAACAAATTACGGTCAAAATATTACGTTTACCTATTTGAATAGTTCAAAAGAAACAATAAAATCAGCTTCTAAAGACGATGACGATATTATTAAAGCAACGCTTTATTATTTAAGAAATAACAAACCAAAGGTAGTATAAATTGAAAATTGCATTTGTAGGAGATATTGTCGGCAAGCCTGGCCGCGATATGCTCAAAGAGTACCTTAAAAAGATAAAAGAAGAAGAAAAAATTGACTTTGTTATTGTAAATTATGAAAATGCTTCCCATGGTTTTGGGTTAACGCTGAAAAATGCAAATGAGCTTTTTTCTTATGGCATTGATGTTATGAGCGGAGGAAATCACACTTGGGATAAAAAAGACATATTGCCTCTTTTTGATACGCATGAAATTCTGCGTCCGCATAATTATCCGCCTGAAGTACCTGGAACTGGGTGTAAAATATACGATGTAGCAGGTGAAAAATTGGCTGTATTAAATTTAATGGGTCATTATTCTATGCCTTATAGTGATAATGCTTTTCGCTGTGCACAAGAGAATGTAGAAAAATTACATGAAGAAGGCATACAAAACATATTTGTTGATTTTCATGCAGAGGCAACAAGTGAAAAGAGGGGAATGATGATGCTTTTGCAAGGCAAAATCAGTGCATTAATTGGAACACATACACATGTAGGGACAGATGATTTTCAAATCGCGCAAGGCACTGCATATTTAAGCGATATGGGACTGAGCGGATGTCGGGACAATGTTATAGGCATGGATGCAAAAGTGCCGATAAAGCAGTTTTTAACAGGGATGAAAGGGCATTTTGATATTCCAAAAAAGTGTAAAAAAATATTGCAGTTAGCTGTGATGGATATTAGTGAGGGCAGATGTAGTTGTGCATATAAATTAAAAGTATTTGATGATAATAGAGTTATAAAAACTGATGCATGGGTAGAAGATTAGGCAGTTATTTTATAATAATTGTCATTTTCTATATAAGTATTGACTATTTTTGATTTGAATGCACTGTTTTGTTGTAGATTTTTTGGTAATTTTATAGTGTCAGCGAGGGCAATTTTCGGTTTTGGCAAAAGAGAAAAAAGTTGTGAATTTTGACTGTAGGCACTTTGAGCACTCTGCATTGTATTAATTTTTGAAAACTTCGTTTGTGAGTAGTTTTTCTTGCTTTGGTTTTGTTGTTCTAAAAGTTGATGATTATGTAGACTTTTATAATTTGATATATAGTTCACAGGCATCTTTAATGAAGATGTAACGACCTTATCTAGCTGTTTGGAAAAAAGTTTCGAATCACCTGCCTGAAATGCTCTCTCATTTTTTTCTTGCGTACTTTCTTGAGGCTTATGCGTAGTTTTTTGTGGTATGTATGTATTATATGATGAAACAAACATCTCCTACCCTCCAAGAACTTACATTATTTTACCTATTATAGCATATAATATTTTAGTTTGTTATAATTATAAAAAATAAGGCGGAATGTATGCGGACAAATATTGTCATAGTAGAAGATGAAGAAGATTTATTAGAACTTTTAGAGTATACCTTACAAAAAGAAGATTTTGAAACCATAGGTTTTTTAAATACAAAGAATGTTGCACAAATCCTCGATGAAGAAGATGTTGATTTATTGATAATGGACAGGAATCTTCCCGGAGTGGAAGGGAGTGAGTTTGTGGCTAAACTCAGAGATGAAGGACTTGATATTCCAGTTATATTTTTAAGTGCTAAAGATAGTGATGAAGATATTGAACATGGTTTTTTAAGTGGTGGGGATGATTATATAACAAAGCCTTTTAATATGAAAGAACTTATTTTACGAGTGCGTTCTTTGCTAAAGCGAACATCAAAAAAAGTTCATGATGGCAAGATTGCTTTTAGAGATTTACTTTTAGATAAAAATAGTCGAACCCTCAGTGTTTCTGGCGAAAAAGTAGAAGTAACTAAGCTTGAGTTTGATCTTTTAGATGAATTTATTAGAAATAAAAATAGTGTGCTAGAGAGAGATTATTTACTTGAAAATGTATGGGGCGATAGTGAAAATTATCAGTATAAGACAGTGAATGTCGCTATAAATAGACTCAAAGAGAAGATAGATCCGGATAAAAGTAAAGACTATATACAAACAGTACGAGGGGTTGGTTATAAAATATGTTAGTAAAAATTATAGCAATTTGATATATTTTTTCTTTTTGTAGATTATCTCTGTTATATTTTTACTTTAGGAGTAAAAATGAGAGATTTTCAATCAATTATATATGTTTTAAAAGAGCAGGTTTCAGATGGTAGCAGTGAGAAAATTTATGATAAAGATATAGCAAAACTGCTCAATATCTCACAATCAAAATTTGCTACTATCAAAAAAAGAAATTCCACGCCTTTTGTTGCAATCTTAGAATATTGTCACAAAGAAGGTTTATGTTGCAGCGAAATCTTCTTTGATTAAATTTTTGACTGCACCGTTACTTTTTTTGCTTCAAACATCTCTATGGCTTTTTGAACCATAGGTTCTTTTGTAATATCTGTGCCGTTGCTTTCATCTTGAACAGAAGCTTCATTACAGTTTGTGACACAACTCGCAGCTCCTCCGGCTTCAATGTCTGCTAATGTGGAGCCACTTTGCATTTCAGGTTGTGGTGTTTGTGCTTGGCTAGGTTCCTCTTTATGTTGTACAACTTGCGTGCAGGCAATGCCTTTAATCTTTGTCTCAAAACTAAATGTTTCTCGTACAAGCTGCTTAATAACAGAGTAACCGTGTTTAAGAACTTTTTTGCACTCTTCATCTGCGCAACTTTCCCATGTAAGTGTATTTTCTTCATAAGAAACAAAGCTGATATGATTGCTAAAACACTCTCCGAGTGTATAATTTCTATCTTTTATTTTTGTGCTAAGTTCATAAAAGAGTTCAAGGCCTTGATTACTTACCACTTTTGGTGCCTCTGCTGGTACTATTGGTTCTTCTTCCTTTTGCTCTGCCTTTTCTTTCTCAATATTTGCAACTTTACCTTGCATTTCCGGTGTGGATTCCTGGACTTTTATTTTTATAGGAGCAGGCTTTGACTCTTCTTGGGGGATTATCAACTCAGGACGCTTTACATCTTTTTCAAAAGACTCTATCATTTGGTCGATTTCACGTATTTTAAGTGCTTCAATCATTTTGAAAAAGATCATAGAAAGTACAAATGAGCCATCGGCATTAATACTAAAGAGATATTTTGATTCACTGAGAATTCTAAAAAATCTATCAAGAACTAGCGTAGAAAAAAGAGCATCTTGATTATACATTTTATCTTTAAGGTAGGCTATAAGCTCATCAACAACCATTTCACTCTCATAATCTTCTAGTACTTTTGTATATTCAACGAGTTTGGCATAATCTTTTGCAAAAACAGCCAAAAAGAGGTCTGCTATAAATTTAGGATCAACAAGTCCAAGCATTTCTGTGACTGTTGCTACATCTACATAATTTTTAGAATAGATTATGGCTTGGTCGAGCAGGGTAAGGGTATCGCGGAGACTTCCGCTACCGCTTCTTGCAAGAATTTCCAAGGCATCTTCTTCATACTCTATTTTTTCAAGTTTAAGAATATGGGCTAAATGGTCAACTATTTTATTGGTTGCTATGCTTTTAAATCGAAAGTGCTGTGTTCGGCTTAAAATTGTTGCAGGTAGTTTAAGCGGGTCTGTTGTTGCCAAAATGAACTTTACATATTCTGGTGGTTCTTCAAGGGTTTTTAGGAGTGCATTAAACGCCTCTTTTGTAAGCATATGAACTTCATCAATGATGAAAATTTTGAATCTTGCAACGGCAGGTTTGTATTTTGTCTGCTCAATTAAATCACGAATATCATCTATTTTTCGACTGCTTGCTCCATCCATTTCTATGATGTCCATGTGACGGTTTTCTCTCGCCATAACACAGTTGGAACAGACGCCACAGGGCTGATGGCTCATTCCTTCTTCACAAATGAGTGCTTTTGCAAAAATACGGGCTGTTGAAGTTTTTCCGCTGCCTCGAAGTCCTGAAAAGAGGTAGGCATGCGAGAGTCTGTTTGAATCAAGTGCAAGTGATAAGGTCTGTGCTATGGTGTCTTGACCAATGAGTTCATCAAAGTTTGACGGACGATACTTTCTTGCTAAAACTTCATGCGCTTCTTTCACATTCATACTCCATTGTTAATTAAATAGATTTTAGCAGATATAGAGTTAAAAGGAAATTATTTATTTTATTGTTACGAGAGTATACAGTAAGCGAAAGTATTGATAAATAAAACATAATATGATTTTTTTTTGCTCTACTTGCACTACAATAAAATATTGAATAAATTAGAAAGGTAAAAAATAATGACAAAAACTCTTTTAGCAAATATAGAATCAATTCCGGCACTTCCTGAATCTGTTCAGGAAGTAGAAAGAATTTATAATAATCCAGATTCGACTTTTGAAGATATGCAAAAGGTGATAGAAAAAGACCCTCTTTTAACAGCAAATATTCTTCGTATAGTGAACTCTCCAGCATATGGAATTAAAAGTAACATTACAAGTATTAAGCAGGCCATTTCATTACTCGGAAAAGACGCGACCAGAACATTTGTACTTGCAAGTGCAGTTGATTCCAATTTTGAGATAGATCTCTCTCCGTACAATATGACAAAAGAGAAGTTTGCACTTGCATGTGACAGACAGCTTTCTTTAATGATTCATTGGCTTATGCGAAAAGAGTCTAAAAACCTCTCTCTTTTGGCTCCAGCAGCATTTTTAGTGGATATTGGTCGTGTTATCATTGCTAAAACACTTGTTGAAGACGGAAAAGTTGACATCATACAGCAAGCGCTTATGTCAGGAAAAGATATTGCAAGTGCAGAAAAAACTGCATGTGGTGCGCAAACAACAGATGTGACAGCGACACTCTTTCATAGATGGGGGCTTGATCCTGATATTGTTCATATCATTCGCTACAGTGATGATCCGGAAGGAACTGGACCGGATGAACAGAGAATGGCAGCAGAACTCAAAGCGGTGCGTGAGACTGTTATGCCAAATGGTGAGATAACAGAAGAGTCTATTGCAACGGCAAAAGAAACAATTGAAGAGTTTGCACTTGATTTGGAATTATATGAAAATGCTTTGGAAAAAATATTAAATACCTAAAATTAAAAATTGTTGATAAGAAAACTGCTTGAATATTTTATAAGGAGTTTTAGTTGATATAGAGTTAAAAGATTATATAATCTTTTAAAAATATCAAATGGTTCCTATGAAAAAATTTCAAGAATTACGCAAAAGAGCAAATAAATTTATTTATAAAAGCTATGAAATTCAATATGATGAAAATCAAATAGCTTTAAAGTTTCATTATCAGCTTGATGAAGAAGGAAATATTACCGACTTTTATCATAAGCTTTCAATAGCAAAAAATAAAAAAATCTCCACCGATTTTGAGATGCAAAATATTGTATTTCATATCGGTATGGCAGAAGCTATCAGTTATTATAAAATTGCAGTACCGCAAAAGTTTATTATAGAGTGTGGTAGTTTGAACGGGGAACAAAAAAACTGGTTTGCCAAACTTTACTTTAATGGTTTAGGCGAGTTTATTTATCTTAATAATATAAATGTTACACAAGAAGAACTGGTGCATTTTAGTTCTACATGTAAAGATGAAGCGTTTGGAAAAATATCTGTAAAAACGCAAGAAAATATTATTATTCCCATTGGTGGCGGGAAAGATTCTCTTGTCAGCTATGAGCTGCTAAAAGAAGAATTTCCCGAGGCGTTGATGTTTTCTATGAATCCTATTGTTGCTTCAAAAGAGATACTGAAAAAACACCCGCAAAATTCTATAGAGTTAAAACGCGAACTTGATTTAGAGAAAATTTTTGATTTTAACAAACGAGGCTATCTAAATGGGCACATCCCTTTTTCTTCTATTGTGGGGTTTATCTCTATTTGGCTGGGACTTTTATATAAAACAAAGTATATCGTTCTCTCCAATGAATCAAGTGCCAATGAAGAAAACATTATTTACAATGGACAAAAAATTAATCATCAGTACTCAAAATCTATAGAATTTGAAAATGATTTTCGACACTATATTGCAAAATTTGTAACAGATGATGTGGAGTATTTTAGTTTTTTACGTCCATTAGATGAGATACATATCGCTCAACTTTTTGCGACCTTTGCGAAAGAGCATTTTTTTACATTTCGCAGTTGTAATGTCGGTAGTAAACGTAATGAATGGTGCGGTAAATGTCCAAAATGCCTCTTTACCTACATTATGCTTTGTAATTATATACAAGACGCTGTTTTAGAAAAAATATTTGCTAAAAATATGCTTGATGATGAACAACTGCAAGAACTTTTTGATGCACTAAGCCAAAGTGATGCAGTCAAACCTTTTGAGTGTGTGGGAACGTATGATGAGGTAAATTATGCACTCAGTAAAAAATATAAGGCATATTCACAAGCAACATTGCCTTGTTTGCTCAAATATTATACACCGAAAAATATAAATTACAATCTACATGTAGATTATAACGGGCAAAATAATCTGCCACAAAAATTTAAAAAGATACTTAAACGTCATGTTGAAAAACTTAATTTCTGATTTAGAACAATACCCAAGCATTGGTATTTTTGGTTTTGGTGTAGAGGGAAAATCTTTTTATACTTTTGCTCAAAAATATTTGCCAAATACTAAGCTTGTCATTATAGATAAAAACCATGCCTCTTGTGATGCAAACTATCTGAAAAAGCTAGGTGCTGTAGATTTAGTTGTAAAATCACCCGGCATATCTTTGTACAATCTTGGTATTGATTATAAGGCATATAACTTTACATCAACAACAGAATTACTGCTAAAACACTACAAAAATCAGATAATCGGTGTAACCGGAACAAAAGGGAAAAGTACACTTGTAACACTCCTTTATGCATTACTGCAAAATGCGGGTAAAAAAAGTGTTTTATGCGGTAATATCGGCATAGCGGCTTTTGATATACTTGAAAATCTTGATAACGATACAACGATTGTTATGGAATTATCATCGCACCAGCTTTTACATGTAAGATATTCACCACATATTGCCATTATAACGAATTTGTTTGAAGAACATTTGGATTATTATAAAGATTTAGAAGAGTATTATAGTGCAAAGTATAATATCTTTTCTCATCAAAACAATAAAGATATTTTTATTTATAATCTCAAAGAGTCAATATTTAAAGGCTTAAATGTTTCTAAAAACAGTTTAAAATACCCAATAGATTTTCAATTGCAAAACGGCTTTATTCATACAGCAACACTGCAAATACTCGAAAAACTTCGAGCTATTTTAGGTATTGATACGAATATATATCTTCGAACTATGCAAGAGTTTAAAACACTGCCACATAGACTTGAATTTGTACAAAAAATTGATGGTGTTTCTTATATCAATGACTCTATAGCAACGATTCCAGAAGCGACGATGGAAGCTGTAAAAATTTTAAAAGATGTTGATACTCTTATACTTGGTGGGAATGATAGAGGTGTGCATTATGAGGCATTGATACAATTTTTGCAAAAGAGTAGTATTAAAAATATTATACTTTTTTCCGATACTGGTAAAAGTATATATAATATTTTACAAGCAAAAGAGAAAAAGAAAAAGCTTTTTTTTGAAAATAACTTGCAAGAGTGTGTAAAAAAAGCTTATAATGTCTCAAAGAGTATAGTGTTATTCTCTCCGGCAGCTTCAAGTTTTAATGAATATAAAAATTTTATGCAGCGTGGAGATGAATTTAAAAGTCTTGTAAAAAATTTAGGAGGATGAAAAATGCCCTTTATAGATGTTGATGAAGATAATTTTTATGAAATTATGGCAAGAGAGTTTGAAAAAGAAAAAGTTGTTGTTTTAAAGTTTGGTTCTGAATATTGTGATGCATGTCAAGTTATGGAAATGGAGCTTGAAGAGTTATGTGACAGGCTTCATAATGTTTCAGTATTAAATATTGACTGTAATGCTTCGGGGTATTTAATGCAACAATATTTGATAGAAGAAGTCCCAACGACAATTGTTTTTCACAAACCTGATAAACAATTATTTTATAGAACAGGCATTATGCTTGCAGATGATATGGTTGAGGTAATCGTTAAGCAAGGGAATATATAAATATGGATGAATCTAATGAAAAATGACAAGTTGCCTCTCGCATTTGTGAAAAAAGTAAAAGATGTCATTAACAATGAATATAAATTAGAAAATGAAGAAGAAAAGGTGTTGCCGGATGGATCTGTTCATTGGATTCAAACAAGTGTGCTGCCAATTTTTGATGATAATAATATAAAAATTGGTGAAGTTATTGTAAATTATGATGTAACTGATAAAAAAACTTTTGAAAAATTGGCTATTACAGATGGTCTTACAGGTTTGTATAACAGAAGATATTTTAATGAAACTCTTAAACGGGAGATAAGCCGAGCAACGAGAGATAAAACGTTTGTTTCTTTTTTGATGATTGATGTAGATTTTTTTAAAAAGTATAATGATGCTTATGGTCATGATGCCGGAGATAAAGCACTTATAGCTGTTTCAAATGTTATTTTAGAATCTTTACAACGAGGGGGAGATTTTGCTTTTAGATTGGGTGGTGAAGAATTTGGTATACTCTTTTCCAGGGTAGATAAAGAAGATTCTCTTCTTTTTGCAAATAAAATTCGGAAAAATATTGAAGCACTTCATTTGGAACATTGTAATTCATCAGTAGCAAAGTATATTACCATATCGGTTGGGTTGTTGGTCGTAGATTTTGCAAATGAGAATGTTGATGCAGATGGTTTTTATACTATGGCAGATGATGCTTTGTATCAGGCAAAAAACGAAGGCCGCAACAAAGTTGTTGCCTATGAAAACGATGAGTTAGAGTTTTTTTAAACTCTAATTTGTATTCATACTCTCTAAAAATTCTTCGTTTGTAGATTTTTTACCCATAGTATTATAGATAAATTTCAGAGCTTCTACCTCGTTATCTTGTTTATGCAACATTTGACGTAGAATAAATACTTTTTGAAGTACCTCAGGACCGATGAGAAGTTCATCTTTACGTGTTCCAGATTTTAAAATATCAATAGCAGGGTAAATACGTCTGTCGGCAATTTTTCTATCAAGCACGACTTCCATATTACCGGTACCTTTGAACTCTTCAAAAATAACTTCATCCATACGGCTTCCTGTATCTACAAGGGCAGTGGCAATAATAGTTAAACTTCCACCATGCTCAATGTTACGAGCAGCTCCAAAGAAACGTTTTGGTTTATGAAGTGCGTTGGCATCCACACCACCAGAGAGTACTTTTCCACTTGAAGGTGTTACTGTATTGTAAGCACGGGCTAAACGTGTAATAGAATCAAGTAAGATGACGACATCACGCCCGAGTTCAACTCTACGTTTTGCTTTTTCTATAACCATCTCAGCAACTTTAACATGGTTTTTTGCAGGCATATCAAAAGTCGAGCTGTAAACTTCACCTTTGACACAACGTTCCATATCTGTGACCTCTTCTGGACGTTCATCAACAAGTAATACTATTAAATCAACTTCAGCATGGTTTTTTGTAATACCATGTGCTATTTCTTTAAGAAGCTCTGTTTTACCACTTCTAGGAGGTGCAACTATAAGTCCACGTTGCCCTTTTCCAATAGGGCAAAAAAGGTCCATCATACGACCTGTAAGTCCTTTTTCACGGTATTCTAAATTTAGTTGTTCTGTTGGGTAAAGAGGTGTAAGGTTTTCAAAAAGTGGTCTTTTTTTACTCTCTTCTGGTGGTAGGGAGTTGACAGCTTCTATTTTTATAAGTGCATAATATCTTTCTTGGTCTTTTGGAGGACGAACTTGACCGGTTACTACATCTCCGTTTCTGAGTGCAAAACGTTTGATTTGCGTATTTGAAACGTAAGCATCATTAATACTTTCATTAAAGCTTTGATCAATAGAACGAATAAAGCCGTAACCGTCCTGCATAATCTCCAAAATACCGCTAAAAAGAATGTATCCGCCTTGGGCAGTTTGTGCTTTGAGTATCTCAAAAATAACATCTTGACGTTTAAGCTCATTTGGTTGTTCAACACCAAGTTTTACTGCCATATCAATAAGATCGCCAATACTTTTTGTGCGAAGTTCTTCAACGCTCGAACCTTTTACTGGTGTGTGTGTTCTTGATTTTGAATTATTGTGTTTATGATTATTTTTTGTATTTGTGTTTTTTGTATTTGTATTTTTACGAGATTGTGTGGAAGATGTGTTTTCACTCATATGTATGACTGCCTTAACTGTGTTAGATTGTTATTGTAGGAAAGATTAAAAGATACGTTAGGTATCTATCTTGTTGGTGCAATTTTACAATAACAAGAGAGCCATTGTCAAGTTTTTATCTTTTTAGGATGTTTATAGCCTCTACAACAGCCGAAATTTCGAGCTTTGCCTCAGCTAATGTTTTTTGTGTTCTCTCTGCGAGTTTACGTACTTCATCGGCAACAACTGCAAAACCGCGTCCATGCTCCCCTGCACGAGCTGCTTCAATGGCAGCATTTAAAGCCAAAAGATTTGTTTGTTCTGCTATATCTGCGATTGTGTCAAGGACATTAGATATTCCTTGACTTTGTGCTTGTAAATCTGAGAGGTTTTCATCAAAATTAGAACTATTTTGTTCTTGTTTGGCAATATCTGCCTTATACATAATGCAATCATTTTGCAATTGTTCTTTTTGCTCTTTTAAAGTGTTGATTTTTTTGTTTATTGTTTCTATATTATTTCTACATGTAGATTCTACGCTTTGCAACTCTTCTTCTACAGTCTGTTTTTGAAGCAATAAATCTTTATGTTTATTTTGTAATGTTTCATAATTTTTAAAAGAGAGTGCAAGCTCTTTATCTTTCGTGTTTTTGATACGTTCGAGTTCTGTATGCAAGAGAATGTTTTGTTTGTGCAATGCATCTAATTGTTCATTATCTTTTTCTTCCTCTTTTTTATTCCATAGGAGATAACCAATAATAAGTCCGGCTATAAGCATAGCAACTGCAAGTAAAATGCTTACAATATAAGAATTTTTCTCTTTTGTTATATATTTTGTTTTGTAGATAATTTTATTTTTATAAATAATCTCTTTTTTGACTTTTATCGCTTTTTTTGCCATTAAATTGAGAGCTGCATGTCCCATTTTCAAATAAAGTTCTTTTATTTTTTGTATTTTTTTTGGCTGAATATGTGACTTGTCGAGTGCTGCAATAGATGCTAAAGTTCTTTCTTTGATACGTTTAAGTGAATGAAGATTTTCTTTATCACTTGCCAAAGTAGAAGTGATTTTATCATGGCTTGAGAGAATAAGAAAATAGAGTGCTACCTTTTGTTCGGTGGGTAAATCTTTAGAAATAGCATCTATTTCGCTGTTGAGTGCCATATAACTTTTTTGAAGTTCTGAGGCAAAGAGAGAAAAATTTATAAGTAAAAGTAAAATAAGTATTTTCATGCTTAATGGGTAAGCATAATATGTTCCTTTATCAAATTTAAATAATGTTTTGTATAAAATAGCATTATGAAAAATAAGTATAAAATTTTAGTAACAAATGATGACGGTTACGAGGCAAAAGGTTTGCTCTCTTTAGTAGAAGCATTACGTGAACTTGATGATGTTGAAGTGACTGTTGTAGCTCCTGCGAATGAAAAATCAGCCTGTGGACACTCTTTGACATTGACAAAACCCCTGCGTTTTGTTGGAATCAAAGAGAATTTTTTTAAACTTGATGATGGTACACCTACCGATTGTGTTTATCTCTCTTTAAATGCAATTTATAAAGGAGCAAAGCCTGATCTTATTGTAAGCGGAATCAATCGGGGTTCAAATATGGGTGAAGATATCACCTATAGTGGAACTGCGGCAGCTGCAATGGAAGGTGTTTTACATAATATTCCTTCTATCGCAATTTCTCAGGTGATGGATTTTACAAATCCAAAGGGTGATTTTTCTCTTGCACAACAAACTATAAAAAAAATAGTAACAAAAATACGAGAAGATGCCTTTCCTCTAAGTGAGAGAGAGTTTTTAAATATCAACATTCCTCCTGATGCACAAGAAGCCCAAATAAAAACTACGTATTGTGGGTATAGAATTTACTCCAATGAAGCCGATGTTCACAGTAATCCTAGAGGTGAAGAGCATTACTGGCTGGGACTGCATCCACTGAATTTTACTCCAAGAGAGGGTGTGAAAGGTTTGAGTGATTATGAAGCAATTCGTGATGGATTTATATCTATAACTCCGATTATGCTAGATTTGAGTGCTTATAAAAGTATAAAAAAACTAGAAGATTGGCTTGATTGATGGAAAAATATGACCGTATAAAACTAATACTTAAAGATGATTTTGACAAACTCGCTGATGCAAAAGTTTTACTTTTAGGTGTCGGAGGCGTGGGCAGTTTTTGTCTGGATTGTCTTTATAGAAGTGGTGTGCAAAATATTACTATAGTAGATTTTGACACGTATGATAGATCTAATCAAAATCGACAAATGTGGTCAGAATTACATGAGGATGAGGTGAAAGTAGAAGCACTGAAAAAACATTATCCTCACCTTAAAATTATTCAACAGCGTATAGATGAAGCATGGGTAAACTCTTTTGATTTTGATGCATATGATTTGGTGCTGGATGCTATAGATGATAGACATGCAAAAGTAGCCCTCGCACAAAAGTGCTATAAAAAACTTATATCTTCTTTTGGCAGTGCAAAAAGGTTAGACCCTACTAAGGTACAGGTAGATGATATTAGCAAAAGCTACGGCGATAAATTTGGTTCAAAAATCAGATATGAGCTGAAAAAACGTGGCTTTAAGAAAAAATACACAGTGATTTTTTCAAGTGAAGAGGCTGCCGTGAAAGAAAAAGGTAGCTTTATGGGTGTTACGGCAACCTTTGGGCTGACTATGTGTGCACAAGCTATTAAAAAGATAAGAGAAGGAAAATAAAAATTGTTTGATTTTTTAGATAGTGATTGGTTTAATATAACTTTGCAAATCGTTTTTGTGATTGCTTTGATATATGATGTAAGAAAGTACCGTCAAACAAAGAAAAAAGAGTATATACTTAATATCGTGTTGACAATTGGGTTTGCTATTTGGGTGCTGTACCCTTATTATATCTCTTATTCAGGCTGGAAGGATTCTCAAAAGCAAGAGATGATTTCACATTGCAAAGGCGATGAAAACAGCACAAAACTTTGCAAGTGTCTCGATGATGCAACATTTAAAAATTACACATATAAAGAGTATAAAAATATAGATAAAAATGCAAGTGATTATAAAGATTTTTTAAAAGATGCGAGAGAGGACTGTTTAGATGACTCATGGTTTTAACGTAAATGATGATTTAGTTTGTGAAGGCATAATAGGTGACGGTTGTGGCGGCGGAAGACTTTTCATTGTGAAAGAGAGTACGCTTATAGCGTATGATCCACAAACCAAATCTGAAT
>Ga0256829_1000367_pt1 | contig 47931 bp, 37 predicted proteins | sample 131447metaG_FD_185979 | JGI IMG/M metagenome (GOLD analysis project Ga0256829, IMG submission 185979) | Hydrothermal vent microbial communities from Lau Basin, Pacific Ocean - 131-447 | ecosystem: Environmental > Aquatic > Marine > Hydrothermal vents | place: Pacific Ocean: Lau Basin | collected... | reverse complement strand
CGCCCCGGCGATCTGGCCGCCATGCTGACCAACATTGAAGCAGGCGATGTGCTGTTTATCGATGAAATCCATCGTTTAAGTCCGCAGGTTGAAGAAATACTTTATCCGGCTATGGAAGATTTTCAGCTTGATATCGTCATTGGTCAGGGCCCTGCCGCCCGCTCGATCAAAATGGATATCCCCCGTTTCACCCTGATCGGTGCCACCACGCGCGCCGGCCTGCTGACCAATCCGCTGCGTGATCGTTTTGGCATCATTGAACGACTGGAATTTTATTCGCATACGGAACTGACCACCATTGTCAGCCGCTCGGCGCGATTGCTGAATATTGACACTGCCAACAGCGGCGCGATGGAAATCGCCCGCCGCTCACGCGGCACGCCGCGTATTGCCAATCGTTTATTGCGCCGGGTACGCGATTTCGCCGAAGTGGAACATGACGGCGCTATCACCCAAAACGTCGCCGATTCATCACTACACCGCCTCGAAGTCGATCATCTGGGACTCGATCATCAGGATCGCAAATTGTTATCGGTGATTATCGATAAATACAGCGGCGGTCCGGTCGGGCTGGATACGCTGGCCGCTTCGATTTCGGAAGAGCGCGACACCATCGAAGATGTGCTGGAGCCCTATCTGATGCAGGAAGGTTTAATCGCCCGCACCCCGCGCGGTCGCACTGCTACGCCGCTGGCCTATGCACATATGAAACGCACCCTGCCCGGCAGCGAACGCCAGGAGTCGCTGCTGTGAAGATAAGACAAGATTGCACCACGAAGAACACGAAGAGCACGAAGGAAAATCGTTGTGGTCAGGTGTTCGCACAAAACAAACACCTGTCGCTGAACGCCTTTACTTTTCCTGCCTCCCTTCGTGTCCTTCGTGCTCTTCGTGGTGAATATGCTTTTGAATTGCAAACAAACTGGCGGCCCCAATGACCAGGTTTTCGGAATCTATGCTCATCCGCGTCTATTATGAGGACACCGATCATGGCGGCGTAGTCTATTATGCCAATTATCTGAAATTCATGGAGCGCGCCCGCACCGAGTTTCTGCGCGCTGCCGGAATGGAACTGGATGTCATTGACCGGGATTTCGGCGTGTTATTCGCCGTCACCGAAGCGCATGTTCGCTACCCTGCCCCTGCCCTGTTCAATGATATGCTGATTGTCGAAAGCAGTATCATTAAGATGCGCGGTGCCCGCATCGTATTCAGCCAACGGATTCTCAGACAAAAAAGCCGTAAGCTATTGACTGAAGCGGAGATTCATCTGGCCTGTATCAAACGGGGCGGCTCGGTCAGCAGGATACCCTCAGAAATTACAACTATACTGAAAAAGTATATCTAGGAGTTCACATGTCTCAGGATTTATCCATCGTTCACCTCATCCTGCATGCCGGTCTGATCGTGCAGGGCGTGCTGGTGTTGCTTATCCTGCTATCGCTGATGAGCTGGGCGATTATTTTCAATAAATGGCGCTTTTATCGCAAAACCCGACGTGAAGCCGAAGCCTTTTCCCAAGCCTTCTGGAGCGGTTCGGATATGGATACGATACTGGCAGGTATTCCACAACAGTATCCCGATTCACCACTACCCAATATTTTTCAGGCCGGCTATCGTGAATTCATGCGCACCCGACGTGAGGCAGGTCAGAGTGCTGTAGGTAAAATTATTGCCGGCAATGGTATTGACGGCGTACGCAGAGCACTAGATGCAGCCTTTTCCAGAGAGATAGAAAAGCTCTCCCGGCACCTGCCGTTTCTGGCCACGGTTGGTTCCACCGCCCCGTTTATCGGCCTGTTTGGTACCGTCTGGGGGATTGTGAACGCCTTTCAGGGCATCGCGCTGTCCAAAAATACATCGCTGATTGCCGTTGCGCCCGGTATCGCCGAAGCTCTGGTGGCCACGGCATTCGGTCTGATTGCAGCCATTCCGGCCGTGGTGGCTTACAATAAATTCTCGGCCGACCTTAAGCGCACAGGCGCCAATATGGAGCAGTTCGGTTCCGAATTTCTCAATATTGTCTCGCGCCACCTGAAGGGGTAATCAATATGTGGGCAGGACAAAGTAAATGGGACAAAGATCTGGAGCCGATGGGCGAAATCAACGTGACACCGCTGGTCGATGTGATGCTGGTGTTGCTGATTATTTTCATGGTGACTGCACCGCTATTGACCCAGGGCGTCAATGTGAACCTGCCGGAAGCCGATGCCCCGTCGCTGCAACAGAATGTGGAGCCGCTGGTGGTTACCATTCGCGCCAACGGAAATATTTATATGCAGAAACATAAAATTGATATCAAGAAGTTAGCGCCAAGAATTAAGGCGATACGCAAAGAGAAACACAATCTTCCTGTATTCATTCGCGGCGATGCCAAAACACCGTACGGGCGCGTCGCGGCAGTCATGGGCAGGCTGGAAAGCGCCGGCATCAAGAAGGTTGGACTTGTCACAGAGCCACGCCGTTAACAGACAAAAACAGCGGAGAAATCGCAGCGCTGACTTGAAAGCGCTGGATCTGCTGTTTGCACTACTGTTCCATATACTGGTGTTCACAGTGATTGGCGTGTTGATCTACTGGCAGCACAGACATCAGCCTGAACCGTTAAAGCGCATCGAAGTCATGATGATTTCGGCCAAACAGCTGGCAAAACTGGAACATCCGTCGCACCGCAGGGCCAGAACGGTTAAACACAAACAGGTGAAAGTGAAAGCCAGGCCGAAGCCAAAGCCTAAAATCAAACCGAAGCCAAAACCCAAACCTAAAAAGGCGATCGTAAAGCCCAGACCTGCACCGGCTCTCCACAAACCGAAACCGGCCCACAAGACTGTCGTGAAAAAGGCTGCGCCAGCCAAAGTGGAGGATAATTTCGACCCGTTTGCACCACTTGCATCCAGCTCGGACAGGCATGTATCCAGAAAAAAAGCCAGCTCATCGCATCCCGATCTGGCCAACCTGGTTGGCAAGCAGCTATCCAGCAGTGAAAAGGAGCGCTATATCGCCCTGATGCAAGCTGCCGTGCAGCAGCACTGGAAATTACCGATCAGCGCAGCCAAATTCACCGACCCGCTGGTAGAAATGCAACTATTGCCCAGCGGGGCTGTCGCCTCGGTGAAAATTCTTGAGAGCTCAGGCAATGCGGCGATGGATGCATCCCTGATCCGGGCCATCAAGGCCGCCGCCCCATTTGAACTGCCACGTCAGCAATTCGAATTCTTCCGAGTCAACCGCATCCGCTTCCATCCGCTCAAATAATCGTTATGTTGGCTTATCCGCAGCCGACACCAGCCTTTCGCCGCAGTGCGGGCAGCGGCTGCAGTTGACACATCGCCATAGCCCACGGTGGTCAGCGTCACCGCCGCCCACCACATGGCGCGCGGGATACTACCGAAGGCCTCGGGCTGGACATCATGTTCCACCACATACATGCCGCCGGAGGCCACAATCATCAGCACCAGCAGAATAAACAGAGAGAAACGCAGGCAGCGCCTTAATCGCTTCGCACATCCGCTGCATTTCATCCGCAGAAAAATCGTTCAGCAGCGGAATGGAAACACAATCATGCCATGCGGATTCAGCACCACAGCAGGAATCATCGCCAAGCAGTGTGGAGATCGGTTGTTTTACCGGTCGGCAGGCGTAGATGCGCTGCTGCCTGAAGTGCCGGATCACACTGTCCGCGCCGAGACTGCACCTGACGATATAGCGGTAATAACTGCTGCTCTTGATGCAACTGAGCGATTGATGGCTGGCGGCGGCGAAACAGTCATCAAACAGCGCGGCGCAGCTGTTTCTGCGCTCGCGTTCCTGATCCGCCTGCTGCAGCCGCATGTGCGCCAGCACCGCGTGCATATCCGAGAGCTGATGGTTGCCGGCGTAGTGCACGCCCGTATCGCAATCATCGGATCGACGCATACGTCTGATCTGCGCAATCAGCTGTGCATCGCGACTGAGTACCATGCCTCCGTACGCACCGCCCCACGGCTTGGTGGCATAAAATGATACGATGCTCATATCGCCAGCACTACCCAACGGGTGCCCCTGCCAACAGGCGCCGGCAGACTGGGAAATATCCTCAATCACCGGGCAGGGCCACGCATCCGAGATGCATGGCTCGGCATATCCAAAAGGGTGAACCAGTACCACGGCGTCGAGCTGCCTGGCCATGGTCAATGCCTTGTCTCGATCCAGACGCAGATCATCACCGCAATCCATACACAGCGGAGTCGCGCCGGCGGCCAGCACGGCATGCAACACCGAAACGCATGTATAGGCGGGAATACCCACGACGAATCTTGCAATATCCCCCTTATCATTAGCCACTTTCAACGCACGAATGGCCAACATCAAGGCGCTGGTGCCGCTGTCAACGGCTGCGGCACAGGGTTGATGCAGTCGGGCGGCCACTTCGGATTCCAGGCTGCGCAATTCATCGCCGGCCGCCAGCTGCCCCGAGCGCAAGACGCGCCGCACGCCATCCAGCCACCCTGCCCCGACGCGCGGACGCGAGTGCGGAATCATGTTGGCATCATGCATCACGGGCCTACGATTTCTGCATCAAAACTGCATCCGTTTCGGCATAAATGCTTCCGCACTGTTCAGACGTCCGTTCATGCCCCGGTAGTGTGCTGTCGATGTCGCAATATCGATAATGCTCAAGCCCTGAATGTTGGTGCGTTGCACCTGCGAGGCATGGGCGGACAAAGCATCGAGCTTCTGCTGCATGCAGGCGCCGATATCCCAGTATACTGTCGGTTCAAAAGCATCGCTGGTCGGTGTTTCATAGGCCAGCACATTAGCTACATATCGCGTGGCCGAATGGGCCGCGCTGGCAAGGGCGCGGTGATCCTGATGCGTGTCGACATGGTGATTGATAAACACCATGTCGGGCTTGATACGGTTGACCAGCAGCTCGATATGTTCAATCAGTTGCACCGTAGCGGCGGCGAGTTGTGTATCCATAAAACCACCCCAGTGAATTTCATGCACGCTCAGTATTGCAGCGGCTGCCTGCTGCTCCGCGCGGCGAATGACGGCATCGCCGCCGCGACCGCCATCGGTAGCTACAAACAGATGAACTTCATCGCCGCCGCCGGAGAGCGCGGCCAGCGTGCCACCACAACCGATCTCCACATCATCAGGATGCGGGGCCAGGGCCAGAATCTTTCTCATCGTACTTTTCCTCCCATCTCCCGAACAGTTTTTGTCGCTTCATCGCCGACATTAAAGAGCAGATCGATCACCGACAGATACGGGATAAAATCGCCATGCAGCTGCGGATAGACCGGCGCTGTGGCGTGCTGAAACCATAACGCAATATCGTGCTCTCGAAAGCGATGCTGCAACAGATAATTGCGCCCCTCGCTGCCGGAGAGATAGCCGTCCGCCTGTAGCAACCGGCACAGTGCAATCAGCCGCATGGTCGGATCCTGTTCCGTCACAGGCAGATCGCTGGCCATATAGAGCGGCGCATGACAACCGAGCATGCGCCCGAGCAGACGAATCAGCGCCATATTCATATCGCGCAGACTGCGCCACTGTGCGGATAAAATCGCCTCGATTTCTGGCCAGTAAGCGGCAAAGAACGGCGCTTTGGCATAACTTTGACGAATGCTGCTCAGCTGTTTTTTCGCCCAGTTCATATCGGCGATCTGAACCTCGCTGATGGCGTCGGGAAAATGAAAATGGACAGGCACAGAAAGCCATGACGCCCCGTTGATGCTCTTGATGCGGTTGCGATTCTGCCAGTCATTCTTGTGAAACTGGACGGTATCGAGAATCACAAAAGCATCGGACTGCATCCACTTATTAAAAAAGCCCGGCCAGGGCAGATAGTTGGGTTGATGAATGGTAACTAGCATGATTGCATGACTTCTTTCACCTTGTTTTCGAATAGATCCGGATCGGGCTGAGCAGCCATAAGTGAGTGCTGCAGTTCCGCAAAAACCGTCTGGCAAATGTGCGTGTCACAGCTCCTGGTGTCAATCCATCATCATCTCCTTGCCTGAAAATGGTCATCCCGACAGTATGCCCCGCTTTCGTTGACCGCAATACAGACTACCGGGATTGATATGAGCATACCTTTACGCCAGAAAATCGGGATCGGTTACTACCTTGTACGCCAGCACCTGCGCGGCGGACAGCGCTATCCGCTCGTGCTGATGCTGGAACCACTGTTCCGTTGTAATCTGGCCTGTTCAGGCTGTGGTAAGATTGATTATCCCGATGCCATTCTGAACAAGCGCTTAAGCGTCGCGGACTGTCTGGGTGCCGTCGATGAGTGCGGTGCGCCGGTCGTTTCTATCGCCGGTGGCGAGCCGCTGATTCACAAGGAGATGCCTGAAATCGTGCAGGGCATCATTCAGCGCCGCAAATATATTTACCTGTGTACCAATGCCCTGTTGCTGGAGAAAAAGATAGCAGCCTATGCACCATCGCCCTACCTGACTTTCTCAATTCATCTGGACGGTCTGCGCGGGCGTCATGATGCTTCCGTCTGCCAGACGGGCGTCTTCGATCAGGTGGTGAAAGTCATCAAACAGACCGTCAGAAAGGGTTTTCGCGTCACCGTGAACTGCACCTTTTTTCAGGGCGAATCTGCCGATGAAGCTGCAGAATTCTTTGATTTCGTCATGGGTCTGGGGGTGGAAGGCATCAATGTGTCGCCGGGATTCTCCTATGAACATGCGCCGCAGCAGGATGTTTTTTTACAGCGTCAGGCGACCAAACAGCTGTTCCGCGACATTTTCCGACTGGGCCGTCAACGGAGGGGAAAGAAGCGTTGGGTGTTCAATCAGTCCAGTCTGTTTCTGGATTTTCTGGCTGGCAACCAGACCTATCAGTGTACGGCATGGGGCAACCCCACTCGCAATATCTTCGGTTGGCAGCGACCCTGCTATCTGCTGGTGGATGAAGGCTATGCGCCCAGCTTCAAATCGCTGATGGAAGATACGGACTGGAGCGCCTACGGATCCGGTCGTAATCCCAAATGCGCCAACTGCATGGCGCATTGCGGCTATGAACCCACGGCCGTGAATGATGCCGTGGCGCATCCGCTCAAAACATTGTCCGTCGCCCTGCGCGGGCCGCGTATTGCTGGTGCCATGGTGCCGGATATACCTGTAAATATTGACGCAGATGCACGCAAATAGACACAGATGAAAGTCGAAGAGCAAACAATAAAAAAAATGAACCACAGAACAGACACGCTTCGTTTGGGCGTGATTGCTGGCCTGACGGTGTTAATGTTCGCTATGACGGGCGCTCTCGCGCAAGCGGCAGCAATAGAGGCGACGGAAAAACCGGCTGTGGTGATTCAGCACTTTCACGCTGCGCTGTTGACGGTGATGAAGCAGGCCGACCGCCTCGGATTTCAGGGGCGCTATGCGAAGCTGGAGCCGGAAATTCGCCACACCTATGATCTGCCATTGGTGGCGCGCCTATCCATCGGGCGCGGCTGGCGTCATCTAAGCGCCGGGCAGCGCCAACAGTTTGTCGATGTTTTCTCCCGTCTGGTGATCGCCACCTACGCCAATCGTTTTGACGGATACAGCGGTGAATCATTCAAATATACCTCTGAACAGCCGCTGAGCCATCATCGAATCGTGATACATACCCTGCTTGTCCGACCCGATGACGATGCGGTGCAGCTCGATTATATTCTGCGACGATCACACCGGGGTTGGCGGGTGATTAATGTCATCGCCGATGGCGTTAGCGACCTGGCCCTGAAACGGGCCGACTACGCATCTGTACTCAAAGTTCAGGGATTCCATGCCCTGATCAACAAACTGAAAGTTAAAATTGCGCAATACCGCTAACGCAGCCTTATTGGCTATGGTGCTGGCCTTGTCGGGCGCGCTGTTGGGCGGCTGCGCCAGTCTGCCGGCCGGTCAGGTGTATGATCCGGCGGAAAAGGTCAACCGGGTGTCGTACAGTTTCAATAGTGTCGTCGACCGGCTGATTCTCAGCCCCCTGTCAAAGGGCTATGTGGCCGTCACCCCCAAACAGGGCCGCATACTCGTCTCCAACTTTTTCGACAACAGCCGTTATATCGGCACGGTGCTGAACGATTTTCTGCAAGCCAAAGGCAAGCAGGGCGTTGCCGATCTGGGACGTTTCCTGATTAACAGCACGCTGGGAGTAGCCGGGCTGTTTGATCCGGCTACTCCCATGGGACTGGAAAAACACCAGGAGGACTTCGGTCAGACGCTGGCAGTATGGGGGGCCCCCGCCGGCGCCTATATGGTATTGCCTATACTCGGCCCGGATACGGTTCGCAACACGCCTGATCTTGCCGTGAGCACGCTAACCGACGGACTATTCTATGCCGGTTTCTTTGTCGCCTCATCGGTGATGATTCCCCTGTCCATATTATCGACCGTGGACCTGCGCAGCCGTGCTTCGGATGCCATCCGCTTTGTGAATGAATCCGCGCTCGATCCCTACGTGTTTACGCGCGAGGCGTGGATGCAGCATCGCAACTATCTGATCTACGATGGCCACCCGCCTGAACCGGTTTACCCCGATTTTGAGGATGATTTACCTGACGATGAAGGCACAATACGGAAGTCTGACAGATGAACTTCACCAAATGGCAATATTTCAGACATATACCAGTAAGGTGGAGCAACTACTGTTGCCGCGCAGAATTGAGAAAATGGAGATACAAAAATGAGGGGAGTCAAACAGATGCAGCATGGTTTTAGCGATGCGTGCTGACCATCAGGCCGTGACACATACCTGGAAGCAGCAGGCGCACAATTTTGATGCGCATCGCTTTGAAGCCGAAGTGAACAAGGCCGTAGAGCGCTCCTCTCAGGCCATTGAGCAGTTGCAGCATCAGGCCGGCTACTGGAGTTTTCCGCTGGAAGCCGACTGCACGATCCCCGCCGAATATATTCTGATGATGCATGTCACCGGCGAATTGGATGATACGTTGCAGGATCGGCTCACCACCTACCTGCGCAGCCGCCAGAATGAAGAGGGCGGCTGGCCGCTCTATACGGGTGGCAAAGCGGAAATCAGCTGCTCTGTAAAAAACTATTATGCGCTGAAACTGGCCGGCGATGCGCCTGATGCACCGCATATGGCCAGGGCAAGGCAACTGATTCTCTCCATGGGCGGCGCAGCACGATGCAATGTATTCACCCGCATCGAACTGGCCAAATTCGGCCAGATTCCGTGGCGCGGGGTGCCGTTCATGCCTGTCGAAATCATGTTGCTGCCAACATGGTTTCCATTCCATATCAGTAAAATTTCATACTGGTCGCGCACGGTGATGGTGCCGCTGCTGATTTTGTATTCTCTGCGAACTCAGGCGGTGAATCCCGATCATGTGGATATTCAGGAGCTGTTTACCACGCCGCCCACACAAGAAAAACACTTTTTCCCTGTCCGTTCGCGTCTGAACCGACTGCTGCTGAATGTGGAACGGGCCGTTCGCCTGTTTGAACCGCTGATTCCGGCTATGATACGCCGCCGCGCCATGGCGCGGGCGCACGACTGGATGATAGAACGACTCGATCGCGGCGGTCTTGGCGCCATTTTTCCGGCCATGGTAAATGCCCATGAAGCATTGATTCAGTTGGGCTATGCTGCCGATCACCCGTTGCGCATTCAGAGCGCTCAGGCGCTACAGGATCTGCTGGTGAATGAAGATGAAATGACATACTGCCAACCGTGTAATTCACCGATCTGGGACACGGCCATCGCCTGCCTCGCCCTGCAGGAAGCGGGCATGAAAACTGCCGTGAGCGCATCCGTGCGTGGACTCGACTGGCTGGCACAGCAACAGCTATTGGAGCAGCCGGGCGACTGGAGAGAAAACCGCGCCGATCTGCCCGGCGGCGGCTGGGCGTTCCAGTTCAGCAACAGCTTCTATCCCGATATGGATGACACGGGTATGGTGGCATGGGCGCTGATACGGGCCGACGATGTCTGTTTTGAAGAGCATATCTGCCGCGCTATGGACTGGGCCTGCGGCATGCAGTCGAAAAATGGCGGTTTTGCCGCTTTTGATGCCGATAACAACCATGCCTGGCTCAATCATATTCCGTTTTCCGATCATGGTGCTCTGCTCGACCCCCCGACCAGCGATGTGAGCGGACGACTAGCCGTGGTGCTGGGGTGTCTGGTCCATAGCAATGAAAAATACAGGCCACATCTGGATGCGTGTCTGGCCTTCCTGCGTTCGGAGCAGGAAGAAAACGGTGCCTGGTTCGGACGTTGGGGCACCAACTACATTTATGGTACATGGTCTGTGCTGACCGGCCTGATGCAAGCGGGCGTCAGCCCCGATGAGCCGATGATACGGCGTGCTGTGGATTGGCTGAAGAGCGTCCAGCATCCCGATGGCGGCTGGGGCGAAAGCAATGACAGTTACGAACACCCCGAACTGGCCGGTCGAGGCCAGACTGGCACTGCGTTTCAGACAGCCTGGGCCATGCTCGCGCTGATGGCTGCCGGCGAATATGCATGCGCACCGGTGCGACGGGGAGCGCAATATCTGATGGCATGTCAACGTGATGATGGTTTATGGCGCGATGACGCCTTTACAGCGCCCGGTTTTCCGCGTGTGTTTTATCTGAAATACCACGGTTATTCCAAATACTTCCCTCTCTGGGCGCTGGCGCAGTATAGAAACCTTACCATGCCAGGCTGTGTCTGGCGTGAAGCATCCGGCCCTGCGATGCGTGATGCCCTCGATTCATGCGCAACCGGATCGGGCTGTGAGTAATATTTTCATCTGGTCCGGTTTCATTCTGGGCACAACCGCCCTGCTCTATCTTGCCGTTTGTACATTTGCGACGCGTGCGTGGTTCAAACGGCGCACCGCTACAGCTATCTCGACGCCGCCTGTTACCATACTCAAACCGCTATGTGGCATGGAACCGGGGCTGTATGACAACCTGCGTTCATTCTGCACACAGGATTACCCCGAGTTTCAGATCATCTTCGGCAGCCAGTCGGCTGATGATCCGGCTCTTGATGTGGCGCGTACATTGCAACACGAATTCCCCCATCTGGATATCCAGATTGTCTGCGAACACAGTATTCAGTGCGGTAATTTCAAGGTGGCCAATCTGATGCAGATGGAGCCATACGTGGCCTTTGAGCATCTGGTTATCTCTGATAGCGACATTCGCGTCGGCAACGATTATCTGCATCATCTGGCCGGCGAACTGGATCAACCTGATGCCGGCGTGGTGACCTGTCTGTACAGAGGTCTGCCCGCTGCCACCATCTGGTCCAGACTTGGCGCGCTACATATCAACGAGTGGTTTCTGCCCTCAGTGCTGACCGGACGGTTGCTTGGCCTGAACGATTTTGGTTTCGGTGCGACGCTGGCGCTGCGCCGCCAGTCGCTGGAGCGCATCGGCGGCTTCAAGGTCCTGGCCGATCAACTGGCCGACGACTACATGCTGGCCAAGCTGCTGCGCGAACACGGTCTGAAAACCGTTTTGTCCGATTATCTGGTCGAAACAACCGTGCATGAGCCGTCGTTCGCATCACTATGGCAGCACGAACTGCGCTGGATGCGCACCGTGCGCATGCTACAGCCGGCCGGACACGCCTTTTCCTGCATGACTCATACGCTGCCGGCCACCCTGGTGGCGGCTGCGCTGGCGCACGCTCACCCGTGGGCATGGGCCATGCCTGCGACTGCCATCGTGCTGCGTATCATCATGCACCGGATTTCGCTGCATGACCCCGAATCATCACTGTGGCTCGATCTGCTGCTGTTGCCAATCCGGGATTTGCTGACCTTTGCCGTCTGGGCAGGCAGCTATGCCAGTCGCCATGTCCGCTGGCGTGGTCGCAGGTTTGCAGTGCGTCGTGATGGATATATGCTGGAACTGGGTGAAGAACGGTTTTGATGAACGAGGCGATGAACGGGGCCATGAACGGACTGATCGATGGAACCATGAGCATAACAAGCTGGACAGGCCTGTTACTGGGCGCTGCAGCCCTGCTCTATCTGAGTGGCGCAGCGCTTTCCACGCTCATCTGGACAAGCCGACGTCCCGCCAGCAAAGCGGACACGGGCAACGCCAAACCTTTTAGCATTCTCAAACCACTGGCTGGTCTGGAGCCGGAGCTGTACGAAAACCTGCGCTCGTTCTGCGAACAGGATTATCCGGAATATCAGGTGATCTTCGGAGCTCAGGCAGATGATGATCCGGCGCTGGCGCTGGCGCGCCGACTACAGAGCGAATTTCCACAACTGGATATTCAGGTGGTCAGCGGTGATCACATCAGCTGCATCAACCGCAAAATCGCCAACCTTGCCTATATGGCGAAATTCGCCCGTCATGAATATCTGGTCGCCTCCGACAGCAGCACCCGCGTAGCCCCCCACTATCTGAATGAACTGGCTACCCACTTATCCGATCCCGAGGTCGGCGTTGTCACCTGCCTGTATTGGGGCAGGCCAACCGGAAGCATCTTTTCCAGACTCGGCGCGCTATATATGAATGAGTGGTTCACACCCTCGATTCTGCTCGGCTGGATGCTCGGGCTAAGAGATTTCGGCTTCGGTTCCACCCTCGCCCTGCGACGCACAGCACTGGATGGCATCGGCGGTTTTGAAGCGCTGAAAGATCAGCTTGCCGATGATTATATGCTGGCGCAACTGCTGCGTCAGCGCGGCTTAAGAACCGTACTCTCCCGTTATCTGGTGCAAACGACGGTGCATGAAGCATCATATTCGAGCCTCTGGCAGCATGAACTGCGCTGGGTGCGTGCTGTCTGCATCCTGCAGCCGATTGGCCATGCCCTCTCCCTGATCACCCATACCGTGCCGATGACACTGCTGGCAGCATTGCTTACGTACGGTGAAACGTGGAACTGGCTCATGCCATGCGCCGCAGTGGCCTTGCGTTTGATCATGCACATGATTGCATTGCGGGCCTCGGGCATTCGCTGCGCCCCGTTTATACTACTGTTGCCGCTGCGTGAAGCGACCAGCTTTGCTGTCTGGCTGGGTAGTTATTTTGGTCGTCATGTACAGTGGCGCGGACACAAGTTTGCGGTGCATCCGAATGGAAATATGGAGGAAGTTCAATGACAAACAGTGTGGATACCGGTGCGTTGACAAAAGGCCGCGTCATGAAAACTTTATTTTTACAACCGCCCTCGTTCGACGGCTTCGATGGCGGCGCCGGCGCGCGTTATCAGGCACGGCGTGAAATTCGCTCGTTCTGGTACCCAACCTGGCTGGCTCAGCCGGCCGCCATGGTGCCGGGCAGTCGGCTCATTGATGCCCCGCCGGCAGGATATAATCTGCAGCAGGTACTGGAGATGGCGCAGGGTTATGAACTGGCCGTACTGCATACCAGCGAACCGTCGTTCGCCTCTGATGTCAAGGTGGCCGAAGCACTCAAGCAGGCCGTGCCGGGCATCAAACTGGGATTTATCGGCGCCAAGGCGGCAGTATCGCCTGATGCGGTACTCAGTGCCTCGGATGCCATCGATTTTGCCGCCCGCGAAGAGTTCGATTACACCATCAAGGAACTGGCCGAATGCGCTCCGCTTGAGAGCATCACCGGCTTGAGCTACAAAGATGATCAGGGAAAAATCATCCATAACCCGCCCAGAGCCGTGCTGGAAAATATGGATGAACTGCCCTTTGTCAGCAGCGTCTATAAACGCGACCTGCATATCGAAGACTACTTTATTGGCTACCTGCAGCACCCCTATGTCTCTTTCTACACCGGGCGCGGTTGCCATTCGCGCTGCACCTTCTGCCTGTGGCCGCAAACTGTCGGCGGCCACCGCTACCGCACCCGCAGCGTTGACAATGTGCTGGCGGAAGTACGCCAGATTCAACGCGATTTTCCACAGGTTAAAGAGATCTTCTTCGATGACGACACCTTCACCGATGACGGCCCGCGCGCCATCGCCATTGCGAAAGGATTAGGTGAAATTGGCATTACCTGGAGCTGCAACGCCAAGGCCAACGTCCCCTATGAAACGCTCAAGGCAATGAAAGAAGGCGGCTTGCGACTCTTGCTGGTGGGCTACGAATCGGGCAATCAGCAGATTCTCAACAACATCAAAAAAGGCATGCGGATCGATATTGCCCGCCGTTTCACCAAAGATTGCCACAAGCTCGGCATCACCATCCACGGCACCTTCATTCTCGGCCTGCCCGGCGAAACCAGGAAAACTATTGAAGAGACCATCCGTTTCGCCTGCGACATCAATCCGCACACCATGCAGGTCTCCATGGCCGCGCCCTATCCGGGCACCGAACTCTATGATCAGGCCATAAAAGAAGGCTGGCTCAAACCGGAAGACGACACACTGGTCAACGGTGATACAGGCACCCAGCAGAGCGTCATGAGCTATCCGCATCTGGATCACACCATGATCTTTGATTCGGCAGACGCCTTCTACAAACGCTTCTATTTCCGCGCCGGAAAAATCGCCGAAATGATCGGCGAAATGGGTCGTTCGCCCTGGATGATCCCCCGCCGCCTGCGCGAAGGTGTCGAGTTCATGCGCTATCTGGGGAAGCACTGATGTGATGACTTTTTGCAAAGTCATCATAGCGCCCGCCGATGGGCGCGCAATAGCATGGTGTTTGTGCTTTAACATGGAAAATGCAGTAAGCTGATTACCAGGTTAGGATTTTTCAGAAAGAAAGTTTGCTACAGATGCAGCAGTTGAAGGGAATTCTCGCAAGAGTTTTTTATCTTGTGTAATGAGTGGAGTATTAAGGTGGTGAGCTAAAGCAACAAACTCACAGTCATATGCTGAACAACTACTTTTATCTACCAGGGTGAGGACTTGCGAGGAAGAAATATCATATTCGTTATGAATCATGATTGATTCAGCCTTCTCTTGAAGTTGCAAAGCCTTTTCAAGCGTAATTATTTCTTTTCTAAGATAAAGTGCGAGAACATTTCGGAATTCACTTTTCCAGAGTACAGGGGCAACCCAATGTGAGTCCAGCTTATACAGAGTATCTACTGAATCTGAATATGGAGTTGGAAGCAGTAAATAAGAAATAATATTTGTGTCTACAACAATCATGGTCTGCCTTCATTAATGGCTTGATCAATATCATCTGCTGTAATGGCATTAGAAGTTATTTGAGAGCGAAGGCTTTGAATGCTACTAAGGGTATCTTCAGAAAAAGTTTTCTTGGGAAGCAAGATCCGTTTTAGAGATACAATAACTTCACTATTAATACTTCTATGATGTTGCTTAGCAATGTATTTCAGTTCATGATAGAGGTCATCAGGAATATTTTTAATGGTTAAAGTCGGCATGATATCATCTCCAAGAATCAACGGTTTCATTATGGTTTCGTTATGGTTGCAAATTGGCATATAATGACATAAAATCCTGACCAGTCAAATTTAGTCGGACGGCGTACCGCCGCTCATTTGTAGATGTGTCTCGTTTCGTGGATTTGGTGATTTACAGACATCTGTAGTTCATCTCTGGAACCCACAAGGTATGAGCCACTCCATTGGCATTTCCAGGAAAGACATTGTACGATTGTCGGCATGAGACTTGTGTCTGATACTAACCCACATTATGAATAAATCATGCGAACTAAATATTTTTTCTCCATAAAACCAAGTAGTAATCGGGTGACGGGCGCGTATATTCGTTTTATCAGCACAGTAGCGGATTTTTGTTACCGGCGCGCACTGCTGACGTTGATCTGCGCCTTGCTGCTCAGCACCGCATGCGTCGATTATGCGTGGACACATATGGCCATCAGCACCGATGCCAATGCGCTGTTATCGGATAAACTGCCATTTGCCCAGAGCCAGAAGAAATTTACGCAGGCGTTCCCCGATAGCGGTGATGCGATTGTGTTGATTCTGGATGGTGACTCGTCGGATATTGCGCAGGATGGTGCTACCAGACTGGAAGCCTGGCTAAAGCAGCATCCCGACACGATTGAACATATTTATTCACCTGCCACGGATCGTTTCTTTCTGAAAAATGGCCTGTTATATATGGGTGTGGATGAGCTTGACGATCTGACGGCGCGATTAACCCGCATGCAACCTGTGCTGGGAAATCTGGCCAAACACCCCACCCTGCCCGGCCTGACCACCCTGATCGGCAAAGCATTGAATGATGATGCGTCAGGTAACGACAATGCGGCGGCGCTGACGCGCATGTTTGATGCCATGACCCATGCCATCAAAGCGGCAAAACAGGGGCAGGCTTTTATTTTTCCGTGGCATGAGATCATGACCGGAACACAGTCTTCCAGTGAAGCGCGTCGCCGTATCATTGAAATTACGCCCCACATGATTGACGACGATATTCAACCGGCAGAACAAGCCATTGACCTGATCAACCAGGGTGTGCATGCGCTTGGGCTGAATGCTGCCCATGGCGTGCGTGTACGCATGACTGGTGAAGCCGTGCTCGATTATGAGCAACTGCAAGGCGCCATACGCGCATCCGGTCTGGCTACGGGACTGGCAGCCGTGCTGATTCTGGTCTTGCTGTTTCTGGCGCTGAAAGATGCGCGGCTCGTGTTTGCCGTCACCCTGACGCTGACCATGAGCCTGCTCTGGACGGGTGCATTCGCTCTATTCGCCACCTCGCCGCTCAATCTGATTTCAATCTCATTCGCCGTGCTGTTTATTGGCATGGGGGTGGATTTCGGCATCCAGTTCTCGGTTCGCTGCCTGCACGAGCTGGCCGGCGGCGTGTTGCCTGCCCACGTCATCCTCCGCACAGCGCACGGACTGGGAGCCGCGCTCGGTCTGTCGGCGCTGGCGGCTGCGGCCAGCTTTTTCTCATTCATCCCGACCGACTACAACGGCCTTGCCGATCTTGGCGTTATTGCCGGCACAGGCATGTTCATTGCGCTGGCTGCCACCTTCACAGTGTTGCCAGCACTGATGCGATTAATGCGGCGACCTGACATCCATGCATCAGCAATCACCCAATCCACAGCTTCGCCTGCTGAGCAACCATCGAACAACGGTATGGCAGTATGGATGTCCACCCATGCCAAACAGATCACCGGCACTGCTGTGGCGCTAATGCTGGTCAGTCTCGCGCCGACGCTACAACTGCAATTCGATTTTAATCCGTTACATCTGCTTGATGCGCGCAATCCTGCCTTCCAGGCATTTCAGTCGCTGGCCAGGGAGTCGAAAGCATCACCCTACGCCATTGAAATCATCCGTGACAATCTTGCTACAGCGGATCGATTGGCTGCAAAGATCGACAAACAGGAGAGCGTTTCCCGAACATTAACCCTTTCCAGCCTGATTCCCGACCAACAACAGGAGAAGCTGGATCTGCTCACTGATCTGGCCATGGTGATGCCGCCATTCACCTTGCAGGTCAGAGATGCGCCCCCATCCACTGCCGCCCAAATCACAGCGGCATTGACAGAATTACAACAAACGCTGCAACTCTATTCGCAGCAATCTGGCGACAGCACGCTGGCACTTCACGCAACCGCGCTGGCCCGGCAACTTGCCGATTTTCTGAGTAGCGACGCGAACAACACCAAAGCGCTTCGGACACTCGATCACAACGTCACAGCGGGCCTCAGCCAACGCATCCGAATGCTTGCCACGGCACTCGATGCGGAAGCAATCACCCCGGCATCACTGCCCGAAGCGTTAAAAAACCGCTTTTTGGCCAATAACGGCATGGCGCGTATTCAGGTGTTCTCCAAACTGGACCTGGATAAGCCGGGCAATATGGAACGATTCGTGCGCCAAATCCAGACGCTGGCACCGGATGCCGCCGGCGATCCTGTGATGATGGTGGAGGGGGGAGCGGTCGTTGCGCATGCATTCATGCAAGCATCCTTGCTGGCTTTCGGTTTTGTCTCCATCCTGCTCATGCTCAGCCTTGGCAGTTTTCGAGATTGTCTGGGCGTACTGATGCCGCTACTTCTCGCCGCCCTGCTCACCGCCGCAATCATGCAGATCAACGGATTAACGCTCAATCTGGCCAATATTATCGTCTTGCCGCTACTGGCTGGATTAGGCGTCTCTTACGGCATCTATCTGGCACTCGGCCAGCGCGATGGCGGTTTAAGCGGTCTGTTTCAAAGCGCTACGCCGCGCGCCGTGCTGTTCAGCGCCTTAACCACCCTCTGCTCCTTCGGCAGCATGGCAATCTCGGGCGATACAGCCATGATGATGCTGGGCAAAACGCTGACCATTGCCCTGCTCTGCGTGCTGCTATGCGTCCTGATCGTACAACCGGCGCTACTATCCCTGATTCGCCACTTTGGTAATCAGAAAACGCGCCAGTCGCAGCAGCACCCAGAAGGGCGATAAGCCAGGAAAAATTCCGGTCACCGCCAGTATCGACAAATCAGGCACGTTGTTTGTCTGTTCGGAGCCTTGCACTGATGAGGGCCGGGGATTTTGATCCTTCTTTTAGTCACTTACGAAAAATATCTCGTGCAAAATGTACAAGAAATAAAAACATAAAATCAAAAGATTCTCACCACAGAGGACACAGAGGAAAAGCAGAGAAAAACAAAACATAAAGATTTTGACCTCCTCTGTGCTCTCTGTGTCCTCTGTGGTTCAAGATTTTCCTGTTTGGTTCCTGCTATGCCGGATTAGGGATACAGACAATATATTTTAAAAAATTTAGATGGTTAGAGAAAATGTTTTCTGGATGTTTTATTTTTTCTGCGGACCTGAGGCCTCGCTTGTCACCATTGGTGCTTTCACTCCTGACCATTCAAACCTGCAATCGAAATCTTTTGCACCACCAAGGCACAGAGACACAAAGAAAACCATTCATGTAGAATCTTATCTGCGTTTATCTGCGTACATCTGCGTCTAATTGAATTGCCTGTTGCATTAATGCAGTACCCGGCCTTCATCCAAATCATTCAACTGCGGAATAGTCATGGCTATAAAGCGCTCCACATCCACCAGTACCAGCACCCGATCATCCTGTTTCAACACGCCTTCACTGACATCTTGCCAGATGCGGTCCAGCGTTTTGGGCGTCTTCTCGTACATATCCAGATCCATCTCGATCACCGCACCAACTTCATCCATCACCAGCCCGAAAGCCTCGCCGGACAGCGTTTCCACAATCGCAACGCGAAAACTTTCCGATTCGCGCGCCGGCAAACCGATCACTTTACGTACATCCAGCTGCGTAATCACCCGTCCACGCAGGTTAATCAACCCCATCACCGCATCCGGCGCCAATGGCATCTCTGTTCGTGGTTGCGGACTCACCACCTCGCGAACCTGTTTAACCTGTAAACCCAACCACTGCTGGCCTACCCGGCAGGTGAGCAGTTCACTAACCTGTTGCGTTTTTTTAACCGGCATCAATCCGCTCATCATCGCCTCCCTAAGCCTGATCAGCGGCTATAATATCCGCATCCACGCTGCTTAATTTATCCGAGCCATGCGCACCAAGTGTTCGTTGCAGATGCTCCACCAGAGAATGCCGATCAAATTTCACCAGCACATCATCGAATTTCCGTCGGCGTTCATCGTGCTCATCCGGTGGCGTCGCGGTTAGCGCCATCACCGGCACCCCTTTAAGATGCGCCTGTCCGGCAATCCAGTCGGCCAGTGCATAGCCGTCCATGTTGGGCATTTCGATATCGGTGAGAATCATATCGGGCGTTTTATCCTTCAGAATATCGCAAGCCTCCCGGCCATCCGCCACAGTCCAGATCTCATAATTCATCGCCTGCAATACCGGCACCACCAGATTGCGGAAGAACGGCGTATCCTCCACAAACAGAATACTCTGTCGTTTGCTTTCCTCCTCTGCGCCGGTCGACTTATTAAACCAGTCCGGCACCGCCTGCTTAATGATATCAAACACATCCACCACTTCGGTGGCCTGTTCCAGTATCACAGCCGTGCCAAGAAAATATTTTTCCTGTGACGGCTTTTTAATCTCCAGCGGTATTTCAAGAATATCCACGATGGCATCCACCTGCAGACACATGCGATGATGACCATCGGAGAGAATCAACCCGTACACCTCATCTTCACCTTCTTCCGGATGACTGCCGCACCCGATCAATCCCCCCCAGCGCAATACCGGAATCACTTCCCCATTGCGATATTGCAACACCTCATTCGGACCGGCCGACTCTATTTTTTCGGGTGGAAACTTCTCCAACCGTTCCACCAGCGCCATCGGAATGGCGTAACGATGATCCTCCTGACGGAAGACCAGTACATACTGCAGATCATGCAGGCTGAATGATTCTTCGCTATCGGCTATATTCATAGCATGATCCGCCTCTTCAGACAGCTCCATCATCTGCGCCAGACCATTGCAATCAAGAATAGGAATCACACTGCCATCGCCCAGAATAGAGCAGCCGCCATACTGCGCCAGATGCTGAAAATGGATGCCCAGTGGCTTCACCACAATCTCTTCCGCACCGAAAATTTCATCAATCAGAATCCCGAAGGTTCGATCACCGATATCAATCACCACAATCGAGCCGGCATGTGGCACATCTTCAGCCAGCTTCAGCGTGGATGCCAACTCCAGTACCGGCAACAGTCGTCCGCGCAAACGGAAGAACGGTTGGCCGCCAATGCTGCGCCAGTCGTTTGAGGATGCCGGCGCGCTAAGCAGTTCGCGAATACTGATCTGCGGAATAGCAAAGCGCCTGTCCAGACAGCGCACAATCATGGCCGAGATAATCGCCAGCGTCAGCGGAATGCGAATACGCAAAATCGTACCTTTGCCCAGTTCTGAAGTCAGATCAATACTGCCACCAACTTTTTCAATAGATGTTTTCACTACATCCATACCAACGCCGCGACCAGATAAATGACTTACTTTTTCAGTAGTTGATAGCCCTGCATTAAAGATTAACTGGAGAGCAGCCTGATCCGGCATGGCATCGGCTGATTCCTGGCTCATCACTCCCATGCTGACCGCTTTGGCCTTCACCCGGGCCGCATCAATGCCGCCGCCATCATCGCTGATGGTAATCACAATATGCCCAGACTCCTGGACCGCTTCCAGCTTCAGCACCCCCTGTTCAGGCTTGCCGGCTGCTCGCCGTGCCTCGGACATCTCGACGCCGTGGTCACAGCTATTGCGAATAATATGGGTCAAAGGATCTTTCAGTGCGTTGAGGATACTGCGATCGAGTTCGGTCTCTTCGCCCTCCATCACCACAGCAATACGCTTGTTCAGAGACTTGGCCATTTCGCGCACCACGCGCGGGACGCTGCTCCAGATGGTCTTAATCGGTTGCATGCGGGTCTGCAACAGCTGTGATTGCAGGCGTTCGGTAACCTGATCAATTTCACGACCGACGCGCATAAATTCCATCGAACCGGATTCGTTGACCATCTGCAACAGACGGTTACGGGTCAGTACCAATTCACCCACCTGATTCATCAAAGCATCGAGCAAATCCACATCCACACGGATACTGCCCGCGCTCTTGGGCTTCACCGCCTTGCCCTGCACCGGCGGCACAGGTACCGGTCTGCCCTGCTGCTGTGGCGTCTGCTGCTTCTCCGGCTCCACCGTGCATTCTACCGTTCTTATTTCCGGCTCGGGAACAGGCACCGCTTTCGGTTCGGGTTTGGCATCTCGTTTTGCCTTGCTGACCCCGCCGGCAGCCACCAGTTTTTTGGCCAGACCGAGAATCTTCAACGCATCTGCCGGCATCACTGCATCCAGATCGCGCAGCGGCGCAAAGCCTGCCGCCATCACCAGCTCTGGCGTATGCCAGCCCTGCGCTATCAGTGCCGCCTGAATGGATGCATCAAAATCACCCGCCCAGTCTGCTACCGTGATATCCGCTACCGTAATATCCTGATCGTCGCGACCGGGTTCCGCTTTCGGCGCCGCCACCCCCGCCCCGGCCATGCTGTCCACCAGTCGTTCGGCTGCCTGCAAGCGTGAAATCAGGGCGCTGTGATCGAGCTCGGGCTCTGCGCTACTCTCTTCCAGCCCCTGCAGATATTCATTGATGCCATCCGCACAGGCGAGCAGCAGCGATACGATATCTTCGTTGACCCGAAATTTGAGCGAACGGATTTTACCCAGCAGGTTTTCACCGGCATGGGCTGTTTTCTCCAGCCCTTTCAGGCCCAGAAAACCGCAACTGCCCTTCACCGTATGAATAGTTCGGAAAATAGCATTGACCAGTTCCTCATCATCCGGGCTGGCTTCGAGTTCCATGAGCTGTTCTTCAATAGAAGCCATATTCTCGTTGCTCTCAGTCAAAAACTCCGCCAGCAGTTCCTCATCCATTTCCATCATCAACTCCTGTTAAACCAAACTAAAATCAAAGACGAACTCTCGCAAAGTCGCAAAGAGCGCAAAGAAAATCAAAAGCATTCCATGTCTTCATATGACCTATATCTGCGTTCATCTGCGTTTATCAGTGGTTCCATATTTTATCTTTTTTGCCTTTCCTCCGCGTCCTTTGCGTCCTCTGCGGTGAAAGGTTGTAGCCTGTGACTCTAAAACAACATACTGCCTACGGTTTCGATCAGGGCATCCGGCTCGAAGGGCTTGACCAGCCAGGCGGAGATGCCGGAGCCGTGACCAACCGCTTTTTTCTCTTCGCCGGATTCGGTGGTGAGCATCACAATCGGCGTATCGGCATAAGCCTCGGTTTCGCGCAATTGCTGAATCATGCTTAATCCATCGAGGTTGGGCATATTCAAATCAGTCAATATCAAATCGTATGGGTTATCGCTGCTGGCCATGGCTTTATCCAGCCCGATCTGCCCGTCTTTGGCTTCATCGACACTGAAATCAACACTCGCCAGTGTGCGTTTTACGGTGATCCGCACCATGGTGGAATCTTCAACAATTAATATCCTCGGTCCGCTCATAGCTCCTCCGTTCATAACTCTTCCTTAAGCGCCTGCCGTTCTTCTTCCATGACATAGCGTTTTTCAACTTCATCTTTCCACAGTGCCGGTGGTGCATCGGGCGCCGCCTTGCCCCAATCCTGCAAACAGGATTTCACATTATTCATGCGTTGTGATACCCGATCGATATTCTGCAAATCGGTGAGTGCCGCCATAATCAAATCTTCCACTTCCGTACTCACGCCCATATCCAGAATCTCGGTCAACTTGATCAAGCCATCTTCGGATGACTGCTCAAGCAGTTGCATCGATCCATCAACCTGTTTTTCCAACACCTTGATCAATCGCTTATCCGCAACCTTCGGCCATACTGTATCTGCCATCACTTCACCCTCCAATAACGGAGCTGACGCTCCGCTAGAATCGGCTGACGCCGAAACAACCTTTTTTTTAACTGCTTCCACTTCATCTACTTCATCGTGCACTGCTTCGGTAACCGGTTCACATACGTCCTGTAAGTCCTCTGTGTCCTCTATGCCTTCTTCATCAGGGACTTCAACAATTTCCTCAACTACAGCTTCATCTGTTTCCGTTTCTTCTGCAGCCAAAGGCGGCCTCTCATCTGTAGCTGCGACAGCGGCTACAGATGATGCCAACACATCCTTCAACACCAAGCGCTCTTCTTCCATCACATAGCGTTGCTTCACCGTTTCTATCCAGCCCAACTCACGCCCTGTTGGCTGTGTGGCGTTGCTCCAGTCCTGCAACACATATGTCACGTTATGCATGCGTTGCGATACCCGATCGATATTCTGCAAGTGGGTCAGTGCCGCCATGATTTTATCTTGCACCGCCACATCAACATCCATATCGAGGATTTCACTCAATTTGAGCAATGCATCCTCACTGCTTTGCTCCAGCATCTGCACCGATCCATCCACCTGCACCTGCAACACATGCAGCAACTGTGGATCAGCCTGCTGTGGCCACACCGATTCTTTCAACACCTCTGCCGTAGCTACCGCTTCGGCAGGAGCGGCTACCGCCGCAGGAACAGATTTAGCCACCGTTTCTGCCTCGACCACCACTTCTTTTTTAACCGGCTTCGCTTCTTCCGTATGCTTCGGTTCTCCGCGTTCCTCTGCGTCTCCGCGCCTCTGCGGTGGTGTTTTTTCCTGTATCGCGTCTGAGGCTTTTTCCTGTTTAGCAGGTATCACTTTTTTCGTTTTCTTCTTCGTCTTCGCGCCACCCTGCTGTTCCAATACGCCGCGTCGGCAAAATAACAATTCAGCACTCTCTTGCGGCAAGTCCATTTCTGATGCTGCAACACCGGCCAGCAAATACATTCCACTCACATGCTCTTTTTGTTGCGCAGGAAACGCGCCATCCAGCATGTCAAATGCATTGCGCTCCTGCATACCCATCTGCGGCATCAAATAGCCCATCAGCAACCAGCCCCTCCGCAGCGATTCGCGGTAAGTCGATACCCAGTCTGCCGTCTGATGATGGCTCTCATCCAGCAGCCGATCAGAAGCCACACTTTCCACCAATACCGTGTCACCCAGCATGGCATCCATAAATCGAAACACTTTATCATGCTGGGCACTGGCCTCGGCATCAAAGTGCCTGCATGCTTCATTAAGCAAACGTCTTGCCATCAGCACATCATGGAAGGCATCCGGCGAACCTACATCCGTTTCCAGCAGCTGATAATCGCAAGCAGCTTGCACAAAGCCGCCCACATGTGCGCCCTTTCTGGGCAGCACCATCAGTTTCGGCGGTGTCCACCATTTCGCCTTGGCCTTGCGCGCCGCCAGCATGCGCGCCACCTGATGATACCACAGCTCCAACACCGAATCTTCATTATCATCACCCCGATCTTCAGGGTAGAACATCATCACCTTGCAACCACGCAACTGCGCCACCAGTGGCTCGGTATCCATACCATCCCAGGCATGCACCGAGGCTTTTAAGGTACAGTTTTCCGCAGCTTGAGCTACATCATGCAATTGGCGATTGGCGCGTGTCAGCGCAATCTCATCTGCTGTACTGAACACATGCACCGTCAATTTATGATGCTTTAACGCCATTTCTTCGACCATGGCCGGCAGCCCGTGATGCCAGCCAAGAAAGATCATGGATAAATCCCAGGTCTCCGGCCATGTGAATGCCTTGAGCAAATTATCATGCTCATCGTCCGATAGCCCCAGTGCCCGGTTCATGATCCCCGCCCACAAGGCCGGCGTATTGCCAATGGCAATCACATCACTGAATGTCTGCGCTTGTTTGGTACGCATCAGATCAGAAAACAGCACCGGTGCACCGGTTTCATTTATCGCCGCCATGAAATTGACACCTTGAGCAAAGCAATGCGTCAACCATTGCTCCAATTCCACACTGCGCCCCGCATGGCTAATCATTACCGCACCACCCTGCGGCGCAATTACAAGCTCCCAGCTCAGGGCAAACAAACCGGTTTCACCGTCCACCACATCAAGCAATTGCATCCCCAATGCCGGCATATGTGCACAATGATGCATCTGATACAACATCCGCGCCGCCACCGAGGCAGAATCCAGCACAGGCATCTGCATGGATTCGCTATACAACGTATGCAATCTCGGAGCCAGTGCCGCATCCGCCACTACCACGCCATCAACCCTGGCATCCCGTTTCAGATGGTGCATATCCACCACATCCTGTTGTTTCTCCTCACCCTCCGCAGGCATAAAGAAAAACAACTGGCGAATGCCACTTAGATTAAATCGCGCCATCAAGCCGCGCTCGCCACTGTGCACCTGCCGCACCGTCAGCCAGCGACCAACCGTGCGTGCTTCGGGCAACGGTTCCCCGAAAAATAGCCAGACGGAAGGAAATGAACGTCGCATTCGTACACACAAGCGATCCAGTTGTTTGAGGATTGTCACCGCCTGCCCGTTACCGCCCACAAACAACATATGCTCGCGTGGGGACAAGGGAGAATTGGAGAGTTCCAGCAGCAGATATTGCATCACATTGGCACCGAGGCCGACCAATAGCGCGAAGAAAAACACGCCCGCCATCACCAACACCACCGTCAGCACCACCAGCCACGGCGAATAGGCCACGGGTGGCGCGGCACCCGGATCCATAATCAAACGGAACACATACAGAATAATCTGAAACGGCGCATAATCAGCTACATTCAACGCACCATCGTCATTGATATCCATTCCCGGATACAGATAAATCACCGCCAATGAACCCATCACCAGCAAGGTGGTCAGCATGCCCATCAACATGCCCACTTCACTGCGCACTTCCGCCATCTGCGCCACTTTATTGACCGCCTTGGCGATATTGCCCACCGGATTCAGCATAATCAGAAAGCGTGCCAGACGCAGCAGCACCCAGAATGGCGATAGCCCCGGAATCAAGCCGAGCACGGCCAGCGAGGCGATCAGATCCAGTGGTAAAAAAGCCTGTTCCGCCTTGCGCCGCCCGCCCACCGGCAAGACTTTGGCAATCGATACGGCGCGACACAGCAGCTCCAGCAACAACACAATCCCGACATATAGCCCGACACTGCCCACCGCCAACCCAATGCCGCCCAGCCCCACCACCACCAGCGCGAAGGGCAAGGAATAGACAAATGTATCATGTGTAAGAAATCGAAAAATGCGCAACATGCGCAACAGATACATGCCGCGAAACAACCGTGCCAGTCGCAGGTAAAAGCCTTGCGATGCGATATTGGCAGGAATAAACAGCGCGGCAAACAGACTGATGGTGGCCAGGCCATCCAATATCAGAAACGCCAGTTCAGATTTGTTATTCCAGCCATTTTCCTTTTGCAGCCACAGCCGCAATGTCCATTCCAGCGTAAAGAATGTGGCCAGCGGCAACATCACCCAGATATAGCGTTCAAAGGCACACAATCCCAATGCCACCATAATCATCAGGGCATAACGTGGATGAGAAAATACACGTTCACCGAGCAACAACCACGCCCGCCGGCTGCGTCCGCCAGCCAGCCAGACCGGCAAATGACGGTCCGATTGCGCATGAGCCTGATCCGCGTTCTTAGCCTGCGATGGATGAGCGTTTGTCTTGGTCATAGTAGCATTCAGCCGTACAGCAGCCTGTGAGACTGGCCGTGACGATGATGAATCCGGCGATGGCACAGATACGCCTGGGGCAGGTGCAACAGGCTGTTTAGCACCCTGCCTGTTGGCACCTGGGCATGGCTGTTGCGATTCGCCATGGCGACCTAGCGCCGCAATTCGCCCAAAAAATCGGTCACCCGCTTTGACAGTTCACCGCCTTTCTCGCTTAACTGTTCAGCCACGCTCAGAACACCCGCAGCCGCGCGGCCAGTCTCTTCGGCAGATTCACTTATCCCGCCAATCTCCTCGCTGGCGCGATGGGTTGCATCGGATGCATATTGAACACTCCGGGAAATCTCGCGCGTCGCTTCGTTCTGTTCCTCGGTAGCGGCGGCAATCGCCTGATTGATCCCATTCATACGCTCGATAATCTCGCTGATATTGCCGATTGCACTGGCCGCATCGGTGCTCTTCCCCTGAATATGGCTGATCTGCTCGGAAATCTGCTCGGTCGCCCGCGCCGTCTGGTTGGCCAGCTCCTTCACTTCGCCAGCCACCACGGCAAAGCCCCGACCGGCATCGCCGGCTCTGGCTGCCTCAATACTGGCATTTAGCGCCAGCAGATTAGTCTGCTCTGCGATATCCGTGATCACCCGGATCACTTCGCCAATCTGCTCGGATGCAGAGGAGAGGCTGCCCACCGTCTCATTGGTCTTGTTGGCTTCATCCACGGCCTGATGCGAAATATCCACCGCTTCACGCACCTGACGAGTAATCTCCGCAATCGAGGCAGAGAGCTCTTCTGCCGCCGAGGCCACCGTCACCACATTGGAGCTGGCCTCCTGGGCGCTTCCGGATACCGATTCGGCCTGCGCAGTAGACTGCTCAGCCATGGCCGACAACGTCTGCGATGCCTCCTCCATACGATTGCCGTAATCCTTGATTTCACTCACCACAGAACCGATATTGCCCTCAAACTCATTGGCCAGTTTCTGGCGTTCAGTCACATCCACCCAGTTCACCATGATAGCGACCCAGTTACCGCTGTTATCATCAATGGGGAAGGCTTCGAATTCGATATGCCGATCAGCCGCTATAAAATTGGCTTTGGCCGGCAGATTACTCCTGTTTGCCAGAAACTGGCGCTGATGCGAAGGATCTTTGTGAAAAATATCGATGCACTTGCCGACCAGTTCATCGGCCCGGCATGGCAGGAAACCTTCAATGCTACGGAACAGCTTTAGCGCCGCCGGGTTGAGATAAGAGATCGTCAGGTCGCTGGTATTGGCCAGCATGGTGGCTGCAGGCGTGGTTTCCACAATTCGTTGCAACTGGAAGGCATGCTTGCTGGTCGCTTTCAGTTTATCATAAGCCTCCACTACCGTGCCAATCGCGCCAGTCATATGCACATCCAGGTCAATGGAGGTGTCGCCATCATCGAGCGCATCCATGGCCGCCGCCACCTGCCTGAGCGGCGACAGAATCGATTGAATAATAGCGTACAGCAGCAGCAGAATGATCAGCAACAACCCCATGCTGATGCCCCAGAACTGAAGCCCCTGATGATCGTGAATATCCCTCACCTCAGCCCGTTTGGCATCGATCTGCGCTCTCAGGCCTGTATCCATCTTTTCCATCGTTGGCAGCAAGGTTTGATTGAAGAGTTGAATGAAACTCTTCTGGATATTGACCATATCAATGCGCTTGGCCGCATAGGAATTAAAGCTGTCCATATAGGTGGACAACTCACGCTCCATGGCCAGACGATCTGTGCCTGACAATGCGCCTGAAGCACTCAGCAGTTCACGGAAATGATTAGCTTCATCCTGCAATTCATTGATATATTTGGGTTTACCACGAATGATAAAATCCTTCTCATGACGACGCATCATCAGCATGGAAATCATTTTCTTATCACCGCCAAGCTGTTTCAGGTGATGTTCAATCTTGTGAACCGCATCGCGCAGTTTGCCCCGCAAGCCGTCTTTCTCACTCAATCCCAAAAGTTTTTTCTGCGCTGCATAGTTGGCAATATTTTTTTCAAAATCGTGAAAAGTACTCTCATATTCTGCCACCTGTTGGCGCAGCTCCGCTGTAGGCAAACTCTTTTTCAACCCGGCGATCGCATCTCTATTTTGCTTATCCAGTGCCGCATAATCCTTGTCCAGGGCTTTTGATCCGGTCGCCAGTCGCAAGCCATCGGCGTACTGCCACTTGGTCTGTTCAGCCAGTCCGTCCAGCGACTCCATAGATTTTGACAGGTTAAACATCTGAGCGTCAATTTTTTCGAGCGACGCCATGGCTCGATTATGCACCAGCCCGGCCAGCACCACCGCCAGCGCCGTCAATACGCCCACCGCCATCAATCGTTGCGCCACCGAAAACCGATCATACCATTTCTGCGAACTCTTCTGCTGCTCCATCATTTCCGCCTCCACAGGGTAAATTGCAATTACTCCCCGATCACAGCAACTTACATGCCAGCCCCCCCTACTGCCTCAACCCCGGGCAGGTCGGCAGAGCACAGAAGTTTTTAGACCGGTTTCATACTCAGAAAAAGTCATGGTTTTATTACTGTTACAAACAAAATCAAAAGCATCTCTCGCAAAGCCGCAAAGAACGCAAAGGAAAATCAAAACCATATCCCAACCCCAGGTTGCCTTCTGCATCTTGTCTTTTCATTCGTGTTCATTCGTGTCATTCGTGGCCAGGTTTGCTTTGCTGAAATAATCACTTAACCTGTTGATTACCAACATAGGCAGGCGCATTGATAGCTTTTCTTTCGGTTGTTTTGCCTTTCTTTGCGTCTTGGCGTTCTTTGCGAGAGTCGATTTTGACTGTTTTGTTTTCAAGCGCCTTCTCCACCGCCACTTCATCGCAATCGGCGAAGCGGGAGCAATGGACGCACACCGTCCAGATTTTATGCGGCAAGCTCTCCTTGGACACGATGGAATACCCCTGCTTGATAAAAAAACCGGTTACATAAGTAAGCGCAAACACTTTACTGACGCCAAGGCCCGATAACCACGTTTCACAAGCCTCAACCAGCAAATGACCGACGCCATGCTGCTGACAGACCGGATCAACCGCCAGCGAACGCACTTCGGCCAGATTCTCGGCATAGATATGCGCACACACCGTGCCTGCCAGTTTACCATCGAATTCGGCCACCAGAAATTCCTGCAGATGCTGAAAAATATTATCGCGGTCACGCAGCAGAATAATATCGTCTTCAGCATAGGGCAGCAGCAGTTGATAGACCTCTTCGACATCATCTACAGTGGCGCTGCGAATCTGAATAGAGGAATTCATGCCGACATCGCACCTTGCCCGCGCCGCAACATCTCAGATGCATGTTGCAATGATTGATCCCCTGCCCCGCCCAGCATGCGGGCGATTTCACTTTGCCGTGAATCATCAGCGACCGGCGTAAGCCCCGTCACCGTGCGCCCGTCTTTCTCCGCCTTGCTAATCACTACTTGCTGATCGGCGCATGCCGCTACCTGCGGCAGATGAGAGATGACCAGCACCTGCCGATCTCTGCCCATACGCGCCAACAGTTCGCCCACGCACCATGCTGTTTCACCACCAATGCCGGTATCAACTTCATCAAACACAGCCAGATTCGGCATGTCGATTAACGCCCCACAGCCTTTGAAGGCCAACACCAGGCGCGATAGTTCGCCGCCGGAAGCCACTGCCGCCAGATCACGCCACGGTTCGCCCGGATTGGACATGATTTGAATACCAATCGTATCCCGGCCATCGGCACACCAACCGGATTCATCATGCTCCGGCCGCACATCAAAACGCACCTGCATGCCGCCCAGCGCCAGTTGATCCAAAAACGGGCGCAACTGAGCAACCAGTTTCTCGCCTTGCGCCGCACGTTCAGCACTCAGCGCCGTAGCCTGTGATTTGTATTGATCGGCGGCCCGGTTCAATGCCTGCAATAAAGACGCCTCATCCCAGCCGGCCGTATCCAGCGCCGCCAGCTGCTGCCGCCATTCATCTATCAGCATCATCAACCCGGCTTCATCACAATCGTGCCGGCGCATAGCCTCATGCACGCTCATCAAACGCTGCTCGGACTGATACAAACCGGCTTCATCAAATGACGCATCCAGCACGCTGCGCAATTCCGGCGTCACTTCTCCCAGTAGCGCATCCATCTGATCAATCATGTCACGGCTACGACGCAGTCCGTCATGAAAATCTTCAACACCGGCCACGGCATGCCCTGCTCTGGCAATCATATCACGCACCGACGGCTCCGCCTCATCCAGTAAAACCAGCGCCTCGCCCGCCGCCTGTTGAATCTGGGCATGATGACGCCCGCTATCCACCTCGGCCTGCAAACGATCGATAAGCCCTTCATCAATCTCCAGCGCTTCCAGCCGCGCCAGTTCCTCACGCATCCATGCCGCCTGCTGCTCGGTTTCGCCGCGCTCGCTATGGAGTGATTGCAAACGGGATTGAAGCTGCCGCCACTCGGCAAATACAGCCTTCACATGTGGCAACAGGGCTGTCGGCAAGCGCGCATCCAGCAACTGCTGCTGCACCACATCCTGCATCAGCGCCTGATGCTCATGCTGGCCGTGCATATCCAGACAGATATTGCCGATGTTCTGCAGAGTTTTCAGCGCCACCGGAACGCCGTTGACATAAGCGCGCGAACGCCCTTCTGCAGTGATAATCCGCCTGAGCAGCAGCTCATCATCTTCCATATCGATATCGTTGCCATCCAGCAGTGCATTCAGCCGCGCGTCAGCACCTTCCCAAACCGCCGTCACTTCCGCTTTATCGGCGCCATGCCGCACCCAATCCGCACTGGCCCGCGCCCCGAACACCGCACCCAGCGCACCACCCAGCATCGATTTTCCCGCCCCGGTCTCACCCGTAAACACCGTCATGCCGGCACCCAGATCAAGATGAACCTGCTCAATCAATGCAAATTGTTTAACCGTAAGCGAGGTCAGCATGTTTATTCCTTAATCCACCTCAAGCTGGCCCGCCCAGTGCAGTTTGCTGCGCAACACTTCAAAATAATGTCTGTCCGGCTCATACACCAGCGAGATTGAACCGCCCTTGTGAATCCGTACATGATCGCCCTGCTGCAGTTGCAACAGCTCTTCGCCATCCAGATTGACTGCAGCTCCGTGTAGCGACTCGACCAGATTCAACTCCACCGCATTATCCGCAGATATCACAATCGGACGGTTGGAGAGGGTATGCGGACAGACCGGAACCACGCTGATGGCATTCACCGCCGGATGCACAATCGGGCCGCCGGCGGACAGAGCGTATGCGGTGGAACCGGCCGGCGTGGCCAGAATCAGTGCATCGCCACGCATACGGAATACAAACTGCCCCTCTACCGCCATCTCGAAAGCAATCATGCGCGGTACTGCGCTGCGCTCCAGCACAACATCATTCATGGCACTACCTTCAACCAGTTTGCGAGCACCGCGCCACACCTCGGCATGCAGAGAAAAATGACGGATTGTCTTGAGGTTACCCAACAAAATATCATCAATCACTTCAAACATACTGCCGATGGGCGTATCGGTAAGAAAACCCAGACGACCCAGGTTGATACCGACAATCGGCCGATCGGAGTTGATAAAATGGCGCGCCACTCGCAGCAGGGTGCCATCACCGCCAAGCACGATCATCAAATCCACTGTCCGTGCCATATCGGCCAACAGCACTCGCTCGCATGCGACTGTGCAACTGACTTCACTACCCAGACTTTGATCGACGTAAACAGAACATCCGCGTTGTACCAGCCAGTCGTGTAATTCATGCAACAGTGCACAGGCCCGTGCATCATTCGGCTTCAGACTGATGCCAATGCGATTCACTTAACTGAGCCCCTCCACCCTTTCGGCTGCAGATGGCACTGGAAGCACTGCCCACTCCGGACATGCCCCTTGGGCTGTGGATGAACACCGCCCTTGCCATGACATACCATGCAGGCAGCCCTGCTACTGACGGTGCGATGGATGGCATCATCCGGCACCGGTTTTGTTGTACGATCGCTGGAACCCAGTGTCAGTATCAGCACAACCGCTGCGACGATCGCCAGAAACAGCAGATCCCGTTTGCCCGGCTTCCATGTCAGTTTTTCATCAGGCTGCTTATTGCTACCGCTCATTGCCGCTCTCCAATCCTGTAATAATTTGACGCACGACCTTCACCTGGCCGCTGTTTCTGACTGGCGCAACTGCCTGGCCAGATTATCCAGCACACCATTGATAAAACCGCGCGGTGCTTCGCCGGCATAGTCGCGGGTCAATTCCAGTGCTTCATTGATGATGACGCGATAGGGTATCTCAAGCCGATTCTGCATCTCCCACACAGCCAGCCGGATCACATTGATCTCAAGCTGTGCTACAGAGCGCAGACTGCGCCCTCTCACTGCCGTTTTGATCACCTCATCCAGCGCATCAACATGATCCGTGACACCATATACTGCGTCGCGCAGATAATTTTCATCCTGTTCATCGCGCTCTTCATGCTGCAATCGACTGGCCAGCAGATCGGGGATCATGCCGCCATCCTGATCCGCCGAGCCCCATGCATATAGTGTTTCCAGCGCTGATTCCCGCGCCATGTGACGATTCGCCATTAAACCTCCAGAGCCTTCAACTGTTGCGCAACTTCCACCGCAGTAAGTGCTGCTTCTTCACCTTTGTGCCCATGTGCGCCGCCCACACGTGCCACTGCCTGTTCATGCGTATCCAGTGTCAGCACGCCATTGCCAACTCCCACATCGCCGCGCTGGGCAACCCTGCCAATCGCATCCATGGCGCCCTGACAGACATAATCAAAATGCGCCGTATCGCCGCGAATCACGCAACCCAGACAGACAATGGCGCCAAAACGCCCTGACTGCGCCATGTTGGCCGCAATCGTTCCAATCTCGAATGCGCCGGGCACATGCACAATAGTGAGATTCTCATCGCAACTACCATGTTCTTTAAGGGCGGATACTGCGCCATCCAGCAGCCCTCCGGTGATATCCCCGTTAAAACGGCTGACAACAATGCCGATGCTCAGACCGGCGGCATCAACATGACCACTCAAGTGCGGCGCATCCAAACTCATGACGGTTCCCCTTTGGTTTTTTGCGATGCAACAGCGCTGTCGCTATCCATGCGCAGCATATGGCCCATTTTGTCCCGTTTGGTGGTCAAATAGGCGATATTATCGGCATGAGCACTCACTTGCAGTTGTACGCGCTCGCTGACTTCCAGCCCATATCCATCCAGCGCGATAATTTTTTTCGGGTTATTGGTCAACAGTTTCAAGCGGCGCAAGCCAAGATCCCGCAGAATCTGCGCCCCGATTCCATAATCGCGCAGGTCCGGTTTGAAGCCCAGCTTTTCATTGGCCTCCACCGTATCGTGGCCGGCATCCTGCAAATTATACGCCTTGAGTTTATTGAGCAGGCCGATGCCGCGCCCCTCCTGACGCAGATAGAGAATCACGCCCTCCTCGGCATCAGCCACCTGCCGCATGGCCGCATGCAGTTGCGATCCGCAATCGCAGCGACGCGAGGTAAACACATCGCCGGTCAGGCATTCAGAATGCACCCGCACCAAACATGGCCGCTCCGCCTCCGGCTGCCCCATCACCAGCGCCACATGCTCGGCCTGATCCACCGCATTGGTGTAACCGATCATGCGAAATTCGCCGAATTCTGTCGGCATGCGCACTTCTACCTCGCGTTTAACCAGTGAATCGTGCTGCAGGCGGTGACGAATCACATCGGCAATCGTACCGACTTTTAACTGATGCTTTTTAGCGAACTTTTTCAGCTCCGGCATGCGTGCCATGGTGCCATCTTCATTCATAATCTCACAGATTACGCCAGCCGGATTCAGTCCGGCCAACCGCGCCAGATCGATGCTCGCCTCGGTATGCCCGGCACGTACCAGCAGACCGCCTTCACGCCCGACCAGCGGAAACACGTGACCTGGCGTATGAATATCGGAGGGCTGCACATCAGCCTGAATCGCTGTTCGCACCGTGTGCGCACGATCATAAGCGGAGATGCCGGTAGTCACGCCCTCGGCCGCTTCGATAGAAATGGTAAAATTGGTTTTGAACTTGGCATTGGTATTGGCCACCATCAACGGCAGTTGCAACTGATCGGTCTGCGCCTGCGTCATGGCCAGACAGACCAGACCGCGCCCGTGCGTCGCCATGAAATTGATCGCTTCCGGCGTCACCCACTCGGCCGCCATAATCAGATCGCCTTCGTTTTCGCGATCCTCATCGTCGGCCAGAATAATCATGCGTCCGGCGCGTAGTTCTTCTATCAGTTCTTCGGTAGTTGCCAGACTCATGGTTGCTCCGTTGGGAATTGCATCAGCCGCTCGACATAACGACCGTACATATCAGTTTCAATATTCACTTCTGCGCCTGTTTGCAGCGCGCCCAGATTGGTGTGCGACAAGGTATGGGGAATCAGGTTGACGGTAAAGTCATTCCTGCCGATATCATTTACGGTCAGGCTGACGCCATTGATTGTCACAGAGCCCTTGACCACCACATAGCGAGCCAGCGCATCGGCAATATGACATGTCAGAACACGATGCTCGCCAATCGCCTGCACCGATTTCAGCGTGCCAACGCCGTCCACATGGCCGGTGACCATGTGTCCACCCAGCGCATCGCCCATGCGCAGCGCCGGCTCCAGATTCACAGCATCACCCACCGCCGCTTCAGCGAACGTGGTCAGCTTCAGCGTCTCCGGCGACAACGTCGCTGCAAACGCATCGGGCGCTGCAAATTCGGTGATGGTCAGGCAGCAGCCGTTGCAGGCCACCGAATCGCCCAAATGCCAATCCTGCATCGGTAACGCGGTTGAGAAGATCATGTGGGTCTGGTCGGTTTCGGGCTGAATCGCCCGGATGGCGCCAACATCCTGTATGATTCCGGTAAACATAGTGCGAACACTACATGCTACTGACGCCAACATAAATAAAGTGAATCAGAAATCTGGACATTCGGCATAAAATCAACTCATTAGTATTCGCCGATTTTTTCCAGACCTACGGCTGTAAGCCGATAGTCTTTATATAATCGCAATCGCAGCTTAATCTTTGGAATCTCTTCCGCCGACCCAAGGTTCACTTCCTGGTAGATGCCTAATCCTTACCAGAGCGGGAATCTCACCCACCAGAATAAACGACCTTGCTCGGCCGCACGAAAATATCTTTTTTTGGTTCAGGATTTTGATTTAATTCGCGTCTATTCGCGTCCACAAGGTGAATGTCGCTTGCGACAGAGAGGGTGCCCTGGGGTATTCGCGGTTCGCTTAAAGGTTTGGATTGTATGAGAAAGAACAGAGCAAGGTCAAGGGCGAACCGCGAATGAACGCGAATAAGGGCAAGGGCTTATCCTCCTGTGAGGGATGTAGAGTAATGTACACGGATATACTTTCGGTCTACGCTACATTGTTCAAAATAAAACGTATCCATTCTCCGCGATAGCGGCTTCGTCCAACAACTGAATCTGCTCCATACTTGCGGGGGGGGGCAATGCTGCAGATTCGCAACTTTCTGCAGGACAATCGCATTAAACAGCATTGATGGGACGGGAACTTGCAAGATGATGCATTCGTTACGATTCCAGAACACGCGATACCTCACCACATAATTTGCTGAACTGGTAAGGTTTGGTGATAAAACCATCGTAACGCAGATCACAACTGCCTGACTCCAGTGTTGTTTCACTATAACCGCTCAATACTATGACCTTCATGTTCTCATCATTACGCCTGATTGTCCGCAGTGTTTCTACGCCACCGAGCCCCGGCATATTCAAATCCAGTAGTACAATATCTACATGTACTGCATTGCCAGACAATATTGCCAACGCCTCCTCACCGCTTGCCGCAGTTGTCACATCAAACCCGAAATCGCTCAGAATCTCCTCTCCAACTTCCCGTAATAATGGCTCATCATCAACCAGTAGTACATGGCCCTCTGTCGTAACTTTCTTCACCTCAACCGTATTTTTATGATCTGCAGATGCGCCTTCCACATGCAGCAATGGAAGCGTTATTTCAAAAGTAGTCCCTTGACCCGGTTCGGACTCAACCACAATGTTACCGCCCATTTTTTCGATAATGCCGTATACCATGGATAATCCAAGTCCCGTTCCCTTGCCTGTTTCCCTCGTTGTAAAGAACGGTTCAAACATACGGTTCATGGTCTTTTTAGTCATACCTATGCCGGTATCTTTCACACGGATCAATACCACATTCAGTTTCGATGCCACATCAAATACCAAATCTCCACCATCCGGCATCGCATGCATGGCATTCACGGCCAGATTCATAAACACCTGATGCAATTGCCCCGGATCACCAATGATTTGCAAATTGTCAGCGCTGACATTCAACGTGATCTTTACACGGCGATCTCCGGTTTCCCTCATCAGACCGATGACTTCCTCCAGCAGTGCGGGCACCACCACAGGCTCATGCCGCATATCGCCCTTGCGGGAAAAACCAAGCAGGTTACCTGTCAACTCAGTCGCGCGTTTACCCGCCTGCCTGATGCGTTTTGCATAATGACAGGCTTTACTGTCACCTGCTACTTGCGCAGCAAGCAGCTCAGTGTTTCCGAGCATGACCGACAGCAGGTTGTTAAAATCATGTGCCACGCCGCCTGCAAGTTGTCCGACCACTTCCATTTTCTGAGCCTGTAACAGATTGCTCTCTAATTGCCTGAATTCAGTCATATCCTGAATCATGCCTTCAACACCGCCAAGCTTCCCGTCTTCATCAACAACCAGTCGGGAATGAAGCACCCCGTTAATTTCCATCCCTTGTTTTGAGACCAGTTTAACTTCTCGACCGATAATATTCCGGGAAAGAATCAACTCTGCAACCAATACATCTCTGTGTTCCGGAGTTGCATAGAGTTCCGTCATACTTTTGACACGCTTGAGCATCTCTGCACTGGATTCGTATCCGAACAGTTTTGCCATGGTCGGGTTGCATTGAAGCAATTTACCATCCATTTCAGCGATATACATAGCCACAGGCAGGTGCGTAAACAGCTCTCTGAAACGCCGCTCTGATGCTTCCAGAGCCTTGCTCTGCAGCCGTAGGGACTCCTCCTCTTTGGCAAGGGCTTGCGTCATTCGGTTAAAGCCCCTGGCTATTCTACCCAACGGATCAGGAATGGCCGCGTCTACCGTAACATTGAGTTGGCCATGCGTAACAGATTCCACCGCATGATCCAGTTCATCCAGTGGTTGTTTCAATCGCCTGATAGCCACACTCATCAGCCACCAGAATAACAACAGCAATACCACACTGCTCAGACCCGACGTTTTCAATGCCGAATTGACGGACTTATTCACTCCGGCTCGTGACAGATCAAGCACACTGTAACCGACGAATTCTCCATGCTTGGCATGAATGACCGAAATGGCGCGCTCCAGGCGCCCCCGGTTAAGTGTCTCAAATATCACACCGCCGTGTTTCGCCTTGCCAAGATAGGCTTGTGATAGCAATGCATGTTTACCACCAAGCAGAACCAGCCTGTTTCCCTCTGAATCATAGATATCGATGGATAAAACATTAGGAATGTTTGCCACATTGGCTGCACCATCGCGTATAAAGTCCACATCTCCCAATTGCAAGCCAAGGCTGATACTTTGCTCTAATCCGGCAGACAGCGAACGCCCGTTTTGTTGCAGCATCGTTTCCAGCGAACGGCTTTCGGTCCACCAGGCACTCACAAAGAATACTGTAAACACCAGGGCGGCGGTGAACGTCAGTGCCACATACAGTCGCTTGGTCAACGAGTAGGACGGGGGAATGAAATCACTCATCAGAGTCTCCTGAAACAACGCCCTCAGTGCGAATATTGACCTTCATCTTTTCCGGGTGCTGTATTGCAATATGCGAAGCATGCTCGCCGTCCAGGATACGGTTCACCAGTTTTGCCGCCTGTTGCCCGATGACACGCAGCCGGGGCGTCCATGCAATCAATGCCCCGGCGCGAACATATTTTGCTGACAGACCAATCAGTTTTTTGCCATGTTTCGCCAGTTCAAACAGCAGCCTCAATGTATCGGGCTCAACGCTCCGGTATTCCATTTGCATCCAGTAAGCATCAACCGTTTTTATGCTGCTGTTTAATACTGCCAGGGTATCATGCTTTGGCCATGGTCTGGCGAGTAAGTTTAGTTGCTGCTTTCGAAAAGACTCTGCAGCCTCATCTATATAGTTAGCCGAAAAATCAGGATTGTAATAACTCAATACTTTCGCATGCTTTGGTAACAGATGCGCCAACTCATCTGCAACCACAACAGGAGATGGGCGTAAATCTATGCCGCTAATATCCAGTTGCTGTTGCATATTGTGGTTCAGACTCATCGACATGATGGAAATCATCGGGATACGAATATGCATGCCAAGCGCTGCTAGCAACGCATCCTCACCCACCAGAACAATCAGATCGGGATTTCTGCTCCGGATTGTTTTCAGTTGTGAATTTTCCTCGTCCAGCTCGCCATTTTCCAACCCTGAAAACAGACGAACATCTTCAGCTCGAATCGCCTGCGATAGCGCCTTGACTACTGCAACATGCGGGCGATGACGTTCAGAAAACAGGATATCGACCTCGAGTGCCTGTCCATAGGCCGAAACCGGCAATAACAGCAACAGCGATGTCAAAAGAAAACGGTGCATTAAAAGGCCCAGGCCAGGTTAAACGTCCAACTCCTATCATGAAGCGGAATATCCGACATCACCGGATTAGCAACGGGGCTCAATATTGTGCGGTTAAAGATATTATTGATCACAAAACTCATACTTGGCCCGTTGGAAATATTGCCCGCTCGTATAGCCATGTCAGCTTGCCATGTAGAGCCTAGTGCAGGCCGGGGATCGCCGGCGGCGCGGCTTTGTGAACCGATCCAGTGCACATCCGCATGGATATGCGCATCCAGCGGCAACGGCGCATCGCCACTGATCCGAATGACCTGCATCGGCACATCAGGCAAGCGTGCCCCTGTCAAACTGCTGCTACCGGTCTGCCAGGTATAACTTAATGCGCCATATAAACCCTTTTGCACATCAATACGCAACTCTGTTTCAAACCCCTTCAATATTTCGCGACCAACATTGACCGTCAACGGGCTGGGCGCAATACGGGTAATCAGATTTTTATAACGGCTATAATACACATTGCCGTCCAGATGCCAGATCCCCTTGTGCAATGAAGCGCCGAACTCATAGGTGTTGACGCTTTCCGGTCGTACATTGGGATTACCCAGTATCGTAGGGTTATTGGCAGAGAATAGTTCGATAAAATTTGGGGCACGGAAGGCATGTCCGTACATCAGCTTGAAATCCAGCATATCGGTGGCATTCCAGACCAGCGCCAGGCGCGGTGATGTATGGTTGCCGACATCGGAATAGTGCTCCAGCCGCACACCTGCGGTGAGCGTCAGGTTACGCAGTGGCGACCATACATCCTGAATCGCCAGCGCATACACCTGGCGGGTGGTGTTGCGGTTATGATTGAGTGAAGCAGACACATCTGCACCATTAATAAATGTACGGACATCAAACTGGCGAATATGGTCATAGCTTAGATTGGCTGTCCATTCCTGATCCTGCCAGCCTCTGTAGCGTACGAGACCGCTCCCGGTGAGGGTGAGATTCTTGACCTGAGAGCTGCCTCTCGATGCACCACCGAACAGCTGCCACCGAGGATCCAGATTAAACAGATCGGCATCGCTGCGCAGAGACACATCCCAAATATCACTGTTTTTGGCCCAGGTTAATGCCGCAATGCTCTGACGAATCGAAACATTGCTGGCGTGATCAATCTGATTCGTCGCATCCAGCACACTACCGCGCCGTTTATTCACATGCATGGCAAATAACGACCAGTTTCCCGCCTTTGCAGAGAGAAAGCCCTGCTGCTGTCGGCGCCAAAAATTACCGACACCCGATTTCCCCGCTGCATCCCGCTGAATTTTCTGTCGGTCACCATCTGTGGAAGCCGCATTCAGGTTGAGCATGATACTGGCATCATCGCCCTTGCCTCCGGTCAGGACATGGCCGCCCAGATAGCCGTGATTACCTGCGGATGTACCCGCTTCAGAGCCGCGAAAATATTCAGCCGTGCGGGTAATAATCTGAATCACTGCGGCCATAGCGTTGGAGCCATACAGTGCGGAACCGGGACCGCGAATAATTTCAATGCGACGTACATCATCGAGTGGAAACTCATCAAACAGGAATGTCCATGACCCGGAATAGGGATTGTTAACCCGATGACCATTGATCAATAACAGGGTTTTTTCTGCTTCGCCACTTTTCAAGCCACGCACCGTCAACGTATGCCCATTCGCCAAGCCAGCAGGGAAACTAATATTCAGCCCGGGTACGGACTCCAACGCCTCGATCAGTGTGCGGGCGCCCATATCACGAATCTGCTTTTCGGTGATCACAGTAACAATGGAAGGCGCCTGCCCCAGCGCCCGCTGCGATTCTGTTGCTGTCATCACAGTATCCTGCTCATCAAACAACATATCTACCGGCGTATCCGCATACGCTACTGGATAAAACACCAGACAAGATATTAGTAATCCAGCAACCCTGATCATAGGCCCTCCTCCTACATTGGATATCATGGGAGATTGTTTTTACAACCGTTACAGGAAAATAAGCCCTTGCCCTTATTCGCGTTCATTCGTGTCCATTCGCGGTTCGCCTTTGACCTTGCTCTGTTCTTTCTCATACAATCAAAACCTTCAAGCGAACCGCGAATACACGCGAATGAAATCAAAATCCTGAACCAAAAAAAGATATTTTCATGGGCTGTGTCAGGTGCCAATTTGCCATCTGGCGCATTGGAAAGCAAGAAAACCAGAAAAACCAGATTCAACATTGCATGATATCAATTTCGCCTTCGCAATGTTTCTAATCCATCAAGGAATTCCCTAATGACCTGTTCTTGTGCAGCGATACTTGAATTTAAAACATCTGCTGCCGATTGCATCTGATCTGAAATTGTATTTGTGCTTTCTGCAGCATGTTGAACATCCGATACAGCATGCTGGACTGAATCCATACTATCGCTTGAGTGCTGCGCACCGGATGAAATCTCAATAATGGCTGAAGTTTGCTGTTCCATAGCCGCTGAAACATTTTGACTGTAACCATTCAGATCAACAATCGTCTTACTGATCTGCTGAATAGCATCCACCGCACTGCCACTTTCACGTTGCATGCGGCTGATTTTTTCTGCGATGCTTTCCGTTGCGAGGGCGGTCTGATTAGCCAGATCTTTCACTTCTCCGGCAACCACAGAGAAGCCTCGCCCGGCCTCACCTGCTCTCGCCGCCTCTATACTTGCATTTAAGGCCAGCAGATTAGTTTGATCGGCAATCTCTCTAATTGTCGCGACGACCGTACCAATTTCTTTTGATACACTGGATAGGTTATCCAATATCTCATTGGTATTTCTGGCATCATCTACAGCATGATCAGAGACTGTAAGTGTTTTTGTGACTTGCTCATTCACCGATGAAATATTGGCACTGATCTCTTCGGTTGCTGAAGCAGTGGTTTGTACCTGCTCGAATGTAGCAACCACACCAGCGTCAGCGATTTCACTCTGTTTCAGTAGTGTTTGCGATGCATCTCCCAATGTCCGAGTAGAGTCATTCACGTTACTGCTTGCCTGTTTGACTGCATCAATGACTTTCGCAATTTGGCTTTGAAATTGCTGAATAATTTTCTTTTCCTCGTTCTCAATGCGACGTTCGCGATCAAATTCGGCCCGCTCCCTCTCCTGCTTATCCTTCTCGGCCAGCGCACCCTTCTGAAGGGAATCCCGCATATCATCCATAGCCACCATCAGTTCGCCGAGTTCATTTCGAAGTTTTGACTCCACTTTGAAATCCAGCTCGTTTCCTGTGATGCGTTTCGCGACTGTGCCAATCTCTTTCAATGGTGTAATAAGTCGCCTTTTAAGGATCATAAAAAAGATCATCATGCCCACTACGAAAAACAGTATGGCCTGAGTAAGTCTGTTGATGGTGGCTTTGTGAATCTGCATATCAGTATCAGCAATGGAGTATGATATCCGAATAGCTCCGTTTACGGCGCCGCTGGGGACTTCATGGCACTGTAAACAATTCACACCTCTTGTGTGATGTGTTGCCTTGAAGGGGGTGATCACAGTTACCACGCGTTCCTGCTTTCCATCGGGTGAAGTTTGCGTATGAAGCTTCACAATTTCTTCACCTTTCAAGGCTCTGCGATCCAGATCATCAACAGGTTTTTCATCATCAAAGCCCGGGCCATGTTGGTCGATGACAGGTTGGCCGCGAATCACACGTGCTTCGCGGATGTTTTTAGCATGCAGGAATTTCTTGTGCAAGACTTCTCGATTATCCATGGCGCCGGTTAGCATGAGCAGGTTGAGTGAATCGAAATAGGTGCGGGTCAACGTCTTGACGTTTTTCGTGGCTACATTAAGGGCAAGCTCATCTTCTGATTGGGTTGATTCATATTCAGATACTGCCAGCGTAATAAAGAAAAGTGCGCCGACGATCAGCATCAGTTCTACTGCAATGGATAACCTGGTTTTTTTCAATTTTTTTGTGCTCCCTCTATATAACTACTCTCTGATCGGTAAAAAACCGGCCTGTTTTACAATAGCCTGCCCTGTTACCGACAGGATGAAATCCACAAAACCTTGTACATAACCAGGAATTTTCCTGGGTAATAGCAGATACAGTTTGCGAGACATCGGGTAGCTTCCACTCCGTATATTCTCATGCGTCGCGCTGACAGTACGCCCCTTTATTTGAAGCCCCAACATATGAACATCCTGATCAACATAGCCGATGCCGACATAGCCTATGGCCTGGTCACTACTGTGAATCAATCTCAGCACATCGACATCCGAATCCAAAATCACAGAGACTGATACCTTCGGAGCATCAGTTTCACCCAAAACATAATGCGCAAACACTTCCCGTGTGCCGTGATAGATGTTTTTATCGACGACAATGATATGGCGATTGGGTCCGCCAAGTATGTTCCAGTTGGTGATTTGTCCCTGATAAATTTGAGCCAGTGTGCCCGGTTTTATGTGGTGAATTCCCGATGCGTATATTTCTTTGGAAACCACAGGAACGACAGCATCCAGAGCGATAGCGATATGTTTTATATCTCCAGATTTGGCAACTTCCTGCGGTGCCATCTCCCGGCTCATCATGCCAATATGAACACGTTGATCGAGGGATTCAGCGAAGCCCGCCGTAGAACCTCCGCCGTTGATGCTGAAGGTGATGTCCGGGTGTATCGCAGTATAGGCTTTTGCTGCCAGTTGAATGTATTTCTCGACAGTCGTTGAACCGCCAATGGAGATGGTTTCGGCCAAGGCTACCGGAGCCTGCAATACGAACAGTGAGATAAAGACAGGCAAGCAGTATTTTATAAAAGTCATCGCTCAACCCCAAGAATTTTCTCAATTTCTAAGCTCAATGCTTTCCCTGTATACGGCTTCTGGATAAATCCGGCCAGCCCTTTGCCGGAGAACTGTTGAATAGCATCTTGCGAGTTATAGCCGCTGGTCAAAATGATATGGCACTCCGGATCAATCCGTTTTAGTTGCATGAACAGGTCACGACCATCCATTCTGGGCATGGTCAAATCGGTTAGAATGAAACGGATATTCTTTCGGTGTTGCTTATAAAGCTCTAAACCTTCTTCGCCATTAGCGGCCGGAATTGTGTCAAATCCCAACTCCTCCAACATCATGCATGCCATTTCACGCACCGTTTCCTCATCATCCACAACCAGAGCTGTGCCTCCTGAAAAGTGTGGTATGTTTCCACTACTTGATACGTCTGTATTCTCTGCATGAACTGCGTCATCGATAGGCAACAGGAACTTAAAGGTCGTCCCACGCCCCGGCTCTGAATAGATTTTCAGCGCGCCTTTGTGGCCACGTACGATGCCGAGTACGGCGCTCATGCCTAGTCCGCGACCCGTGACTTTGGTGGTAAAGAAGGGATCGAATACTTTCTGAATGGTTTGCTTATCCATGCCGCAACCAGTGTCGCTTACTTCCACATAGACAAATCGTCCGGGCTGTATGTTGTCCGACGCATAAGACCCTGCAATATATTTCTCATCAGCTTGCATCATGCCGGTTGTAATCGAAATGACACCACTCTTTCCTTCGATGGCCTCATTGGCATTGGTGACCAGATTCATCACGACCTGCTGTATCTGCGCCTCATCAACCAGGATTGTCGGCAACTGCTCGGAGAGGTGATATTTAACGAACACCGACTTATCAATGGATACTTCCAGCAGATGAGTCATCTCTTCCACGACAGAAGATATGTTAATCGATTTCAGAATAAACTGCCCTTTGCCAGAATAGGCCAGCATCTGCTTACATAATACGCCTGCTTTTTCAGCCGACTGTATGATTCTGACTACCCGTTCCTTGGCCTTGAGCGGATCTTTCAATACATTGGACTCCACAAGTGACGCATTGCCAAGAATGGCGGCAAGCAAATTATTGAAATCATGGGCAATGCCCCCTGCCAACACGCCAAGACTCTCCAGCCGTTGCGAATGCTGCACCTGGTTTTCCAGTTTCTCCCTTTCTGTTTGCGCTTTTTTCTTGTCGGTAATGTCCATAAACGTAACAACGCTGCCGATGACATCATCTCCTTCGAACAGAGGTTGAGACCAATATTCAGCTTTGACTTCCTGACCATCCTTACACCAGAATGACTCATCATCTCTATGAATGCGGGTGCGAGACTGATGGGATTTATAGATATTACAGGCTTCAACGGGATATGGGCTGCCATCGGGAAAGGAGTGGTGAATCAAAGAATGTATATTTTTGCCAATCACTTCATGCTCTTCATAGCCCAGTAAATTGAGAAAGGCGCGATTAACAAATGTGCAGTTGCCAGCCAGATCAACCCCATAAATCGCTTCTGCTGTAGACTCCAGCAGTATCGCGCGATGGCGATTGGCTTCTCGCTCAGATCGGAGACGTAAACGACTAAATGCAATCACGGATATAAGACTGCCAACCAACACGACCAATAACAGAAGCAACATGATATTGCGTACATGAATGTAGTCTGCCAGGGCTTCATCCTGACCGATCTCGGTAATAATGGCAGCCTGTAGCGTATTATCCCACTGCCATGCGCCCAATACCGGAACACCGCGGTAGTCCCGATAGCCCGCAATATTCGAGCCGGAGTGGCGTGTTTCTATTGCTCGTTTTACAGCAAAGGTGAACGGCTTCGCACCTTCAGTTTTGATCGATTGAGTATGGGTGAGAAGGTCTGTGCCGGGGTCTGTTATTTTCAGATTTAGCGTACTCATTTGACCTGGCTCTAACAGGCCCGCTTTCACCAAATCAGATTTGAACCGTGACTCCGATAACATCATGCCCTTGTTATCGACAAGGTAGGTTTCTCCCGTTCGATAACTGGTGCCGGAAGTTAATGTCGTGGAAGAGAAACGGAATTCCTTACCCAGATCCAGAGCAAAGTAGCCGATAATCTTACCCTGCCTATCCCTGACAGAGCGGATCAGCCACATGGTTACGCCACCGTGATGTTTAAATGCGTGTGTTATGACAAAGGGTTCGCCTTGATTTAATCTATCTATGGCACTGACAATCATGCCCGGAACCTTCTTGCCCGTATCAAGATCCTTCATGGATGCAATGATCAGCTGCCGTTTGTTGATAAGGTAGAAGCCTCTATAGTGTTGTTGGAAAATACTGCTTACCAACATCTCGCGTAAATCGAAGCGATCTTCGGGCGTGGCGGAATTTTTCGTTAATGCATCCACCAAAGCCAAATGAATTTCATCATCATGGAGGATCTGAAGTAGGGAAAGATCGGTGTTATCTATTTCACGATGAAGGGCGATTCTAATATTATGATTGACGGTTTTGAGGTTGCTTAAGGACTCATTCGTTAAATGATTTTTTAAATTTGAAAGCCCTACTGCTACTGCTACTACTACTACTACTACTACTACTACTGGGAATGTAAATACGCGAAGTTTCATCGTCTGCAATAGATCCCCTTTTTTCCATGCTGAGGCCATTATGGTATGGAACTTGCGGGGGGGGGCAAGCAATTTTAATCATTGTAATATTTTGACTAGCCAAAAGGCCCATTGGGTTCGGAGATCAAGGAGGGAATCAGGTGTATGAAGTATCGGGGTCATTGATTCTCGTTGTCGAACATTCTTGTTCGTTTCGATCTGTATTATGTCAGTTTCTACAAGATAAGGGCTATGCCGTTTGTGAAGCATCGAGTGGAAAAGAGGCCATTGAAGTGTTTGATCGTGAATCCCCGAAAATGGTACTTATGGGCGCAGTCATGCCAGCAGAGGATGGCATCAGCAACCTGGACGCATGCAGACGTATTCGCGAAATCGATCGTGATGAATATAGTCCTGTATTGATCATTACATCAGTCGATGATGACGCATGGGTTGTTGCTGCATTCGAGGCGGGGGCGGCAGATTATATTGTAAAGCCGATTCACTGGCTGCGGCTTGAATATATTATCCGTTTCAAGTTGCAGGATTACAAAACTGCCTATGCCGTTCAGGCCAGTGAAGAGCGCTTTCGCCAACTGTTCGAGGATTCTCCATTGCCATATCAGGCATTAAACGAGCAGGGTTGTATTGTCGATGTCAACGCAGCATGGCTTGAAATGATGGGCATGGAAACGGAACAGGTACTTGGCAAATCCTTCGGCGTCTGGCCACATCCGATCCGCTAACAGGGTTGGCGAACCGACGCGCTTTTTTTGCGGCAGCGGATCGATCTCGATTGCTGTGTGTGCGTTATCATCATCCTTATTCTGTCATGATGCTGGATATCGATCATTTTAAATCCGTTAACGACACCTTCGGTCATGATGTCGGAGATCAGGTGCTAAAGCTGGTATCCCATGGAATGCAACAGCAAATCAGAACCGTGGATATT
>Ga0256829_1000366_pt1 | contig 48094 bp, 55 predicted proteins | sample 131447metaG_FD_185979 | JGI IMG/M metagenome (GOLD analysis project Ga0256829, IMG submission 185979) | Hydrothermal vent microbial communities from Lau Basin, Pacific Ocean - 131-447 | ecosystem: Environmental > Aquatic > Marine > Hydrothermal vents | place: Pacific Ocean: Lau Basin | collected... | reverse complement strand
ATTTGTTTTTTTTCAGTTAAAGTTTTATCGATATCAATTACCAAAAAATAATATATATATATAATTGATAGAATTAAAAATCAATATAATAATAACTTTTCATTAAATATAAAAAAAAGATTAAAATCAAAAAAATTAATTATTAAATTATTAAATAATAAGATTAATCACAAAGAAAATATAATACTGAGAAAAATCATAAATTTTAAGATAATTTTAATTAAAAATTTTATTTAGATTTAGATTTAGATTTAGATTTAGGTTTAACTTCAATTTCTTTAAATTTTGTTAATATTTGTGGGCTTAATTTTCACTTATAATAAATTTGTAAAGCTCATCTGAACTTCCATATACCATTTTGATAAGAAATAGAAAAATCTTTAGATAATATATTATTATTTTTGAAATAATTTAGAAGATTAAAAGTTTTATCTTTATCATTTAAATCAATACTAAAATTTATTTTTGTTGAATTGTTTCACCTTCTAGTAAAATTAATAATGTTAATTCAAAATTGTTTTAAATTTCAAGATTGTGATAATTTATTCTTCATAAATCAGATAAATTTTAATAATTGATTAGCTGTAAGAACATCTATCTTTCAAAAATTTGTATCTTTATTTATTTTTTCAGATGTTAAATAAGATTCATTTATTTTCATAATAAAAAATTTTTGTGATAAAATTTTTTTACTATTAGAAGAAATACTACTTTCTAAATTTAAACCCCAAATTAAAAATCCTAATCACAATAGTAATAAAAATAATAACATATTACTTTTAAATTGATACATAAATACATCATCTATTTCATTTTCTTTTATTCTTCACATTCTTTTTTTATTTTTTATTTTATAAAAAATTTATTATCTTATAATTATCCCTAGTACATTTGTTTTAATAGGATAAGAATTAATATTTAATTTTATATTATTAGCTAAAGCCCAATAAATATAATCTTTAATTTTAGACATATTAGGATGATTATTTAAATAAGATTTATTTATACTCATTATTGATCCATTTAATTTTATAGTTACATTATCTTTTCAAAACATTTTTAAAAATTTATTTAAAGCTTTAGTGTAAAGTTCAATTTTTCTAGTATCTTTAAATAAAGAAATTTTATTTCATTCAACTTTTAATACTTTTCAATAAGCTTTATTAATTGTACCAATTTCATTGTCTATAGTATCATTTCAATTATCAATTATTCCTTGTTGAACTCAAACAATAAAAAATAATCAAGTAGCAACTATAAGGTTTATAATAAAAAATCATATTATTATTATATTTTCTTTTATAAAACTTATTATTTTATTTTCTTGTTTAATTTTATTTTTAGTATTTTGACTATCCCCCATAATTTATAAATAAATAAATAAATAAATAAATAAATTTATTCTGAATTTCATCATAGCACATCTATTTTTATTTTATTTTCATTAGAAAACATATCTTGTATATATGTAGTATTTTTAATTTTATCGATTATATCCACTAAAAATGTTGATTCTGATGCATTAGAAACTAATATATCAATATTAATTTCACCTATAATAAATAATATAATTAATTTGAAAGTTAATCAATATAATGATTTATCAACCTCTCTCATCTCTTTTTCTGATGAAGCAGTATCTTTAGCTTTATCATAAATATAATGACTATAAACATTTACATACTCCCCATTATTTATTTTAACTCTCCTTAAATTTATCATATAATTCAAAAAAGTTTCTTCTACTCCTGCTAAGTTCTTAAACCTTTTATATCAATCATATAAATTAGTAGCATGTAATGTTCATAAAATAAGATGTCAAGTTTTTGCTGCTTCAATTAATTGATTTGCGATATTAACATTTTTATCTTCTCTAATTTCTCATAACACTATTATATCTGGTTTTTCTCTTAAAGCATCTTTTACTCACATAATATAATCTGGAACATCTTTTTTAATTTCTCTTTGATATACCAATCATATTTTATTTTCTAATAAAAACTCTATAGGATCTTCTAAGGTAATAACAGTCCTAACTTTTGTTCTTAATAATTCTTGTAATCAAGTCATTAAATATGTTGTTTTTCAAGATCATGTGGGTCAAGTTACTAAAACTAAACTAGACCCTGATTCTAATGAAGTAAAAAATTTAGATATATTATCTTTTCATTTTAAATTACCTCAAAACAAATCTATCTTTTTAAAAAGGATTTCTAATTCTTCTTTTCAAATTCCTTGTGATTGTTTTAATAAAGATTCTTGTGCATCACTAATCCTAATAGATAAAAGATCTAATAAGCTAATAAAATCCCTTAACACTTTCTTTCAATAATTTTTCTTTTTTTCTTCATCTATTTCTAATTGTGCAAATAATTCAGGATTTTCTCTTTTAATCATATTTATCCATCATCATGAAATAAATTCAAAAATCATTTCTTCAACTTTATATAGTGTAAGCATTCATTTGCTAATATCATCAAAACTTAATCAAGTATAATTAGGTCTTAAAACCAAAGAAAAAACTTTTTTAATTATTCCATCTTCTATTTTCCTTGTAGCCATAAATAAATTAACTCTATTATTCTTTTCAACTTTTATTTGTTTAAATTCCTTATTTTGTATTATAACTCATTCTGTAATATATAATCAACTATCATTTAGATTTGTTTTTAATAAAAAATCATAAAAAGTAACATTGATAATATCTTTATTATTTTTTTCTAAAAATTCTTTATATTTTTCAATTAATCATGAAAACAAAAAAGATATAAGTTCAATAGCATTAAACTTAACCTCTATTATTTTAACATTATTCTCTTTATAATGACTAATTATTTTTTGTTCATCTGTATTATAAACATCTTTTACAAGTACAAAAAGGAATTTATAATATTCCTCCCCTCTTCTTCATGTAATTAATAATAAATCAGTTCATTCAAATATATCCATATTAATATCCGAAAGATGTCTTTTATAAAAAAGCTGTAATACAACCATAAACATAGCATATTTTTTAGGGATATTTACAACATTAGAATTAAAAGAATTGAATAAATTGCTTTTAGTTAATATATTATTTTCTTCTCATCATTTTTCTAATACCATTTATTATTATTAACTAATAAAATTTTATTTGATTAAAAGAATAAGTATTATTTTATTAGCTAAATAAATCAATTATAAAAAAGAACTTTGTTAAATGTAATTATAACAAAGTTCTTTTTTATAATATTAATTAATTTGATCATAAATATCATACATTGAGATGTACACAGCTTTGACTACTAGCAAAGTCATTAAAGCCATCAAAATAAATAATATAGCTTTTATAAGTTTTAATAAAGTATCTATTGTTTTTTTATAATTTTTAATAACATCTTGTTTTAATTCCATAATATCATCAATATTAGAATATCATCATGCTCAAGACAATAATGTTTCTAAAGTCCATGATTCTTGTTTAGGTAGATTTCAATCTTTTATAATTCTTTTTATAATTTTATCGATTTCATGGATTTTATCATAACTATAATATTTCTTAGAATAATAATAATTTGTATTATCTTGTAAATTTTTATATAATACATCAAATCATAATTTATATTTATATTGTCAAATAAGAATATTCATTAATTTTAACAACTCATTATATTTAATAACATCTTTTATAATCGGAAGTTTAAGCAAAAAAGCATTAAAATAATATCTAACTACATTAATATTTTTTAATATTATAATAGCAATAGCTAATATAATTAACATTACTATTAAAATAATATAATTATATTTAACAAAATGATAAGATTGATACACAATGTTAGAAGTGATTTTCTTAATTACTCATGGATTATTAGCTCAAAATGATTTTATAAAAATAGGAAATAATTTTTCATTTACAAGAACAATTAAAAATAATCAAATAGCAAATACAAATCAAGGCATAAGTAATCAACTTTTAATTTCTTTTTTTAATTCTTGTTCTTTTTTTAATTCTCAAGATAATTCTAAAAAACCTAATCATTTTTCTTTTAAAGATCTTTTATCTGATAATACTTTTATTTTAGAAATAATTTCTTTTTTTTTAGGAAAATCATATTTTTCTATTGCTAAAATACTTTTTTGTTTAAGAACATCTTGTTTTAAACCATTAGGAATATCTAAATCCATTACTATATCATCAATATAAGACATATTAAACTTATATTTATTTCATAATGAATCTAATAACAATATTACAACATCAATTGATATTTTTTTAGTAAGTAGATCAAATACATTTTTATGAAAATTTCATCAAGCATTAATAGTTTTTATTCCTTGATCTAATGATATTCATAATTTTTTATATATTGCATTTTTTTTCTGTGGATCTTTTGCATCTTCCTCTGTCATAATTAAAGTTATTTGTTTTTTTGTAATTCAAATATCTAAGAAAAGATTTTCTTTACGTAAAGGTTTGAATAATCATTTAGCCATTGTAAATAAATTATTTTTTTTAACAGTTTCCTCTATTTTTTGTAATTGTGCCTCTTTTTTTTTAATATTTTGTTTTTCCATAAGTAAATAAACAATAATAATTTAAAATTTTTTTTATTCTATTAAAATAAGTATAATTTTTTTCTTTAAAAAATTATTACCTATATGTTTTAACTAATTAAATTTTTAAGAAGGATTTAAGATAATACTATTACACTGTTTTATTAATTCAGTAATAATTATAACTAATATATCTTCTCTATTTTTTTTGATTTCAATGTTATTATCATTTATTATTTGTTTAAAATCAGGGTTATCTAATTCTATTAATATTGATTTTATTATTTTTGATTTAATTGATAAAGGAAAATATATAAAATATTGATTTTTTTTTATAGATTTTTTTTTATTAATTATAGATTCTATTTTTTTAATTTCTTTTAGAGATAATTTATTTATTTCAGGGATTATTACATCAAAAAAAATTCTTTTTTTATTCTTTTCAAAATAATCAGTTATTAAATTTATATTGTAATTAATTTCACTTTTTTGAAAATCATGATAATCTACAATATATAGATTATATTCATTTTTTAATTGAACACCACCTTTCTTAGAATTATTAATATTATAAAGTTTGCTTAAAAAAGGATAATTCAAAAATCAATTATTATATTGATAAAAAAGAATTATATCAATAATTTCAGAGGGTAAAAAATATTTTTTTCATAAAACTATTTCTTTACTATTTAACAATAACGATTTAAACTTATTATATTCATAATTTCAATATTTTTTTTTGTTATAAACCTCAGTATAAACGTATTTTCATAAGATATATATAAATATACTAATAATATCAAAATTTCTATATTTTTTATTTTTGACATCAAAATTTTCATAAATAGATTTAATATTATTAACATTTTGTTGAATTGTTTTTACAACATAATCTAAATTTGAAGATTTAATAGTTTTATCTTCATTAAATTCTAATAAATTATGATCTGAATTTATTAAACTTTTAAACATTGAATTATATGTAAATAACTGTCATTCTAATATATCTTTATTTATTTTCATGTTTTAGTTTTTTTAATTTTCTAAGGTTTTCTAAAATCTTACTTAATTTATTTTCTTTAACAGTCCTTTTTTTAATAATTGTCACTTCTTGTGTCATTTTTGTTTTTCCTTCAATAACAATGGCTTTTCATTTATCATAACTATTACTAATAACTGGTCAATCATATATTTTATACAATAGATTTTTATCAGTTTTATATTGTATATTTTTTAATTGAAAAAAGTTTTGTTGAAAAACATTTAATTGTTTAAAATTTATATCTAAAGTATAACTTTGATTAACTTTAGATACAACTGGTTTATAATTATTATATTTTGAAAAGAAAATATATAAAAATCATAGAATAGCTAATAAAACAATTCATCATATTGAAGTTATAGTGTTTTTTGTAATATTATAACTAAAAAGATTTTTTAAAGATAATTCATTTAATTCCATTTATTTATTTTTTTTGAGAATAAACATATTTATTGTTTCTTTGAAGGCCAAATAAGTTTAAATATTTTCATAGTTAAAACAAAATCTAAAAGAAGTGCTACAAAATATGAAATAAAAGTAACAAGTGAAGTTACTACGGGAGGCAGTTTGGCTCCTGAAAGTGTTAAAACTGCTGTAGCCCCCTTTCAAACATGTCAGCTAAGCCCACTACTAAATAAATCTAATATTTTTCAAAAAGGAATATTAGTTCATATCATTGAATGTCATCAAATCAAAAGATATGGTAATAATATTCACAAGAATAACACTATAAGTGTAATTTTATGTTCTTTTATATTTTCAATTAATGCTTCTCAAAAATCTATATTTCCATTTGCTGCATCTGGCATTATTCTTTTTAATTATAAAATAAAAATTTTTATATTATTAATAAGTATTTTTTATTTATTTTTATAATAACATTTTCAACAAAAAAGATTTTCAATAATATTATTTCTAATAATATTATTTCATAATTTAAGAAAAATTTCTTTTTTCTTTTCATATCATATTTTATTATTATTTTGTAATGATTTAATTATGTTTTTTGTTATTTTACAATATGCTGACATTATTTTACTATTATGCCCTCTTCAAGGTATTTTATAATATTCAATATAATCATAAATATTTATACTCTTCTTATTTTTTTTAGCTTTGTTTTCTATATTTTTTAACATACATAATTGACAATTAGATCTTTCAGTCATATATTTTGTAATAAGATTATTATTGTAAAATCAATTTCTCTGACAAACAAAAGGAATATTATCTTCTATATTATGTAAAGAAAAGCATAATCAATCTATATTATAGCACCATTCATTCATAGCAAAATATTCTAATTCTATATTTATATTTTCTGTAGTTAAATAATCAATAATATCTATAATACTGTCTTCATCTATATCCCTATGGAGAATAATTCTTTTTATATTTTTATAATCTTTTAATATTCAAAAATGTGATAAATTAGAAAAAATAGCTAAAGAAGATAAATTGATTCATATTTTAGGAAAATTTTTTTCTAAAAAATCTAACATATAAAAATCAGCAACTATAAATCTATCTATTTCTATAATTTTTAATATAGTTTCTATTTCTTGTTTTATTTTATTTATATTATCTAATAATCAAATATTATTAAGAACAAGGTTTATTTTTTTTCATAATTTATTTTTATATTTACTTATATTCTTTAACATATCTATATGTTTATTATCAGATATATTAAAATTAGAATATCTATATCATCTTTTATTATTAATTTCAGTTTCTTTTGTATTACTTATATTTACATATCATAAAAAAAAATCATCAGCATGATTTAATATAGAATAATCATCTTTAAGAAAATTCACAGGAGATATTGCTAATACTATTTTTGGATTTTTCATATTATTATAATTATCATTTTTTTTAAATAAAAAAATATATTATATTTAACATATAATATATTTTAAAGTATATAATTATAACTATATTTATTTAAAATTAATTAATAAACATGACAGAAAACTTAAAAAACGAATTAGTAACATCTTTTATCCCATGGAATGATGAAACAAAAAATGAATTTTATAAAAAATATGAGGCTAAGGATGAAAATGACTTCTTTATAAAAGCGACTTATGACAGAGATGTAAAAGTCGCAGAGTTATATCAATATATGAATAAAAGAATATATTGTAATGATAAATTAAAGAGATGCTGGTATGCTGATACTTATATTTTAAATGATACTGATAATGAAAATTTATTTAATATATTTAACAAACTATTAAGTGAAGCTTGAATTACAGAAATAGATTATAACTGTTTGTGATTTAATTTTTATAAAAATTGAGTAATTGAAGTAATTGAATATAAATGAAAGAACAATAGACCTTTATTAACTTTTTATCCTAGTAATGTTTATTTAGAAAAATATTGAACAAAAGATTATAAAGAAATAATGATTAATACAATAAATAATTTATCTGATTTAGACAATGAATCTAAATCAAAAATTACAAAAAAAATAAAAGATATAAATAATATAGAAGAAATTAATGATATAATAAAAGAGGAAATTCCTTATTTATAAAATACCATCAATTATCATTAAATAGTGACATTATTGTCTTTTAACTATAATTTAATAAAAAACCGTACAATATTGTACGGTTTTTTATTAAATATTATTTTTATCTATTAAATTTCATTTTCATTTATTTTTATAAATTTAATATCAATATAATCTGATGATTCTCCTTCTGGGTCAGAATGATCATTTCTTGCTATTACAATATGCTTTGTTGTATTAACTTCTGGATCTTTATACACAAACAATTTATATTCATCTTTAATATTACAATCTTCCTTTCATTCAATACTATAAGATATATTTCATAATCATAATATTCATTTCTTAATAACTAAATATATATCTTCATAATTACAAAAAAATGATGAAATAAAAAATTCTTTTTCATAGTTTCTTTCAATTTCACTAAACTTGTTCATAGATATTTTTTGTAAATCCAATAGGTTAATTTTCATTGTATTTTATTTTTAAACATAAAATTAGATTATACTATATTAATAATTAATTTTCTAAAAACTTAAATAAATCTTTATCAAAAAAACTTTCATTTTGTTCTTTTAATAATTTATAAGTATTATATACAAGATTATAAGATGTTATATTATTAGGATTCTCATATCAATTTTCTGAACTAAATTCTATATCTATATATTCATGATATATTATAATATCTATATCTCCATCACTCCGATAATCTAAATCTATACTTACTAATATTCCTTTATTTTTTAATCATTGAATATTTTTATTTAAAAAATATTCCACAACATCAATAAAAGAATCAACCTCTCATTTTAAATTTAAAACAGATAATACAAATGAAAGATCTAATTCTCATAAATTTTCTATATAATTATTTATGTTTTTTTGTTGTGTTTTCTTACAAATTCGTAGATTTTTTTCAGTTTGTATATTATTAGAAAGAAAATTAAACAAATCAATTCATCATTGTCAATTTTTAGATCTTTTATTAAGATATTTTTCTAACATTAAAAATTCATTAGATATACTTTTATATTTATTGTCTATTTTTTCATTAATATAATCTATATCAGAATTAGTAATTTTACCATTCTTTAATAATCTTTCAATTATATCTTTTTTATTAGCAAAATATTTATATTTATAATCATTAAATTGTAAATATACCACAAAAAAATCTATAAGGAACCTTTTATAAGTATTTCACTTAATTAAATCTGACATTTGTTTTGTTAAGTCTAATCAATCTATCATTATATAAATTTATAATATAAAATTATATTTATTTTTCAGCGACATCCTCCCCACTTTAGCGGGGAGCTTTCTTGTATAATTTCTCATAATATTTGTATTTACACATCAATAGATTTTGTAAATATTCTATCATATAAGACTTCAACTTCTTTTAACATCATAGGGTCTGCGATAATATCAATTTGATCTTTTGTAATAAGTCATTGTTTAAAATAATGTAGTAGTGTCAATTCTTTAGGCCAAACTGCTCCTGACATTATCTTTTCATATTCTGTAAATAATGCTATAATATTTTTACTATCTCATTCTGATAATAAAACTTTTATTTGGTTATCAGGTTTTAAAATTGAAAAATATGGTAAAATCGTATTAACTTTTTCCCCTGTAGAAATATCTGTAACTTTAGCTGATATTAATCACATATTTATAGTAGCTAATAAATTTTTAGATAATTGATCCTGAATTAAATCTTTTTCAGTATCAGTAAGATTAATTAACCTTGTTAAAATATCCCGAGGATTATTTAAATGCATTGTTGTAATAGTTAAATGTCATGATTCTGTAGCTGCTAATAATTCTTTTGCAGTTGCATAATCCCTTGTTTCTCATACAAAAATCATATTTGGTTGTGATCTTAATGCTATTTTAATACCATCTGCCATTGTATTAATATCATTATTCTTTCCTAATTGTTTTTGAATAAATTCATATTGTTGAGAATTAAACCAATATTCAATAGGATTTTCAACTGTATAAATTAATTTATTATTTTTATCAGTTTGATTAAAATAATCTAAGGCACTAATTAAAAAGGTTGTTTTACCAGATCAAGTAGATCAAGAGACAACAATCAATCAATCTTTTTTATTAAATAATCCTAACATATTTTTTTTCAACATTTCGGGAATATACAAAAAGAATTTTTCTTCAAGATCTAAAGGTTTTCATACAATTCTAATTGTAAAAATTAATTGATTATTTTCCCAAGATGTTACTCCTCTGTAAGTATTATCAGCAATTTTAAAAGAAAAATCATAATATTTTTCTGTATCTAAAACATCACATTCTTTAAAAAATAATTTTTCTTGTAAATATAACCATAAAAAGTCATTTATATTTTTTTTAAGAAAATTTATAACAAAATTAATTCCATAATCTTTTACAACAATATCAACATTTCAATTTTTATAAGATGTAAAAAAATCAGCATATTTATATAAAAAATCATTTGTTTCAAGAATTTTTTTCACTTTTTCAGAATTTAATAATTTTTCTTTTTCTTTTGAAATTATATTAAATTTTTTACTTAAAATTAAAAATAAAATTTGTAAATCCCTTTTACTCATAATATCTTTTGAGATGTTAAGGATATCATTAAATTTTATTGTATATACAATATTATTATCTACATCTTTTGAATTTTGTTTAAATCTTAAAATAGATAAAATATTATTTAATATTTCATTAACGATATGTACAGGATTTTCATAATCATTCATATTATTAATAACTTTTTTAATATCTTTTAATATTTTTTCACTATCTTTTTTATTTATCTTATTTATAAAATCAAAAAATTTTTTAGCACTTAAAAAGTTTTTTTCTAATCATTTAGTCATTAAAAAGAAACTATACAAAAAAGTATGATTATTATAAAAGTCTTGAATTGTAAGAAATTCTTCCTTTTGTTTAATATCTTTAACCTTTATAAATTTTCATGATCCTTGATAAGTAATTTTTTTACTTAAAATTTGTATATTAGAAAAATTTTTAGGAATATCCTTAATATATTTTTTAAGTTCAAAATAATCTTGATAAGTTTTATCCCAATTTTTATCTATTCAATTAAACAAACCCTGATATAAATTTATTTTCATTAGTATATTTTATAAAATAAAGAAATAAATCATTTCTGTAAATAACTTATATATATATAAATAAGTTATTTCTTTAAAAAAAAGAGATTAGTATTTAACTAACGTCCTTTTCACATTTAGCAATTCACCCACCACTTATAACTAAATGGTGGTACCCTTGCTTTTTAGTTATAGATTTTTTATAAAATATTAATGATGTTATTTTATTTTTTGTTGTTTAAATCTTTTTAAATTATTTATTATAACATCTATTGTTTCATTCTTTACTTTATTTCAATATTCTAATTTTTCTTTATTTAATTCTTGTATTTTTGCATTATAGTTTTTTTCTATTTTTCAAAGTTGAATTTGTTTATTTGTGATTTGTTGATTTAATGTATTATTTATTACAGTTAATTTTCATACAACTCAAAAAATCTTTTGAATAAATTTGTCTTGTTGAAGGAAAAATAAGAAAGACATTATCAATAAAAATCCAGACATTATTATGGAAATAATAGATAGATTTCTTTTATCTTTGTAATTAAGTTTTTCCATTTTTATAATAAACAAAATTATTCAAACTATAATAACAGAAAATATTATTACAGGAAGAATTTTATCATTAACTTGAATATTAGGAAAAGAAGATATAGCTAATAAGATAAAGATAGATATTATAAAAAAACTTCACAATGAAAATAAATATAATTTATCTATTCTTTGAATAGTTGTATTAGATGATTCATTTTCAACAGTTTTAGTATCCTTTTCAGCTTTTATTTTAGCATCTTTTTTAGCAGCTTTAGCATCTTTTTTAGCAGCTTTAGTATCTTTTTTAGCAGCTTTAGTATCTTTTTTAGCAGTTTTAGTATCTTTTTTAGCAGTTTTTTTCTTAGTTTGTGTATTTTTATTTTCTTTTTTTAAAGTATCCTCAGAGTTAATATTTTTATCCATATTTGATATTAATAAAATAATAAAATAATTATATCTAATAATAAGTATTATAAACTTTAGTTTATAAAAAAAGAAGCTAGTAAAAAAAAAGCTTCTTTTAATAAAGGAAGGAATTATCCTGTTAAAATATTAGTACTTTTTGTGACATCCTCCCCCAGCTATAGCACTCTCCTAAAGCTTAACTTTAGCACAGTCCGTACCTAGGTTTTTTATATGGGTTGTACCCCAATATATTTTTTTAAATATAATTGCTCCTACACACAATGATGTTATTAAAAATAATGTAATATAGATTGTTAAAACTACTTTTTCCATTATGATATTTCTCCTTTAAAATATGATAAACAATAAAGATATTATTAATGATTGTCAATAAGCATTAATAATTTATTAAAAGCTTCAATTATTTCTTTTTTTTCTGTATCTGTTATTTTTATATTAAAATCATGTGATAAAATTTTATTTTTTAGATTAATTATTTTTTTATAATAATCACTATGTTTTATAATTAATATTTTTTTTCCTTTTAATGATGAAAGATTATCCTCTATAATCATTATTTCTGAATATATAACAAAATCGGAAGAATAGTGTTTTTTATTTTTTAAATGATTTATTAATCTTATATTTTTTTTAAACATTCTTTGATATTGTTTTATATAACTATCATTATTATTAATATTATTTTTTAGGTTTAATCATTTTGCTTCTCAACTAATTAAAAAAATTAATCATAAAGATGTTATTCATTTAACAATAATACTATTAATATTTTTTCAAAGTTTTTTTTTGTTTCCTTATTGTTAATATTATGTTCTAAATTCATCACTAAAAATATTATAAAATTAAAATAACTTATTTAATAATATATTTTTTAATTTTATAAAGGAATTAATGAAAAAGCAAATTGAAAAAATTGAAAAGGCAATAATAACTATGGATATTAATAATAATTATAATTATAATAATATAGAATACTTAACTACATGATATAAAAAAGATTTACTTTTTACTTTACAAAAAGAATGAATTGATATACAAAAAATAAATAATCCCTTATTTAAAAAGATAATCTATTCTATATTATGAGCACATTTAATAAAAGATGTAATGCCGATAGAAATAGATATTAAAAATGAAACTAATATATTTTTTCAATATATTTTTCTAAATAACATTGAAAAATGAAATATGAATAAAATAGTATATTTTATAAAAAATTTAATGAAAGAATATAAAATTTTTTTAATCAGATCTTTGAAAGATTATTATCAAAAAAAGAATATTTTAATTGATAATAATCTTTCATATTGAATAGCATTATATCTAATGAAAAAAGATGTTAAAGATTTAATATTAAGTGAAATTGTCTATTTAATAATAGAAACATTATGAAGTAAATGAAAAAATTATCAAAAAATATTTTTTTTTCTAACAACCTATTTTTCGTGAAAGGTAATTATATTTTGAACTAAAAGATATCAATTACATTATATAGACCTAAGACAAAAAAATATTATTAAAATAATAGAAGAATTAAAAGAATTAAAAACAATATCATTTAATATAAATAAATTAAATAATATAATAAAACAAAAAGAAATTTTAAAAATTGATTTAGTTGAACAAACCTATTCAATAGAAAATGAAATAACTAAATTAAAAGATAAGATAATTAATTTAGAAAAAAGAATTAAAATAATAAATAACGATATTGACTTAATAAACAAGGATGTTAACAAAAATAAAAATATTTTTATATGGAAAAATATTAAATATAAAAAAAATGATATAGTTAAAGAATTAATTTCAACTAAAAATTTATTACAAAAAGATTTGATTAAATACAAAAAAGAAAAAATAAAGAAAAAAATATTTTTAGAAACTATAAAATTACAAATAAAAGATGTCTCTATTCAAATAATCCTATTTAATGATAGATTAGAAGAAACTAAAAAAAAGCATTTAAAAATATTATCAGAAAAATTAAATATTTTCTTATCTATTTTTAAATGCTTAAAATACCCATTAAAAAAATAAGAATTCTAATTAAAGAATTAGAGTTCTTATTTTTTAACAAGAACTGATGGTTTATGGAATAAATATCATTGAAAAAGAAATTGAATATTACGTTGTTTTATAAATTCTTTATTTTTTGATAAACAATCCGTTATAACTTTTAGTTCTTCTTTATTTTCAATTCATTCAAACACAACTTTTGTTTTATTTAGTCCTAATTTTTTATCGAACAAAACATTAAATAAATTTTTTTTTATATTTGAATCCTTTATTATTAACTTAGTAAGTTTTATATCTATTTTAATAAAAGAAATAATATTATGTTCTATATAATTTTTTAATTCTTCTATTATAAATCCTTTTTTATCAGCATCTAATAATAATCACATAGTAACATCATCTAGTCATAAATTAAATCCTAATTTTTCTATTATTATCTTATTAAGATTATTTCTATTTGATTTTAAATAATTATTTGGTCAATTTAGATCCTCAATTATTTCTACTGATGTAATAGTTTCTTTAAGTATTTTTAAATCTTTTTGTTTAGATTTATTATTAATAATTTCTTCTAAGGTTCAAGGAAACAAATTCAAATTTACAAAATCTAAATTTTTATCTTTTTTTATATCATTAATTTTTTGTTTATTTTCTTTAATTACATTTATCATATAATAATCTATATTTTTTAATTCATTTTCTCTAATAATATTATCACCTATTTTATATATAGAAAATAATTTTAATAAAGTATCTTGTCAAGCTAATAATTCAATTCATTTTTTTTGTATATTATTATTCTCATTATATTGATATACATTTTGATATCTTAAAAGAGACATGTTTTTTAAATAGATTATATGTTAAATATTATTTATAATTGTATTGTTTATTAATAAGTAATTATATATTACTATATAACAAATATTATTTATATTTTTAAAAATTTCTAGGAATGAATTATTACCACTTAGTTATATATAATGATATTCTTGCTTTGTTTTTATAGACAAAAATTCTACTAAAAAAAATAAGATTAAAAAAGAATTGTATATTATTGTTACAAAAAAAGAATTATTATTAGAATAAATCTTTATAATATTTAATTAAAAATTTTTTATTCACACCAAGGATCTGAATGTAAATTATTTAAAGTACTAACTAAATTAGATATACTATTTTCTAATTGTTCTTTTGAAATTTTAATTTTAATTCATTGATTATTAATATCAATAATAATTCATTCTTCAGTATTAATATTAATAATGATATTATAATTATTAATATTAAATTCATACTTTTTATTCTTTATTTTTTTATCAGAAGAAAAATAAATATCATCCCCTAGATTAGCATAAATTTTAAAATAATTTTCATCATCTAATTTATCGTTTATACTATAATATGACAAATTAATTCATTTTAGATCACTATTTTTTTTACTTTCGATTTGTAAAACTCATTCTATAAAATATGCTAAAAAATTTATTTGAATATCTCCTGAACCTATATCTTCAATAATAATAGGCTCTGATAATGTATTAATAAAAGCACAATTTATAGCATCATTAAAATAATATCAACTATCTTTTATTCATCAATCTTCATAAATTTCATTACAAGGATATTTTAATTCATTTCTATCCACTGTATCCTTATTTATATCAACAAAAACTATTCAAAATAAACTATAATAAGAGGCAAATACACATTCACTATCATCAATAGTATCTCATTCAACAACATTATAATTACAGCTACTTCATATTAAAACATTAACATTTTTTTCTTCTTTATTAATATTATATTTCAATAAATTATTTATTGTTTTAATACCTCCTGATAATCACATATCTCACATTTTATCTTTTTTATTAATTAATAAAATAAGTTAATTTTTTAAATTAATAAAAATCTTAAAAATTTTTATTAATTATTTTTCACTAAGTTCAGCTAATGTACTATCTCTTCATTGCTCCATTTTAGTTAATATTTCTTTATTATTTTCTGAATATAGCATATCATTTCAATATCTAATAATATACAAATCATATCCATTTGCTGAAAACATTCATATATATACTTTAAAAAATTATTTTTCTTTATAATATTGAATACTATTTATATTAATTATCGTTAATTTATATTTTATCCTAATTTTGTATTCCCTATTTTCTTTATAATTACATTCTTTAAATTTAATATTATTCTGATTGTAATATTATTTCTGGTTTATGAAATTGATATCACTTAAAATTAAACTTAATATTATATGTTCTATTTCTTTATTTTGTTTAATCTTAAAAGTCTTTAAAGACAATTCATTTAATATTTTACTTCAAACTAATAATTCAATATTTACCCTAATAATATATCATTCTTATCAGCTTTATATATGTTTTAATATTTTAATAAAGACATTAAAAAAAATTTTATTTACTTTTTTTTATAAGTAAGTATTTTTAATCTCTTAAAAGTATAATTCAAATATACTGTTTTATTATTATATATATCCTATAATTATTTATAATATAATAGTGATAGAAGGAAAATATAAATGATTATTTAAAATATAATTACATCTATATAAATAATTATTTATATTTTAAATAATATAACATCTTGTTAACTAAAAAAACTAATTGTATTATACAATTATTAATAACTAATTTAAGAATTGTATTATACAGGAACACATCTTTTAAGATTGTCTATTATATATATTCAATGTTCATCTATAAAACTTTCAATATTAATAATGTCTGTAATATTATGAGCTATTGACAACGAAATTTCTTTTCATATTTTATTATTAGTATTAGAATAATAATTAACTTTATTTTTTAAATAGAAAAAAGTCCATGTAATAAATTTATATCTGTTTCAATCAAAATAGTTTTTTAAATAATTATCTTTAATTTTAGTTATAATTTTTCTTTCAATATTTAATTCATAATTATTATTCTTTTTTATTAATTTCTTATTAGTAATCTCTTTTTTTGTAATAGTATTTTGTTTTAATTTTATTAAATTAAAAAATTCTTTTTGGATAAGAAAGATACTTTTTGATACTTTTCATTCAATTTTAAAAAAAACATTAAATAATCATTCCATTATAACAGTATTTTGTTTTAAAAACATAATTACTTTCTTTTTATCATATAGAATATTTTTTCATTTTTTTATATTTTCTAAATATTCTATATAATTTTTAAAATCTTGAATTTTTTTACTATAAATTATATAGTTATTAAAATTATTAATATTTTTAAATTTTTTTTCTATTTTATTAAGCGTTTTAGTTATCAAATTTATTAGAAAATTTAAGAAATCATGTTTTTTAATTTTTAATCAATCAAAATTTTCATTTTCAAAAATTTTATAAAAATTTAGTGATAATTTTGAAAATGAAAGTTCCTTTTTATATTTATATTTTAAAGTATTATTCTTTTCAAAATTATCATTATAAAAAGAAATATAATTGTAATAAATATTTTTATTTTTTTTAATTTTATTTTCAAAAAAATTTCAAACAATATCTTCTTTTTTAAAAACATTTCAGATTAATCAAATTAATAATTTAATTTGATTTTTATCTTTATTATATTTTAATTTTATTAATAATAAACCATATTTTTTGATTAAAGTATTATTCTTCATTTTATTTTTTTTATACTTTTGTTGTAATAATTTATAATAATTTTGATGTATTTGAATTATATCATTTAAAAAATTAAGTATTTTAATATTTATAATTATATTTTTATTGTCATTTTCTTCATTATATAGATTTGTTAGATTCTTTAATATATGTTTTAATAATTTTATTTTATTTAATTCATTTTCTTTTATAAATGATAATGATTGTAAAAAATATAGATTTTTTAAATTAACATTTTTTTTTATTTTATCTAAGTCCTTCATTAATTTTTCTATTAGTTTATCAGAAAACTTAAGTATTATAGAATCTATTTTATTCTTATATTCTGGAATATTTTTTTCTATAATTCATAAGTAATAATTTTTTATAAAATGAACAATAGAAAAAATATTTTTTATAGCTTCATCATATATTAAATTATTATTTAACGAATACTGTTTGTTTTTATAATTTGAAATATCAATTTCTTTTGAATTTTTATTTATAGAATTTTGTAAAATAACATTTTTTAAAGAAATAGATTCTATTGTTTTAATTTCATTAGTATTAAAATAATATTGTTTTATTTTTAAATTAACATTTTGTCAAAAAATCTTTATTTGTCTTTTTAATGATGATCATACTTTATATATTTTTAGTTGTCCTGAACTTTTTAAAGCTTTATCATAAATCCCTTTTGTAATTTTATCAAAAAGGGTATTATATATTATTTTATTTTGTGCTCTTTCTTTTATTTTAAAAGTAATTTGAAAATTTTTGATATCTATTCAATCTAAATATTTAGTAATAAATATTTTATCTAATATTAAAAAATTATAATTTTTTAATATAGATCAAACATAATTAATATGTTCTTTAAATCAGATAAATAAATTTCAAATTTTATCTTTTTTTTTAATGCTTTTATTAATAATTAGATTTATTAAGGAGTTATTCTTTGATAAGTCTAAAACATTATCTAATTGATATTTACTAAGATCATTAATATTAATATTTTCTAATAAAGGTAATCAAGAATCATAATCTAAGGTGATTTCATCTATATATTCAACAGTAGATATTATTCATAATATTGTTTTATTTTTATTTAAGATATTTAAAATATTCTTAAATCATGTTTTTCCTAATTCTTCTTGTTTTTGTTTTATAAAAGTTTTAATAAATTTTATATGATCATTTATATTTAAATTATTAAATTTATTTTCTAAATTTAGCATTAAATAACCATTTGAAACATAGATCATACTATTATTAGGCAAATATAGGTTATCTAATTTTTCATTTAATTCATTTGTATTTTTTCAAATAAAAAAATTATGTCTATAAAAATTTTTATATTTATTAGTTCTTATATATGTTCTAATAAATGCTTTAGACATAATTTTTTTATTAATTATAAAAATTTTTTATTTTTTATTCTGAAACTTTCTTACCATCATTTTTTAATCTGTTAGTGGATAAATTAAAATATTCTTTATCTAATTCTATTCATATAAACTTTCTTCATAATTCTAAAGCACATAATCAATGTGATCAAGACCCCATACAAGGATCAAATACTATGTCTCATTCATCAGTATTATCTAAAATAAGTTTTTTTAATAAATTATGATTTTTTTCTGTAGGGTGTAGCTTACTTCTTCATGAAGAAAAAGAAAAATAATTTTTATCACAATATCCATTAAATTTTTTTCATGGTTTTTTAAACCATATAGCATTTTCAATAGCAGATAAATAAATATGTTTTCAATTCATCGGACTAGGATTAGTTTTAGTCCATACTAATTGTCTTACAGTTCCTTTTTTGCTTTTAAAGAAATTATATATTTCTGACACTTGTCAAATTCAACAAAAAATTACTAAATTATTTTCTGTAATATTATATACTAATTCTAAGAACTTTTTTAAATCAAATGTAATAATATCAGCATTTCACTTATCTAATTTTCTTAATCCATTTGATTTTCTATTTACTTCATCATAGGGAATATCAGTGAGTAAAAAATTAATACTATCTTTACCCATTTTTTCCATAATATTTATACAATTATCATTAATGATTTGATAATTGTCTTTAAATTCTAGTTTGAAAATGTTATTTTTTTTGGTAGATTTACTCATTATATTATATTTAATTGTAAAATTATATTATTCTATAATAATGAAAAAACAAATAAAAACAAATAAAATAATTTTTAAGATTTTTAAATCTCTTTTACTATTATTTTCATAGCTAAAAAATCACCTTTTTGATCAGATCACTCTTCAACATGAATATACATAATTAATTTTGTATTATTTTTTTCTAATAAATATATATAATATAAAGTGTCATCATGTAATATATCATTAATATATTTGTCATTATATATTTTATATAATTCTTCATTATATATTTTATTCTCTGTGTAATGATTATTCCTATAGTTATAGCATTTACTTACAATAACTTTTATATCCCAATCAAAAAAAATAGTTTTTATATTATTTATATTATTTAATATATAATCTTGCCTTTTACTATCTAAAATAGTATTATAATGTAATAACTTAGTAATTATCTCTAATTCTTCATTTTTTTTATCTAAAATTGTATCTATAATTATTTCTTTGTCTCCCTTTTTTTTATTTAACCTTTTATACCATTTATCACTTCCTTTGTCAAAAGTATATCTATTAATAATATCAATAATAAAATCATATAGACCATTGTAATTTTTTTTTTCTTTATATTCATAAGAAAGTGAATATCTTGAAACTTTAAAATTAATACTGATTTCAAATCAATACCATTCTTTTATAATTTTTATTTTTTCAATTGAAATATCATCTTTTTTATTAAAATTTATGATTAAATTATCATTATAATTTAATCATAAATTATTGATTATATTTAAAAATAATTTAAATTTTATAAAATTTAAATTATTTTTATTAGTTATTTTTATTAGATTATTTATTTTAATATATTACCATCTAAAATCTATACTTACTCAATCATCTTTTCATACTAATGCAATTGAAAATCATATAACTCTATGATCCTCTGAAGCATATAATGGACTTATATATCCATCAATGATATATCATTCTCAATTATATAATCAAGGGACATGATATTCATTAGTTGCTCTATCTTGCATTGAAAATCTATAAGCTACTGCATTTTTAAAACTATCTATATCATCTATAATTCCATTAGGATATTTCTGATCCATAAATTGTGTAAATCTATTTACAAAAAATTGTCAAGAGGGTATCATCTTTTTAAATTATTAATTAAAATATACATTTTTATATATACTATATTAAAATTTTATTTTAAATCTAAATAAAAGTCTATATAATTGTAAAAAATACTTCATATTTCTCAAAAGTATTTTTTCTTATTTTCTAAAACAGGAATTAATGCACCACCTATTCAAGGATTTTTGTGTGGTGTTTTAATATTTCACATATTATATAGGGTTAATATTATTCAAGGCTTATAAGATATGTTTATTCAATATTTTTTCCGTTTATCTATAATTGATAACAATAATCCTGCTGTATATAAAGTTGATATATCATGTTTCTTTAATAGTTCTATTATTTTATCTTTGTTATATAAATCTTGATTTTCATTATTAGAATTTTGTTGTTCTAATCCTTTTTGTGTATTTATTTCTTCATCTGTTTTTTGTGATAATTTATCATAATATAAAAAGTATTTATTATAGATAAATGGTTCATATTCTTTTAACCGTTGATTAATTTTTATAAAGGTTGGTACTTTTATTCAACCTAATCAATAACTAAATTTACTAAAATTTGTTAAAAACCTATTTTGCATTAATAATTTCTTAGCAAATGCTCTATTAGAATTAAGGTATCTTAATTGTTCAACAGCTATTGCTGATATAATTAATTTTTTATCTATTCAAGTTTTTCTACTTGCTTCTTTTATGTTATTATAATAATCATTTGATAATAATTTATTTATTATATATTGAAATTTCTGATTATCAATTATTTCTGTTTTTCAGTATAAATTATTTGGGATATTTTTAATAGTTTCAATATTCTTTAATAAACTATTTAATTCTTTTATTTTTTTATTTATAATTTTTTTAGAAATATTTGAAAAATTATTTGTAATTTCTTGATTTATTTCATTTTGTACATTCTTAGCTGTTTTTATATCTATTTTTTCTATTGTTATAGCAAATTTTAAAATTCTATTAACAGTATTTCAAATATTATCTTTTTTATTTGTTGTTTTTTCTTTATTATTTTTTGTTAAATATTTTTTTATCATATAATCATAAATATATTGATCTAAAAGTTGATTTTTATTTAAAACATTTAATATAGAAAAAAGTTTAATATTATTTTCATTTAAATTAATACTAATTTTTTTTTCATAACTATATTCTATATTATTTGTATTACTTGTATTATTTGTATTAGTGTTTATTTTAATATTTCATAATAATCAATTATAATTATTTTGTCAATTCGCATTTTTTTCAGTTTTTTTTAATATAGTGTTTATATCTATTTTTTTTACTTTTATATTATTTAAATTACTAATATTAGCAATTCATGATTGTGCTGATGATATTTTTTTATAATTTTTATATATAATTAATCATAATATTCAAACAATTATAAATTCTATTAAAATTGTAAAAAAAATTGTTTTAAATATTATCTTTCCATTATTTTTTTTAAAAGTATTTGACATTTGTTTTTATATTTATATAGTAAAGGTCTTAAAAACATTATTTAATAATATAAAAAAAATACAAAAAAACAACTATTATTTTATTAATTTTAATAGAATAACTTCTAAATAAACTACTACTTACTAAGTGATAATACTCTTGCCTTTTATTTATAGAAAAAAATATTGTAAAGCATTAAAAAAATAGAAGAAAAAGTGTTTATAAAAATCAACTTTTGTATTTTTATAAACACTTTTTCTTTATTATTAATATTATATTTTAACAAATTATATATAATTATTTTCACATTTTTTCAAAAGTTATATTAATCATTTTTTTACTAAGTTCAGCTAATGTACTATCATTTTCTTGTCCCCTTTCAGCTAATATTTCTTTATTGTTTTCTGAATATAGTATATCATTTCAATATCTAATAATATACCAATTATATTTATCTATTGAAAACATCCAGACTAATAAAGGTTTGGTTATTCAAATCCTAGCATGTATTTTTCCATTTTCCTTAATTTTTTCTTCTAAATTTGAGCGTATTGGTATAGGTATTTTTAATTTATACTTTAATTAAAGTATAAATTAAAGTGCAAATAATAATAAAATTTTATAAATAATTTAAAAAAATGAATGAAAAAGCTAGTATAATTAAAAAAATAAATGAAGAAATTAGTAATATAGAAAAAGAAATATCAGAAAGATTTAATTGTAATTTTACTTTTTTAAAATTAAGGGAAAAATTAATTATAATAAATTCTTTTCTTTTAGAACAGAATATAAATAGAAAAGATATCTTAATTAAATTTGTTGAACTTAATAAAGAAATATTTAATGCAGAAAAAAGTTTAGAATTTCCTAAATATTATGAATGAACTTGATTTTATTATTTTAGTGATCTAAGATGATTAGTTAGTGACCTATATGAAGAAATATTTAATGATGATAATAAAGAATATTCTATTATTGAATTTATAGAGAGAATAATTGATGATTGAATGATATTTTATGATCTAGATTTAGTTCCTGAGGGTATAAAAAATAAATATAAGGTTAAATTAGGAAAATGAACATTAAAAACAAATAATAATGATGGATTAGAAGTTAAACAAGATGATAAGACTGAAGAAGAATCTTATATATTGTCAACTTGATTAATAGATGAATATCCACAAGCAAATTTAAAATTTAATAATATAAATGAAATTTTAAATTTTGTAGAAAGAAAAGAATATTATAGGTTTAATTAATTTAATAAACTCTAATTAGGGATTGAAAAGATTTATTAGAATGACTTAATGCTATTGATTGTAATAGTTATTGTAATTGAGATTATAACTATCAAACTGAAAATAAATATTTTCATCTAATCAGGAATTGAGAAGATTTATTAGAAGGTAAAAACACTATTCTTTGTAATAGTTATGATAACAAGGATTATGATTATCTAATTAAAAATTGATATTATCATTTAATCAGAAATGAAAAAGATTTGTTAGAAGGTAAAAATGCTATTGATTGTGATGTTCATCCTGATGGAGATTATGAATATCAAGCTGAAGATTATTATTGGCATTTAATAAGAAATTGAAAAGATCTATTAGAAGGTAAAAAAGTTATTGAATTTTATAGTTATGATAATGGAGATTATGAATATCAAACTGAGGATAAATATTGGCACTTAAATAGAGATTGAAAAGACCTGTTAGAATGACTTAATGCTATTGATTTTTATAGTTATGATAATGGGGATTATGAATATAGAACTAAAGATAAATTTTGGCATTTGATTAAGGGTGGAAAAGATTTATTAGAATGACTTAATGCTATCTATTGTGATAATTATGATAATTGAGATTATGAATATAAAACTAAAGATGAATTTTATCACTTAATTAGGGATTGAAAAGATTTATTAGAATGACTTAAAGCTATTGATTGTAATAGTTATGATAATGGGGATTATGAATATCAAATTGAGAATGAATATTATCATTTAATTAGGGATTGAAAAGATCTATTAGAGGGTAAAAAAGCTATTGGTTGTTATAAACATTCTAATGGGGATTATGAATATAAAACTGAAGATAAATATTATCACTTAATCAGGGGTTGAAAAGATTTGTTAGAATGACTTAATGCTATTTATTGTAATGTTTATGATAATGGGGATTATTCTTATAAAATTGAGGATGAATTATGGCATTTAATAAGAAACTGAAAAGACTTATTAGAATGACTTAATGCTATCTATTGTGATAATTATGATAATAAAGATTATTCTTATAAAATTAAAGATGAATTTTATCACTTAATTAGGGATTGAAAAGATTTATTAGAATGACTTAAAGCTATTGATTGTAATAGTTATGATAATGGGGATTATAAATATCAAACTGAAGATGGGATTGGGAATTTATAGAAAACTAGATTTTTAATTACTTTATAAAACTAAAAAAAATAGTTCTAAATTAACTTTATAAAATTAATTAATAAAAATGGCAGTAGAATTAATTAATGATAAGAAAAAAATTCTTTTATCAGATATTTTTAATGAAGAAAAATATTATGTTGATAATATCTTTGATTTTGATAAAAAAATAAAGGAAGAATTAAATATAAGTTATTCTAAAATTAAAGAAATTATAAAAAATCAAAAAGAATTGTGAAGTTTTGATCTTAGAAAATTTTGAATAAAAAAAATAAAAGACTTAATAAATTTTGAATGGTTAAACAAAAGTATTTGATTTATGAATAATACAGACTTTATAGAAAAATTAGAAATAGAAGAAATAGAAAAAAGTAAAATAATGGAGAATGAAAAAATAATAGAAATGTTTAATAAAAAGATTAAAAAGAATTTTAATTTATCATGGATATTATGATGTGATAAAGAAGAAAATTTTAATCTCGAAAATTGTGATGGAATATGAGAATTAGAAATTAAACAATTTTTTATAGTTGAAAAGAATATGAAAGTATCAAACATATATGATACTTACGAACTATCGGAAAATTATTTTAATGAAATATATGGTATTATAAAAGATAGTAATTATATCTATAATTTTAATACAAATAAGCTTATTACAATTTCTTATCTTTTTGATAAAAAACAATTTTTAATTGAAATAATTGATTATGAATGAGATAGTAAAAATAATAATATTATTTATAAACAAAGTGAATTATTTAAATATATTGCTTTATGAACTGATGAAAAAAGCATTGATTTTTGATTTAAACAATATTTAATTAGTGCTGTTGATATTAATAATTTTAATTTTAATGAAATATTAGAACTTAAAGATAATGAAATTATTATAGATGATAATACTATAATAAATGAAAATGCTGATGATAAAAACTGGCTTAGTTATAATTATTCAATCGAAAAGTTTAATAATTGTTTAAACATAAATGATAATGTAAAAAAAATAATAGATGGTTCTATGATAAACGAAATAATATTTGATATGGATGATATAAATTATATAGAAATGTATTATTGAGAAAGTCTTATTAATTCAAAAAAGGATATAAAAAAAATAATAGATAATTTAAATATTAATAGAGAAAAAGAAAATATTAGTATTAATTCATATGCTGAAGTAGAATGGTTGTATTATACATCATCTTTTATGAATATATCAGAAAAAAATATTTCTTATAAAAATTTATATAAAACAATAATATTACAAATAATAACACACTATATTATATATTATATAACATTAAAAGTAAATAATATAGATAAATTGATAAATAATAAAAAAGAAAATATACATGATATTATCAAAAATATTAATGATTTAGATGTATTCTTGAATATAAAACAAGATAGTTATAAACAAAAAATAAAAATAAATATTTAAATTGAATAATTTTTATTATAGTATATTTAATTAACAAACAAAATTTATTTATTAAATTAAATCAAAATGAGTACAAGATATGCTTTTTCACATCCAACAATTGAAGTTTCATTAGAATATCAATTTAACAATGAAATAAAAGATATCGATACAACTTTAAAGTATGATATTACTTATGGGGCTACTGAGTGGGATGGGGATCATTGCTTTTGCCACTGAATTGAATGATTAGATGATATTAACGTTTGATCTGAAAACAGTATATTTGATGATGAAATAGATATTATCATGGAAAGTATTTTAAAAGAAAATAAAATAGATAACTTAAGTATTGTGGGTAATAACTTTAATGCAAATTTTTATCCTTTTGTAATAGAAGATGATGAAATAACTACCTCTTGAGAGTGTGAAGAAGAATATGATACAGTTCCAGAATTTTATATTGTTGAAAAAGAAATAAATAATAAAATAGATTATTTAGAAAATGAACAAGTATTAATTAAATGATTTGTTGATAATAATGATATTATATTAGAAGGAATAAATAAAAAAACAAATATTACAGATTTTGTTATTAAAATTAGTAAAGATAATTTATTAAATACTTTAGAAAATATTGTGTCTGTTTTAAATTCAGCACATGAAGATGTTCAATATAGTTAATTTTTAAAAAAAATAGAAAACATTAAAAATAAAACAAAATAGTTATAATTATAATGTTAAGAAAAAATATATAAAGAAATGATGATGATTTTAGAAAATAAAAAACAATAATGCAAAATAAAAATATTAAATCAAAAAATACAAATTTAGGGAAAGCTAAAAAAACTAAAAATGATGAGTTTTATACACAATTATCTGATATAGAGAAAGAATTATGGTATTATAAAGAACATTTTAAATGAAAAACTGTATTTTTAAATTGTGATGACCCAGAAGAAAGTAATTTCTTCAAATATTTTGTCTTAAACTTTGATTATTTATGATTAAAGAAAATAATATCAACTCATTATCATAGTGAAAGACCAACATATAAATTGGAAGTTGATAAAAATATTGTTGTTAACTGACAAATAGATTTAAGTTTAGCTAAAAAAATACCATTAAAGCAAAATGGTGATTTTAGAAGTCCAGAGTGTCTAGAAATACTAGAGAAAGAAGCAGATATTGTAGTTACCAATCCACCTTTTAGTTTGTTTAGAGAATATGTAGCACAATTAATAGAATATAATAAACAAATTGTGATTATAGGAAATAAAAATGCAATAACTTATAAGGAAATTTTTAAATTAATTAAAGAAAATAAAATTTGGTTAGGATATACAGCACCAAAAGAATTTATTCAACCTAATTGAATTATTAAAAAATTTGGTAATATTAAACGATTTACAAACTTAGACACAAAAAAGAGACAAGAATAAATGATTTTATATAAAACATATAAATAAAATGAAGAAGAATATCCTAAATATGATAATTATGATGCTATTGAATTAAGTAAAGTAAAAGATATTCCTATGGATTATAAATGAATAATGGGAGTATCTATTACATCTTTAGATAAACATAATCCAGAACAATTTGAAATAGTGGGATGATCTAGACATAATAATTACAATATGGATTGAGAATATTGGCTTAGTAGTGATAATGATGCCACTATTAATTGAAAACAAGTATATAGAAAAATACTAATTAAAAATAAAAACAAATTTAAAGAAAGAATTATCACAAAATATATTTAATTCAGTAAAAAAAATATTATGAAATTAACAGAAGAACAAATTAATATTTTAAAAGAGTGAAAAATAGAATGAAATAAATTTTATTTACAATGACAATTAGATAGAAAACAATATAAAACAACAAATGATATATTAAATACTATTTGACTTAAATGGAATAGAAAAGAAAAAGCACATATAATAGAATGATTTACAGAGGAAGAACTAAAAGAAGCTATACAAGAAGTAGTAGAAGAATGAGAAGTTGAAACATTAAAAGAAACAATAAAGAAGTTTCAATATTACCCAACACCTAAAAAAGTTGTAGAATATTTGATTAAACTTGCAGATATTAAAGAATGAGAAACAATATTAGAACCAAGTGCAGGACAAGGATCAATTAGTGATTTAATTATTAAGAATAAAAAAACATTAGTAGAATTAAAAAAAGGAAATTATGATATTTTAAAAAAAAAAGAATTTTATAATGATGATTGTATAGTTATTAATAAGGATTTCCTTGATTGTTATATAAAAGATTTATGAAAGTTTGATAAAATAATTGCAAATCCACCATTTAGTAAAAGCCAAGATGCAAAACATATATTACATATGTATGATTTATTAAAGAAATGATGAAGGATTGTAAGTATAGCAAGTAATAGTATTAAAACAAGAATTTGAAAAGTGTATGATAAATTAAAAGAATTAAACCCCCAGTTTATAGAATTACCAGAATGAAGTTTTAAAGAAAGTGGAACATTAGTCAATACAGTAATAGTTTTAATTGATAAATAAAATGGCTTAAAGAAGAAAATAATTGAAAATAGAATAAAAATGAACGATCCAAATAAAGTGTCCAAAACAAATTTGTTAAACTTAATTAAGAATAAACAAAATACTAATAATATTTATATTTTAAAAGATATTGATTTGAAAAAGTATCAAAAATGAATTACTTGAGGAATAAATGATTTAAGAATAGAGTGTAGTAGTCAAGACCATAGCAATACTGGAAAGTCAGATTGATATTTTATCATTGATAAAGTAAATGCAAGTGTTATGTTATTAAATGACTATTATGGAGATATAAATTACAATAAAGCAGAGGAAATACTTGAAGAAATTAAAAATTGAAAAGTTCAAATTCCTAAAATTTCTCATAATTTAACAATTCCAGACCAGTTTAAATGATTTGCTAGAAAAGTTAAAAATCATAATAGAATAGTTTATAGAACTGACAATGCACAAAGAATATTTAAATGACAAACTATTTTTTGATATTGAAAATATTATAGTTTAAAAAAAGAAGATTGTATAAAAATATCAGGAAGTGATACAGATGTTTATGATTTCGAATTACCTATATGATTAAAACTATTGGAAGTTGTGGTAGACAATGATTGGTATAAACAATGAAAGAAAAGTTTATTATGGAAAAATTCATTTCAGAAAGCTATAGTAGATAAAGGATTTGATTGAGTTATTGTAAAAGTTTATAATGACCCTGATTTTAATTTAGCTTGAGACCAATTAGTTATTTATAAACCATTATGGGAAAATGATTTAATTCAACAAGCTAAAAAATATGAGAGTGCTGATGATTTTATATCATCAGAACCAGAAATCGAAGTAAGTATTGATGATTTAATTCCAACTGAATGACATACTTATGATAACACAATAAAAAAACATTGATGACCAAGAAAAGAATTTGCCAAGAAACCTCCTTATGTCTTACTAAAAAAAAATGGAAAATTTAATATAGTTGATTGAAATCATAGATATTTCTTAGCAAAGGAAGAAGGTAAAAAAATAATAAAAGTCAAATTAGAAAACTTTTTCCCAGTTAGTATTCAAGAAAAAACACATTTAAATATACTTAAAGAAATTTGGAGAAAAGCTAATAATGATTAAAATAAATCTGAAAAAGACGATAAACTTGAAAAGTTATATAAAGATAAAGAAAAAAAGCAAACTTATATAATGAATCCCTAAAAAACAATAGTAGTAAAGGGGAAATACTTAAAAGACAAAGAGAATATCAAAAAGTTAGAGATAAATTATCAGAATATAAAAGGAAAACAACTACTAAAAAAACAACTAAAGAAAAAATCGAAAGAAATAAGAAAAATGAAGAGTTATGTCAAAAAATTGAAAGTATGTATAAAGAAAAAAAATGAAAAGAAATTAAAGTTGTGGCAACAATAAAATGACAATGATGACGAAATGATTAATTTTGGGTTAAAACAAAGAATGAGGAAGTGTGAATAAAACTAATAAATATTATATTTATACAAGAGTTATATAAAAATATTTAACTTAATAAATCATTTAATTTTATATAATTGTTATAATCTTGTCTAATAAAATAACTTCATTCTTCAAAAAATTGTGTAAAATTAGTTCATGGTATTTTTTCATTATGTCAAACAAATATACTATTTTTAAAATAGTCTTCTGGTGTAATTAGTCCTTTAATTTCAATATTTCAATTTAATCAGAATTTATTGTGAAAATTAAGAATACTTTTAAAGTTATCTCAAAAAGTTTGATCTTGTTCTAATGAATATAAAAAATCATTTAATAATCTTTCATATTCATATATTTCATCTTTTGTTTTAGGAAAATTAATTAACCTGTTAGTATTTATTAATAACTTTAAAAAAGAAAAAGAAAAATCTAATATTCATTTTTTAATATAAGCAAAGACTAAATATCAACCTTCAGTTTCTAAATCATTCATAATTGTCTTTCAGTTTCTAATTTGTCAAACCATATTTTTAATCATACTAGCTTTACAATGTAAAGGTATATTTCAATTTTGTTCATCTAATATTAATATATCAACTCCTGTATCTGTTCTAAAAGGATTAGATTTATCACTTTCATAAGGAATTCACTTTAATTCTAAAAAATACATAATAGTATATTCTAAAATGTTTCAAGCAAGTATCCTGTGTATTTTTTTAATCACTTTATCGTTGTTTAATAATTCCTTTATATTTTGATTATTATTAAATTTAAATCATCACATGTCAGCTGTGAAATTCCAACTATTAATTAAATACCATATACTTTTTGTTATAATATAAGTGTATAAATCTTTATTTCCCATTTTTAACTTGTTTTTAAAATAAAATTAGATATAATATATAAATTATACTATATCTAATTTTATTTTAATATATAAAGTAAATACATTATTATTACTAACGATGATAGTAAACAAACTTATATTAATAAAAATGGGGAACAAGTTGAATTAAAATGTCCTAATTGTATGTCATTTAATGTAGAATTAGAAGAGATTGATATTGATGAAAATATAGTAAGGTATTATTGTAATGAATGAGAGTATGTTTGAACTTAAAGAGGGATAATTCATATATTATATTTACCTTTTTTAGGGTAAATATAGTATATGAATTTATGAGAATATTTTTATTTTATTTTATTAAATTATTTTTATTTTATTAAATTATTAAAAAAAATGTTATATTTAGTAATACAAACAGATTATAGTAATTATAAAGGTGGAGATAGACAAATTATTAAAGGAGTTTATGATAATTTTAATGATGCTGATAAATTAGCAAGAAAGATATATGAAGAAATAAAAGATTATTATAAAACAGATTGAAAATATGATATTCTAAATAAGTGAAGATATGAATTATTTTTACAATCTGATAATGGTGGTCAAGAATTAATGAACAGTTTTAAAGTTATTGAATTAGAATATGAATTAAATTCGGAATGTGAAATTGAAATTTAATTTTTTTAAATTGTAGTTACTAACCTGATAATATTATCAGGTTAGTAACTACAAAAAATATAATAATCTTGTTTTTTGTTCTTTTAAAAGTATATTAGTTATATATACTTTTTTTATAATATTAGATTAATATTTAATGTCTGATTTCAATCAAAAAAAATATGATTTATTAGTTTCTTTTTTAGAAAATTTTTTTGATTTTAAAAAAAATAAGTCTATTATTAGTACAATTTCTAATAATAATATCAGATATAAAAATTGCTATGATGTTATAATAGAAGATTATAACAAAGAAAAAAAAATAAACGATTTTTATTTTAATAGTTATATTTTGATATCCCACTTATATGAAGAATATGTAATAAATAATAATAAAGATCAAGGTGTGTTTTATACACCATTTGAAATAGTATCTTACATAATTAATGATATTAAGGAAAAGTTTGAAAAACAAAAATGGGTTGAATTAACAAAAATAAAAATATTAGATCCATCTGCTTGAACAGGTTTATTTATTATATGAATATTAAAACATTTAACAGATAATAATTTTAATATTAAAGATATTTATGATTTATTTAAAAAAAATATATTTGTCTTTGATATTGATAATAATAGCTTAAAATTATTAGAAAAATTTTTGAAAATATTTTTTGAAAAGGAATATAATATTACAACATTTAGTTTATCTAATATATATAATAAAGATTTTATTGATTATAAATTTGATAATAAGGAAAAATTTGATATTATAATTTGAAATCCGCCTTACGGTTTATCAAGTAAAAAATATAAAAAAGAGTTTATTAAAACTTTAAAAATAGATAATCAAGATGTTAAAAATGTCGAAGAAAAAGATTTACCTAATGATATCTATTGATTATTTTATATTAAATCTTTATATTTATTAAAGAAAAATGGTATTATAGAATTTATTACACCTAATAGTATCCTTAATAATAAAACTTTTTATTGAACAAGAAAGATATTATTTAATAAAATTAAGAAGATTGATATAATCGACAGCACTTTTAAGAAAAAGGAAATTGGGAAAAAGGCGGGTATTGATACAATAATTGTAAAGATTAAAAATAGACAAAATATAAATAGACTTTTAATAAGAAAATTACAACTACAACTAGATAATAATGTTCCTCAGAAAAACATGATAGATAATTTTGTGGTTTTACAGAAAAATATAATAGATAAAGATAGATTAAAAGAAATATTTTTATTACCTTTTTCTATTGATTTAACTAATGAAATACTAAATATTTTATATGATACATATAAAAATAGAAAGTATAAACTTATAAAAAATTATTTTGATTCAGCTATGTGAATTAAAACAAGTAATAATAAAAAATATGTATCAATTAATAAAGATAATAAATTTAATATTCCTTTTGTAAAAGGGACAAGTAAGGAAGAACAGAAAAATAAAGTAAGTTTGTATGATTATATAAATTTTGAACAATTAAAAAAAGATAAACCTAAAAATTCTAATATACCACAAGAACAATTTTTAGATTTAAATATTTATAAATTATGATTTCCTGAAATTTGACATAAGGGGATAATTAGAGCATTTGTTTATAAAGACATGTTAGTATCTAATAGTGTATGGATATATATACCTAAAGAAAAATATAAAAACAAATTATGATTAAAAAAAATAGAAAAAATTTCTAAAATAATTAATAGTGAGATTTATGAAAAGATTTCAAAAGTTTATTCTAATTGAATTAGAATTGAAAAACATATAATAGATAATCTGCCCTTGTTATTAAACTTTTAAATTTAAAATTTTTTTTTAAATATATTATATAAATTGTTTTAATATATCTTTTAAATTTTAAAAAAATAATAAAAATGAATAAAGAGGAAAAAAGCTTAATTTTTATTTTAATACCATTTGAAAAGCATTCATGCTTCTCCTTCCTGTCCTTGTTATCGGGTTATGATTTATATTTTCATATAATATAAACAAGATAAATCCTGTTTGAAGTTTTATTCTATCTATATGGTCAATATTTATGTTTTTAGTAGTAGTAGTATCTCTTTTTGATTTTCTTGACTAATATTTTTAATATTATTAATTATATTATGATAATAACAAATAAAGTCCCACCACTTAGTTGTGAATGGTGGGACTTTTCTTTTTTTATTATAGATTAAAGATTAAAATTCATAATATTACTTAGTATTTATGTTATAATTATTTATGGCTTTTTAAATTATAATTTTTTTAATAGATAATTTACCTTTATTATTAGATTTGTTTAAATAAAGTATATAAATTATTTATTATTAAAAAAAAAATAAATGTAATTTTAATAATATAATAGATAATTATGGAGATAATAATTAATAAAATTATTAAATTATTTGAATATAAAGATAGTAATGTTTTAAATTTAATTGATGAAATTATAAAAAAAAATATAAAGAGAAATTTTTTGATAAAAGTGAATCACATGGTTCATTTGATCTAAGAAGAGATTCTTTTAATAAGAATTTAAATATTAATGGTGAAAAATATTATGAAATAATTAATAAATATACTAATAGTATTAAACAAATAGTAAAAAGAAATATTGTTAAGACTATATTAAGTGATAATAAAAAAAATAAGTTATTAAATATTTTAAACAAAGTATTTGGCTATGAAAAAGGAATGATTATAATAGAAATATTAAATAATTCAAATGGAGTGAGTAAATATATTTATTTAGATTTTTGAAAGTTTATTTCTTGATGATATGATGACTTTTTTATTGATAATTTAGAAAGATACTGAAATAGATATCTTATTATTAAGTATTATTTTTATATTTACTATAATAGAAATTATTATATTTGAAAATTAAGTTCTAGTCGTGATACTACTTGTATTAGTTTGTATAAGATGTAATTTAATTTCTAATAATATTTTTTACTAAATTATTTGTTAATAGTTGATTAGAATAATAACTATTTATTTGTTCTAAATCCTGACATTGATAAAATAAATAGTTTAAATTAGCCTTAAATAAAGAAGATATTACATGATGGTAAATTTGAAATATTTATATTTATAATATTAGATTAAAAATGGAAAAAAATGAATATGAAAAAGATTTAAGTTATTTTCAGACACAACAAGCCTTCTTTATTGATGACGATGAATGAATATGTGAAAAAAAAATATATAAAAATAAGGATTATGGTTATTTTATTGTTGATAATAATATAATTTTTTATTATGATAAATGTTGAAAATACGAAACATCTAAAATGTATATAGGAAAAGCTAAATAAAAAAATTAATTTTATATATAATTTAAAAAAAATGACAGATATAACAAACAAAATGGAAGAATTAGAAATATTCTGAATACATAATTTTAGTTTATTAGATGATAATGAAGTGTTTCATTATTATAATGATTTTGAAGTAAATATTGATAAAACTTTAAAATTAAGTCAATTAAGGGATCTCACAATGCTGTTGTATGAAAAAGAACACGCAGATAATGAATATATAGAAGAAGATAAAAAAACTTTTAATGGATATATAAAGGAATTATGAGATTTAGATATAAAAGTAATATTTGATATTTGATTTAAAATGGAAGATGAAGAATATAATCAAGAAAATATAGTAAAATTAAATTCAATAAGAGTTTATGATGATAATATAAATAAGAACATCCCCTCTAAATTAATATGATTCTTAAAAGAATGTTGATATTGAAAATGTTCTTTAACAGATATAGATTATGTTATTGATAGTAAAGCAAAGGAATATGAAAGAATATTTAAGATATTATGAATAAAAAGTTTGTGGGGAATAATAGAAGAAAATTATAAATTATATGAAATTGTGTTTAATTATGGGAAACAAAGAATATTGTTGTTTATCCCTAAAGAAGACTATAATAAAAAAATGATTGAGGAAATTAAAGAATGAATTATATGAATGATTGGGAAAATTGAAGAATAAATAGTTTATTGATAATAAAAAATCATTTATAAAATTTTATATTTAATTAATAATTAATGAACTACCAGCACTTATACTAAGTGGTGGTTTTAATTTAATAGGATTGTTAATGAACTTTATATATTAAAGTAAAAATATTTTTATTGTCTGTGATTATTTTTAATTTGTATATTCAAAAAAAAATAGTTAATATTAACTATTTTTTTCTTTAAATTTATTTTCAATATAACTATTAGATAAATTTAATATAATTAATAATAAAAGATAAAATATAGGAAAATTTCATACAATTAATTCATGAAAAATATATAAAAAGAAAAAAATATTACTAATAAAAAGAAAATATATTCAAATAATAGGTTTAGTTATCAATAAATCTGCTATATTATTAAAAAAGATAGATTTATTATATTTCTTTTTCTTTTTATATCCTATTATTCATAAATTATTATTTAATATATCCATTTTTTTTATAGAATTATAATCTATAATTTCTTCAAGTTTATCTAAATTTATTATAGGATTAATTCTGCTAAAAGTACTAGATATAATTAATAAAAATTTATCTAATAATAAAAATAATGGAAATAAAAATAATAAAGTTATAAGAAAAAAATATAAAAAAGTTAATATCGGTGAAAATTTTGTAAAGTAAATAATATCAAATATAGAGTCTTTAAAAAACATTTTATTATTATTTTTTAATAAATCATTTCTTTTAAATAATAATATATTTAAGATATAAAAATATAATTATACTTATTAGATTATAGCTATTAACATTATTTTTATATAAATTTAATTAGTATAATTATGTGATTTAAAAGAATAAAATATACATTTATTAGATATTTATTGTGAGCTATGTTGTTTTCATGATTGTTTTTTATGTGAAATCTAACCTATGCTGCTGACAATACTAAAATAAATACTAATAATACTAAACCGATTAAAACTGAAATTAAATTCTGAAAGATTTTTCAATTATTTATTAATGATCCTGATGTACAAAATTCAACTTGAAAAGAACAAGACGTAAAAACTTGTAATTATTTGAATGAAAATCCCTTAAAAAAAAGTTCATTAGGATGATTTTGAGATATTCTTTATTTTATACTAATAAAATTTGTTCTTACTTGATGACTGATCACATTTATATTCTATAAAATGATGGATATTTATAATGATATAAAATGAGAAAAAATTACTCCTGAAAATACTACACAAGGTGGAACAGAAAAAAAAGATCTTATTAATTCTTTATTAGAAAGTATTTTAAATCATTGAAAAAGCATATTTGCTATAATTATATTTTATATTGTTGTTTTAATTATAATTAATAGCTTTACATTGAAATGTTATTAAAATTTATTTATTATATAAAAATTATTTAATATGCCAAAAATAAAAAAAGAAAATCAAATAAAAGATAAAAAATCTTTTTTTGTATTAAAAGAAATAGATAAAACATATTGAAATATATGAACAATAAAACGTTTAAATACAATTTCTAAAAAAGAAAAATTTAAGGATACTAAAGGAATATATAGTTTATGGTTATATAATAATACTCCTAATAAAAATTTTTATAAATTATGATATGGATTAAAAACTCAGAATGATACTTTTATCTCTGTTGTATTGTCATATCCTTTAACGCAAAAATGAACCTTAAAATATAATAAAAGTTTATTTGAAACTTTAAATAAATTAGATAATAATACTTTAAATAAAATAATTGAATTAATACAATTATTTGAAAGTCCTAATTTATGAAAAGTAGGACCATTTATTATTAAGTTATTAAAAAAACAATTTGTTTTTTTAGACATTGATAAAATAATTTGAATTCTTAAGCCTATTTTTTTCAAAACTGAAAAAGGGACACTATCTTTTTATGACAAATTACAAAAAGATAAAAAAGAATTTTTAGCAAGTTATTGAATTTTAAAAAATAATGTATATCTATTTAATGTTTTTTTTTATGATTTTTTTAAATTATTAAATATTTTTCATGTAAAAGATGAAAATAAAATTAGGGCTATTTTTATCTCTTTGTTAAATATAAATATTTTATTCTTAGAGAAAGTTGAGTTCCCTATTACTGATAAATCAACTTTTTATACTAAATCACTCGATTTATGTTATTTTCAAGTTTAATAATACTTATTTATTTGTAAATTTATTTATATTTTAATTATATTGTTTTATGCTAATTATCTATTATTTCTTTCTTTTAATTAATTTTTCTATATATCTATATCTATTTTACATATGATACTCTATATTTACTAAACAAACAAATTTTTTATGAAAAGAAAAACTTGATAAATTTTCTAATATAATATTTAAAGATTTGTTTGAAACAAAATTAAAGAAATATGAACCTTATAAAAATATAATATTAATGATAATTGTATCAATTTTTAGTTCAATATTATTAGGATTAATAGGTCATGTATTAATTTCATCAGAAATATGAACAGCACAAGATCAAATAAATCAAGCAATGAATCATTTAAATAAAGTGCAAGGTTTCCCTAATAATATAACTAAATAACAAAGATAGTTATGAAATCTTTATTTCTATTATATTTAGTAATTTATGAAAAAAGGAAAGATTAATTCTTTTATAAACAACAAATTTTTTATACTATTAATAATAATGATTATAATAATAATGATTTATAAAATAACTTCTTATTTATTTAATAATATACCTTTATAGTATAAAAATAAAATGAAGTCTATAATAATCACTATCTATAAATAAAAAACAAGAGTACCACCACTTAGTTATAAGGAATGGTCGTTCATAATAAGAGAGTATTAGTAATGTTCTTAATAAATAAACTAAATAAAGGATTATTGTATTAACCACAAGTTAAAAGTAAGCATAAAAAGTATCTTTATTTATAGATATATAATATTTATGGATAATCCCATTAGATTAAAATTAAGATATAACTTTTTATCTATTAGTTTTAATAATTAAATAATTAAATAATTAAATAAAAAAATGGATTTTAGTATCTACTTAAATGAAATAGAATGAGTTGAAAAATTAACAAAAGATGAGGAATTATCCTTAATAAAAAGAATTAAAAATAAAGATAAATTTGCTTATGAACAGTTAATTTTGTCTTTACAACCTTTAGTTATTAATATTGCTAAAAAATATTCTAGTTGAAATATGGATATTATGGACATAATTGAGAATTGAAATCTTTGACTAATAAAAGCAATTGAAAAATATGATATAACAAAAAATGTAAAATTTTCAACGTATGCTTCATATCGAATAAAATATTATATAATTAGATGAATCAATGATAATTTAAAGAATATTTATATTCCTTCTTCTATATTTAATAAAATATGAAAATATAATCAAATTTATCAAAAATTATTACAAAAGTTTGAAAAAGAACCTTCACTTGTTTCTATCTCAAAGGAAATGTGAATAGAACTTAGTGAAGCAAAAAAAATAAAACAAATAATAGAATGAGAACAATCTTTGAATACAAAAATACAAGAGGATAATACAACTGAAATAGGTGATAATTTAATAGATGTTAATACTCCTACACTGGATATAATAGTGGAACAGAATTATTTAAAAAAAAGAATTAAAAAATATTTTAATAAATTATCTAAAAAAGAAAGTGATTTTATTAAAAGTTTTTATTGAATATGAACGGAGAAAAAAAAGTTATGAGAACTTGCTAAGGAATATAATATTTCTGTTTCAAGAGCAAAACAAATTATCCAAAAAATATTAAATAAGATAAAAGATAATGTAAAAATAATGTAAAGATAAATATTATAATTTTTACATTATTTTTACATTTATTGTTTATAACTAAAATACATCTATTATATTTTGCTTATTGTTTATAAAGTAAAATATCTTATTTAGAAGATTTTAAATAATAATTTATAAAAAAAATGAATAAAAAATTAATTATGGCTTTAATAGCTACATGAACATTGAGTACTAGTACTTTTGCCTTTTGAGCACCTTCACAAAGTAACATGGGTGGAATAAATTCATCTAGTGTTTCAGAGCATATCAATGAAACTAGCACTTTTGCTGAAAATCCTGCTAATCAAGCTAAAGTAATGGCTAATGAAACTAGCACTTTTGCTGAAAATCCTGCTAATCAAGCTAAAGTAATGGCTAATGAAACTAGTACTTTTGCTGAGGGTCATGCTGGTCAAGCTAAAGTAATGGCTAATGAAACTAGTACTTTTGCTGAGGGTCATGCTGGTCAAGCTAAAGCAATAGCTAATGAAGCTAGAACTTTTGCTGAAAATCATGCTGGTCAAGCTAGAAAAAAATTTAGAGAAGAAAAAAAAGAACTTAAAACACAATTTCAATGAGAGAGATCTAAATTTAAAGATAATCTTAAAAAAGTTAAAACTTTGACTAAATCAGAAATAAAAGATATTAAAAAAGAATATAAACCCCAAATTAATCAAGATTGGAAAGAATTACCTTCTAATGTTAAAGTTAAAATAAAAGATATTAAAAAAGAATATTTACCAAAATTAAAATCTCTAAGAAATGAATTAAAAAATACTTCAGGTGTAGAAAGAAAAACAATAATAACTCAATTTAAACAATTAAAAGAAAAATTACATACACAAATTAATACATTAGCATCAGGTACAAAATTTATAAAAGATTTGGAAGCCAAAAGTGCTAGAATTCAAGAACAAAGACAAAAAATGTTAGCAAAGATTAAGGAGCAAAAAGATAATTTTAAGAAAGTAAAAACACAATTTAAAGATTCTAGAGAAACATTAGTTGTAAAATGGAAAAAGGCAATAATTTCTAAATTATCTTCAAGAATAAATAATATGTCTTTAACAAAATTAGAAAAAATATCTAATAAAATAGATAAGGTTATCCCACACTTAGAAAATAGAAAAAATTTATCAAATGATAAAAAAGAAGAAATTGTATCTGCTTTAGATGCTTTAAAACAAGTTATTAATATCAAGATAGCTGAATTAAAAGTAAACACACCTATAACTAATTTAGATTTATTAAATTAATAATGATAATGTTATTTATAAAAAGTAAAGAAAAAAGTTATGATTTACCATATCATAATTGATTATGCTCTGCTGAAATCTGTGAAGAAACTTTAAAAAAGATACAAAAAGTATTTATTAATGAATCTAATATTAGAGAATGGGAAAACAAATTAGAGCAATGTAATGAATGTTTTCTTAATAAAAAACATTCATCAAATTTAAATAGATTGACTAGATGAACAATATCATCTGAAATACATTCCTATAAAAGTGTGCGTAAAAAGTAAAAAATTCATTTTGATTAAAGTATATAAATAAAAGCTAGTAATAGCTTTTATTTATATTTTTATAATATTATTATGACTATTAGACAAGAAAAAGAAACATTACAACAAGCAGTACAAATTGCTGAAGATATGTATAATCAAACTATTAAAGATCTTGATATTTCCGAAAATTTAAAAGATCATAAATTTAATTTAAAATTAATGCCTTCTATTAATAGAAGATCTGGTGAGGTTGTAATTGTTGCTGAATTATCAAATGATAAAAAAGATGGTAAAACAACTTTTACTTTAGATAAAAGAACTTTATCACTTAAAGATTTAAGTCAGTTATTAGATGTAGATTATGATAAACTAGAAACAGAAATTAATAATTTCTTATCAGAAAATAAAGAATATTTATGAACAGAATGAAATTCAAAAAATAATAATAATTATATTGCTGAAATTATGACATGAATGTTATTAAAATTATCATGATTATCAGTAGCTGAAATAAAAGAAAAACTTGAACAACAAATGAGTAAGAAAGTAAATGATTTAATTAAAGCAGCTTTATTAGAAGAAAAAGTAAAATGATTAGAAAAAATAACTGATTATAATCAAGAATTAAGAGATTTAGGTTTAAATGATAATTATATTATATTTTATGATTGATCAGCAAAAATTATTTATAATGCTAAGGAAAATAAAAAAGAAATTAAATTTTATTGAAGTTCTTCTAATTTCATAGATATGATATTATCTGATAAAAAATTTGCTCCTATTCTTACAATAAAAGATACTGATAATTATAGTGAAGATGAATTATTAGATAATTTTAAATCAAATTTTCCTGATGTTTTTGGAGCATGAAGCAATAAAATAAAAAAAGAAACTATTAATAAAAAAATTAATTCTTATAAAAAATTGAGAGATAATTTAAAATGAAAGAAGTTTTTAGTATTAAAAGAAAATATAAGTAAATATAGTATTGCTTATGCTGATGAAAACTGAAATTTAATAATAGAAGATGTAAAATAAAATAATATAAAAAAAAAGAGAAGAATATTCTTCTCTTTTTTTTATATTATTTTATTAATTTTTGATAATAAATTATCTTTAAATTCTGTTATAAAATTAGAAAATAAGTTGGATTGTACATTTATTTTTTTATCTTTACCTAATTGATAAGCTGTAGAAGTAAAATCTTTAACAAATTTATTATAATCAAAATTTCTTTTTCTTTTATATTGAAGAACTAATTCTCATACTATCTCTTTTTTTAATTCTTCATATTCTATTCCCCATCATCATAATTTTTCTGTTTTAAGACTTCATTGATTTTTAATATTATTAAATGAAATAAGATCAATCTTATAATTATCAGATAAATATAAAGTATCAATTTTATTATCTTTAATTTTTTTTTGCTTTAGAAATTTAATTAATTGATTTTGAAAAATAGAATTATTTTGGACATTAGATTTATTATAATATTCTTCTAATAAATTTAGAATAAAGCTATTAAGTTCCTCTTTATTTTTTTGTTTTAATATTAATTCTCTAAATTTTTGATAATAATTAATATTTCATTTATATCTAAAAAAGAGATTTAAATATATAAATATTTTTGTAATTTCATCTTGTGATAATTCGCCCTTTTTTGCTTTTGTATAAAAAAATTTAATTAAAGAATTTTTAGTTATAGTTGTTATATATTTTTCTAAATACTCATCTATATAAGTTTTTAAAAGTTCTTTATTGTTGTCTAAAAAATTACTATTAAAAGCTACTTCTAGAAATTGTTGGTATTTATTATTATCAATAAGATCATTCTTATTATTGATTATATTTTGAATATCTTCAATTCTTAATGTTTTTTTATTAAAAATTTGTTTTTCTATATTGTTATGCATGTCATCTAAAAAATCATTATAAATATTTAATTGTGTTTTTGTCACCATCCTTAGTTTTAATTTATATATTTAAATATCCTTAGTTAGTTTTTTGTATTATATGTTTATATATAACTATATAATACAAAAAAACAAAGTATTATTGATATAATAAGTTTATATAATAAAGTATAATACTCATAAATTTATTATTTATTATAAATATGATTTAATGACAAGTAATAATAGTATAATTAATATCTATGTATGAGAAAATATAAATTATTATAATTTTTTAAAAACTAAATTTGATAAAGAATTATTAATAATTAAAGATAAAAACAAAAAAAAAGAAAAAATTATAATAAACATATATTTATCATGAAATATTTTAGTAGAGAAATATAATAATTATAAAGAAGATAATATAGAAAAATTAGTATGAGAATATAGATCTAATTTAATAAAATTTAACTTGAATTTTAATCAATGAATAGAAAAACTAATATGAGCTAAATTATATTCAACACATTTTAATTTTCTTATTTATTTGGGAAATGATAATTATATTTGTTCATCAAATCATTGTTCTTCTTCTATTTGGAAACAAATAATTGATAGTACTAATAAAATGATTCCTAAAAGAAATATTAATAAGATAATTGAAAATAAAGTTATATTCTCAAATAATCAGCTTATCTATAGTGATTTAAATTGTCCTATTTATATTGATATATTAAAAACATATAATATATCAAAATTTGATGATTATAATTATAATAATAAAATATTAATTAATATCCTTGATAGTTATAATATTAGTACTTTACCTATAAATATACCTTTTTTAGAATTAGAAACAAATTTTGATAAATCAAAACTAAAGAATAATATTCAAATATATAAAAAAATACAAGAAATAATATCCTATAATATAAGTCCTGAATTTGATTTTTTTATTGAGAATAAAAAATTTAAAAGAAACAATATAATAAAGTGATTATTTTTTTTTATAGAATGAACCTTGTATTGTAATAATTATGATACAAAGTGATTATTATTTTATTCAAATTTTATAAAAAATATTAAATATATAAATACTATACTCTCAATGGGTAAACACGATATAGATTTATCAAAAAACATTAAAACTTTATCAATATTTGTATTATCAATAATAAAACAGTTATTTACTATTTCACAATTATTATCTATTCCAAAAAATATTTCACTTAATACTCTCAAATTTGAATATTTAACATATTTCCCTTTTGATTTAAACATTATAAAGAATATGTTATGAGAAAAAAAAAGAAATTATAAAGTGTTAATTAATTTATTTAAATATAGTAAAAAATGAAGAAATAATTATATTTATAAATCATGAGAATATTTATTTTTATTATTAGAAATAATAGAAATAATAAAAAATTTAAAAAATATAGAAATCCAGTATATTGAATTTCATTCGTGATATTGAGAAGATAATTATATTCAAATTTAGTTTTTAAATTCTAAATATAATATAAAGTATATATAATTGTGTTAAAAAAATAAAAAATTTAATTAATTAAAAATAAAATAAATGGAAAATAAAGAAATAATTGAAAAAATTAGTAATATGGATTTATCAAAAAATGAATTAGAAACAATATTATCATTAGCAAAGATTATAAATAAAGTAAATTTAAATTGAATAGTATTATTATATGATGATGAAAAAGATAGAATAGTGTTTATTAATCAGAATACTTATAATGTTAGTACATACGATTTAAACGATCAATCTGAATTATCAGCTTTAATTCAAGATTTAACTTTAACTTGAAAGTCTAAAGAAGACAAAGAATTCAATGTATTATTAACTAGTGGATTGGAGTTTACACTTCCAATTGAATTTTCTGATATGTTAATTTGAAGACTTATCTATAATTATCAAACTAGCCAAACTAAAGATTTAATAAAGTTAATGAGACAGATTGAAAAGGGTACTAAAGATTATATAGAATATTATAATAAAAAAAATAAAAAAATAACTAAAGATTTAGTTATTTAATATAAATTAAAGTCGAAATTTAATTCTCTATTATACTCCTTTATTTTCTTAGCATATTCTAATTTGATTTTTCTTATCCATCGGTTATAATAAGTAACAAATTTATATTTTCCATTATATTTTAATAATGCTTTAAGATTATATTTATTATATAATTCTGATGGATCAATTATATAATCTTTTGTATTAATTTTTTGTTTCATTTTTAATAAATTTAGATATAATAGTTTTATTAAAAATACATTTTCAATTATATTAAATTTGTTTTGAACATAATGATTATCTTGAAAATAAATTATATCTTTTAAGAATATATTACTCATTATAAATGGTTGATAATCAACTTTTTCTAATAAGTCCATATAAACATCTACTTCTTTATCAATATCTTCTTTGTTCATTATTCTCCAGTATTAGTTATTAAATCTTTTTACTAAATAATAAGTATATTTTTAATTCTTTATTAGATAATTTAAGATATCAATAGCTTTGTCTTCATTAATATCTATATATAACTCAGCTACAGCAATTATATTAAATATAAAATCTTTATTTTTTTCTTTTATACTAAATTCTAAATAAGAAGATCATCCTTTTTTCATAAAATAAATAACCATTTTATGATTTTCATCTATAATTAAATCTAAAAGATCTACTTTAGATTTTAATAATGTTGTAATAGCCCTTATAATATCATTTTTTTGATTTTCATTTTTTATTATTTTTTTAAAAGTTTTTTTTAATAAAGAAGCTCATTTGATATTATTTTTAGAATATAATAATTTCATTATTTTTCTGTAAATTATGTAAAATAAATATGTATTTATCTTTATATACTTTATAGAAGATTAGTATTTATAAAAAAAACTATAATTATTAATTTTTTTCTTTTATATTAATTTTATTATTTTTTATATCTTTTAAAATTTTTATCTGAGAAGAACTTAGCCCTAAATTATCTAAATTATTATCCAAATTGTCAGTATCAGCAGGTATTATTTCTTTGGCAGATATATTAGTAGTCTTTTCTTTTGTTTTAGAAATTTCTATATTTTGATTAGTATTAGTGCTAGTGCTAGTATTTCATAATTCTATTTTTTTATTATAATAATTATTAATTATATTGTTTTTTATTATATCAATATCTGAAATTAATTTAGTATAATTAATAGTATTTATAGTAGATATATTTATATTCATATTAATTCAATTCCTTTTTAAACTTTGGATTAGTTGTCTTAATTTATCTTTTTCTGATTTTATATTTTTTAATATCAACATATTGTTTTTACTTAAATTTAAGTTGTTTAAGTCATTTTCTATAGAATTTAAAGAACTTATAACCTTATTTTTTGTTTTATCATTATTTTGATTTACCTTTAATTGTAACATGTATATTTTACTAATAATGTTATTTACTTTTTTTATTTTAGAAGTAGTACTATTATTATTAAAATATTTAAATCAGAAGATCCCTAATCCCACTAAAAAAATAATAGTCACTAAAATAACTAATTTTTTATACGATCTTTTTTTTATTTTATAAACCATTTTTTATTTTTATTTATATAAAAGATTTTATATATTACTATTATTAGTTTTATAATAAATAAAAATTTTAAAAAAACAAGATAAAATAAAAATCTTGTTTTTTAGTTATTTAATATTCTATAGTTTCCTCTAATTTATTTTCAATATTATCATAAAGAAATACTGGAATTACAATTAATGTAAGTATTGCAGAGGCTGTAAGTCACCATACTATAGCCCATCCAAGTCATCACCATACAGGATCTCAAAGTATAGTGAATGATCATAAAATAGTTGTCATAGATGTAATGATGATAGCTCTCATTCTTACAGATCAAGCTTGTATAAGTGCTTTATCTTTGCTTAATCATTTTTCTAATAAGACATTAAGATATTCAATTAAAATAATAGCATTTCCTACTACTATTCAGGCAAGTGCAATTACTCAAATCATACTTGGAGCTGTAAATATTACTCATAAGGTTTCATGAACTAGTGCAAATCATGGAAATATTCAGAAAAATCAAATTAAGAAAGTCATCATAATAACTCAAGCTATCTTAAAAGATTTAAATTGGGCTACCATAAGGAAATATATTGCTAATAAAGCCATAAACATAGCTATTCATAAATCTCTAAATGTATCTAATGATATTTTTCTATCTCATCACCACATTATTTTATAAATATTTCAATTTTCTTTTGATTTAATAGTTATTCAATATGGATTTTTTCAAACTATAGTAAATTTATTTCCCCAAAATGATGGTTTAAACATAGCTAAAGTTATATCTCAAGCAGGATAAACTATAGTATTATTTCCAAGTTCTCAATATATATAAACACTTTTATATTTATCTTCAGTATATATTATATCGTCAGTTTTTGTAGGGACAACTTTAGCAAATTGTTTTAAATATATTTTTTGTCCTTTATTATTCATAAAAGTCAATTTATTAAATATATTTAACTTATTTTTTTCCTTTGGAGATAATTCTAAATGTATATTTATAGGTTCTTTAGTCTTAGAATTATGTATTAAACTTATATTACTTCCGTGAAACACATTGTAAATACTATAACCTATTTGTTCTGCATTTAATCAATAATTTGAAGCTAATTGATGATTTATTTTGATTTGATAATTTGTTTTATAAGTTCAAATAGTTGTATAAACATCTACTACATCGTCTCTTTTTAATATGGGATTTATCTTTTCTTTAATATATTTTGTTAATGTTTCTAATTTAGAGTAAGAAATATCTCTATTTCATTGTATTTTTAACATAAATGCTGCTCTTGTAGGAGGTCCTGCTGGGTCTTCAAGAATTCTTATTTTAGCATGAGGATATTTTGACCGAATATATTTTTCTAG
>Ga0256829_1000365_pt1 | contig 48098 bp, 47 predicted proteins | sample 131447metaG_FD_185979 | JGI IMG/M metagenome (GOLD analysis project Ga0256829, IMG submission 185979) | Hydrothermal vent microbial communities from Lau Basin, Pacific Ocean - 131-447 | ecosystem: Environmental > Aquatic > Marine > Hydrothermal vents | place: Pacific Ocean: Lau Basin | collected... | reverse complement strand
TATGATAAAGCCGGTCGTTGCTTACACCGGTGGTATGGCCGCTTCGGGAGGGTATTACATAGCGGTTGCGGCGGATAAGATAGTTGCCGACCCATTGGCGCAGGTCGGAAGCATAGGGGTTATATATGTCCACTACGACCTCCAGAAGAACTACGAGATGAACGGCATAAAGGTCGACGTCTTCAAGACGGGCCCCTACAAGGACATGGGAGCGGAGTGGCGCGGCCTAACCGCGCAGGAGAGGAAGATAATAGCGAACCAAGTAAACACATACTTCCAGGCCTTCCTCAGGGCGGTCAGCATCGGAAGGAACATGCCCCTAAATGAGACGAAGGAATACGCCACCGGAAGGACATGGTTCGCCATCAACGTCACAGGAAGCCTCGTTGACGAGACCGGAAGCATCGATGATGCCGTTGATTTGCTCTCCAAGATGCTCAACGTCACGAACCCACGCGTTGTGGTCTACAACGGTGGCCCACCCTCTAACTTCGGGATATTTGGGAGCACCGCACTCCTCCTCGACCCGCGCTATGTAAACGCATACATAAGGGGGTGAGGGTTTTGCTCTGCGAGGAGAAGCTGAAGGTATTTGAGAACGGCTTTGAGGACGGAAAGTTCAACCTCAGGATTGAGTTCTACGGCAGGGATGCCAGAAGGCTTCTCCTTGCAATCATAAGGGAGCTTTACCTTCCGGACTACGGAGAGGACTACGTTTACCCCTTCGAGTGCGCCAAGGACTTATGGGGAATCCCGATGGAAGCGGGGGAGATTGAGGCGGAGGATTTCAGGCCGAGCTCAGTAAAGTTCACCAACAGGAGCGTTTTGAACCGGCTTGAAAATGCCCTTGAAGGGATAGACGCTCCAGAGGAGATCAAAGAGGCCATAGACCTAAACAAAGTCGAGATTCACAAACTCCGGAAAGATTTATTGGCCCTCGGGAAGAATTTCATCCTCCTTGAGAAAGGCTACCTCCTCATCTTCAACAAACCTTCGGCGAGGGGGCTTATACTAAAGTACCTGGGGATGCTTGATGGAGCTTGAAGCGGCTATCTGGCTTTCCATTTCCCTCATCATACTCTACCTTGTCTGGGAGACGATAAGTCCAATAATCTCCCCCATAATCATAGCTTTAACCCTCGCCTATATCCTCTACCCTCTCCACGAAAGGCTCTCCTCAATGATTGGAAACAGAATCTCAGCCTTTACCCTCACCGGTGTTTTAACCATCATCACGTTCCTTTTCATAATAGGCTACGCCCTCTGGATAAACGACGTCAAGCAGTCCCTAGCTTACTACATCAACGCCTTCTTCCAGTGGCTCCTCGGGTTTCACCTCCCCATGGCAATCTATGACCTGATCCAGCGCCTCGCGAAGGACATCCCAAAGAGGTTTGAGGGGTACGTCCTTGGCTACACCTACTCACTTCCCAAGCTCTCCTTCCAAGCCGTCGTCATGCTCTTCGCCTTCTACGGCGCCCTTGTTAATGCAAGGGGGCTCAGCGAGGAAGTTCACTCGCTCATTCCGCAGGGGAACCGCGAGCTGGCCCTAAAGCTCATGGGGAGCACGGAGAAAACACTTCATAGTATCCTACGCGGCTGGCTCGCCTTCAGCATCCTCAAGGGAACGGCCATTGCCGTCGGCTTCTACGCGTTCTCCGTATCCTCTGCTGGGGGGGCCATAGCGGTGGGCATCTTTACGGTCATCTTTGAACTCCTGCCCGTTATCGGCGGCTGGATGATATGGCTCGCCGGAGCGGTTTATCTGTTCACCTCCGGCCATGCCTTGGTGGCTTTGGCCTTCTCCGCCTACAGTGCAGTTTTCGTATCGCCGGTTCCGGACTACCTGCTCCGTTCAAAGATGGGTGAAAGAGAAACCGGTATCAACTCCTTCATAAGCCTCGTGGGGATCTTCGGCGGTTACCTTGCCTTCGGCATAGTCGGGATAATCCTCGGTCCTGTCGCGCTCTCCCTCCTCGGAACCCTTCTAGAAGAATGGAAGAAAACGAAGGAGCTTAAGGCCAGAACCTCCTCATGAATGTGGCCATCTTCACGGCATCGGCCGTTTCCCTAACGTCGTGGGTTCTGATGATGTGCGCCCCGTTGAATACCGCTATGCCCGTAGCAGAGAGGCTCCCCGCCAACCGTTCGGCAGGGTCTTTTCTACCCGTTATCGCTCCGATAAAGGACTTCCGCGAGACTCCTATGAGTATCGGTCTCCCGAGGATTTTGAGGGCGGTGAGGTTCGCTAATATCTTGGCGTCCCACTCGTACCAGGGCGGCCAATCCGGGCGGAGAAAACCGATGGCCGGGTCAACGGCAACTTCTTCAATCCCATTCTCCCTTGCAATGGTCAGACTATCCTCGAGAAAATCGATAACCGTGTGAACCGGGTCACTGAAGTCCCCAACTTCACCGTGGGCGCAGGCTACCACCGGTACTCCGTGCTCGGAGGCCACTTTGGCCATGTCTGAATCCCCCTTCAGGCCGGTCACATCGTTGATGATGTCCGCACCTGCTTTGAGGGCCTCCTCCGCAACCCTTGCGCTCGTCGTGTCTATACTTATTGGAACGTCTACCTCCTCTCGTACGGCCTTCACGGCCCAGATCGCTCTTCTTATCTCCTCCTCGACAGAAATCTGAGTCTCTAAGTAGGGAGCCGTTGACTTTGCCCCGATGTCGATGAAGGCCGCTCCCTCCTCAACCATCCTAACTGCCGTCTTCACAAGCTTTTCCTCATCGTTCCTGACGCTCCCCTTGTAGAAGCTCTCGGGCGAGACGTTGATGACGCCCATTATCCTCGGTTCACTCAAGTCAACTCCGGCGAACTTCATGTTATCACCGGGCGATGTTGGCGCTGGGTATAAAAAGGTCTTTCGGGAAAGAGGAACGGTGGTGCTCATGATAATCCTCACTCCAAGGAGGCTTCACCTTGGTCTCATCGACCCTTCAGCGGTTCTTGGAAGGCGCTTCGGGAGCCTCGGCGTGGCCCTTGAAAACGGCTACGAGGTTGAGGTTCTTGAGTCAGACTCGAAGGAGATAGCGGCCGAGGGTGAAGACAGGAAGACGATAGAGGCCGCTCTCAGGAGGATGAACTCCGCCTACGGAACTGGGATGAACTACCGTGTGGAGGTTAAAAGGGCCATTCCGAGGCATATAGGTCTCGGCTCGACAACCCAGCTAAGTCTCGCGGTGGGTCTCGGGGTGGTGAGGCTCAGAAACCTCAACCTTTCTGTGGAAGAGCTTGCAAAAACCCTTGGCAGGGGCAGAAACGGCGGGGCCGGCGTTTATTCCTTCGCTTACGGCGGCTTCGTCATAGACGGCGGAGTAAAGGGTGACTTTCCACCGCTGATATTCCACGAGGACTTTCCTGGGGAGTGGGCTTTCCTACTGATACTCCCGGAGCTTAAGCCCGGCCTTGACGAGGAGGAGGAAAATCCGGTGATGGCAGGGGTTCCAGGAAAACCAGAGGCCGCGATGGAGATAAGCCACAGAATCCTGCTCGGCCTGCTCCCGGCGCTCAAAGATGGGGACATCAAAGCCTTCGGGGAGCACCTCACGGCGATCCAACGCCTCGTGGGGAAGCACTTCGAGGACTACCAGGGCGGCGAGTTCCGGGAGGATGTGAAGCTCATCCTTGATTTCCTGATCGAGAAAACCTACGGAGCAGGGCAGAGCAGCTGGGGTCCGACGGTCTATGGCCTCATACGAAAGGGAGAGTTCCAGCGGCTTTCCGAGGAGGCACACGACTTCCTGAAAGAACAAGGATTTAGGGCCAAGGTTGAGCTTGGGCTTCCGAGGAACGCCGGGGCCGAGGTGATAGGGCAGAACACCTTTTTAAACCGACTGATAAGAAATGTGGCCGGGGGAAGAGAATGACCCTCGACCGTTTCATCAAGGTCAAATACAAGGAGAACGCGGAGAAGGTTGAAGTGCTCGTAGGCCACCTGCGAGAACTGGGCATATACTGTGCCCGGACTATAGAGGAGCGCGTTGATCTCCAGTTCGACGCCCTCAGAAACCTCCACAGCAACCTCAACGACGACGAACTCTTCATCAAGCTCGTGCTGGCCAACTCTATAGTGAGCTATCAGCTGAGCGGGAAAGGAGAAGACTGGTGGTGGGAGTTCTCGCGCTATTTTTCGGTCAATCCCCCCGAAGGAAGCATCATTGAGGCATATGCCAGTTTTCTCCCCGCTTCACAAACTAACAGGCGCCTCGTTCCAGGAAAGCTCAAACGGCTTGAGAGGCTTCAGCCGTTCCTCAGCGAGCTTGACCTAAGGGCGCTGAAGGGCTACTACTTCAACGGGATGGAGGGACTGAGAAATGAACTTTCCAGGGTTCTCGGTTCAAAGAGGAACGCCAAGACCATAGTCTTTGCCGTCAAGATGTTCGGCTACGCAGGCAGGCTCGCCTTCGGCGAATTCGTGCCCTACCCAATGTCTATCGAAATCCCGGACGACGTGAGGATAAACGCCTACACAAAGCGCTTCACGAATGAACCTCCCGTGAGCTTCTGGAGCAGAATCGCCGTTGAAACCGGAATCCCGCCGCTTCATATAGATTCAATTCTCTGGCCCGTCCTCGGCGGAAAGGGGGAGATCATACGGCGCCTGCGCAAAAGATGCGATAAAGCGCCCCTAGTTCTTAAACTGGCGGCCCTCTGAGGTTTCACAACCTTTGGTTTTTAACCATCATAAAGAAAAACATTTTATACTCTTCTTCAGAGTTTCGGCCAGACCAATACGGAGGTGTTAAATGTGTGGTGGGGGTTTAAACTCGAGCTTAAGAAGGGGATGCACACCAAAAAGCTCTGGGCAGTGCTCCTCATCATGCTCCTGTTCTACATGCCGGTCGTTTACGTTCTCAAGCAGGGAATGAAGGGCGGCGGCGAAATGAGCGGCGAAGCGGCAATGTCGTTAATGATACAGTTCATCACGGGAATGTCCATGTTCTTCCTTGGGATAGTGGCCATCGTTATGGGTGCCACCGCGGTCAACAAGGGGATAGAAGAGGGAACCATACGCGTCGTCCTGAGCAAGAAGATAAGCAGGCTGAGCTACATCCTCGGAAAGTTTTCGGGCCAAGGTGTCGTGTTCTTTGCCGCGGTCCTACTGGCGGTCCTCGTTGCCCTGGCCGGACTGGCATACGTGGGTGTTAGCCTGACGGGAAAGGTGTTTGGTGACGTCTTCCTTCTGAACATCGTGCTCTTCATGGTGATGGTCGAGTTCCTTGCCCTCGGCTACGTCCTCTCGACGTTCCTAAAGTCCTCGGGTTCGGCCCTTGGCGTTGCCCTTGTTGTGTTCTTCATCATCTATCTCGTCCTCCCCATCTTCGTCCAGTATGAGGTGTACACCCACGCTCCGGGGGGCATCTCAGACCAGGGGCTACGCGACATGAAGGCGGACTACTACACCAAATACCTGTTCTACTCCCCGACTGCCCAGGCCGAGGTCATAACCTCCTACGTCTCGGACTACAAGGTTGTTCAGAAGACCGTGAATACGCCGCAAGGCACGAAGACCTATGCAACAAACCTCCCTATATACCGGGGAGTTGGCTACGCGATAAAGGAGCGTTGGATTAACTTCCTGCTCCTCATCATCATGTCGCTAGCGTACCTTGCAGTGGCAGTCGTCCGCTTTGTCAGGATGGATTTGAGGTGATGGCGATGCTCGTGGTAGAAGATTTGGTCAAGGTCTACGGTGACGTCCGCGCCCTCGACGGGTTGAGCCTCGAGGTGAAGGAGGGGCAGATCTACGGCTTCCTCGGACCAAACGGGGCTGGGAAAAGCACGACCCTATTGAGCACCCTTGGATTGGTATATCCCAACTCCGGGAGGATAAGTCTCCTCGGAAGGGAGGTCTTCCATAACGGCAAGTTCAACAAGGGGGCGCTCCTAGAGGCGAAATCCAGAATTGGCTACATGCCGGAGCACGCAACCCTCTGGGACTTCCTGACGCCGTACCAGACCCTCGAGATCTTGGCGGACTCCTTTGATATTCCACGGACGGAGAGGAAGGAGAGGATAAGGGAACTCCTAGAGACCGTGAACCTCTGGGAGGTGAAGGACAAGAAGGCAGGCAAGTTTTCGAAGGGCATGAGGCAGAGGCTCCTGCTCGCTCAAGCTTTGATAAATGACCCAGAACTCCTCATTCTGGACGAGCCGATGAGTGGTTTGGATCCCAAGGGCATCGCTGAATTCAAGGAGATCATAAAAGAGCAGAGAAAGGCCGGAAAGACGGTCTTCTTCTCAAGTCATATCTTGGCCCATGTCGAAGAAGTCTGTGACACGGTCGGCGTCATCGTTAGGGGCAAACTCCGCGTCGAAGGGAACATAAACGACATCAGAGAGAACTTCCTGAGGAAAGCCGGCTATCTCATACTCCTTGAGACGACGAAGCCGGTGAGCTTTGAGGGCGTTGACTGGGAGGTCGAACGGGTTTCGCCGACGAAGTACGGGATAAAAGCGCCCAGCGACATAAGGGAAGACGTGAACGACCTCGTTTGGAGGCAGGGGGCTAAGATACTCCAGCTCATGGTTCGCGTACCTAGCCTTGAGGAGGTCTTCTTGAGCTTAGTGAAGGAGGAGGGCTAAACCTCGGCCCTCTCAAACTCCTCCCTTCTGTCGAGCGGTTTGGTCGCGTCGATGCCCCACTTGGCGGTTAAGCTCTTGGTTGCAGAGGGGTCGAGGGAGCTTCCCCTCGCGTTCGGAACCACCACTAAGTCCTTATCAGCCTGAAAGCGCGTGGCTATTGCCCACTCCACATCACGGTCGTCGTAGATGTTGATGTCCTCGTCAACAACAACGACGTGCTTGAGGCTTGGATGGCCGGCGAAGGCCGCCAAAATCGCGTTTTTACCATCTCCCTCGTGCTGTTTGGTTATTGAAACTACGGCGTGAAGCCACATCGCCCCGCCTTCCGTTAAGCGAACGCCGTGGACCTTTGGCACGACACGCTTCACGCTCGCGTATATCTGCGGCTCTTTCGGAAGGCCCATTAGCATGAAGTGCTCGTAGCCGCCGGGAAGAAGGGCATGGAAAACCGGTTCATCGACGTGGTACATCCTCTCAAAGACGACCAGCGGCTGCTTTCTCACGTAGTCGTAGGTGCCGGTTATATCCACGAACGGCCCCTCGTCAACTAGCTCCGGCATTAGCCCAGCCTCGAAGACGAACTCTGTCTGAACCGGGACAGGGATACCATGGAGGTCTACCACCTCAAGGGGCCTTCCAAAGGCCCTCTCACTCATCCTGCTGGCTATTTCAAGCTCGCTGATCCCGTAGACGGTGCTCGTCGCTCCAGCTAAGAGTAGATGAACGGGGTTTCCGACGATGATCCTAACGTCAAGCTCTTCCCCGTGCTCGGCTTTGTCCTTCCACATTGAGTAGAGGTGCCTCGGGACGAGCCTTATCGAGGCAGTCTTCTCGTCACGCACCATTATCCTATGGAAGGAGGCGTTAACGAAGCCGTTCTCGTCCTTCGCTACGACCATCGCCGAGGTGAAGTACTGGCCGCCGTCCCTAGGATAGTACTTGGGAACCGGAAGCTCCAAAAGGGAGAAATCCTCCGTCGAGTTCTGGAGGAACGGGGCATCGCCAACCGTTTTGCATGGAGAGGGGTTCCCCATAGTGTCGGCTATGAAGGGCATCAACTCCATAACGGAGAGGTTGAGGTAGCCCGCTATTCTCTCACGGGTGCTCCAGATGTTGCCGGCAACGCTCCAGCCATCCACGTCCTCGAATAGGACGGGCCTGTCATGGTATCTGAGGAGGTAACGGGTGACCTCAAGCTCCTTACTCACCGGCTTTTCAATCACAACGGTGTCGTCAAAGCGCTCCAGTATCTCCCTCAGCATCATATCACCTTAAGTTGATGTTCCAAAAGGCCTATAAAGCCTTTTTCCAAACCCCCAGCGATTGGCCATGCCCATGGTTGTCCTTAGGATTCCAGACGGTTCGGCACTGGTGAGGATTGAGAAAGCCGATCCCCAGCTTTATTTCAAGATATACGAACTGCTGAGCTACCGCCGGGACTTCGGGAAGTGGGACAAACCCGAGAGCCTTTACGACCCCTACGAGAAGACCTTCCCGGTCGGGCTTCTCCCGAGGGTTAAGAAGTTCCTCAAGGGTAAGGGCTACCGCGTCCGCGTGAAGGACAAACGCCAGGTTAGAGGGGTAGGACTTAACTCCAAGTGGAACGAAGGTTACGTTATGCGCAGGTACCAGGAGCGCGCGGTTAAGAAGGCATTGAAAGAAAAGATGGGTGTCCTTGCGCTCCCCGTTGGCAGTGGCAAGACGGTTGTTGGACTGAGGATAATCCACGAGATAGGCCTCTCGACGCTCATCGTCGTCCACACCAAGGAACTCCTCTACCAATGGGCGGACAAGGTTCGCGATGTCCTCGGTGTTGAGCCTGGTATAGTAGGAGACAACCGCTGGGATGAAGGAGAAGTAACGGTGGCAATGATACAGACGCTTCTCTCAAGGGGTGCTGACAAGCTCCAGAACGATTACGCGGTTCTGATGTTTGACGAGTGCCACAGGACTTCTGCCGCAGATAAGTTTTATCAGCTCGGTCTTTCCCTCCCACAGGTCTATCGCTTTGGTCTCTCCGCCACACCGTGGAGAAGGGTTCGTGGAGAGGAGATAAAGATTGAGGCAGTCGTTGGCCCGACGATATTTGAGGTTAAAGCTGAGGATCTGATTAGGGAGAAATTCCTCGCGAAGCCGCGCTTCGAGGTTATAACATACGAGTCCATGATGCTCTCCTTCAGCGAGCGATACAAAGAGCTTTACGAGGATCTCGTGATGAACAACGAGGAGAGAAACAAGGTCGTGGTTGAGAAAGCAGTTGAACTCGCGGGAAAGGGCCACCGCGTCCTAATCGATGTCAAACGCATAGAGCACGGCAAAATTCTGAAGAAGATGCTCGAAGAAAAGGGGATAAAGGCCGAGTTTCTCAGCTCCCAGAGTTTAGACAGATGGGAGATACTGGAGGCCTTCAAAAACGGTGAGATACCGGTTCTAATCTCTACACTCCTTAAGGAAGGTGTTGACATACCCGAGATTTCGGCGATAATCCTCGCGGGCGGCGGCAAGAGCGATATAATGACGATACAGACCATAGGCCGTGCTTTGAGACCAAAAAGGGGTATGAAGGCGGTTATAGTTGACGTCCAGGACGACGATCCCCTTCTCTTCACCCACTTCATCGAGCGACAGAAGGCGCTCAAGCAGTACTACGGAAAATACTATGACAGGGAAATGCAATTAAAGCTCGAGGAGAACGTCCCCAAAAAGGGCCGCCCTCGTAAGCGCTCTTGAGTAGCTCCCAAAGATATCACGTTTGGCTTTCTGAAGGCCTCTCTCGTCGGTTTTGAAGGACACCTCTGGATAATCAATGCGCCACAGTACAAGGCCCTCCGGTGGAGCTGGCGGGACTTTTTTAGTGTATTGCCCCTTGAGCATTCCCTCGATTTCAGTGGATTCCATAAGGCCGAGCCCGCAGAACCTCATCGCGTTCACCATTCTGCGCGCCATCTCCCAGAGGAAGCCCTTCCCCTCGATTTCGATAATGTAATAACCCCGTCTTTCCTCAATCTCAACCCGCTTTACCCTTCTGACGGGGTTCTTCTCTGGTTCGAGCCTCGCAAAGGCCGAGAAGTTGTGCTCCCCCACGAAGAGCCGTGCGCATTCCTCCATCCTCCCGCTGTCAAAGCCCTCGTCCACGAGGTAGTACCGGTAGATCTTCGACTTTGCCCAGAAGCGCGGGTGAAAATCATCCGGAACCTTTGCAACCCCGAGAACCCATATGTCACGCAGGTGATGGTTGAGAACTTCGGGGCGGGCAAGGCCGGGCCTCTCTCTGGGGATGAAAGAGACGACGTTGAAGAGGGCCGAAACGCCTTTGTCTGTCCGTGAGGCACCTTTAAAGCCCGAACTTTCCGCGTCTTCGATGATACCCAGCTTGGTGAGAACCTCCAGCAGTTCACCCTCAACAGTCCTTACGTCAGGCTGTCTCTGGAAGCCGTAGAATGCGGTTCCATCGTAGGCTACTCTTAGAGCGAGCTTCATGGCCGATGGTTCTCGACGGGGTATAAGTGCTTTTCCCCGACGGATGGACGAATTTTTTTACAAAGAGCAAGTTTATCTTTGGACAAAATCCCAAAAGGAAGGGGCAAAGCTGATAAACAGCTGAAGAGAGCTTTCGTTGGGGGTGATAACATGGAGGGAGTGTTTGATGAAGAGGTGATCTCAAACGTGACGAACTTTGAGATAATGCTCGTCCTGATGGAGAAGAGAGAAAAGGGAGCGACTCAGAGATACGGCTCGCTGTAGAAGGGAGCCAGGAAAAGCTCAAAGACAGCAACGGGCATCTCAAGGCCCCAGTTCTCAAGCACGGCCGGGTGGATTTCCCCTATGAGACCTATTGCCTTCCCATCAACCACTATTTTCCCGGCCCTTCCCGGGGTGAAACTCGGGTGCTCGACCTCTTCCAGCCTGTAGGAGAAGCCCAGGTGGTGTATGACTGAATCTAGTATCTCCTTTGCCTCGGTGAATGTCACGCGCGGGTGGGCCAGGGCTACCGCCAGCTTGCTCTCGCTTACCGTCTTCGTCTCCCTGCTCTCGTCGATCAGCGTCGCCTTTCCGACCTCGAAGAGCCTCTGGGGGTACTCCTCGTGGGTGTTCTGGCTCAGGAAGTCAAGCAGGCTCGGTATGAGCCAGGCCCTAAGGGCGGACCACTTGGGACTTATCGGGTTCTCTATCTCAACCAGCTCCCCCGGTGGGTGGTTGAAGTAGTCGCTGCACTCCCCCTCTCCGCAGGGAAGGTTCATCTTTGAGTACTGCGCCTCCCTGTTGGTGAGGTTGAAGGTCATGACCTCCTGGAGGCCGTAGCCGACCATCAGCTCCCTGACCGCGTCCTCGAACTCGACGAACTTGTCACCCCTGCCCTGGACCGCCAACTCCGGCTCCTCCGGCTCAATCTCGTTGTAACCGTAAGCTATGAGAACATCCTCAAGGACGTCGCGGGCGTGCATTATGTCGTCGCGGAATGCCGGATAGAGGAGCTTTGCCTTACCGTCCCCAAGATTAACTTCGTACATCATCTCCTCGAGGAGGTCTTTGATCTCTTCGTTGCTCAGCTCAAGGCCGGCCAGCTTTCTTATGTAGTCCAGCTCGACCTCGAAGCTCTTTGGTGTCAGGTCTGGCGCTTCAACCTCGAAGTCAGGATAAACGACTTTAACGCTCTTTATCCTGCCGCCGCGCTCCGCCAGGGCGGTAACGACGACGTTGAGGGCGAGCATAATCTTCCTCAGATCCCAGCCGGTGACATCCACGAAGACGTTCCTCGTCCCGGTCGTCACCCTCCCGGTTATCTCGGAGTTGATGATAGGCGGCATCGAGAGAACTTTTCCTTCGGAATCAATGAGGAGCGGGTAGTATGGTTTGTCCTTAATCAGATGCCCGTATTCTTTCCCTTTCTCGTGCTTCTCAAGTATCTCCCTAAGCGTTAGCTCCTCATTAAAGCCTAGCGGAATGAACTTCTCGGTTTTCTCGGCGGCACGGTAGTAGATCGGGGACTTCACCTTGTCGAAGTCGAAGATGCCTATCGCCACCTCCCTTCTCCTTCTACCGAAGGTTAGGGCAACCTTCTCCTGGAGGTTTATCATCTGCTTGAGGGCCTCCTCGTCGAGGTGGAGACCTTCAACGATTGCGTAGACACCGTAGGGACGGATGTTCTTCAGCTTTTCATCGACGTAAACTATCACATCACTCTTCTCCACTTCATACTTCGGCAGGCCCCTCTCCATGCCGAGTGCCCACTTGATCTGCCTCGCTATCCCCTCGGCACTCCAGAGGTCGGGCCTGTTGGTATCCTTGGAGTCTGCCTTGAAGTAGATTTCACCGTTCTCCTCCCAGGAGTCGTCCATTTCGCACTTGGCGTATAAGAAGAGGTCCTCCCACTCCTCGACGGTGAAGCTCTTCCCGATGAGCCTCTCAAGGTCGGACTTTGAAACGTCGAACTTTGGCATGGTATCACCTCACCAGACCAGCCTCGCTTCCCTCAGCCACCTCAAATCGTAGCTGAAGAGGTAGCGGATGTCATCTATTCCGAGCTTGAACATCGCTAGTCTGTCGATTCCTATTCCCCACGCTATTACCGGCGCATCGATTCCGAGAGCTTTGGTCATCTCCTCGCGGAATATTCCAGCCCCACCGAACTCAACCCAGCCAAGCTCCGGGTGGTAGGCGCTCATCTGAACGCTCGGCTCTGTGAACGGATAGTAATCGGGCAGGAACTTGACTTTTTTCGCCCCAGCTATCTCCACCGCAAAGCGCTTGAGGATTCCTAAGAGGTGTCTGAAGGTTAAATCCTCCCCAACGATGAAGCCGTCTATCTGGTTGAACTCTATGAGGTGTGTTCTGTCTAAAACGTCGGGCCTGAAAACGCGCTGAATCGTGAAGTACTTCCCGGGAATTTCAACCTCGCTGGAAAGCTGCCTCGCGTCGAGGGCCGTTCCATGGGCGCGGGGCATTAAGAGCATTGCTCTCTCAGGGCTCCAAACGTAGCCCCAGCCGCGCGAGCCGGCAAGGCCCCGCTCGTGTGTTTCTTTAACTCTCTCAACGAGCCCCCCCTCAGGTAGGTAGCCGCTCTTCGGGTACTTGAGCTGGTAGGTGTCAGTCCACTCGCGGGCGGGATGGTTCTGGGGCTGGAATAGTGCATCGAAGTTCCAGAACTGGGTCTCAATCATGCTCTCCGATGTCATCTCGATGAAGCCCATCTCGATTAGTCTTCTCCTTATCTTGTCAAGGAAAGCCCTGTACGGCTGCTTTTTGCCGGGGTAAAGCCTCTTCACGGGGGCTTTAATATCGAAGCGCCTGAACTCGACTTCCTTCCACTTACCGGATTTTATGAGTCCTGGGGTTAGAACGGATACCTGCTCCTTCAGCTCAATGCCCTTAGCGACGATCTTCTCACCGGCGGGGGTTATCTCAACCGTCCTCTCGGTTACGGTGTCCTCCTCGGCTATCTTCCTCCTCTTAAGTTCTCTAACCGGAACGAGCTTCTGAATCTCATCAACCGGGACGGTTTTCCTCTCTGCAAGGAGTTTCAAAGCCCTGTCTATCGGCCTCTCCTCTGCTTTGAGGCCCTTTTCAGTTATCTCAAGGATAAGCTTACCGTTTTCCTTTCTGACGTTCACCCAGCCCTCCTTTCTGAGGAGACCGACTATCGGCTTAAGCTCGTCCTCGCTGAGAACTCCGGAGAGGTCGTTGAGTGTAACCTTTCCTTTCACCTTAAGAACCTCAAGAGCTCTCCACTCAGGAAGACCTACCTCCGAGTAATTTTTTCCGGTTTCCGTTAGAACAGCAACCTTCTCGCTCTTTTCGTGGAGCTTTGCAAGTCCCTTCGCCTGAAGTCCAAGAACAGAGCGCATGACGGCGACCTGGTCGAGGCCGGTCTTTCGAACGAGTTCTTCAAATTTGAGCTTTTTATCCTCGCCGAGCTTTATGAGCGTGAGCTTCTCCTGGTAGCTTAGCTCCATGATGCCACCTCCCGGTGTGAATGAGAGGGAGAACTTAAGAGAATTGCGGTAAGTTTTAAGACTAAGAACAAGAGCGAGCTACCTTTTCTAGTCAACCCTCCCGAACGGGTTGTAAATCTCAAGTCCATCGATACTTTTGAAGTCCTCAAAAGTCCTCAACGTTCCTCGTTATGAGTGTGAGACCATATCTTAGGGCTGTTGCGGCTATAACTGCATCTGGAAGTTTCATCTTCTTCCTTCTCCTTAATTCGATGACAAGGTCTGCTATTTCATCGGTTAGAGGTATTACATGGGCGAAGCTAATGAATTCCTTGGACTTTTCGAATCCCTCCGGAGTGTGCCCTTTCCAGCCCAAGAACTCTATTTTCGTTATTATCGAGATGTTGAAGCTCTCGCGAAGAATTTCCTCAATTTTCGGTAACTCCTCAGTAACTCCTCACGGGGTAGAGCATCGGCGAGGTAGTAGATGAGGATGTTTGTGTCTACCAGAAATCCCCCTCCCATCCCTCCTTCAGCTCCCGCAGGCTCTCTTTGAGGCCCTTTTTGTTTCGGTATATACCCCTGTACTTGGAAGGTTCAAAAGCCAGCCTTTCAAACGCTCCCACAGCTCAGGGGGTACTATGACCCCCTTAATTCGCCCATGTTCATCGTATATGTACTCAACCCCTTCCATTTTCACACCCATTTTAAGAGTTGGGTTTTTGATATTTAATGCCTTCGCCAGAACTGGAAAAGAAAAAGAAATCCCTCACTTTTTGTGCGGGAAGAAGACGACCTTTCCGGTCTTGCCGGCGCGCATCAGTTCAAAAGCTTCCTCAAATTTATCAAAGCCGTTGTATCTGTGGGTTATGACCTCGTCGAGCTTAAGCTTTCCGCTCTGGATAAGGCTCGAGACGGTGTACCATGTCTCCCAGAGGTGCCTGCCGGTTATGCCGTGAATTTCAAGGGCCTTAAAGATTATAAGGTTGTTGAAGTCGAGCGTGACATCCCTCGGGTAAAGGCCGAGCAGGGAAACCCTCCCTCCCGGGGTAGTCGCCGCTAAGCCCTGCTCGAGGGCCTTCGGTGCCCCACTGAACTCAAGGAAGACCTCAACGCCGGCGCCATCAGTTATGTCCATTACTGCTTTAACTGGGTCTTCCTCAAACGGGTTGATGACGTAGTCGGCACCGACCTTCTTGGCGAGCGTTCTTCTGTACTCACTCGGTTCGCTCACAATTACGGGATAGGCACCACTCGCCTTCGCGACGGTTATCCCGAGGAGTCCAAGCGGACCTGCTCCTGTGATGAGGGTGCTCCTTCCCGCTATTGGGCCAGCCAAGACGGTATCAACAGCGTTTCCTAGGGGTTCTTGAAGGGCGGCATGCTCCGGCTTCATACCCTTCGGGTTCTTCCAGGCGTTCCTGACTGGAACGATAGCGTACTCGGCGAAAACGCCATCCATGTCAACGCCGAATATCTTGGTGTTCTGGCAGACGTGGTAACGGTTGTGCCGGCAGGTGTAGCATTTACCGCAGACGATGTGTGTCTCCGCGCTTATATAGTCACCAACCTGGAGGTCTTCAACGTTGGGACCGACCTCTATGACCTCTCCAGCCACCTCGTGTCCCATGATCTGGGGCGGCTTGATCCTGCTCTGCGCCCACTCGTTCCACTCGTAGATGTGCAGGTCGGTTCCGCAGATAGTCGTCGCGAGAACCTTTATGAGAACCTCTCCCGGACCGGGCTTGGGGACGTCAACCTCAACCAGTTCGGCACCGTAGGCGGGCTTGGTTTTCATTATGGCTGGCATCTTTTCGGCCATGGCGATCATCTCCTAAACTTTACAATCCCTATCTGAACGGAATCGATATAAACCTTTTGTGAAAATCCTCCAGAGTGTCGGCGGTTTGCCGAAAAGAGCGGAAACCTTATAATGAATTTTGATAATTCCTTCTGGACAAGGGGGTTGAGGAATGGCGCTGGTGGTAGTGACGGGGAGGGGGGGTGCAGGTAAAACCACGACTACCGCAAACTTAAGTACCTATCTTGCCATGCGGGAGTACCGCGTGCTGGACGTCGACGGCGACCTTTACCTCCCGAACCTTGGGTTCCACTTCTCCCTCGATACGGTCAAGTACACCGTGCACTCCCTTCTAAAGGACCCCAACGTAGACCCAGAGTGGGCAATTTACAAACACCCCGAGACCGGCGTTCATGTCATGCCCGGAAGTACACAGCTCCAGGATGTCCTCGGTATATCCCCCAAGCGGCTCGTAGAGATACTCGACAGGGTAAAATACAAGTTCGGGATAGTCTTTGTCGACTCCCCAACGGGCATACCCTTCGACACCCTCCCCACGTTTGAGCTGGCTAACTACCAGATAATCGTCGTCGAGATAGAGCGCTCTCCAATATACTCCTTTGAGATTATGGTTAAAAACGAGATAGAAAAGCTCAAGGCCCTCGGAGACAGATACAACCTGAACATTGGGGTCGTTCTGAACAAGGTGCGCGAGTCGGAGGACGTAGTGGATAAAATAATAGACGCCGTTGAGGAGGACCTTGACGTTCCTGTTCTTGGATGGATACCCTTTGACAACGCTGTTCCAGAGTCGATAAACGCAGGGATTCCGGTTCTGAAATACGCCCCCAGTAGCGATGCAGCCCTAGCGTTCATGGAGACCGGCAAAGTTCTTGAGGAATGGATGTTCGGCTGATTTTTCACGGAGGTGTGGTTATGGAGTTTGAGGAGCTGGTTGAGAAGGTCGCAAGCGGAGAGGTAAAGCTCCACCAAGTTGAGAAGTACACGAATGGTGACAAGAGGCTCGCCACTGAAATAAGGAGGAAGGCACTCGAGAAGAAGCTCGGCGTGAGCCTCGGGGACATCGGGCATTACTCGGTTGATCCAAACAGACTCATAGGCAAGAACATCGAGAACATGATTGGAGTGGTTCAGATACCGATGGGTGTCGCCGGACCGCTCAAAATCAATGGCGAATATGCAAAGGGGGAGTTCTACATTCCACTGGCAACAACGGAAGGCGCTCTGGTGGCAAGTGTCAACCGTGGCTGTTCCGCACTGACGGAGGCCGGGGGGGTTAAAACCACCATTATAGCCGATAAAATGGCCCGCGCGCCGCTCCTTAAATGTCCAGACGCGAGGCGCGCGAGGGAGGTAGCGGATTGGGTTAAGGACAACCTCAACTACCTCCAGGAGGAGGTCGTTTCCGCGGTCACTAAACACGGAAAGCTCCGTGGTGTTAAGCCCTTTATAGTTGGCAACAACCTCTACCTCCGATTCGAGTTCGAGACTGGAGATGCAATGGGTATGAACATGGTTACCATATCCAGCGAGGAAATAATGAAGGCCATTGAGGAGAGGTTCCCGGACGTTAAGTATCTGGCTCTCTCTGGCAACCTCTGCGTCGACAAGAAGCCCAACGCCCTTAACTTCATCGAGGGCAGGGGAAAAACGGTAATAGCCGAGGCGGTAATTCCGAGAGAAACAGTAGGGAAGAAGCTGAAGACGACGCCAGAACTCATAGCCGAGGTCAACTACAGGAAAAACCTCGTCGGTTCTGCCCAGGCCGCTTCCTACGGTTTCAACGCGCACTTTGGAAACATCGTCGGGGCGATATTCCTGGCGACAGGTCAGGACGAAGCTCAGATAACCGAGGGCTCACACGGCATAACCCTCGCTGAGGTGACTTCAGAGGGCGACCTCTATATGAGCATAACCATGCCGAGCCTTGAGATAGGAACCGTCGGCGGCGGAACCCGTGTTCCAACCCAGAGGGAAGCGCTCTCGATTATGGGTGTCGCCGGCGGAGGAGATCCTCCAGGGAGCAACGCCAAGAAGTTTGGGGAGATAGTTGCCGGCGCGGTCTTAGCTGGGGAACTCTCACTTTTGGCCGCTATAGCCGCTAAACACCTCGCGAAGGCTCACAAGGAGCTGGGCCGTTGAGATGTCTCTTATTTTCCCACAAGAGCAAAGTTAGTTGACCTTTTGGATCACTAACTCTTTAAGCTCCTGACCAAACTTCAGTGGGGATAGAAAATGAAGAGAGCTTTACTTGCCATTCTCCTCCTTCTCTCGGTGATTCCGTTTGCGAGTGCTCAGGTGAACTGGACATGGACCTACACAGACCAGTGTATAGTCTTTGACATGGCTCTCAACGATAACGGTTACATAGGCCTCGCCTTCGGCTACTATGCCGAGCTTCTCTCGCCCAACGGCTATCTCATCTTCAAGAAACCAACTAGGGGAATATCCTACACTGCGGCACTGAGTGGCAACAACGATCTTGTTATAGGAACTGAGGGAAAATGGATACAGTATTTCAATTCAAACGGCACCCTCCTCTGGGAGTATAAGGCCAAAGGTGCCATCACAAAGGTGGACGTTTCCAAGGACGGAAAGATCGTGGTTGCGGGGGACAGCTCAGGCTACGTTTACCTCTTCAGGAATGGAAAGCTCGCCTGGGAGAAAAAGGTTGGAAACTACACTTGGAGCGTTGACCTCTACGGGAACAGGATAGCGGTCGGTGTTGACAACTCCCTCAAGGCTCTCAACCTCTCGGGAAAGGTACTCTTCTCAGACTCGTTCGGTGGCTACGTCCGCCAGGCAATAGGGAGTAACAGTGGGATCTTTCTCAGGGTAACGGCCAAGGACGGCAGCTGGAGCGACGTTGGAAAGGTATCGTGGAGTGGAAAGAAACTCTGGATGAGGCACTTCAACAACCTCGTCCGCTACATCGACTCCGATGGAGAGAACGTCGCGGTTGGGGGAGACATCGGGAGCCTGGTTCTCCTCTCATCGAACGGGAGCGTGGTTTATAAAGTTCCGTTCCTCGTCTCGACGCTCCAGGTATCAACGGCCAGGGGATACCTCTTAGCTGGAGGTGCAAAGCAGGCGATATTCGTCGCCCCGAACGGAACCGTTCTGTGGGACACAAGCTTCAACTGGAGCGTTAAGAACGTTGGAATTGCCAGGGACGCAAGCTTTCTGGCAGTTGGCTACGGCTATCACTCCCTTGAGAACTGCCGGGAGACGATAGACGTCCTCCGCCTCAGCGGGACGGTTACACCAACGGAAACCACGGAGGCACCGTCCTACAGGCTTTCAGGTCTCCCCCTTGTGGTGGGGATATCAGTCGGGCTTGTCCTCGTTGGATACCTTTTGTGGAGGGAGTTTAGAGAATGAGCGAGCCGATAGTAAGGGCAGTCAACCTGACGAAGCGCTACGGAGACTTCACTGCCGTGGACGGGATAAGCTTTGAGGTCAGGAAGGGCGAGATATTCGGCTTCTTAGGCCCAAACGGTGCAGGAAAAACGACGACGGTCAGGATGCTCTCTAGTCTGACGACGATAACCGAGGGAGAGGCCTATGTGAACGGCTACGACGTGAGGAAGGAAAAGGTGAAGGTTAAGAAGAGCATAGGGGTCGTTCAGGACGTTTCAAACCTCTACGATGAGCTGACAGTCGAAGAGAACCTCCGCTTTCTGGCGAGGCTCTATGAAGCCCCAATGGAGAACGTGTCGAAGCTCATAAAGGACTTCAACCTCCCGGCCAAGAAAAAGTTTGGAAAGCTCAGCTCCGGCTTCAAGAAGAGAGCCAGCATAGTGGCCGCTCTAATCCATGACCCCCCAGTGATATTCATGGACGAGCCGACGATAGCCCTGGACGTCCGCTCTGCGAAGATGGTTCGCGAGATGGTGAGGGTGCTAAACGTATCAGGAAGGACGGTCTTTCTGACGACTCACAACATGGTGGAGGCAGAGACGCTCCCCCACAGGATAGCGATAATCAACCACGGGAGGATAGTGGCTCTAGGTGGAAGGAACGAGGTCAGGAGGCTCGTGGGGAGCGAGGTTAGGGTCAGGCTCAAGGTTGAGCCGTTGAAGAGCGCCATCATCCACGCACTTGAGGAATACTCACCGATCTTCGATGAAGACTCACTCCTTCTAAAGGTTGAGGACGTTGATACCTTCATGGATGAACTCGAGGAACTGAAGAGGGAGCTGGGCTTCAGGGTTTTACACATCTCAACCGAACTGCCGAGCATAGAAGAGGTCTTCCTCGAGCTGACTGAGGAGGAAAACGGCGAGAAGGGCTGTGCCTGCGGGGGATGCCCACTATGATGAAGGTCTACGCCATAATCGTCAAGGAGCTTAAGGAGTACATGTTAAAGCCGGGTGCAATAAGCTGGGGGCTTATCTTTCCCTTGGTCTTCAGCCTGGCCTTTATAGCGAGATTCGGTGATATAGATCACCTTGTCCCGGGACTCGTTAGCATCTCGGCCCTCTTTGGAACTACCTCCTTCGTGTCTTCATCGATAATATTCGAACGCCGGCTGAGGACATTTGAGCGGCTCCTCCTTTCACCGGTTAGTTACGGGGAGATAATAGTCGCCAAAATCCTTGTCGGGACGATATTCGGCCTCATGGTGAGCACGGTAACACTCCTCCTCGTTCTGCACTTTATGACCTACCCCCTCTGGAGCGTTTCAGTAACCACCCTCAACCTGCTCCTGTCGAACCTCACCTTCGCGGCGATGGGAGTTTACATCTCTCTCGCGATATTCAACCCGATAAACGTCATGACCTGGCTCAACATCATAAGACTTCCAATGATGTTCACGAGCGGTGCGATAGCCTCGCTGACGCTCTTCCCGCGCTGGTTCCTGCCCATAGGCCTCGTAACGCCCATGACTTACTCCGTTGACGGCCTGCGCTACGGAATACTCTACTACTACGACGTCGTCCCTCCTTTAGCGTCTGCCCTCACCATGATCTTTATGACGCTCCTCTTCACTCTACTCTCAATAAGGTCACTCAGGAGGCTTTACTAACACCATTCAAGAAGGGAGACCAAAAGAGCTGGAGAGAACGGGCACTTCAGCCCGCTATCTCCTGGATCTTCTTCCTTACCAGCATGTTCACGAGCTTTCCGTCGGCCCTGCCGCGGAGCTTTGCCATTGCCCTTCCCATTATCATGCCTATCGCGCCCATGCCTTTTGCCTTTATGACGTCGATGTTCCCCCGGATGACCTCATCGATTATCCTCTCTACTTCTTCCTCACCCAGTAGGGTTAGGCCCTTCTCCTCGGCCACTTCTTGGGCTGTCTTTCCAGGGTTGTTCGCGAGTTCCGTGAATATCTCCTCAAAGGCCTCTTTGGCGATTCTGCCCTCAAGGTAGAGTTCAAAAGCCCCCCTAATGTGCTCCTCGGTGAGGTTCTCTATCGGGGCCTCCTTTTTGAGTCCCTTGAGGACGACGACGAGTATTGAAGCGACCAGAGAAGGCTTGAGACCCTTCCCAATAAGCTCCTCAAAGAGTTCGTCGCGCTCGTCGTTGACAAGGGTTTCAGCTAGACTCCTATCAATTCTGTATTCTTTGACGAAGCGCTCAACCCTCTCCTGGGGCAATTCCGGCAGGTTCACCTTTATCCTCTCCCTCATCTCGGGTGTTATGAATATCGGCGGTATATCCGTCTCTGGATACATCCTCGCTTTTCCAGGAAGTGGACGCATGTACTGCGTATTGCCGTCGGGCAAGACTCTCCTCGTCTCCTCTGGAACGCCTTCTATGGCCTCTTTAGCGCGCTTGACGACCTCTACTAAGGCTTTCTTGGCGGTTTCCTCCTCAGCCGCAACCAGAACGAAGGCGTCGTCCTCTCCAAGTCCGAGTTTTTCGATAACCGCGTTAACCTCTAATTCTGTAATTCCATAATTCGGCAGTTCATCGATGTGGAAGATACCCTTCACATACTTCTTTGCCCTGTCTGCCATCTCGGTACCTAAGCGCCTGCCCGGCTGTATCTCCCTGCCGATCAACCCGCGGAAGCCCGGAAGCTTAACGGCAAGCACCTTACCCCCGCTCTTTATTGCCCTCGCGATTATCTTTGAGCCCGTGTTACCAAAGATTTCGGTGACGTCGTGGAACTCTTCTTTAATGTCCCCCGGTCTAATTCCCCTCTCGAGAAGCTCGTCCTTGATCTTGAGCAGGTTCAACTGTCTTTCCACTTCGCGCTCGATGATGAGGGGTATCATATCAAGCTCCTGGACGCCTTTAATCTCAACTCTTGCTCCGCCTTTAATCGAGACGTTGAGGTCCTGCCTTATCGTTCCAAGGCCGCGCTTGACCTTTCTAGTGGCCCTCAGGGCATCACCTATATACTTCGCAACGACCTTCGCCTGCTCCGGGTGGTGTATGTCCGGAGTGGTGCTTATCTCAACCAGCGGAATACCGAGGCGGTCGAGGCGGTAGACTACCTCCTTCTCCTTCCGCTCGACAATTCTGCACGCGTCCTCCTCAAGGCAGACGGTTGGGATTCCAACGCTTCCCCACGGCGTATCAACCTTCCCATCCATTGCGACTATCGCGGTCCTCTGAAAGCCCGAAACGTTCGAGCCGTCGATGACGATCTTGCGCATGAAGTGAACCTCATCAACGGGGGTAGCGTTGAGAAGGTAGCCTATCTGGAGTGAAACTTTGAGAGCCTCAGTATCTGGCCCCCTCGGCGGCTCTTCGTCCATGTAAACGAGGTCAGTAAGCCTGTAGTTGCCTTGATAGATATATTTCTTTCCCTTCTTGAACTCCTCTAAAGCGGCCGGATCAATCTCACCCATCTCGCTTATCGTCGGCCTAAGCTTCCTCTCAAACGTGAAGTCAACTTCCTCGCTGAACTCGCTCGGGACGGGTGAGAACAGCTTCCTCGTGTCCAACTGCCTGTGAATCTCAAGACCGACCCTGAGGCCGAGTTCTTTGTAATTTAACTTTTCGGTCATCGTCATCACCTCAGGTATGTGTCAAACCTCGTGTAGGGCGTTATCTCACCGGCATAGCTCGTGAGCATCATTCCGCGGACTTCCTCCGGGTCGTTGGTATGGCCAAGGACCCACATGAGTTTTACGTAGGCCGTCTCCGGAAGCATGTCCTCGCACGGAATAACGCCCGCCTTGAGGAGCCTCCTCCCAGTGGAGTAGACGTTGAGGTTCACCCTGCCGTAAAGGCACTGGCTTGTCATGCAGATGGTTACTCCTTCCTCCCTAGCGCGCTCAATGACAGGAATCAGCTCGTTGGGGGTGTGACCGAGGCCGGTTCCCTCGAGGACCAGCCCCCTGTAGCCTCTGTCAACGAAGAAGTCAATAACCTCCGGCTGGATTCCGGGGAATACTTTAACGAGGGCAACCCTCTCCTCCATTCTGTCGTCGACGTGAACCTCGGAATCAGTCCTCTTCTTGTAATCACTGCGCAGGAACTCTATCTTGCCCCTAGGCCATATCTTAGCTATTGGGATATCGTTTATACTTCTGAAGGCATCTCTCCTTGAAGTGTGCATCTTCCTTACCTTGGTCCCGCGGTGAGCCAAACAGTAAGTGTCGCCCGTCTCGCCGTGCATCACTACCGCCACCTCACCGAAGTCGGAGGTGGCCATCCTGACTGAGCAGATTAGATTCATGGCCGCGTCGCTGCTGGGCCTGTCGGAGCTTCTCTGCGAGCCGACGAGGATGACGGGCTTTCCAAGGTCGCGGAGCATGAAGCTGAGGGCCGATGCGGTGTAGGCAAGCGTATCCGTTCCGTGGGTTACCACAACACCATCCTCGCCGTCGTTGAGAAGCTTGGCAACCTCGTGGGCTATCTCCCTCCAGTATTCGGGCTTCATATCCTCACTCATTATGTTAAAGAGAAGCTTGGGTGTTATGTTTGCTATCTCGAATATCTCAGGAACGGCCGTTGCAAGCTCCTCCGCGGTGAAGGCCGCGTGAACCGCTCCCGTTTTGTAGTCTATCCTGCTCGCGATGGTTCCACCGGTTCCCAGTATCGCCACGTTCGGGAGTTCGGGCTTCTTCGGAAAAATCTCGGCGAAGCTTACCTCCCCCCTTGGCCGAGCCTTTTCGATTATCTCAACTTTGGAAATTGCATCAACGAGTATCCCGATGTTGTATCCGTTGTCCAGCTTTATCGTGAGGGTTTCACCGCTGGAAAGCTCGTAGGGGCTCATGATTATTCCCTCGTAGACGCTCTCACGTCCGTCCTCTTTCCTGATAACTCTGACGTAATCGCCCACCTCAAGGCTCTTCTCCTTCATAAACCGCTCAACCTTTCGCATTGGCCTCCCTCCGTTCTAAAGTGGAAGACGCGTAATATAAACCTTCGGGCCTTGAAGGCTTCAAAATCAGAGCATCACTTAGGCTCTATCTTGAACCTCGGCTCCTCTATCCACTCTGACTTGCAATGCGGGCACCTGGAGGGGATCTTTATCTCGGGCTGGAAAACGAAGCCGCACTTCCTACACTCGGCGGGCTTTATTAGGAGAATCTTACCCTCTCGTTTGAGGGTTTTCTGAATCGCTTTTAAGTCCTCTAGTATGGTCCTCTTGGTGTCCCTGCCCCGTATACCGAGAGCCAGTGCAAGCTCGCTCGGCGAGTAGTCTCGCTCCTCCAAAAGCTTTATTATGCGCTGTCTTCGAGTCATCATCGCGAGGCGGTTGGACGGGACGGATATAAACATTAGGGTGGGAACATGATAGTCGAGAAGGCTGGAGAGGTTCTTGAAAGACACGAACTCTGCAATCACTGCCTCGGCAGACTCTTCGCGAGGCTCGGAAAGGGCACCAACGAGGAGAGGGGAAAGGCAATAAGGTTCGTCCTCAACATGGAGCGCTCTGCGGAGGGGTTACCCCCCATTAACGAGCCGGAGAAGTGTGAGATTTGCGAAAACGTCTTTGAGGGGATTCCCGAACTAGTTGAGATGATGAAAGAAGTTTCCGAGGGAGTAGATTTCGAGACGTTTCTCGTCGGTTCGCGTTTTTTGGAAGAGGTCTGCGAGAGAGAAGAGGCAATCTGGAGGGAGTTTGGAATCGATACTGGAGAGCCGATTAACCGCGAGTTCAACCGCGAGCTCGGGAAGGCATTCGGTTTAGCCACTGGAAAGGACACCTCCAAGAAGCCTGATGTTGTCTTTATCATGGAACCTTATTCCGGTGAAATTGAGCTTCAAATCAATCCGATTTACATTTATGGCCGCTATAGGAAGCTCGTCAGAGGTATCCCCCAAACTCCTATGCCTGGCTTTAAGGACAGTGTTGCTTCCATAATCTGTCGGGCTTTTTCAAAGGCGAGCGGCGGGAAGTGCGTCTTCAAAGGCTCCGGAAGGGAGGACGTTGACGTTCGCATGCTCGGCAACGGCAGGCCCTTCATCGTCGAGATCAAGAGGCCCAAGAAGAGAAAGCTCAATCTAAACGCAATAGTGGAGGAGATAAACGCGAGCGGCAAGGTCAGTGCTCTCAACCCTCGCTTCGTCTCGCCGAAGGAGGTCGAGAATGTTCTAACGAAGAACCACCGTAAAGAATATCTCGCTTTAGTTCTCGTCGAGGACGGTGTAACACCGGAGGAAGCGGGGGAAGTAGCGAGGAAGTTGAAAGGTATTGAAATCCACCAGAGGACGCCGTGGCGCGTGAGGACGGTGAGGGCAGATAAGGTGAGGATCAAAAGGGTTCACAAGGTGGAGGCGAAATGGATTGACGAAAAGCACTTTGAGTTGCGCCTTGTCACCGACGGCGGCCTCTACATCAAGGAGCTGATTTCAGGTGACAAAGGTAGGACGAGACCGAGCGTGAGCGACTTGCTTGGGAAACCGGCGTGGTGCGAGAGGCTCGACGTTCTGAACATTCTTGACCATTAGTATTCCTTCATGAAAAACTTTTTATTTTTCCTGCTGATTCGTATTTGGGGATATACCATGCTGAAGAGGGTTACTCTTCTTGTCTTGCTGTTACTATTCGTGGCAGGATTGGTTAAAGGCTCTGTCATTATATGGGCACCGGGTAACGGAACGATCACTTATCCCAACCCCATAGCCGGCGTTGGAGCGGATGGAAAGAATGGATTCGTAATCGTAGTTCCGTTCAACATGACCTCCACTGGGAAACCTGTGGTTCCGGGAGCCTGGGTTGTGTACCTGAAGAGCAACGGCTCCGTTAACTGGGTTGAAGCTGTTAAAGGGGACTTTCTCCACTCACCAAGGATCCTCTATGCAACCGCCAACGGTTCAACACTGCTCATCGGGCGTGACTGGAATGGGAACCACACCGACCTGTGGGTCGTTGAGCTTAGTGAAAATGGAACGCTCGTGTGGTCGAAAGATTATCTCCTCAACGTGAGTCCAGGATGGATACCTTTCGTTGACGATGCAGTTCAGACTGGGGACAGGATCCTAATCACAACCCACGTTGAATACGACATAAACGGAATAGACGTTTCCAAACCGCTCGTTCTGGCCCTCGACCGACGAAGCGGGGAAGTTCTGTGGGCGAGGGATTACTGGATCGTTCATGGCCCAAGGGAGCTTTACAGTGTGGGGGCTGGAGAACTTGCAAAGGGTTATTATCTGATACTCCACGACTCAGGGAAAAGATACTACTACGCCAGGCTCGGCTCCAACGGAGAAGTGATAAGTGTAAAGGAATTCAAAACCAACCTAAGGGGCTTCTTCGTTAAATCAACCGCAAGTACCGGGGAAGCCATCTACTTCCTTGGTGGTTCATCAAACGGAACCGTTCTTGGGGAAATAGAGAACAACGCAGTCCTCTGGTCAAAACTCTATCGTCTCATCCCCATAAAGGAGTGTACCGAAACGGGGCAAAACATTAGCCTGAGGAGCGTCAGTACCTCGTCTACTGAGCCTACACGGTCTCTGATCCTATCGAACGGCAACCTCTTCTTTCAGCCAGCTATTATTGAAGCGTTCCGCCTTGATTGTGTTGGGATCGACACAACCTACGAAGTCGTGAAAACGGACACACATGGAAACGTTAAGAGCAGCTTTGTTCTCGTTGGGAACGGCACAGGAATGGAGTCCGAAGCGTTTGTAGCACCCTCTGGAATGGCTGTTATGGGGAATTCTTTCATCTCAGTATGGCGTCTCGTTGCGTTAAACGGAAGCATTGGAACGTTCAGGGATTTGGCCATCGTTTCGAGCTTTGGAGATGTAATCAATGGTAAAGCATTTAAGGTGTATCCCTTTAAGGTAACCGTTGAACCCGCTCATATTCACTTGGCCCCCATGGTCATCGTGAAGTCTAGTAAAGTTGCTGTAAAGACTTTCAAAGGGCGGGTTGGGGTTAAAGCCACCAAAGGGGACATTCCTATAGTGATCAAGCCGTTAAAGTCGTTGAAAGAGAAACCAGAAGGTTCGATCTGCGGTCCAGCGGTGGTAATCCCCATCGCGTTCTTACCACTGCTCCTACGCTGGAGAAATGGGTAAGTGAAAGATTTATAAACACTCTCCAGGAGGATTTAGTGATTCCCTGGGGGTTAGTCCTGAATCTAAAGGTGCGAAAAGCGCCCCCACAGTGGGTATCATGTTGTAAACGTGAGCTGGCCTAGAGGCCGTAAAGGTTTAAGGGGTGATTGGAATGGTTAAGAAGGCACACAGCTTCAGGAGAAAGACACGCGGCAAGCTGGGCAAGAGTCCGAGGAGGAGAGGTATGCCCCCGCTCACAAGGTTCCTCCAGGAGTTTGAAGCAGGGCAGAGGGTTCACATCGTCATAGAGCCGAGCTACCACAGGGGAATGCCAGACCCGAGGTTCCACGGAAGGACAGGAACAGTCGTTGGCAAGCGCGGCGACGCCTATGTCGTTCAGATAAAGGACGGCGGCAAGGTCAAGACCTTCTTCATACACCCGGTCCACCTCAGGGCGCAGAAGGGATGAGCATGATAGGCAGGAAGAAGGTCGAGGAGCACTACGTAACGACAGCGGAGGTAAAGGTGCTCCTCGAAAAGCGCAAGGCGGAGGGAATGGAGGAGAACCCGGAGGAGCCGATGTTCTACGAGGCAAGGGTTAGCCTCGAGCATGCCGAGCGCTTTGCAAAGCTCAAGCCTGAGCAGGCTGTGGAACTGAAGGAGAAGCTGGTCGGCTTATTTGACTGGCTCGACGAGAAGATGGCAACCAAACTCATTGACCTTCTCCCTGAGGACTACTTTGACGTCCACGTCATCTTCGCCAAGGAGGCTCACCAGCCCAGCAGGGAGGAGGCGGAAGAGATATTGAAGCTCCTCGACGAATACCGTCCTGAGGAGTGACCTCTTCTTTTCCTTTAGACAAAGTATAAAAACTCCGGGTGGGTATAGGTTTTGGGGGAGAGACGATGGATAGGTACCGGAGACACTCTTACAGGGAGAGCCTCGACAAGAAGAGGCGGAACGTTGAGTATGAGGAGTACGCTTACGTGCTTGACTACCTACCTGAGGGTTACACTGATATCCCAACTGGGAGACGAACCGGAAAGTCGGTTGCACAGGTTCTCGGTGAGAAAGCGTTTACCCTCCTTGAGGTCGCTCCGAAAGAAGACCTCATGTTATACGAGCGAATTTTCATTGGTAAGGGGCAGAGGGATAAAATCCTGATGATAAACAAGAAAATAGGATACGACGACCTGACAGCCACGGCCAAAGCTGAGCTTCCTTATGTCGTCGAGGAAATAATCCAGAACAACGAGGAGCGCTTCGTCCAGTTCTTCAACATGGCCCCACCGATAACCAACCGGCTCCACAGCCTCGAGTTGCTTCCGGGGATAGGGAAGAAGCACATGTGGGAGATAATAGACGAGCGCAAGAGGGAACCTTTTAGGAGCTTCGATGACCTTCGTGAGAGGGTAAAGGGACTTCCAGATCCTGTGAAGATGATAGCCAAGCGCATCGTTGATGAGATAATTGGTAAGGACCGCTACCGCCTCTTCGTTGGTTCAAGGAGGTTATTCCGCGTATGAGGGAGCGCCTTTTCTATTTAATCTCCAAATACAATTTCAAGCCCAACCGCAACCTCAGCCAGAACTTTTTGATGGTGCCCGACATAATCGAGAGGAACATTGAGAGAGCAGAGCTGAGTGAAAAAGACACCGTCCTCGAAATCGGTCCGGGTCTGGGTGTTCTTACAGAGGTCTTAGCTAAAAGGGCCGGAAAGGTTTATGCCATTGAGAGAGATTTAAGGCTTGTTCAAATTTTGAGAAACGAATACAACTGGTCAAACGTTGAGATAATCGAGGGTGACGTGCTCAGGGTTCCACTCCCTGAGTTCAACAAGGTTGTGTCGAACCTACCCTACCAGATATCCTCACCGATAACGTTTCGCCTTTTGGAGCACGATTTCGAACGGGCCGTCCTCGTTTATCAGCTCGAGTTCGCCAAGAGGATGGTGGCAGAGCCAGGTGATAAGAACTACTCACGCCTTTCCCTAATGATTCAAGCGAGGGCCCACGCTGAAATCGCGGAGCGCATCGGGAGGGGAGCATTCTGGCCGAAGCCGGAGGTTGACTCTGCGGTGGTCGTCTTGACACCAAAGCCGAGGGGAGAGCGGATAGAGTTGAACAAGAACCTTGTGAGAGCGCTCTTCCAGCACAGGGGGAGCACAGTACTTTCAGCTTTAAAGAAATCCCACCACATGCTCGGGCTTAACCGAGAGGAATTCAAACGGATGAGGAAAGAACTGGGGTCCCTGCCACATGGAGAAAAGAGGGTTTTTCAGCTCAGCCCGGAGGAGGTAAAGGAGATAGAGGGAGTTCTCTCCGGTATGAGCATTATCCCCCCTGGAGGTAGTCCATGAGGGTCTTGAGCCTCAGGTAGCGATCGTTTTCATTATCCGCGAGTCTCCTGAACATCTCGGTTGAACTTCCATTAGAGTTCTCAGTTAGATATCTATAAACTTCACTAGCCAGCTCTTCGCTTTCCATTAGAACGGCCACGAGGTCCACAAGGCGCCCGTTGCGCAGGTAGTTCTTCAGCTTCTCAAGGGAAAACTCAATCCTGATGCTCGGTATCCCTGGCTTTATGAGAGGAGCGTTATCATAGGTGCGCCTGTACTCCTCGAGGAGTATCTCCGCGTGCTCCAGGCTCTCTCGGGCCAGCTCCTGGAAGAGCCTGGGAATTCTTGGGTCCCACCCGTATTCCATAACCCTCTTTGCAAGATCGTTGTAGGTTTTGGCCACCTCAATCTCAGAGGTTATCCAGTACGACAGAAGTGACCTCCCGTCGAGTCTGCTCAAACTCAGTATCATCTCCTGGAGGCGGCTCCGTTCATTCTCTGAGAACTCAGGCATGCTCCCACCAACGGGTGTTGCGGAGCATGTTTTTAAACCCATCTGCGGAGGAGGGCACATGCGGGTGGTGATAGTTGACGGGTACACCGACGAACCAGCGGGACTTGGGGTTCCCCCTTATCTCGGAATATATCCCAGATACGCCTATGGTGCGGTAAAAAAGGCAGTAAAAAATGCGGGGGTTTTCTACCTTACAATAGATGACCTCAGGGCAACTTTTGAAGGTGAGAGGGGAGTTGCCACAAAGAACAAGACTCCCAACTTCCCGAAGACGAGAAAAGTACTCGAAACGGCAGACATTATCGTTTACATAGGCGGCCTCCATACACCGGGTAAGTACCTCTCGGCAGTTCCCTCCCAGGTGGTAGAAGTTGTCAAGTTTTTAAAGCCGTTTGAGGGTGTTAAAATCCTCGGGGGACCGGCTTTCATGGGTTCCGCCCATCAGGGTGGGGTCAGGATAACCTCCCAAGAGCTCTTCCTAGCACAGGAGGTTTTTGATCATATTGTTTACGGCGACCTCGAAGCGTTTCTATTCGACTATCTGAACAACCCGAAGGACGCTGATCCCTTTAGATTCAGGGACTACAACGAACTAAGGGATTATGCAATTATTGGAGCCAATGTTGTCAGGCAGTTCCCCGACTTTCCAGACTTCGTCATAGTCGAGATAGAAACCCAGCGCGGCTGTCCAAAGGCCATGGGCATAGGCGGCTGCTCCTTCTGCACCGAACCCGTTCGCTACAGAACTGTTGAGGACAGACCCATTGAGGACGTCGTTGCGGAGGTCAAAGCCCTCTACGACCTCGGTGTGAGAAACTTCCGCGTCGGCAGACAGAGTTGCATATTCTCTTACATGGCAACGCCGAACGGAAGGGTCCCAATTCCAAATCCCGAGGCAATAGAGCGGCTCTTCGCTGGGATACGCTCCGTTGCACCGGAGGTTAAAACCCTCCATGTGGATAACGCTAACCCCGCTGTAATAGCCAACTATCCCAAGGAGAGCATCCGGATAGCCAAGGCACTCATCAAATATGGAACACCGGGAAACGTCGTTGCCTTCGGTCTTGAAAGCGCGGACCCAAAGGTAGCAAAGCTCAACAACCTAAACGCGACGGCAGAAGAGGCGTACGAAGCCACCAGAATACTGAACGATGTAGGTGGTAAAAGGGGTCACAACGGGATGCCTTGGCTTCTCCCGGGTATAAACATCATCTTCGGCCTTCCAGGTGAGACGAAGAAAAGTTATGAACTTACTTTCCAGTTCCTAAAGAGGCTCCTCAACGACGGCTTGATGGTGAGGCGCATAAACATCCGTCAGGTGGTGGTCTTTCCGGGAACCCCCCTCTGGAACATGCGGGATAAAGTTAAAACGGAGAAGCACAAAAGGCTCGTTCAGCACTACAAGCATAAAATACGGCACGAAATAGATTTGCCGATGCTCAAACGCGTTGTTCCCGTTGGGACGATTTTGAGGGATGTCCGTGCCGAGGTCTTTGAGGATGGTCTCACCTACGGAAGGCAGATAGGAAGTTACCCCCTCATCGTTGGCATGCCAAAGCAAGTTCCTCTTAACAGGTTCTACAACGTTCTCATAGTGGGGCACGGATTCAGGAGTATAACCGGGCTACCAGCCCCCATAAACGTGAACCAGGAAAGTGTCCGGGTTCTCCAGTACCTCCCCGGAGTTGGTAAAAGGAATTCTGTGAGGATCATATCCAGCAGGCCCCTACGAACCATCGACGAGTTCTTCAGAATAGTAGGGGAGGATAAAAGGGAGATACTAGAAAGGGTCATCGAAGTGTGATCACTTCTTTGTCGTGTTCTGGGGCCATTTGAAGTTAAGTATGTGCTCTATGAGTGCAACCTCCGCACGGAGCGTGCTGTCAGAGCGGCCCTCGAGTATTATGGTGCCCCTTCTCGGGATCAAAATAACATTCTTGGTTGCACCCTCGGCTGGACCGAGAAGAACCACAACTAAATGGTTCTTGTTTCCAAGCCTTCCTAGGCCTATATCTACCTTTGTCAAGAAAGAGAGATACCTGATGTCGTACCTTCTCATCGTCTGTTCATAGGCGTACTGTTTGGCACTGGCATTGTTCATGCCCTGTTTAATGGCCTGCCAGTAGTAGTACCTCTTGAACAGTGTCGAGGTGAGGGCGCTTATCTCCGTGACCGCCGCGGTGCGTTCGGAGCAGCTTCCAATAAACTCCGCAGGATTTGAAGAGCAGACCTTAACACTTGGACTTCCAATAACTATCGTGAAGCGCTTGTATGGGGCCAGCATGGTGAGGTTAACATCAACCGGTGGGATTCCGGTGAGCGTTCCAGTAACGTTGATTAGGTAACCCCTCGAACCCGCGGGGGGTTTGAACCCATGAAGGGTCAGGTTGGCGTATTCCCTGGGAGTCATCGATAAAAAGCTTCCATTGGGGAGGTTAATCACAACGTACGTGGCAGTTGATGCGTTTTCTGGAACTGAAACCACTTTACTGTACTGACTGTAGCCGTATGAAATGTAGCCGGCAGGGACTAAGATGAGAACTGCAATCAGCAGGGCAAGAAGTGTCCTCCTCGACACCTTGAGACCTCCCGAGAACGCTGTGAGAACTAAAGGAGGAAGAAAAAAGGCCTTCAGTGAAGGCCAGCGAGGTACTCCATAAGAGCCTCGGCAGCGGCCTTGGTGCCCTGCCTGTCGGTACCAGCGACGAGGACAACTCCGTAACCGCCGATGGTCGGGCACTGGGCCTTGTAGAGAACAACACCACTGCTGGCGCCGGTGCCGTACTTGCTCTTCCAGCCGGTGTAGTTGGCCGGGATTCCGAGCTTGTCAGCGAGGGCAGCGGTGACGCTGTTAACGACCGGACCACCGATAAGGATGAGGTTGCTGTCAACCTTGTTGAGTCCCTCTTTCATAACCTCGGTGTCAAGGACGGTTATCGGAGTGGTGACCTTGCTGACGACGGCGGCCTGAGCCGGGTTGGGCGTGGCTGTTATCTGGTCAATGGTCCAGCCACCAAGGGTGTCACCGACATTAAGGGTCTGGGTGGTGTACTGCGGCTTTATCGGGTTAATTGTAACGTAGGCACTCATGGCGGCATAGGTCTTGTCGTTGCTCGGGTTCTGCTTCTCCATAATGTTGGCGCTGTACTTCATGATGTAGGTGTTGAAGAGGTTGATTTCGTTTCCAGTAAGCTGGTTCTCGTTCTTGAGGGCAAACCACATGAGCTTGTCGTTCTGGACGCCGAACTCGGCTATCCATCCTGGGATGAATTCCTGGCCGTTCTGGATGTAGTTTATGTTGGTCTGGACTGAAACCTCCGCACTGGTGGTACCGCCGATACCGATGAAGGTGTCGTCGAGGGTGACCCTTATGCCGTTGTCAGGTGAGGTCCAAGTTTGCCCCTTGTTGAGTGTGATCTTCCAGCTCCCGGCGGGGCCGGATATCTCAAGGAGGGCCTTGATCTGGTTAACGTCGATATCGAGAACCTTGACGGTGTAGTTGCCAAAGGCCTTGCTAGTACCGGCGTTGATGTAGGTGGCGCCCCAGTCGTTGCCGTACTCGATGCTGTTGTTCTGGATGTCAAGGATCTTGACGGTCTTTCCAAAGAGGTTGAGGGTGTCCCCAACAGTAACGCCCGAGATAACACCGCTCTGGTATAGGCTGTAGCCTGAAGGCTGGAGGTCGCTTAGGGTGTAGGTGGTTCCAACCTCACCAAGGACGGGGTCGTACACAGATGCATTATAGGCGTTGAGGCTAAAGCTGACGTTGGCAACGACGTCGTCAACGACGAGGGTGAACGTGTTGAAGTCATCGATGTTGGTGAAGTCCACATTGTCCTCAGCTATCTGCTTAAGTTCAACCTTCCCTATGTGGATGTTGTAGTGGAGGTAAACATCATTGGCGTTGTGAACGTTGCCGTTCGGATCAACCCAGTAATTGCCACTCTTCCACTCAATGCCACTTGGGACGAGGACGTTCCATCCGTTGGTGAAAACGCCACCAGCCCAAGCCGAGCTGGAGAAGTTGGCGTTGAAGATGGGGTTGCCGTTGGAGTCGAATCCTCCGTTCCACCAGTTGGGAACGTTGGCGAGGTTCTCCCCGACTTGGTAGTTGCCCTTGTAGGTGTTGTCAAACACCGGGATGTTGGGCGGGTTGTAAGCGGTGTCCTGTTTGACAACCACACTGGTGTTCGTAACGCTGACATTCTTCTCGGTGTAGAGAAGGGTTCCCAAGGCGACTGCAATGTCAGCGGCACTGGCAACGTCCATAGCAGCTCCCTGGCTGCCGACTACGATTTTAACGTTCGGCTGTCCGTTTTTAACAAAGAAGCCCTTTGGTATGTTTGGAACGGTCGGCTGGGCGCTGGCAAAGCCGATGGTGGCTCCAACCATAGCGGCACCAACTACGAGCGCCGCGATCTTCTTCACTTTCATTTCCCATACACCTCCTTAGCTTTGGGCTTACGCCCTAGTATGGTCTAACATGTGTTGTCAGTAGTTGCTGAGCGGTGGGGGTATATATACTTTTCGCTTTCAGACCCTTTCTCTGTCCAAAAAAAGCTCGCTCATTGCCGTAAAAATAAAAGGAAGCTTAATTAAATGCCTATATGAATTTCGCCTTTTGACGATAATAGCTTTAGGGATTGAGCTTGAACTCCGTGTTCTTCGTTTCCATGATTCTCTTCTTCACCGGCCGCATGACGAGTTCATGGGAAAAACCTGCGATGTCGGATAGTATTCCCTGGAGTTCCGAGGTGGTTATGTCAACGTAGTCGGGCTCGATGACGGATATTGCAACTGGGGCGTACTTTGCAGTCAGCTGAAACATTGTCTCAACATCCGAGAGTAGTTCTGTGGCCACGAGGATGTATTTCCTGCCACTCTCGTTCTCTCCCTGCACCTTGGAAACCAGCTTGTTTATGCGGCAACCCTCATACTTCAGGGCTTTTGTGAAATCCTTCTGGGCCTTCTCAACGTCATCCCCAAAAATCTCAATGACAAAGCGATATAACACGTTCCTGTCACCGATTACAAGCTCCTCGATTTCCTCCCTTTCGTAGCCAATCTTCGGTTCGGGAAGTTCACTAAAATCTGGGTAAGCCGCGAGAGGTCCAAACTGATTCATAAGCTCTCCCATCATGTAAGAGACCAGTCCAAGGAGTTTGGACAGCTCCTCACTTTTAACCTCTACCTTGGGCGGAAGGGTGACTTCAACGGCTGCTGGAGCATAGCGGATAGCCAGGCGGATGAGCGACTCAAGGCTTCCTGTGATTCCTGCCTCTATAACCCCCGAGTATGGGAGGAGTTCATTCTCAGGATCCTCAAGTATGTCTTCAACGTTCACGTAGTTTACTCTGACACCATCTTCATTTCTCAGGCTCTCAGCGGTCTCCCTTAGAGCGCTTTCTAAAACTTTCTTGTCATTGCCAAGGCCCTCGATATAGAAAATAACCTCAATTTCGTCCAATTTCACCACCACATGCCGTTATATCGCTTTTTGAGGTAGGTGCCAACGATGGGAACGGGCTCACCACAGTATTTGCACTTCCCGTTCTCAATGTTGTACTCGGTTATCTCAAATCCATCGCGGACTATTAAAGGTTTGCCACACCTAGGGCAGTAAGTGCTCTCCCCGGGATGACCCGGAACGTTGCCGACGTAGACGAACGTCAGGCCCTCTTCTTTAGCCACGCGGTAGGCCATCTCCACAGTCTCTAACGACGTCGGCGGGAGATGGTTGAGCATGTAGTGCGGGAAGAAGCGCGAGAAGTGGACTGGAGTATCGTCGCCCAGGTTTTCAACAACCCAACGGGCGAAGGTGCGGATTTCCTCTTCTTTATCGTTGAGTGTCGGGATTATAAGGTAGGTCAGCTCGACGTGAATTCCGTAGTCCTTCTTCGCTATTACTGCGGTTTTCCTGCTCGGCTCACCGCTTGGAACACTCACTATCTTCATGTAGAAGTCGTCGCTGAAGGCTTTGACGTCTATGTTCATTGCGTCGATGTAGGGTGCAAGCCCCCTGAAGGGTTCCTCGTTGATGTAGCCATTGGTTATGAGGAGGTTGTGAATTCCCTCCTTCCGAGCGAGCTTTGCTGTGTCTAGAACGAACTCATACCAGATGACAGGTTCGTTGTAGGTATAGGCTATGCTCTCACATCCGTAGCGCTTCGCCATCTCCACAATCATCTCTGGACTCATATCATGGAGGTAAGGAAAGCTCTCATCCGACTGGCTTATCTCCCAGTTCTGACAGTGCTTGCAGTGCATGTTGCAGCCGATGGTGGCTACCGAGAGAGCGCAGGAACCGGGCCAGAAGTGAAAGAGCGGCTTCTTCTCCACCGGATCAGCCGCTATGGCCGAGACCTTGCCGTAGTTGAGAGTGTAGAGTTTTCCACCAATGTTCTTCCTCACCCTACAGGAGCCCCTCTGCCCCTCGTCTATGATGCAGTTAAGGGGGCAAAGTTTGCACCGCACCCGGCCATTCTCCAAAGGCTCCCAGTACATCGCCTCGCGCATACTCTCACCGAGATGTAGTTTATCCGCGGAGGGTTTAAACGTTGGGGTCGCCAACCATGTCCCTGAGGGTGATGAACTCGGCACCCCCCTTTAGGTGATAGTCTATAAGGGCCTCGAGCTTTTTAAAGGCCCCATCACCCGTTCCAAACCAGCAGTCTGGCCTCAAATGCTTAGGCATCCTCACGAACTCCCAGGGGTGGAAGATGTAGACGATGGGGCTCTCAAATTTTTTATGGAACCTCTCCTGAATTACCCAGGGTAGCCTCGTGACAATGGACGTCGTGGTGGCTGGAATCTCTAGGATTTCCCCTATCTTTGTCACCCCCTTCTTCCACCCCTTGTGCTTTGCCTTCGTTGAATCAACCAGAAAACCAACTTCACGGAGGATTGGATAGTACTCATCCGGGAACTGGAAGTTTGGGGCGCGGAAGGAAACGACTTTTCCAAAATCAGACAGGATGCGCATCGCTTCCATCAGCCGTCTCCTCGTCTCTTCAGTGTTCAGTCTGTCGAAGCGCTCGTGTTCAAGGCCGTGACAGCCAAGTTCGTGCCTCTTCGCGGCCCTCTCGGCAAGCTCCGGAAACTCCTCAGCCATCCTACCGGTAAAGAGAAAGGTCCCCCTGATTCCCTTCCGCTCAAGGAGGGACATAACCTTTGGCAGACCCCATTCCATCCCCCTTCGAGTCTCAGCAAACGGTGGACAGTCGTGCTCCACGTCAAAGGAGAGTATAACCTTAGTGCCCACTGCTTTCACCTCCCCCAAGAACTTCCTTGTATATTGAGACGGTTCTTCTGACTATGACGTTCCAGCTGTAAATCTCCTCTACCCTCTCCCTTCCCAAGCGACCCAGCTTTTTAGCAAGGCTCTTGTTGTCCAGTATCATGTTCACGGCCTCTGCGAGTTTGCGAGCGTCACCGGGCGGAACGAGAAGGCCGCATCTGTCAATTATCTCCGGGATGCCACCAACGGTTGTCCCCACGGTCGGAACACCGGAGGACATAGCCTCGAGGAGAACTATGCCGAAGGCCTCACTGAGGCTCGGGAGAACGAAAACATCGCTAGCCCCGTAAATTCTAGGGAGGAGTCCATACTCAACCGTTCCCATGAAGCGAACCCTCTCGGAGACGCCAAGCATCTTAGCCTCACTACGGAGGAGGGGGAGCATGTTTCCATTACCAACCACCAAGAGGGTCCCATCGATCCACCTCATAGCTGAAACAAGGACGTTGACGCCCTTACGAGGTTCCAACCTCCCAACGTAGAGGATCAGGGGTCCATCCCCCAATCCAAGCTCCTCTCGGAGCTCGTCCTTGTTCCATCCGTCGTGAAACATAGACGTGTTTATGCCGTTGTAGACAACATCTACCGGAACATCAGTGAACTTCTTTATGAAGAGCTTGGATGCCTTACTGACGGCGATGATCCTGTGGGGGTTCATAAGGTAATATTTGAAATAGGGAAATGTAACTCTCGCGGCCGCCCTAAGGTATTGGGTGTTCTCGAGGTCTATGCTGTGGGTTGTAATGATCGAAGCCTGTCCAAGCTTTCTCGCTAGGGATACTGCCTTGAGGGCAAGGGGGGTGAAGGCGTGCTGGCCGTGAACCACATCATAGTCCCTGAGGTAGGGTTCTAAAATTCGGGCATTGTGGGAGAGAACTGTGGCGTTTACCCCAACGTCTTTGACAACGTGGCCGGGCACTTTGACAAGACCCACCTCTGCCTCCCGAAGTTCGTTCTCCCTTCCAGTGGGGAGGTTGTTCGTTATTATATCAACCTCATGGCCGAGACGGCGGAGATTCAATGCGAGGTCATGTATGTGGACGGCAACACCGCCGAGCTTGGGATAGTACCAGTCGCTCACGAGCGCGATTTTAAGGCTCTCCATATTTCAGCCCCTCCGGAAGAGGACATGACTACCATCCCGACCACGGTGCTCTGAACGTAGACACAAACCTCTCTGTGAGTGTAACCGGAACCACAAAGACCGCCTGAATCTCCAAATGGATTATCTCGTAGATCACACTGGCCGTTGAAATGGGCAGAGGAACCTTCTTGAGGAGCCTTATGAACCCAACGTCGTCTCCGGTCCCCCTCAAAATAACCTTCCATCTCAAAGCGTATAACACAACGCTGAGATAGCAGCTTAAAATGGCGAGGGCAAGGTAGTGTACCGGGACGCTTCCCATAAGGTCAAGATAACGCTCGCCTGAGTTGATGAGGGCTTCAACGTTCACGACCATCCCGCCACACTTCAAACTCACTGAAGTTTGAGAGGCATTATAAACCTTTTCCGGTCACCTATCCCAACACAGGCTTCGGAGGTTATAAATGACTAGCCAAGTGTTCCCATCCTAAAAGGGGCATCTCCTCCCGTTTTTCCTCTGTGGTAATGTAAACACCACCCCCTTTAAGCGTTCTTCCGATAGGAGTGCAGTTAAAGTCAGGGATTTCACTGAATCCTTCGGGTAGGGTAAAGACCAACTCAAACTCCTCCCCGCTGGCGAGGGCGAGCATTACAGGATCCTCACCAAGTTCTTTGGCAACGTAAAAAACCTCCTCTCTGATGGGTAACCTATTGGGATAAATCTCAATTCCAACGTTACTCATCTTAGAGAGGATGTGTAGCTCCTTGCTGAGTCCATCGCTGATGTCTATTGCCGCGCTGGCAATGCCGTTCAGGGCCATCCCCTCGCGGACCCTCGCCTTGGGCTCCAGAAACTTCTCGTAGAGTGCCCTCCTCAGGGAAGGAGAAATTTCAAGGCCTTTCCTCCAGGCGAGAAGTCCCGCCAGCGCCCTGCCAAGATCCCCAGTAGCACATATTATCTCCCCAGGCTTTGCCCCTGACCTAGTGAGTGGCTTTTTCGTCGTTCCCAGGGCAATCCCATCGATGATTAAATCATCCGCCTCGTTGGTGTCGGCACTCAAAACGGGAACGCCATAGAAGTCGAGGGCCTTTCCAATTCCCTTTGCTACTCCTTCAAGATAACCCGCGCCCAAATCGTCGGGAATTCCAAGCGAGAAGAGGAATCCCACCGGCCTTGCACCCATAGCGGCAACGTCGCTCACGTTCATCGTCACCGCTTTAAAACCGACCTGTTCTGGCGTCATTATATCGGGAACGTCCGTTTTTCTGACCAGCATGTCGTTGGTTGCCACAAGCCATTCATCATCGAGCCTTATCGCCCCGGCGTCGTCTCCAAGAGGAAGATCACCCTGCTTTTGAAGATGTCTGAAAAAGAGGCTGATTATCTCGGACTCTCTCAAGTTTCCACCCCCAAGAAATCAGTTATACTCCTCTGTTTTGGCCTTTCTCCGTCTGGGACTGAAACTTCAATGCTTTCCAGCTCCTCGATGCTCGCCTTTCTTATCTCCTCGGGCAGTTTAATCTCGCCGTACTTACCACCACCGCCGGGAATCACTATCAGCTTGCCTTCCCTGTAAGCCCAAACTGCCTTGGCCACCTCATCGTGAACCTCCGCCAAGGCCTCAACCGGCACATCTACAAGGACCCTTATCTCGCTCCCAAACTCCCTCAAAAAACGCTCCCAGATTACTCTAACTGACTTCGTTTCGACGCCTTTGCCGATCACCATCGCTATAATCTCGGCCAGCGGTGCGAGGCGGATGTAAGGTGGCCTGTCTTTTGGCCCTTTCTCCGTGTCGGCCAGTTCCATAATCCTGTCGTGAACACCCTTCTTTATCCTTCCACCGCACTTCGGACACTTCCAGTGATAGGCCCTCGCCTCCTCAAGGCTGTATTTAGTGTAACACCTCGAGCATGCCGTCAGGTGGTACTTACCAAGGCGCGGGTCGAGGCCTGCGTTCAAGACGATTCTCCTCCCGCCGCGCTTTAGGATGGCTCTTCTTATCTCCTCAAAGGTGGTTTCCTCAATTTCGAAGCGGTTAAACTCCCTCCCAAGGCGGTGGGGCATCGGGGAATGGGCGTCGCTGTTACTGAGGTAGGTAATCCCGTGGTGTGCCCTTATTCTATCAGCCATCTCTGAATCAGCGGAGAGACCAAGCTCGAGGAAGTGAATTTTTGCGTCTCCGTAGGCTTCTTTAAGGCTGTTGTACTCTTTGTAGAGACTTGTCCAGGGTGTAAAGGCGTGGGCCGGCCCGATTAGGACGTCCAGCTCGTTCGCTAAATCAGCTATCCCCGCCGCGGAGAGATTTACGTGGGGCCTACCCTCCGTTTCGATGTTTTTTGAATACGGCTTCAATCTCTCCCTCATCTCGTGGACGGTTTCTATGCTCGGGAAAATGAGAACGTGGTGAACCCTTCTGTCGTCTTCCGCCTCGGTGGTGAGGAGAAACCTGATTCCGTCCCTCTCGTAGGTTCCCTCGTTGACCTTTTCGGCGTATTTGAGCAGTTCTTCTTCCCACTTTGGGTTCAGTATATCCCCGGTTCCGACGAGGCCGAGCCCCTTGAAGCGGGCATTTTTCGCTAAGTTAGGTATCGTCATGGCCTTTGAAACGGCCCTTGAGTAGTGGGAATGGATGTGGAGGTCGGCATCTACTAACATTCAACCACCGGAGGAAGTTTTTGGGAACTATAAAAAACGTTGCCCCAAAGCTTATAACCCGCCTTCTCAACTCAAAAAAGGTGGGAGATATGAAGGTTGAGGGATTCATTGCCTCTCTGAGAAACGCTGAAACAATCGGCGAGCTTTTTAAGATACTTGCTGAGAAAGGTGCACCTATAGTCGAGCTTGACGGTCAGAGGTTCCTCATCGTTGTCGAGGGGGACTTCGAGGGGAAAAAGTTCTGGACCGAGATAAACGGAGAGAGAGCAAACCAAGCCCTCGGCGATGCCATGCTAAACTCCTCAAGCTTCCCCTTCAAGTGCAAGCGTCCCTACACGGGCGGGAACATCATATTCGTGAACTTTAATGATATTGAGGCTGACAGGTTCCTAGTTACCTACCGCGACCCGGACTACGAGATCTTCTACCTCACTAAGGGCGGGAAAGCCAGGGAAATAACAAAGGAGGAATACGAGGGCTTAATTCTTGAGATACCAGAGTTCAGGATAAAGTCCATGAGCGACGAGCAGATGAATATGATGGGAGCGTTCTTCGGTTGAGTGCCGATGTACGCTAAGGAATGGAATCTCCGGAGATATGTTAAGAGGTGGACCGTGCTGCTCGGCATAGCAGCGCTGGCCGGGTTAGTTGGCGGTCTGGGAGCTCTTGTTTTCAGGCTTCTGATAGACGGTTTTACTTCTCTCTTCTTTTCACGCGTTCTCCCGGCAGTATCCTACAGGGTCTATGGCCTAAACCTGGGATACGTTCTTCTCCCTGTTTTCGGTGCCCTGCTGATAGCCCCAATGGTGAAGATCTACCCAGGGCTTAGGGGAAACGGTGTTCCCGAGGTCATCGAGGGCATAATCTTCAAGAGCGGTAAAATTGGTGCCAAGCTGGCCCTCTTAAAGACCGTGGCAACGGCTGTTTCTATTGGAGCGGGCGGTCCTCTTGGCCGCGAGGGACCAGCTGCATTCATTGGAGCGGCCCTCGATTCGACCTTGGCTGAAAAGCTTCCCAACCCCCAGGTGAGGAAGCTCATAACCACCTGCGGCCTCGCCGCCGGAATAGCGGGAACCTTCAACACCCCGTTGGCAGGTTCTATGTTCGCCCTTGAGGTCGTTTACATGGGGGCGATAACCATAAACCTCGTCCCGATATTCATATCTGCTATAATAGGCAACGCAATAACCCTCACCATCCTTCATCAGCCCGCCAGGTTCCCCGTTGTAAACCCCAACATAAGCATCTTGGGGGGGATTCCTTTCTATTTCATCCTTGGGGTGATACTCGGTTTGGTAGGCTACGCTTACACTCGGGCTTTATATAAGGCGACCGACTTCTTCGACGCGTTCTCGAAGAGGTATCCCTTCGAGCTTCGTTTAGTTATCGGAGCGCTTGGGATAGGCCTGATAGGGATGCTCCTCCCCACCCAGGGGATCTTTGGGATAGGCTTTGGGGGCATAAAAGATGCCCTGCTTGGGAAGTTCACCCTTGAGCTGCTGATAATCCTCGCCCTCGCAAAGATGACGGCCACGTTGCTAGCCATAAGTTCGGGATTCTCCGGTGGAATATTTGCCCCAAGCCTCTTCATTGGAACGATGCTGGGTTCGGCCTTCGGGATGCTCGTCCCTCACGCAAACGTGGAAGCCTACGCCCTTGCGGGGATGGCAGGCTTCTTCTCTGCATCAACCCAGGCACCGTTGACACAGATAATCATGATAACGGAAATGTCCGGTAGCTACGCCTACTCGCCGGCAGTTGCCCTAACCTCGGTCGTCGCCTTTTTAACCGCAAGGGCCTTCTTTAGAGGGTCCTCTGTCTACACAACCAAACTCGAACGCAAGGGGGTTCACGTTAAAACAGGCAGGCCCTTGATCCTTGAGACGATAGCGGTTCACGAGATAATGACCACGAATGTTGTTAGAATCCATGTGAAACGCCCACTCCTTGAAGTCGAGAGGATAATATCCTCAACCGGACACGATTTCCTTCCCGTTGTGGACGATGATGGGAGGGTAGTTGGCATCGTGGGGGTAACAGAGATACTGGGCAGGACAACTTCCATGAAGAAGCTTTCGGTTGAAAGGACAATGAAGAGGGACTTTGCTGTAATAACCCCAGCGGAGACGGCTCAGGATGCCCTAGATAAGATTTTGATGAACGACCAGAATCTCCTTCCCGTCGTTGATGATAGTGGAAAGCTTATTGGCGTGGTAACCAAAAAGGACATCTACCGTGCGTATTACTACGCTATTGAGGGCATATACCTCTGGTGAGTGGTTTAAAGGGTGAATAAATACCTATGTCCCAGCTTTATTCTCGAAACTCTATCGTTAGAATTCCCTAATTGTCGGAGATGCCCATGGAAAACTTTAAAATCTACTCGATAACACGGAGAACAGAGAATACGGGGGCGATATCATGATAACGGACATCCTAGCAGGGGTTCTCGTGGCGGTTCTCGGCTCGGGAATAATCGCGATGCTGATAAGTAGGCGCTACAACATCTCCTACGTTCCGATTTTCATCATCGCGGGCATAATCCTTGGACCAATAGCAACCCTTATATCCAGGAACATTGCCCAAGAGCTTTTCAATTACGTCCGTGTCTTTGGTCTGGTTATGATATTGTTCACTGAAGGGCACAACCTTAGTTGGAAGCTGTTGAAACGGAACTTCTCAACAATAACAATCCTTGACACTCTGGGCCTGGTCGTCACAGCCATTTTGGCCGCGTGGTTCTTCTCGTGGATCTTCCACGCTCCGTTTCTCGTGGGCTTCCTGTTCGGTGCGATAATCAGCGCAACGGACCCTGCGACCCTCATTCCCCTCTTCCGGCAGTATCACGTCCAGCAGGACATAGAGACAACGATAGTCACGGAATCCATATTCAACGACCCACTGGGCATAGTTCTGACGGCAGTTGCGGTTGCGATGCTAGTTCCCCAGGCCAGTGGTGGGCTTTTCGCGGCCTTCAGCTCCCACATCGGGGTTTACGGTGCGGCGGTGGGGTACTTCCTCTATGAAGTTATCGTTTCCATAGTGGTGGGCATCGCCGTTGGAATATTCGGCTACTGGTTCATCAAGAAGACGGGTATCTTCGAGTTTCCTGAGATCGAGATATTCTCTATCTTCCTTGCATTCAGCGGCTTTCTGATCGGAGAGGCCCTTCAGGCATCCGGCTACCTCGTGGCCACCGTCACGGGCATAATCCTTGGAAACTACAAGGTCTTCAGCAAGAGGGAGAAGCCACAGGTCCTCACCAAGGTCATGAAGGCCGTGGAAAAGGAAGTCCACTTCAACGAGAGCATAGCGGCCATAGCCACAATATTCATCTTCGTCCTGCTCGGTGCAAGCCTTAACCTCAAGCCATTGACTGAGAACCTCGTTAGTGGGACACTCATCGCCTACTTTATAATGCTAGTCGCAAGGCCCATAGCCGCGTTGCCGATACTGAAGTGGTGGGGTGTCAAGGAGTACCTCTTCATCTCATTCGAGGGACCGAGGGGTGTTGTTCCTTCAGCGCTTGCCGCACTTCCACTCAGTTTGGCCATGACCTATCACAGTGCCGTCCTGACAACCTACTGGGGTGAGGTGATCCTCGCGGTGACCGTCATAACGGTCCTTGCATCGGTCCTCACCGAGACCCTCTGGGTTCCGTTCCTCAAGAGCAAGCTCCTCCAGCACGAGACCGTCGAGGACAGGATGAAGAGGTATCAAGAGAGTAAGATTCAGGGGAAGTCCTCCTGATGCAGTTTTTTCTGTTTTTTAACTTTACTCCTATGAGCGGGTCTTTATGGTGATGGATCGGCCCAGCCACCGTTCTCCAGGGATTTTCGCCCCTTTATGAGGCTCTTTTGGGTCATAAGCTCCTCTCAATGTCAAAAAGTATAAGTGAACGCTGTGAGTGAATTCACAATGAGAAAAAGGAGGTTAATTCATTTTCCCATTGCTCCAATGAAGTAGAACAGCAACTTTGCCGCGGTTAAAGCGGTGATATCGCCAAGGTTCTCCCCAGCCACTTCCATTATGTCGAAGCCAGCTATTACCTTGTTGTCTGCGAGCCATTCAATAGCTTCAACCACATCCCAGAAGGACAATCCGCCCGCCTCGGGCGTTCCCGTTGATGGAACCATCGAAAGGTCAAAGGCGTCTATGTCGATTGATAGATAGACTGGCTCGGGGAGAGGTCTTACAAGCTCGAGGAAGGAATCAAAGCTGTAGTTCCTGGCGTGAACCCACTGGATGTTTTTTTCCTTAGCATACTCCACTTCCTCCCTTGTTCCGCTCCTTATCCCGAACATTGCCTCCTCGACACCACGCTCGGCGATCCTCCTCGCGACGCAGGCGTGGTTGTAGGGGTTGTCTTCATAGCTGTCGCGCAGGTCGAGGTGAGCGTCGAAGACAACATAGCTCCTTGGCTTTAAAGCCTCAACTGCTCCGAGGGTTTGGGAGTGCTCTCCACCGAGGAGTATTGGAACTCCATTTGGGTTTATCCGTTTTAACTCCTCAACGGTCTCGCGTACCCTGTCAGCCGTCCCTCTTGGGTCTCCGGCGATGACCGCGACGTCACCTATATCCGCTATTGGAAACTCGGCGATATCAACGCCGTAGTCCAGGATGTAGCTCTCGAGGTTGAGGGTTGCGTGCCTCGTAAGGGTCGGTCCGAAGCGCGCCCCTGCCTTGAAGCTTGTCGTTCCGTCAAAGGGAACGCCTAGGATAATGAAGGAGGCATCTTCCGGCTCCACCAGGGGAAATTCCAGCTTGAAGGTGTCGTATGTATACAGGAACTCCATGCAACCACCGGAATAATGGGGAGGATAGGGGTTAAAAACTCAGCGGACGACCATGACCGGGGACTTTATCTCCCCTATGACGTCCTCTAAAAGAGAGCCTATTCTGGTCTTCCCGCTCTTTCCATAGGCACCCATAACCACAAGGCCGTACTTCCCACTGTTGGCCTCCTCAAGGATTCTGGTTCTTGCAGTCCCCTCGACTATCCGGAAGGAGCAGTTTATGCCTTCCTTAATCCCAAGTTCAAGGAGGTTGGTTATTACCTCCTTCACGGCAGCCTTAGTCTCCTTCCAGACGGTCTCCTCGAAGCGCTGGAGGGCTTCAATACTCTCGCTCTTCATGCTCAACTGGAAGGCTATGGCCTTAGCTTCCTTCCTGTCCAGGACAGAGAATAAGGTCACCTTCGCCCCCCTCCTCTTTGCAAGGGAGAACGCGTGAAGTGCCGCTTTCTGGCTCCACTTTGAGCCATCTATAAGCACGAGTATCCTCATGTTCCCACCTCACAGTCCAACATACCTCAACCATATGAACAGACTTCCAGCCCCAACCGTGGTCATCATTATGATCGCCCCCACCTTAAGGAAGTCGCCGAAGGTTATCCTTATGCCTTCCCTGTGGGCTATGCCCACGACAACCACGTTTGCACTTGCCCCTATGGCCGTGCCGTTGCCACCAAGACAGGCTCCAAGTGAGAGCGCCCACCACAGGGGGTATGTGTTCAGGCTACTCCCCATGGCCTTTATCAAGGGTATCATAGTGGCAGTAAAGGGTATGTTATCCACTATTGCGCTGGAGAGGGCGGAGAACCAGGTTACTGCCACTACGGCTCCTCCTTCTCCGTGGACATGCTTTAACATCCATCCCGCGAGCTGGTCTATTGCACCTGTCTCAACGAGGGCGCCGACGATTATGAACAGGCTACCAAAGAAGAACAGCGTTGCCCACTCGACCTTTTCCAGCGCGTATTCCGGCGAAGCACCGCTCCACAGGAGGAGAAACGACGCACCGGCGAGGGCTATAACCGCAGGCTCGACGCCTATTCTGTCGTGGAAGAAAAACGCAACAATGATGGCCGCGATTGTGATAATCGACTTCTTGAAGAGGGCTCTATCCTTTATAGCGTCCTCCTCGTTGAGTGACATTATGCCCCTCCGTATCGAGTTGGTCCGCTCCCTGTGGAACTTCATAGCACCCCTGTAGGCGACGTAGATTATTCCTACGGTGATGATGAGGTCAATGAAGGCTATTGGAGCCATGTTGACAAGGAAATCATTGAAGCTCAACCCGGCCGCGGAGCCTATCATTATGTTCGGTGGATCCCCTATCAGCGTCGCGGTTCCGCCTATGTTAGAAGCGAACACCTCCGAGAGGAGGAACGGGATTGGGTTGACGTCCATCTGTCTAGTGATGTAGAGGAGCATTGGCGTCAGTAGGAGAACGGTCGTCACGTTGTCAAGGAAGGCACTCACAAAGGCAGTAACAACCGAGAACAGGAGAAGGACTTTTAGTGGGCTACCCTTTGAAAGCTTTGCAGTCTTGATGGCTATGTACTCGAAAAGGCCGCTATCCCTAGCGATGTTTACCACGGTCATCATCCCTGCAAGGAGGAGTATCGTACCGAGGTCAAGATACTCCGGCAGTTTTTCCCATGGTACTATATTGAGGAGGAGTATGACGGAGGCCCCCACCATTGCTGCAATGGTACGGTGAATCCTCTCACTCATTATCAGAACGTAGACTCCGATGAATACGAGCAGTGCAGCTATCTCCATTGTGGACATCATGCTCCTTCCTCCTCAGTAGATTACAACAGGCTTCTTAATGCCTTGGACAACCCTGAAAACAACGGGGCTTATGGGATGGGTCTTCGTGGTTTCGGAACCGTAGTGTTTTGAGATCACCAGAAGGTCGTATTTTCCAGTGAGTTCCTCAAGGTATTCACCCTTGTCCCCAAAGACCCGCCCCCTCCTCGGTGAAATCCCAAGTTCTCGGAGTTTCTTCTCAACCTTTGACAGCCTCTCCTCCGCCAACTGTTCCTCCTTCTCCTGGAACTTTTGAGCTTCCTTATCCCCAAGAGTGCTCCGTATGAGGCGTAGAACATTTTCATCTACCACATAGACAACCAGAAATCCGGCATTGGGATAGGCAGATATAGCCTCATAAACTTCACTTGGAACCTCCTCACTGTATCTGTCAAGGGCAATAAGAACGGAGCCAACGTCAGGAATGACCATCTCCCCCTCCGTCAGGAAGAAATCCTCGTAGGATTTCAGTATCTCCTCGTACCTGTTTCCAGCGATGTTTTTGAACTTCTGGCTTATGAAGCTAGCAAATCGCACCATGATGAACCCCACCCCTAAATGAGCGAAAAGGATTTAAGTTTACCTTTTTTCTTCCCGAAAGCCTCGCCCTTTAGGGCGGGGATGAAGTAAACCACCTAACAACCCTTAAACCACCGAAAACCCTTTTAAGTTTTTGCAACTTAATAAGGTCTCGGAGAGGCCACTCAAGAACAACCCGGTGAGATGAGGGGTTTCATCGTGTCCTCCCGCCATTGGGAGGAAGACGCCGGTAGGCGTCCTCTCAAAAACCACCTTCGAGCGGTTTGAAACTCAATGAGTGGCCTTTAAGCGATA
>Ga0256829_1000364_pt1 | contig 48256 bp, 47 predicted proteins | sample 131447metaG_FD_185979 | JGI IMG/M metagenome (GOLD analysis project Ga0256829, IMG submission 185979) | Hydrothermal vent microbial communities from Lau Basin, Pacific Ocean - 131-447 | ecosystem: Environmental > Aquatic > Marine > Hydrothermal vents | place: Pacific Ocean: Lau Basin | collected... | reverse complement strand
AGAAAAAAGAGAATGGTATATGAAACATAAATTAGAAAGAAGAGGATAGTAGCCAATAGCTACTATCCTAGTTCTATTTTTTCTAATACATATATCATTAATACAGATACTTGTAGTATCATTAATTAAACATAAAGGAGAGTATAATGTTTAAATTAAATATAGATGGAAAAATATTGTTAAGGGACATGTCAGATGTTCGATAATGAATTAACTAACCATGAGCGGCAAGTAAGGCTTTTCTTAAAAGAGGAGTTCTACGATGAAAATGATGATGCCCATAAGATAGGACATATTGATGAAGTATGGAGTAATATATGCGAGTTAATTAATAATAATGAGTTTAAGTTTAATATTAACAGAGATATTATTTTCTTAGCTGTATATTTACACGATATTAAATCTGGTGAAAACAGAAAAAGGCATAATATATTAGCAGCTTTATTAGTTAGGGAAAAGTATTTTCTAAATTATCCTATATTAAATTTCATGGATGAATTAGACGAATATGACCTATATACTATTTCAACTATGATATACCACCACAGGGCTAGTATGATTGTAAATGAAACATTAGTGGATAGTGAGGAGCGTTTAGTATATATTAATTTATTAAGGGCGGCTGATAAAGGTAAACCTATATTTAAAGAAGTTTTAAATAGAGCTACGCTATACCATAAAGGTGATGATGATATGAAAGAGAATGTTAAAGCACATCTGATAGAGAAGTTTGGAAGTGAGGGATATTTTTGGGAGAATGATTTAGCGTACAAAAAAATATATGAAAATGAATTTAAACAATTTCAGATAGAGTTAAATGAATATATTAGTAAGGTGATATAAAATGGGTACTTTAATAGGATACGGGTTAGCTATATATTGGCTTTCATATGTTATTAAAAAAATAAAGAAGAAGTATATGCATACACGTACTTAAACGTGTATGCATATAAGCGCGAAAATTTCGTACAACAAAGAGTACAAGAACACATGGCAAACACATTAAACAACGAATATGTTTTTTGTTAGCAGAACAGACAAAGAACACTAACATGGAAAAAATAACTATAAGTGGATGCAGCTTACCACTTAATGGTTTTTGGGTGAGCGATACGGATTAAGAGTTTTTTAGGAAAATCGTCTATGAAAGTTTTTTATTCGTCCGTACCGCTTCAATATATGGAAGTTTTTTTTTTAACTAACTTCCTTATATAATGTATAAAAATCAGGCATCTTAAACATTGTCCTACAATATTGTATACTATTAGTTCTACCATACATAAGATTTATATTCTGTAGTATAAAGTCGTTACGATTCAATCCTGATATTTTAACTACTTCTCTATGTGTGGTATCTTTAGATACATTAGCCGCTCTAGTATTAGATGGATAAGATGAAACAGCATCTGCATCAGCTACATATGTTCTTATATTAGTATGTATCCAATCTCCCGCATCTGTTCTACGTAAACCATTATCTTCCATAAGATGTGCTCTTAATGTTAGAACCCATCCTCCTAGACCTAATATTTTATTATTCTCTTCAGTAGGGTCCTTAACACCTAATACTCTACCTCTAGATAAATAAAAGAATAATAACGCATCTACTATACGCCTAGGTCCTGAATTAAAAATATCTAAATGACTAACTTCAGCAAGTAAACCTAATGATACTTCTATATCTTTAGTCTTCTTATCTAAAACTAACATAGACATAACATCCCATATATTATATATGATATATTCTACTGGCTTATTAGCTACCATATTCATATGCCACTCGATACCTTTAAAACCTTGATTACTGTCATATTTAAGTTTTTTAGCAACCCCTTCATGTCCTAGTATGTTGTCTAAACCATAACCTCCTGGAACTGTAGCTCCTCCTACTCTAATATATCTATGTGTAGCCATAGCATCTAAAAGTTTATAATTAGAAGTAGTGGTTATAACATGCCATTGTTCTTCTGGAGATACTGGTATCTCTCTACCTGCTTCAGTTATCTTTTTACTTTTAGCTTCTTTAAGATTAAAGTACATATACTTTTTAGGTATTTTATCATAATGGAATATCTCAGCAGGATTAACATTCTGACTCTCTAAATAATCTACTATCTCGCCTATATCGTATTTTATATTCCAAGCAGCTAATATATCTATATCCATATAGTTAGCAGATTGAAATATCCAACGTATAGCTTCTAGTTGTGTATCGAATATTCTATATTCTCTATCTACAGTATTCTTAAACTCACACTCTGGTATATATTTAGCATATTGTTGATTTATTTTATTTTCTAAATCAGGTATACCTTTAACAAAAATTTTTAATATAGCTACTTTTAATTTCTTAGCAGTTACTATAGATATAAGTATTATTTCATTAGTTAATGTATTTACTTCTATATCAAATACACCATATCTATTAGGGGCTATGAAGTTATTATATTTTCTCATATACATATATTTAAGTATAGTTCTAGAATCAACATCAGTACCGTATAAATAAGGGGACTGTTTTAATATCCTAGGATTAGTCATACCTATGTATCGTTCTCCTAATCTTCTAGCTATATTTTTATATAAGTTAGATTCCGTAGACATGAATTTATCTACTTTAGATAACTCTTCACTCTCTTTTTTTTCTGTATAATTTCTATATATAGGTTTAGTTATCCAGAATGGTCTTTTAAAATCTTTTATTATTTTTATATTATCTTTATAAAGTCCATTTTCATATTGTACTTCTTTAACTATATGTATATCTTCTCCGACTATTCTCTCTGGTAAGTATATTATATTTTTAGCTTCTATTTTCATAAATTTTCCTTAGTAGTATTCAGCAATCTAAATATGGTTTTACAAAAACTATTAAAGGGTTAAAATAATGGTGTGATTTGTTTAGTTTGAAATAATATAATATTAAAAGGATTATGAGATGGCTATTAGTAATGTTAGTATACGCTCTATAAAACTTCCTAGTAATAAAACTTTAAAGTCAACAAGCTATCAAGTTGCTTATGAGCCTAGTTTTACAGATGAAGTTATTGTTAAAGATATTGATAAAGATGAAGTTAATCTATATAGTATGGATTTTGAGTTAGATTTCGATGCTCATGATTTATACTTTGCTAGAGTTAAGTTAAACTTTGATGATGGTACTTTTTACGGTTGGACTAAACCTATAGTTCTAACTAAAGACGGTGATGGTTTTAGCCATAACAACATAGTTATAGTTACGCCTAAAGTTAGCATAACTACAGATAAAAATAATGCAGAGTTGGGTGGTTTTAAAATAGAGGGTAGTGAGTTTATTTTATTTAGTGGCGTAGGGTCTCATAAATATACATACTATACTATCAAAGATACAACTGGTGCAACTGTTTGGGAGCGTAAAGTTAATGATAATAATTTAACATCTATACGTGTTCCTAATGATGTACTTAAAGTTAATAAATTATATACTGCAGAGATGGTATATGTTAGCGATAGTAATCAGCGTTCTAATGCTGGTAAGTTATTTTTTAAAACTACTGGACATATAGTGGAAGATAATGAAGTAGCATTCGGTGGTAAAGATGAGACAAGTCAAAGATTTAGAGAATTAGAAACAGCATATGAAGAGTTATTAGAATATGTAGTTAATAATTTAGCATTAAGATAATATATTATATTTGGTATAGGTATATCCTATATCAGATATAGAACTGTCTTCATTTACATATTAGAATTTGATGATGATAATTGTTTGATGATTAATAAAATCAGATGTTAAACCGTATATATCAATGCTTGTCTAACTACGAGTATTACATAGAGCGATTTATGTATTTTGCTTATGATATCTCTAGTAGATATTATAGGAAGTCTTATGACATGTTAGTACATACATGTATGTATTAGATATAATACAAAACTAAAAAATAATTAAGGAGTTAACTATGGGTTTACCATATGAAACTGCCGCATATACTTTAATAGGTATGGCAACAAGATTTCAAGATTTCTTCTATGCGCCTGCGCAAGATGTAACTTTTGAATATATGAATGAAAATGGTGAAGTTAATACAGCTACTGTTCCGAATGTAGCTAAAATTAAAAGTCAGTTAGATGCAGAAGCTGTTACTGATGCTGAGCTAGCAGATGCTCTTAAATCGTATTATGATAAAGTAGAAGTAGATGCTATCCGTGATGCTATTATGGGTAATTTCGACAGCTATTATAATAAAGATGAAGTAGATGCTAAAATAACTGATGTTTCTAAAGAAACAGTTACTAGTAAAGAAAGCTACTTTAAGAATGTTTTAAGTAATAATAATAATTTTGATAGCTCTGGACTTATTAGTGATGGTAATGCACATTATGTAAATGGCTCTAATGCTGGTTTACCGATTTGGACAAGTATTGATTACACTACATTAAAACCTAGTGTTATGTATATAGGTAATGATACTTATGAGTATAATGCCGCTATAACTAGTAATAATAATAGAGTAGTTACGTTTAATGTAAATGGTCATATATTAACATTAAATAATGGTTCTTATAATACGGCTTCTGAGTTAGCTGATAGTGGAGCAACCTATGTTAAATTTCCAGATGCTCCTACGTTAAGTAGTACAGTAATAGACGATGTGAATAATGCACCTGCTATAGAGCAAGGTGACTTTTTATATATTACAGATACCACTAATACTGTATTGCCGTTTCCACAGGACTTATCTATAGACCCTTTTATCCAAGGTAGTTTTTATATAGAGCCAGGCGCTAAAGTAGAGTATGACAGTGATAATAACGAATTATCGTATACCGTTATGGATGCTTCTGCTTTACATGCATTTTATATTTGTAAGAATCTAAAGTTAATTAAGGGTCTTGAGTATGAAATAACTTTAGAAATAGAACGCGTTAATTGTGCTGATGCTACTGTAGAGTTATTTTTTTATAAGGGAGGAGATGATGCTATAATTACCGACTTACCGGATGGAGTTAATACTTATACTTTTGTAGAAAATGGTAACTTTAACTACTTTATAACTACTTCTGCTAATGGTAATAATAATGAGAAAATTAATATTAAACAACTAGCTATTAAAGTAAAAAAACCTAAACTTATCTCTACAATTGTTCCATTTGCCGGAGGTAAAGTATTTGAAAAACCTTATGCTTTTTGTGCGGCTAAAACTGTGGCTAGAAAAGATTTAGTTTTTCTAGAACAATGGGAAGAAGATATTGCTGAAAAAGATATAGTATACCCATACGGTAATACACAATATGTAGGTGGCGATATTGATGGTGTAACAGGTATTATAGAAGGTACCTTTGTAGGAGCTGATACATATAGCCTTCACGGAACTTGGGAAAATCCAGGAAATACGGTAGGTAAAGGATACGTATGGTCTAATTTAAATACTGACGAACGAATAGCTTTAGCTACTAATGGATTTAATAATATATATAAAGACGGCGATAAGTGGTTACAAACAAGATATCGTTTACGTGTAGTAAGAGGTGGAGGAAATCTACCATATAACTATTTTAAAAATGATATTGGTAATGAAATTAGTTACGTTAATAATACAGCTAGTGTTAAACCTAAGGGTAAATTAGTTAGCATAGTTTCTGACTTAGCAGGTGATTACGCTCTTAAAGATTATAGTATACCTGGCCAAGAAAATGGTTGGTTCTACAGAGTATTAGAAAATACTGAAGCTAATAATAGTCTAAGTAATGGATGCTGTGTAGTGAAAAGCGATGATGAAAGTTTGTATTCTGAAAATAGTGAGACATACTGTATACCTATCGCAATAGTACAACGTTTGAATGACGGTGCATATCATCCTTCATATAACCCTGATGGTACTTCTAGATTCTTTTATAACGATAATGCTGTAAAATGGCATGTTTTAGCAAATGGTACTATTACAAGTTTAGCAGATTGTTTTAATCCTGATTTAATAGCAGCTATTAACAAAACAGATAATACTGATGTAGTTAAATTATCTGATGTTACTGATGATACATATATTAGTACTAGTAATTTTATGACTCAAATGCCTGCTAGACCAGATGAAATATTTGCTAATGAAATAAATAAACGTCTAATAGAAAATATTATCATCAATGCTAAAAACCCTGAAGAGAAACGAATTTTAGATGAAAATTTTTATAAATTAGTGGATAATGTTTTTAGAGGTAATGAGTCGCCGACAGGTTTTGTAGAAATAACTAGACAAAATTCAGATAGTCGTTTATTTAAGATTTCTAGTTTAGCAAAAGGTAGTACATTTAGATTATATACTAAAACACATGCATCGGTAGGCGGAATGATAAATCCAGATGATTTTACTATAGGTAATAAATATTACATTATGGATGAAGATGGTAAATTTATTAGCTTTAAAGTAGAATATAAAGAAGTACATGATGGTGGTATAGTAACAACTATACTTGATTCTACTATGACCATTGATGAATTCACTTTATCTACTGCTGGCAAGTATTATTATTATCCTAAAAAGAAAATGTTTATAACTGCAAATATCACAGACACGAATATGAATGGTACTATAACATATACTGACTTTGTAGGTGACCCTAGGCCATTAAAATATAGAATAAAATATAACACTGCTAGTAATAATAGCGGTACAGTAAACATAGATAATTATGTTTTACATAGCAATGGTACATATTATATATCTCTTTCTGGAAGAGGAGATTTAAGTGATATAGAAAAAGATATCGCTGATAATGGTTCGCAATGGAAAAACTTAGGTACCGATGGTACTATTGGAGGCCTGCCTAAAGACGCATTAAATGTTGGTGTTAACGCTAATTTAAACATTAGTTATGAGGAAGAAACGGTAGAGTTATTTCCTACTAAACATAAAATATTAAATTATAATAGTAACGGTTTAAGTGTTAATTATATTAGAATACCACTATTAAGACCAACATTAATAGGTAGAGAAATAGTAGTTATTAATAGTAAAACTGGAAAAAAATATCAACCAGAAATTTATACTGGTCATGGTGGTCAAAGCGCGCCAGCTTGGGACGCGGTTAATGTCAATGTTGGCACGACGGCTATTACTAATAATACTGAATTTGGTAGAGGCGTTACAGATACAGTATCGATAGTAACTTCATATACTGACTCCGACGGTAATAAAACAGTAGTCTTTAATGAAGATGACATAGAATTTTTAACAGCATACGTTTCGTACGATACAGCACCTAACTTTTTAACTACTAGATGGCTAGGTAAAAGTGTTTTAGCTGGAGGCCTTTATTTAACAGCATATAGAGATAGCTATTTAGCATTTTATTTAATTAATAGACGATTAACTGGTACGTATGGAGATACTTCTAGACGTTATATTAGAAATGTTCAATATTGGAATTTTAATACGCCTACTAATGGTATATTATCTACCTCATGGCTTTCTAGTCCAGAGTTATATTATCTACACCATGCCGATGTACATATGGATGCATTTAGAATGGATAATTCTAAATATGGTGTTAAAACTATACCGTTCTTATCTATTATTAATCAACGATATGTATTAGGTTTCTTATATAAAGAATTAAAAAATAACGGAACTACTTGGGGAGACGATAGTAACTTTCAAATATCTGATTATCAAAATACTGTTTTAAATAGTTTTGGTGCTAAAGTTGTCATAGGCGTAAAATATATGGAGTTACCGTACTACCGTAAAGGTAAATAAAAATAAGAGCTTATTAGGCTCTTATTTTATATTAATAAAATAAATAAAAGGATTTAACTATGATTAAATATGAATATGTATTAGACAAAGCATCTAATACTTTAAAACGGGTTCCTCTAATAACATACCCTGAAATGAGTGTATTAGAAGATGGTATAGCTAAAAAAATACCTATCGATTATCTTAAATCGCAGATACTTTTAGCTACACAAGGTGAACATGAGGCGCCGTTACTTCAAATCGAAAATGAATGGTTTAGTACTTATAAAGATGAAGAAAAACTTAAAAATGAAGTAACTGTAATAAATGAAAAGTTAGAAAATGAAAATTCTAAATCAGCGTTAGAAACTCTAGAAAAAAGAAAAAAAGAAATACTAGGATTCGATAAAAAATATTTTAATGATTTAGGTAAAGAGTTAACTACTAGAGTAAGTGGTGAATTAGAATATGTAGAGAATAAAAGAAAAAGTTTAGAAGAAGAAAATCCGTGGTTACAAAAATACCTAGGTATAGAAACTGACATTGAGAGACCTGATGTTATTTCAAGTGTCACAATTAGTAATGATAATATAAAAAAATTAATAGCATATGAACGCGATATGACGGTTAGAAATGTAGAAGATACTTTAGCAGACTTAGCTAAAATGAACAGTCTATTATTTAGTGTAGTAAGTAAAATTTATGAAATTCTTCCTTCTGAACAAATAGATAATATCCCAGCTGATGAAAAAGCTATTATCGAATATGCTTTAGAGTCGTTTAAAAACATCAATACTAGAGCCGATTTACAACTCGCTGAAGAAGGTGAAGTATTAATAGATAAATTAATGAATAGAGAAAGCGAAATAGCTAAAATAGTAACTGAGTTACAAAAATAAATAATAAACATTCTATACTATACGTGTTCATTACGAACACGTATAGTGTTACATATTTTAATTTGATTTTTAAAAGGAGTTATGAATGTTAAAAATATTATTAATAAGTCTATTAATAACAATAGGCTATAGTAAGAGTAGTTGCCCTGTTAAAACTTATATACCAGATAGAGCAAAAGAGTATCTATTATCTTTATATAAAGAAGCTAATGGGATAACTCCTACTATTAATGAATTATGGTATTACCCATCATTAATAGAACATGAGAGTTGTGTTAGGTTATGTGGTAATAATTATTGGGCGAGAAGATGCTGGAGTCCTAAATCTAGATTAAAAACATATTGGGATAAAGATAAAACTATACCTAGGGAAGAAGGTGCTGGATTAGGTCAGTTAACTAGAACATTTAAGAGAGATGGAAGACCAAGGTGGGATATGTTAGAAACCATGCGTAAGAAGCATCCTAAAGAGCTACACGAGCTTAACTGGGATAATATATACGATAGGCCAGATTTACAAATGAAAGCTCTCATACTGCTCTGGAAGTCTAATTATGATATGTATCCTAAGACTATAGATAAAGAAGTAAGGATGCAGTTCTCAGATTCTGTTTATAATGGAGGTAATAGATATTTAATAAGAGAGCGTAAAGAGTGTAAATTAAGAAAAGATTGTAATCCTGATATATGGTTCAATAATGTAGAACTTATGAACGCTAGGGGTAATAGAAAACTCTATGGTAATAGGACCGCTTATGATATTAATAGACACCATGTTAAAGATGTATTTAAAACTAGGATGCCTAAATATAAAAAAGATTTCTTTAATATTAAATCATGTCCGATTATAATAGATAATAATGTAAGTGAAAACAATAGCACACATAACTAGACAATTAAGTCTAGTTATGTATTCTTTCATTTATTTTATTAATTAACTTTTCTTTATCTAGTCCATATATAGTGTTTTCCGATACCGTCGTATTTATATTAATAGTTTCTTTTCTATAAGCTAAGATTACTTTATTAAATTCTACTTCAAAAAGATTATTTAAAGATTCTAAATAAGGAAAATCATCTATTATATATTTAATATCTATGCCTGACCATTCAGCATTAAATCTATCTACTATAACATTATTAATAGCTATATCATTGTTAGCAAAATTATTAACTAATTTATCTACTATTTTTCTTAATTCAAATACTAATCTTCGTATATCAGCATGTATAAAATCATCTATAGGTTTTTCTAATAAATCATTTTTAAATCTAGAACTAATAAATGTTTGTTTAGTTCGTTCTATACTAGTGAAAAATATTTTATTACTTATTAAACTAGTTATGAAATTAGTTATTTTATAGGGTATATCTAATATTAAATAATTTATACTACTATCTAACTCTAAGCTATCTAAATCATCTATATTGTAATTAGTTATATTTAATAAATCGTATAAACTTATATGTAGTTTAAATGTTAAATCATTAAGACCTATATAAGCTTTATCTTTAAAATATTCATTAACTATATTAACATCTATTTTTTCTTCATAATTTAAATTATTATTTAATACATTAACATAATCATTAATATCTATAGAATACCATTTATCATTATGGTATAGATATACTAAGTCGCCTATCTTATTAATAAATACTTTAACATACATAAGAGTTAAAATCTCTTTAGAGTATTTATAAGTACTTAAATATCCTCTATCAAACGTTATAGAGTCGTCTGATAATCTAATATCTTTTATATATGTAGGTACTTTATTTTTATCTAATATATTTATATCTATGTTGTTAGATTTTATTAATGCATTTATTTTATCTATAAAAGCATTTACTTTACCAAAGCTTCTTAAATTATAAACATATAGTAAATCACCTATATCTAATATACTTATATTATCGCTTATATCATTAATCATATTTTTCCTTTAAAAAAAGTATATAGTATAGTAGTCTTAAGACTACTATACTTAGCTCACGTTATAAGATATTATACTAGCGGCTAATATAATACCATATCCTAAAAGTCGTATAGATTTAGCTATAAGGGCATACCCGGCACCTTGCGATGTTTTACTAGCCTCTATCCTTAAATCTTTCTCTTTACCATATATAACATCTATAAAGTAATCAGGTATGAATTCAATAACTATAATACCAGCTATAGCTATAACAAATATATTTATAGTTAGTATTAATGATGACCCAAATGGTAAGTTTTGAAATATCTTAGTATCAGGGTCAGTACCTAGATAATATAACACAAATAGTGCTACTACGGAGATTAATGATAATCTTCTTTTAATATGTGGTTCCATATATATCCTTTTAAATAATCAATTTTTCAATCTAAATGAGTTTAAGTTAATTTAAAATTTAGCGAATAATGGTCTTATAGGTATATTTTTATTACAACCTTTTTTAATTATAAATCTATCATTACTTATAGGTAATACACATAAGTTAACTTTAGTATCGAAGTATCCTAAAGAACGGTTATTTTTAACATTAGGAAATACATCTATCTTACTAATAGTATTAAAGTTATCATCTGTTACTTCTAGAACCAAAACTTCGTTCTCAACACTTATATTATATTCTTTATAATATGGTTTTCTAAATAATTTATCTAATAACTCTTTAACGTCATCCATGTTATATCTATTAATAACTGACTTTTCATTACTTAATAGATTTATTATACTATTTTCATTCAATTCTCATCCTTTTCATATATTATTTTTTAGTTCAATATTAACAGATATTTCATATTTTTTTATCCATTATCTAGATTGAAACCTATAACAAATTTAGATTAAAAATAAGGATAAATGAATGAAAGTAGTTAAGAGAAATGGTGAGTTAGCTAAGCTCGATAAGAGTCAAATACGTAAACAAACAGAACCAGCGTGTCATGGTTTAAAAGGTACTAGTTATGAAGAATTAGAGAGAGATGCCGATATCTTTTTTAGAGACGGCATACATACTAAAGAGATAAATGATGCACTTGTAAAAACAGCTGTTAGTAAAATATCTATAGAGCGTTCTAATTGGGCTTATGTGGCTGGTAGAATATTAATATATAATGTCTACCATGAGGTTAAACTCGCATATAATAAAACTAAGTCCGGTAATGTTTATGAGTTAGTTACTTTTAAAGATTATATAGATAAAAACAAAGATGTATTTTCAGACTGGTATACTAAATATACAGATGATGAAATAGAAGAGTTAAATGAAATCATATTACCTAAAAATGATGAGTTATTTGGTTATATGGCAGCTGAAACTATGATTAAACGCTATCTCATAAAACGTAATGGCTTGGTGCATGAGCTACCACAACATTTACACTTAGCTGTTTCTATGTTTTTATTCCAGAATGAGACTAAAAGTAAACGGTTAAAATTAGTTAAAAAATACTATAAGAAATTATCTACACTTAAGTTAATCAATCCTACTCCTATAAATACGTATGGTAGATTAAAAAGAGGTTCTTTAATATCGTGTTTAGTAGGTGCAGTACCGGATAACCTTACTGGTATATTTGATATGTATAAAGAAGTAGCTGTTGGTAGTTCTTTAGGTAGTGGATGGGGATTAGATTGGTCAAGAGTCCGCTCATTAGGTTCATGGATAGGTGATAAAAAAGGTGTAGCAGGAGGTAAGATACCATTCCTTAAAATAGAGAATGACTTATCATTAGCAGTAGACCAACAGCAACAACGTCCTGGTGCATTTGCAGTTTATATCTGTTCTTGGGATATAGACATATTTGATTTCTTAGACCTTAAGAAAAAACATGGTGATGACAGAAGAAGAACACAAGATTTATTCTTAGGTATCATGTTCGATGATTTATTTATGGAGCGTTGTATGGCTGACGGCGATTATACTTTATTCGACCCATACGATATCAGCGAGTTAACTGAAACCTATGGTGATGAATTTAAAGATATTTATACTAAAGCTGAAGCTGAGTTTAAAAAACATCCTGAAAACTTTAATGAAAATACTAAAACTATTAAAGCTTTAGATTTAATGCGTAAGTATGTAACAATCTACTCTGATGAAGGTATGCCGTTCCCTGTATTTAAAGATACTGTTAATGAGTATCATGAAAGAAAAGAACTAGGTATTATACGTTCACTTAACCTATGTACAGAAGTTGCACAAGCTACGGATGATGAACATACGGCTGTTTGTAATTTATCATCTGTTAATCTAGCTACTATAGATGATGTAGAAGATTTAATAGAGTGTACTAAATTAGTACATAGAGCTTTAGATAATGCAGTTGATTTAACTTCATATCCTAGTAAAAAAGCTGAAACAACTCAATTATTTAGAAGAAGTATAGGTATAGGAGTACTAGGTGAAGCAGAGGCTTTAGTTAAAAGAGGTATCTACTATGGTAGTGATGAGCATTTAGAATACATAGATGAAGTATACGGTACTATGGCTGATACTATAAATGCGTATAATAAAGTATTAGGTGCTGAAAAAGGAACGCAGGAAGGTTATGTGGATAGAAACTTATATACGCGTTCTCCTGCTCCTAACTCAACATCTGGATTATTCGCGGGTACTACTAATGGTCATGAGCCAGTTTATAACGCAGCTTGGATAGAAGAAAACATGCTAGGCTCATTCACTATGACTGCTCCTAATATAACACCTGAGAATGCTAAGTTCTACATCAACCCTTATGAAGTAGGTATGACTAAATATATAAAAACTATAGCTAGAAAACAACAATACGTAGACCAAAGTTTAAGTAGTAGTGTTTATTTTAATCCAGAGATGACCACAGGTAAAGATATCTATAATATGCTATTATTAGCATGGAAACTTAAAGTAAAATCATTATACTATTTTAGGTCAGAGCCTCCTAAAACAACACAACCTAAAAATATTAAAATAAAATGTGTCGGTTGTGAAAACTAACGAAATAAATATAAGGAAATAGAGTATGAAAAGAAAAGAGTTGTTTAATCAAAGTAGTGAAGAGGGCTTTTACGAAGCTAGAATATTTACAGGATGTCCAACAGGAGTTAATAACTTTAACCAGACCAATCATAAATGGGCAGCTACCATCTATAAAAACATGCGAAAGCGTGTTTGGTTCCCTGCACAAGTTGATATTAGTAAAGATAAAGTAAACTATAGTAAACTCGATGATGCTGAAAGAAGAGGATATGATTTAGCATTAGCACAGCTTATCCCTAATGATAGCATACAAGCTAACCAATTAGTGGATAATATCAATCCTTTTATAACAAGTCCGATGGTTAACTGTGCTGTAATATGCCAATCTTTAGAAGAAGTAGTTCATTCAGAAAGTTACTCAATCATGGCTGAAGATATTTGTAATGATACAGATAGAATCTATAATATGCATAAACATGATGAAGAGCTTAGAAGAAAGAATGAAGCAGTTAAAAATATGTATACGTCTATATATGATGGGGATGCTCCTACATTAGAAGATTTATTCATGATAGCTGTAGCTAACCAAATCTTAGAAGAGTTAGTATTCCCAGGTGGTTTTGTTTTATTTTATACATTAGAGAAAACTATGACAGGTACTGCTGAGATGATATCTGAAATTAATAAAGATGAATCATTAAGCCATGTTCCATTGTTTATGAATATCTTTAGAACAGGTATTATAGAAGAGTATAATGGAATAGTTCCCGATAGTATTATAAAAAAAGCACATAGTCTTATCATTAAACTAACTGATGCTGAAAAACGCTGGACTAAATATATGACTAAAAACATCATGGGATTCTCTGATACTATCATCAATACATTCATAGAAGGACAAGCTAATAGTGTATGTAAAAATTTAGGCATACCATTACTATATAAAAAACAAGATAATAACCCACTATATGATGTAATGAGTAAACATATCTCAGGCGGGGAACATAAAAAACGAGGTGGATTTTTTGAAAGAAATGTAGCAGAGTATAGTAAAGGAAGTCTGGTAATAGATTTTTAGGAACTAATAATGAAAATAATTAAAATAGAGCAAGTGGGACCAGATAGATTTAGATGTAATCTTTGTAGTAAAATATACAAATTAAAAGATTTCTCTAACGTAGAACGTGTTAAATTACCTAAGATTAAAACATATTGTCATACATGCGGTGAATTCATGAATGAGTTTAAAAATGAATTAGAAGAGTATGATAGCTATATTCTTTTTAAAGGATTAAAACCTAGACATATTAAATCAATACTTAAAACTAGAAAAATTAAAAAAGATATAGATGAATATTTTAAAAATAAAGTATATGACATATAGATGACGTAAGTCATCTATATGTACATCATTTTTTTTTAACTATATTGTTCTAGAATCTGTTGTACAGCTTCCATAGCTAATTTAAGATTATTACCGATATCCCCAGCACTAACATTAACCCAATTGTTATTAGCATCTTTCCAAGGAACCACTTCAGCATAAACTGCAGCATATGCGTCAGCTGGACTCATACCACTTGCTACTGCTTTATTAAACATAAAGTTAGCAATACTTAGCACATTACCCATAGTAGCAATACTTTCAGTATCGGCTTGAAAAGAAACATCATTAATACTAATTAATGCAGTATTCTTTTTAAACTCTTTCAAAGCTTTCTTACCAGATATTCTACTAGGAACTAATTTACGTTTTATAACGAACTCACCATCTTTAAATTCAGTATCATAACCAAATTTTTTTGAACTATTTTTATTTCTCATCATTAGGAATCTCCTTATATTTGTATAATAAAATACATCATTTAAATGGCAGAACCTAATCTACCACTACTACGTTTAAATGGCAGAACCTAATCTACCACTACATCATTAACTTCAGGTAATGTTAATACAGTTTTATTTAATTTAGCGTCCATATAGGCAGCCTTACACATCTGTACCCATTGAACACGAATAGCTACTTTTATTAGCTGTCCTAACGGTATCTTCATATCGTCAGTTAATCCTGCTATAATGTCATCTATACTAGTACCTGAATAAAAAGCAGTAACCTGGTCATTAACTTGTTTATCTAAATCAGTAATGCCAGCTTCTCTTAATTGTGAATCAAAATAGAATTTATCTGTTAAATCACTATTCTGTTTATTCTGCGGATAGTTCTCATATATATAATTAGTAGTAGTTATCTTAAGACTAATATATCTATCTTCATCTTCTAAATCCGTAATAACTTGCGCTAAATCATCATCAGTAGGCATAGTTCTATCATCGAACCATGTTATACTATTATCATCAGCTATATCATATTTAGCATCCGGATATAATTTATTAATAGCTCTAACTCTTTCATACATTTCCATTAAGCTTTTCTCCTTTTAACACAAAGATATGTTCTATATACATATCTATCATTAGCATCATTATACCATTTAACATAGCCATTAGCATCATATGTGATACCTAGATATGCGTTTTTAGTATAATCACCATTAGGCTCAGTTACAGTAGTTAAATCGCTAGCCCACCATGTTAAAGAACCGTCTTTAACCTTCCAACCTTTAGTACCTAAGTTATTAGAGTTAAGTGGTATATTACTCATCCATCCTCTAACTGACCATCCACCTCTAGGTAATACCCCGTCGTAATAAATACCTAGTGGTCCCATAGATGTAGGCTTACCTATACTTATTAGATACTGTCTAGCTTCTTCATACTCTTCACGATTATGCGGACAGAATAGTTCATATCCTAAATCGCTAGCAGCAGTATCTATATCATCAGTACTATATCTTATAGGAGTACCGTTTTCTATAAGTTTGAAGTCTATGATGTTACTATCTTTTTCATTTACTTTTTCTTTTATATAGTCAGTAAGCTCATCTAGAGTCATACCGTTCATTTTATCCGTATCTAATGATTTATTAGTAGTTACAAAATTACCATCTAAATCAACTAGTATACCGTCATCGTTTAATGTTATGCCATATTGTTTAATAAAGTTTAACAAAGAAGCCATGTTTTTAACTTTAACGGATTTAATAGTTCCATCAAAATCGATATACTCTATATCTAATTCTTTAGATATTTCAGTATCTATAAAATCAGCGTATTGTTTAAATACACTCATTAAGTTCATATTACTGTTTATAAGCATTTCAGTAGTTGTCATATTTATCCTTTTCTCATTGTAGATATACGTATAGCATTCATAATATTATCATATATGCTTATAGCTCTAAGTTCATCTTCATTATTTTCTTTAAGTTTAATAGGCTTAAAAGTACTTAAGTCTGTATTATTTCTACGTTTTATGTTACGTGCTCTAATATACATCCTCATCACTCCTCCTTATTATTATGCTTAGGCGCATATGATTTTAAAAAATCAGTTATACCTGAATTACGCATAAGTCTTTCACCGAACCAAAATATTATTATAGTAACCATAATAGTATTTAAACCACTTATATAAACATCTTTTAAATGTTCCCTATAGATAAATGCATATATATAAAGAAATGTAAATAGATAAGTTAAGATAGGTCTTATACTAGCTTTTATTTTAAGCATCCATGGGGTACTATATTTATCAGTACTATTATCAACTTCAGTCATCATCAACTCCTTTTAAACTTAATGTTTTTAAGAATGGTATAAATGTAGATATTCTAGACTCATATTGTTTATCTAATAAACCTACTATGCCAGCTAATCTATTAGGACTAATCAATGCTGGTTCTAATGGCAGCAACTCTTTATAACCTATAATTTTTAAACAATTAGAGCATAGCTCTGAACAGAACCATTTATCAGTTCTATCCCTAAGAGGAAATATAAAACCAGCTATACCTGTAAAATCATACTCAGCATCTTCTACCATAGTTAAAAACATTAGTATGGTAGATATTTGTTCTTCTGTTACTTTAATAGTTTTATAATCATAAACCGATGGGTTATGTTTATGTGGTTTTCTTCTTATAGTATTAGTTACTACATCAGCCGTCCACATATAATGTACGTTATTTTGTTTAATAATAATTTCAGTATGACAATAGGGTCCTCTTGTCCACCATCCTATAGTTTTACAAACATTACTAGATTTATTAGAATTTGTTTTTTTAAAAGCTATCTGTATTTCATGCATAATATATACTCCTATGATATAATTAGTTAATTCAAGAAAATACCTACAATATTCGTTTAATGTCTATTACGTTTTAACGATATATTATTAAGATAGATACTTAGGTAGTATCATAGTTTAAATTAATGTAAGGATATAGTTATGGTAGAAATGAAACCTATGGCGAAGATAGTGGAAGAAGAATATAACTTCACGGAAACAGAAGTTAAAAGTATTATAGTAGGTAGCGTATATTTCATGCTAATATTTAGCATACCTAAAACAGAGTTAGTATGTAAACGAGTTAGAAAGAAAACCACTAAGCACATACAGAAGGCTATGGCTATTTTAAGAGAAAAGAATCCTAGACGATATGTAGTATTAGTTAATGAAGCACATAGACTCATCAAAGAGTTAGAAGCACACATGGCTACTTCTGGCGATATTGAAAAGATGGAGAAAGGTGAAAAAACTAAGATAGCTGTATCTCCTGCTAAAATAGCATATTATCTTAAGGCTAAGTATAGTGATGTATTTTATAGCATAGGCTACACTGATGCATTACTAGATGATTTATTAGACTCATACGGTCCTAACGACCCTAATGGTTTTAGAAGTCTTATGTTCGTTAATAGAGTCATAGAACTGACTAATCTATACTACGATAGATATGCTAAACTAACTACACATGACCTAGTTAAGCAGTATGAAACTATCGCTAAAAAAATGAGGGAAGAGGCAAAAATGAATATATATAGTTAGGGTCATCGAGCCCTAACTATACATGTATAAAACTTTTTTTAATTGTCTAGCACGTTCTAACTCAGACGGCTCATACATTTCGCGATAAGCGGCCATTTTTAATACTATGCTATGTATATTTAATTTGCTTATATCATAACCTAAATAATGAGAATAATTAGTAACATATTTATATTCTTCTAAATACAATGAACTATGCCTAATAACCCTTAACCATTTATTAAAATATCTCTTCATTTTATTTTTTTCCTCTATTTTATTTTTATCACTTCGTTATAAGTTCCGTTATACTCTAAATTATCTTTATTAAGTATAACTATATCCGTATTATTAAATCTACCATACATAGATTCAAAATGACTAATCATAAATATTTGACTAAAACTTTTATTACTAAGATTTATAATATAATCATAAGACTTAATCCTATGTTTTTCATCAAATGCTTTACCAAACTCATCTAATATTAAAGGATAGTCTAACATATCTAAAAACTCCATAGCCGTTATTTTAAAAGCTACATCGATAATCTCTTTAATAGAACTACTTCCTTTATTAATATCTGGTATTATTTTAGCATCGTTAATACTAACAGGAAATCTAAATGTTAAATCAGAATCATTTATATCACATGGTAAAATATTAATCTCATAACTCCATATCTTATTAATGATAAAATTCATTCTCTCTAGAACCATATTAATAGTGTTAGTTATAGACTCACCTATGATGCCTTTAGTAGGGGATAGGTATTCTTCTAATTTCTTATTAGCTTTTAACTCTTTTTCATATATAACTAACTCATCTTTAAGTTCTTTATGATGTTTAACTATTCTACTATATTCATTAATCTCATCATCTATAGCATTTATTATTTTATTAGTCTCATATGTTATATTATCTATATACCTATTAAACTCTTTATAATAAAAAGATTTTTTATATTTAGATATCTGCTTAAAACTATCATCTATAGTATTTATTATACTATTTAAATTATTTAAAGTATCTTTTTTATTTTTTAATATAGATAACTCATTTCTTAATATTAAAAGTTTATTTATGATATCTTTTCTATTATCCACTAACTCTTCTTTACGCGTTAAAATAAAATTACGTTTAGCCTCACTCATCTGCTCATGTACTTGCTTTTTATCTAATAACTCTTTTCTAGTATCTATAAGTTTTTTAATATCATCATACTTAGGCATCTGTATAAGTACCTTATTAAAAACATTATTTAAATTATCTATTTTTTTAAAATCATCTGTATTAACTACTATATAATCATATATAGGTTTTAAAAGATAATTACCTAATATACTTTTTAATTTATTTATTAAAGACTGTATATTCTTTTTATTATTTAATAATGTGTTTAAACTATTTAATTTATTTTCTAACTCATTAACTACTGTATTTAAACTATCGTATTCTTTTTCTAATTTAACTAGCTCTTCTTTATTAAAATTAGGCTTAAAAGAAGTATGGCAACTAGGACATGTAACATCTTCATTCTTACTATTAGACTCTTGTATATTTAAATCTTTACTTACTTTATCTATTCGTTCTTTATTTAAAACATAATTCTCTTTTAATGTTTTATATTCTAAAAGCTCTTCATCTGTTATATTATAATCTTTAATATTAACATAAGATGTTATCTCATTTATTATATTACTTATAGTACCATATTCAGAATTAAAGTATTTTACTAAATCTAATAACTGTTCTAAAGAGTCTATCTTTAAATTATCTATATTTTTAATATAATCGTTAATTTCAATAATTTTATTAGTTATTACATCAGTATCTACATCATTATCTATATGTAGATTATCTATCTTAGCTAATTTACTATCTACCTCTGTTAACTCTTTATTTAAAATATTAATAGTAGTTTCTTTACTAATAATTTTACTATCTATATCATCTATATCATCTATATCTTTTTTATCTATTTTATTTAAAAGATTATCTAACTGGATATGATGCGATTCTAATATATTAAGATTAGGTGCATCATCTACAGGGATATTATGTTTTAAAGATAAAGCATTCTCTATAATGTTTCTAAACATCTGTTTATCTTTTTTTAATATATCTATATCTTCTTCAGTAGTGTTATTAAGTACCTCTTCATCTTTTAATAACTTAGACTGTGTTAGCTTTATATATGATGTTAAATCTTTTACTTTAGTTTTTATTTTGTTATATTTAGATAAAGCATATTCATATTCTATAGTTGTTAATATTTTAGTAAACCAATGCTTTCTTTCAGATACTGACATATTGGTAAAAGTAGTAGTGGATAAAAGCATCTCATGCATAGGTTTAGTTATATTAAAATGTTCTTCTATCAGTATCTTTTGTGTTTTCTTAAGACCTACTGTATTAAGTTCTTTTCCGTTGTGTTTAAAACTATGTTTATTACCATCTCTGTGATAAGATAATATATAGCTATCACCTCTATGTTCATAAGTAGCTATCCTATAACCATGAGTGTCATATTCAGTATTTAAATCTTCTACATTAGGAATTATCTCTTTTAATAATGAAGATTTACCAGAGCCATTAGAGGCTAGTATAGTTTGTATTTTTTTATTTGGCCTATAGTCTATATGTTTTATACCGGTAACATATAGCCTAACGTATTTATATAATTCTATATGTATTAATTTCATTAAAAATTTCCTTTAAATATTATACTATTTTAAGCAATTAAAATATGATATAGCAAAATTGATTTTTAGGTAATTCCATTTTATTATATCGATATATTACTTATATAGATACTTAGGTAGTATCGTAAATATTAAACCTAAAGGACAAGTGATGAATAGAGAAATAAACATAATAACTGAAAAAGTTACTTTAATGGATAATATTATATTAGATGTATGCGCTAATACATATTTCATAACAGTAGCAATAACTGATGATAGTGAGAGTTATATATCGGAATTTGATGTTTTTACTACTGAGCACTATATGTTAGATATAGTAGAAAAAGCTTTAATTCGCGTTAAAGAACATTTCGCTATATTAGCTAATTTTGATTTAATTAGAACTAATATTAGCAATACTGTCATAATTAGTTTTAATGTTAATTTTGTTAATAATATTAAAAAACAACATGAGGAAAAAAGTCTAGTTTCACTAAATGAAATATTTCTAAAAGAAGTAGAAAAGGCTGTAGATAAAATAACTAATATATTGGTTAATGATAGTAGACATCTTCGTATACTAGATGCTATAAATAAAACTATATAACCGATACCGTATAGGATGAAAAATATCCTATATGGGTTGTTTTGAATTTATTTTTTTTTTAAAGGACAGATATGAAAGATGTAACAGAACAGTTAACTAATCTTGATTTATCTAAATTACATTTCTATTCATATGGTTATGTTATAGAGGATAATCTAGATAATGAATCAGAGATTAAAATATTTCCTGTAGAGAAGTTATATACTAAAGGTGGCGACCTTAACGATAGTATTAAAAATGATAATATAATTAATAAAGAACGTAACCTAGTTAGTGATAGTGATAAGGATGAGATACCTGTCTATACAGACAATGAAGAGATGTTTAACTTAGAAGAAACCACTTATTTATATTGTAAATGGTCAGGTATAAGTGATTCTAATAGAATAACTCCTCCTAATGTATGTAAAGGTGAAACTGTAATCATATATAGATTTTCTAATAGAGATGAATATTACTGGGATACTTATAATACAGATTTAAGATTAAGAAAAGAAGAGCATGTAGTATTTACATTTTCAGATAAACCTAACCTAGATGAAGAGGAAGATAGTATAGAGGATAGGTATACTATAACATTTAGTCCTAAAACTAAAACTATATCTTTACACACTACTGATAAGTATGGCGAATATACTACTTATGATTTTAATTTAAAAACAGAAGATGGATATATACAACTTATAGACGGTAAGAAGAATGAGCTTATGTGGGATAGTACTAAAGATAAAGTATCATTGCACATAGAAGGTACTAAAAATCAATATGACCTAACAGTACACGGAGATGATGGGTTTATAAGTATAGAAGATGATAAAAAAAATAAGTTATTATGGGATAGTACTAAAGATACCGTGTCGTTACATGTAGAAGGCAGTAAAAATCAATACGATACTATCATTAATGGGGATGATGGTTTTTTTACATTAACAGATGATAAATCTAATAGTATATTTTTAAATAGTGGTAGTGATAAATTAACTACTAACATAAATAAAAATATAGAAGCTAATACTGAAACATTTACTGTTAACTGTAAAACTTTTAATGTTAATAGTACTAACTTTAATATAGCCACATCTAGTTATGATTTAAAGAGTAGTAGTAATACTATAACAAGTAGTAGTACTGACTATAAGGGCGGTTATATTAAACATGACGGAATCAGTATAGATAAAATTCATTTACATACAGGTAACCTTGGATTTAATACATCTCCTCCTAATAATTAATTAAAAAGGATACTCATGAGTTTAAATAGTTCTAATACCGCTAATGCGTTATATAGTAATTGGACTAAAGATACATCTAGTAGTTCTGATGCTTTAAATAAAATAGCTACTATATTAGATAAAGGTTTTCAAGAAGCCGTTCCACAGCAGCCTAACTTTATTATAACTGGTGTAGCCGGTACATTAAAATTCACTGCTAATGATATAGGTAGCTGTGAGATAATAACTCCTAATGATATAGCTACGGCTGTTAGTGATTATTGGAGTAAAGCTATATTACCAGGTAGTCCAATCAGCTGTAATAGAATAGATAGTGTTATCAATGATGCTCCTAAGATAATACCTATTATAACAGCTGGATTAATATCATTAGGCAGCAGTGCTACTGATAAACAACCTCCGTATTTAGAATTCGTAGATGTTATATTTAATGCTGTTAAAACTATCATATGGACAATAGAAGAATCAGATAGTACATGTAATACAACTGTTACCGCAGGCGTTAGTTAAAAAACATATAGATACGTATAGGACATATGTCCTATACGTACTACTTTAATTTGTTCTCTTTTTTAATTTTAAGAGCCTCTCGCTCTACTATAATCCTATTCTTTTTATCTAAGTTATGTATTTGTAATAACTTTATCTTATAACTGCCTATAGTATTAAATAGTTTATTAATATAAGTAGTTAACATTATCTCCCTTTCTATAGGATTAGCTTTTAAATAAGTTTTCTTATCCATAGGTTCTGGTAAATTAATATCATCTATTAAAAGTGTTTTAGGTATACCTTTATAAACCGGAACCTCTACGGGAACTTTAACTATCTTTTCACTACATCCGCTTAACATAAATATACCTGATATAAGTATACTTATAAAAACTAACTTATTAACTATTTTTCCCATGTTTAACTCCTAAATTTTTAACTTTATTAAAAGATGCATAAATAGCATCTAAAGAAGCTTGACCTACTTCCATGTATACTTTTGTATCAACTGTTATAACTTTAGCTTCTAGATGCTTCTCTGTTACTTTAACAGCTATGATATCTTTTTTAATAACATGAGTTTTAACCTTAACCACTTTAGGCTTATCTATTTTTAAATTAGCATAAGTATCTTTCTCTATAACACTTATATCACTAGACATAAGTCTTTTCTTATTACTATTTAAAATATTGGTTACTCTATTATTAAAATCATTATTTACATTAAGTAAATCTTGTTTTAAAGTAAACCTATCTTTTAAACTATTAACGATAGCCTCTTTTTCATTATTAGCTATAGTAGTATTAATAATAGTATTATGTTTAGCAGCATCAAGAGCTTGTTTTAAATTACTATTATTATTAGATAAGCGTTCTATTTTAGTATCTTTACTTTCATGACCTAGAAGTTTAGCTAAATCCCCTCCCATAGTAAACAAGAAATACATAAGCGGTACTCCTATAATTACAACCAATAATCCTAATCCTATATATGGTAACTTACCACTAAACATAAACTTACTGAACATAAATTCAATCTCCTTTTTTTTTTAAAATAATAATATCTCTGGCATAGCTCTTATATTTAATAAATGAGTATATCCTATAAGTATAGCATCTATAGTATGTTCATCTTCTAAATTAGTTATGAACCTTTTTAATTCAGGTATGGAATGGTAAGCATCATACATATCATTCTTTTTAGCAGTACCTTTACTAACGGCAGCTTTTACTAATTTAGGCGGATATGCGAATAAGCCATTAAAACCATACAAATCAGTATACGCCTTACGTATCATATATATAGATGTATAAATAGGACCATATGCCTGTGGTCTAAATCTATTAATGAACGCAGACTCGTGTGCTACTTGTAATGGTTGATAATCGTAATATACATTATATAGAACCTTATATAAATTATCTATTCTAATATCTAACGGTATGCTAGTATCAATATGTATAGTGAATCCTCTTAATGAAATTATATTAAAATCTTTATCTAATAACCATAATGCGACGCCACATGTTGATGTACCTGGGTCAATACTTATGAATTTCATTTTCTTAAAACTTCCATACCGCCTACCTCTACATAAAAATCTAATTTACCTTCAGTTATAGCATCGTCGAGTTTTTTATCAATATCTAAAAAATAAGATATCTGTGTTTCTACATTTTCTACATAAGTACCAGTATTTAATTCTTTACTATGGCAAACTGCTATTTCATTTATATAATGCTCTCCATCTGGATACAATATGTTAAGAACATTTTTAAGTTCTAATAACTCATTAAGTGTAAAGAAGAGATGTAGTTTAACAAAATCTCCTATATAAGTTATGCCGGTAGTTTGGGTTAAATCAACAGTACTACCAGTAGGGGGATTTAAAATATCTGCTATATCGGTATCTAGTTTAGAGACTGAAACATATTCATCTTCTATATTATTAAAAATAACTATCTCTTTTTTATTATTGTAATCAACGGCATTATAACCATAATACGCTATATACTCTATTCCATTTATAACTAGACTAGTTTTTAATCTATACTTTTTACTAGGAGGTTTAGTTATAGCTTCCTCTGCAGTTCTTAAATATAAAGGTATATGGTTCTTAAGTTCTGTCTCTATAGGGCTATGACCACTTCCGTATAAGTTAAGCTTAGTTAAGTCACCATTAGCTTCTATAGTGGATGCTCCTAATATAATAAGATTTAATTTAGGATAAGAGTCTACTAAACTTTTATCATATATAGTCATGATGTTATATTTTTCATTAATAGTTGTACCTAATATGGGTTCATATGGTAGCCCAGTTAAAAGACAATTTTGTAACTTGGTATTATAAATAGTTTTAGAGCCATTGTATAACATAGATATCCTTTCTATTTTTTCATAATGTCATCTAGTGATAACTCTTGGTATTCTATTTTAGTTTCACCATCTAACACATCTTCAGGTAAGAACTTATCGTCAAGAACCGCTTCATCAGTACTAGTAACTGCATTAGGTTTAGCTTTAGTATTAACTTTAGTAAATATCTCTTTAATGCTTTCTGATAACGAAGCATTTGCTGCATTACCTTCATTTTTAAGCCTAGCATCCGCTAATCCTAAAACTTGCCCATCTAGAGATGTCATTATCTCGTTCATAATTCTCATCCCTCTACTATCAGTAGGTACTCCGTTATTATCTTCTATATAACCATCAATCATTTTTTCACGAATCTCTCTGGTTTTCATAATGATTCTTGTTTCATCATCTAGCAAAATTGAATATGGGTTTTTGTTCTTCATAATAGTCTATCCTTTTTTAATATATATTCTTTCATATGATACCTAAGGACTAAGAGGAAATACTAATGTTTTTAATTAATTTATTTAGAAAAAAACAATATAAATACTTAGATAAAACAGACTATATGAGCTTATTTAAAACTATACAGTTATTTAAAATTTTTTTTAAAGATATAGATATTATTAAAGATAATAAATTAGATATAGAAATAACTGTCATAGAGTCTAATATTTTAAAATATATAGAACATAGCAAAGCAGTAGTGCTTAATGATTTTGACATAATAGATGGGATACTATATAGTGATAATTTTAATACCATACATCTAAAAGATTTTATAACGGTGGATGATTATATATTATTAGATAATAATATGTTAATACTAGAATTACTTTTAAATATAGAACACTTATTAGAGATACAGAATAGCATAGAGGATAAAGCTATTTCTAAAAAGTTATATAGATATATTATTCATATGCTAGATATATATAAATGTATCTACAATAGTTATACTTAATAGATTGTTTCGCGAAACACTCTTAGTAAACCGTTAGCATTATTGTTAACTACGTAGTAATAGGAGGCAGCATGCCATGAGTGATAAGAAAAATAGTAGTAGCGCTAATACTACATTAAATGGTAAGTTTAAAGCTTTAAGCTTCGATGAAGATGGAATATTAGCCGACCTTTTTAGGAAAGTAATAATAGACTTAGGTTATGTCAACAATATGAAAAGTCTAATAACCGCTTATAAACGTAGGGGTGGTAGAAAATCATCTGCCACTGTTACTAGATTAGTATTTGATGGGGAGTTAACATGGAAAAGTTTTGTGTTCCTATTGTTCCATATCATCCATGTTAAAAAAGCTGTTATAACCATCAAATTGGAACATGAGTCAGGTATTGTATCAGAGCATTCCACCGAAGTGACGTACGACCATGATTCCAGTGAGACCAAAAAGAAGAAGGATGAAAAATGAGTTTTGATAAAGAGTTAATCTTAAGTGACCGTATATCAAAATTGATATTTGATAATAGTACTAAAGAAGAGTTAAAGATTTTAAAACACAGCTTTTTAACATTATCACCTATAAGTTTTCTATTAAAAGAAAATTTAGAAGACTTGAGAACTGTTATAATGGACCCAGGGGAAGATGGTACTTATCCGGTTTTAACATATACTATTAAACTAACGACAATACTTGAACTTTATCTAGGCGATGATATATCTACTTTCTTAGATAAATACATAAGTGAGTTAGAATCTGTAACCGGTGAAACTTCTTCGCTTTTCATTACCGATAATAGTAGTAAAAGCAAAAGAACTCAATATCGTTATACTTATAAATATGAAAAAATTTTACACATTATAAGTATATTGCAAAGAGCGATAGTTAAATTATAGTAGAAATAGAGAAAACTAAGCTATTTTTATTATATAAAGTGTAGGTGAGGTATCTTTAGATACTTTAAATAATAAGTTCATCTTTAATTAATTAAAGTGTTCTGTAAAACAATAATATAAAATAAGGAAATAGATATGATTAATGGCGCAAAAACAAATGGCACATTTAAGTTAGAAGAGTTAGGCGAAGTAACAGGTTATAATAAACCTATAGTTATAGACATAGCAGCATATGCTGAACCTGGTACAGTTAGTAAACAACTACATCCTGATACACCTAAACGTTTTAAAAGTATCTTAGGAGACCTATATAGTTTAGGTAACGGTATGAGATATCTTAACAGTGTTAAATTTAAACTACCGTGGTTAAGTAAAGAACTTAGTAAGAGTGAGTTCAATGAGATACGCAAAGGCGGTAGTAAAAATGTTCCTAACTATTGGGAGCTTGTTAAACTGTTAACAGTTGATAGAATCCTATCCGATAAACAACTCATCATGGATATAGATGCATTAACTGCTGAAGAAGGAATTAACCGTTATCTATTTACTGCTAAGTTGCATATAACAAAAGGAATCTTAGATGAATATATCGTCAATGATAAACTTAAAGTATATAGCATCATTGTAACACGCGTTATCAAAGATACCATCAACGAGTTGAAGGATGGTAAGAATCCTATAGATGAAACAACGATGGAAGATTTTAAAGCATTTAAAACTGCTTATAAAGAAAAAGTATGGTTCGATGTATTAAAACGTACTATTGAAGGAACTACTGTTGCAGAAGGCGTTAGCGATATCAGTGATGAAGATTTAAAGAAAGCATTCTTAAAGTAAAAAAAAAACGTATAGGTACATATAGGACTTATGTCCTATATGTATCATGTTATTTTTTTTTTAGAAACCGTTAACTGTATGTGGTATAACTGGTTTTATACTATGTTCTATTATAGGTTTATTATTAGCCTTATGGTGTTTAGAGACATCAGCATTACCCCCACTTAATGTATTAAGTATATCTTTATTAAGTTCTACTAACTCATCAAGTTTATTATACATACCATATTGTACTTTAAGAGATTTATCTAATATATTATTAGTATCCACATGAACAGCATGCGACTCTTTAAGCGTATGCATTGTTTTACTATCTTCTTTACTTATTACTATACTAGATTTAGTATTAACTGGTTTATTAGTCTTAGTACTAACATGTTTTAAGTTATCTAATCTATCACTAGGTTTAACATCTATAACTGTGCTTAATAACTGTTTATCTTTCTCAGCTTTAAGAACAGCCTGTTTAACTGTATCAGCTTTAGATTGTAATACTGAACTTTTTATAGGAGTTAATGTATTATTAACAGGTGTATTATCTATATCGTTAATGATACGGTCAGCTCTGGCACCTACTTGTTTACGCCATAAAGATTTCTTTAAATTACTAACAGCTGTTTTATAATCATAGTTCTTAATACTTTTAAGAGTATTACTAAACTTCATTAATCCGTTAACACCTAAATTAAATGCCATATTTAATAAATCACTTTGTATATTTTTAGGATGCTCAGATAACCAAGGTAATTTCTTATAAAGTTCCTTACTAGTAGCATTAATATCTTTTACTAAAATATAATCAGATTCAGCTGGTGTTATAGTATCTTTATTTATACCTAAAACTTCTCTTAATGTTTTTCCGCCTTTACGTTTATCTAGAAGGTGACCTACGCCTATAGTTTCATATCCTAATGAGTCTTTATATTTATGTAAAACATTACCCTCATCTTGTTTAAGTCTATTCATTAATGGTTTTAATGGTACTTTAATATTTTTAATGTCTAAAGGTTTAACTAAATCCATATGTACTGGTTTATTTAAAGTATCTTTATTAAAAGCAGTATTAACTGTTTTACTAGTTCTATCATTTTTATAAGTTATATTATTACCAGGCTTAAGAATCTCTTCTTTAGTTAATGGTTGTTTAATTATTTTATCTACTTCTTTTTTAGTTTTATCTTCGGGGATATCAGGTTTAATAGGATTACCATTTTCATCTACAGCAGCCTCATCCTTATTAAAGATATCAAAACCTAAAATCTGTTTAGAAACAGCTGATTTAAAAGATAAATTATCGTGTAACATATAATAACCGACTTTAACAGCATCATATGCTAATAATGACCATCCTAATATAGGAACAAACCTAGAAGCTATCTTACCTAATAATCCAGCACCTGCTTTAACACCTAGTTTCTTAATAACCATAGTTTTTAATCTACCTAAGAAAGCTTTAACAGATTTAGGTAATATTTTCTTAACTGTATTAGCTATAGCTTTTTTAGATTTAGTAACTACATTACCTACAGCTTTACCTATTTTACTATTTTTAATAACCGAACCTACTTTAGCTATCGTTGAACTAGTCTTTGCCAGTATAGAAGAGCCTAAAGATTTTAATCCACCACCTAACATACTGAAACCTGATGTTAATATATTACTTATAGTTTTTAAAGGATGTGTAATAATACTCATAGCTGAGCTTAGCGTCTTTTTAAACCCTCCTAATAGGAAAGGTATAACTGTCATCATTAAACCTGCTATAATGCCCTTACTGTTATCTTTTTCAACTATTTGTTTTATATTAGTTTTAACATTACCTACTTTCTTCTTCTTACCGTATAACTTCTCTAATCTATCTTTAGCATTACCGTCTCTATCACCATCTCCATCTTTATCAAACATAGAAATAGATTCTTCATATTTCTCTTTTTTAGTTTTAGGTTTCTTAAATTCAGATTCTTCTTTATATTCTTTTTCATTAGTTCCAAATATAGTATCTAATCCTGAAAACTTATAAGCTGCTTTACTAAATATTTTACTAGCACCAAATATACCTTTACCAGCAGTAGTATAAGTGGACTTAACTCCTTTAGAAGTCTGACCCATAGCCTTAGCATACCATTTACCAGTAGCTCCTAATAAATCTGGTAATGTTATACCTGGTCTAGTATTCTCATGTAACCAAGCCGCCCATGTTTCTTTATCTTTTTCACTAAGTTCACTCATGACTTCTTTGGCAGTCATTTCGCCTTTAGTCCATGCTTTATATAGTTTTCTAGGGATAGGTGGTTTTATCTTAGCTTTAAGTTTATTTTTAGTTTTATTTAAAGTTTTCTTAACACCTAACGTATCCCAAGCCATACCGGTAGCCGTACCAACTGTATCTTTAGCAGCGCCAAATAATTCTGGATATAATTCTTTAACACCTTTAGATACAGCTTTCATAGATTTAAAATATGACTTACCTGTGAATTTAGCTAAGTCTAATGCATTAGGTAAATGAAGCTTACCATCTTTATCTATAAATAAATCCTTACCTTCTTTACCTATTACTTTTAATTCGTCTAATGTAACTTTACCGGCTGTTTTAAAAGCTTTACCTATACGACTTAATTGTTTTCCACCATATTTAGTTATTCTATTATCTAACGCTTTCTTAGCTATGCCTTGTAGAGGTTTAGGAAGAGCATTAATAGCTTTATCCCTCATACTTCCTATAAATGATTTTGATTTATCTAATCCATTTGTTATACCGTCTAATGTTTTATCTACTAAACTTTTCTGTGATTCCTCTATAGCTTCCATATGAAGCTTCTGTAAATCTTCTATATAGTTATCTTCTTTACTAAGTTGTTTCCATATAGTTCCAGATGGGTCTATAGATATTAATAAATCTTTATAGCTAGCTTTAGCTCTATTATACGTACTAGGTAAAGGAAGTTCTTTAAGACCATTTTTAAGTAGAGCTTTAATTCCTTTATCATTCATAATCTTTTCCATATGTTTAACATTATCTAATAGTTTACTATCTACATTAGGTATACCAGTAACAGCTGATTTTATTTCGCTATAAACACTTTTGGCTTTAGAAGACATAGTACTAGTTATAGATTTTATATTGTCTATAACTGATTTAGATTTATTATCATCATCATCTTCTAATGTTTCATCAAGTTCTTTTTTAGTAGTACCTTTTATAGTATTAAATAAAGTTTCTAATTCTTCTTTAGTGGTTTTAGTTAAGTTAGTAGTATCTATTCCTAATGTTTTACTTAACTTAGACATCTCATTAGTTAATGTGTTTAAAATAGAACTATCATTTTCTTTAAACTCTTTGATTGTTTCTCCTATATTAGAGAACATACCTGTTGTAAAAGAAGTTAGAGTAGCTTTAGCTGTATTAAAACTAGTTTCTAATGTACCTGATAGATTCTCTAAAGAGCTATCTAACTTATCTTTAACTTTATCATAATCTAAATTCTTTATAGTAGAGTTAACGCTATTAGCTAACGTTAATAAACTGTTATTTAACAATAAAGCAGATTCATCTAGTATAGCTTTACCTGTATTAAGTTTACCTGTTATATCATATTTCTCATTAAGCTCATTAGCCTTATCAGATATACCGTATCTATTATCTAGCTCATTAACATTTTGTTTAAGAGCATTTAACTTCTCATCACCATCATATTTATCATATAACGTTTTACCATATGAGGCAACTGTTGACTTAGTTTCATTAGCCAACTCTTTACCCGATTTAAATGCTTCTTTAGTTTTCTCTAAACCTTTATCTTTTAAAGTAGTTAACGCTTCTTTAGTATCATCTTCAGGCGTTAGTATATCAGTTACTTTAGTAGTAAAGGTATTGAACTTATTATTTAAAGTAGTTTCTATTTCATCTTTAGCTTCTTTAAAATTAAAGTTCTTAGACTCATTAGTTACTTCCTCAGATATTTTACTAACCGTATCTTTAATAGAATCAAAATCACCTTTAGATACATCTCTAATTAAATCAGTAAGTGTTTTCTTATTTAAAACAAATTCTTCTTTATGTACTATACCAGCTACATCATCAGATTCACCATCACCAGTATATCCACCTTTAAAAAAACTACCTTTCTTAGCAACTTCTTTTTCAGCTTGGTCATCTATTATCTTATCTGCATATAAGCTATGAGTCTTAGACATATTACTAGCTGATACAACAGAACGATTATCTTTATCTAAAAGTCCTAAATCGGCTAGAACATCTTCATTGCCTGCTAATTGTACTTCTTTAATAACATCTGAGTAGTTAGACATATTATCACGTATGGATTCTAGTTTATCTTGGAACTTAGTTATCTCTTCTAACTCTTTATCGTTAGTAGGCTTAATAAAGTTTTCTAAATTATGTTTTACTAATGTTCTTATTTTACCAGGAGGTAACTCTTTATCAAATCCATCTTCTAACATATAATAAGGAGATACTGATTTACCAGATAGTATATAACTTAATAAAGCTTTAGATGCTTCTGCTTTATATTCAGGTTTAGGATTATTACCTAATAATACTTTTAATATATCTTTATCAGTTACATTAGTAGCAGTTGTTTTACCTATATCTTCTAATTTAGTTTTAGTATCTTTTAATACTTCTGCTTTACTATTAAATCTATTTTTATTAAAATTATATGTTACTATATCTTTTTCATCTATTTCAGAATTACCTTTTCTAATACTAGTTAACTCCGCTAACATTTTAGTTAAAAGACCAGGTATAACTACTTCTATAGTTTTCTTAAGTTTATTATCCATAATAGTAGCGTCATTAAGCTTACCTACTTCAGATATAGTTTTACTATTAGCGGTTACAGGATTTTCGAATATAGTAGAAAGACCTTCATATAGTTTCTGTTTTTTAGAAGAACCTTCTTTCTCTGCTTTCTTAGCTAAATCTCTAAATCCCATATGAACATCAGAGGTATACTTATTAGCATCATTAAGAGCGTCTACTCCTCCTTCATTAGCTAATATTTTACCCATAATTTTCTTAGAAGCTTTACCAGATAAATTACTTATACCAGCATCTAATCCTAAGCTCATAGCTAAAGCTGATTTAGACATAACACCGTCTAATCCATTAACGGTTTCTAAAGCACCATTCATGGTATCCATGCTACTAGTGAATGCAGATATTTTATCATCTAGTAATCTATTTATATTAGTACTAGCTTTTTTAAATATACCCATGTTTTTAAACATGGAACTACTAGTACCGATGGCGTTATGTATCATAGCTTGTTTTATAAATTCACTACTTTTAGTTTTAGCAAAATCAGGTAATGCAGTATTATGTACTAAGGCTTCTAATTGTTTAGTTCTTATTTCTGAATCACGCTGTAATAAATCATGAATCTTAACTAATGTAAAAGTCTGCTTAATTTGTAATTCTAAATCTCTTTTATAATAAGCGCTATCTAAATCTATTTTTAAATTTAATAAACTATTAGTACTATATGCTATATTAGCTAATAACTCTGTATCTTTTTTATTTAGTAGAGCATCTACTTCAGCATCTTTACTAGAAGTTAAGTTTTCTTTAGTAAGTCCGCCTAATAGATTTTTTACTTCATCTTTTATTTTCTCATCTTCAGTAGGTTCATTATTAGAAGTATTAGTACTATCTTCAGATAACCAACCTTTTACAGCTAATAAAGGCGATTGCATAGACTCTGGTAGCATATCCGCTACTGAACCGACAGTGTTAGCTGCTGATTTCTTAACAGTTTTTATTTGTTTATCTAACGTATCCATAGTATCTGAAATAAAATCAGTACCATCATCAATACGTTCTCCCAAATGCCCAGGCATGACATTAGTCATAGATTTACTAAATGCGTTAGCTATCTTTTTAGCACTTAAAGAATCGTCTAACGCAGTCTTAACATCATCTACTACGGAATCAGTAGGACCATCTCCATTATCTCCTGTAGACATCCCGCCTATCTCATCACCTTCTGCTAATAGACTTTCTATATCATCCATATCGCCGAAGTCATCTATTTCATCAGACATTATATCTCCTTTAATAGTTTATTATTCATATATAGTAATAGTTTCAAATTAACAATAGGTAGTATATGACTATCATTAACTATATATTTTACTATATATTAAAAAAAGAAACATATACTACAGTAGACTTAACTACTGTAGTATATTCTTCATTCATTATGTCTATTATTATACTGTTATATAGTTGCTTACTATTAACCTTATACTATTGTTTATTATTATTTTATTTATATCTATTAATTGATATTATTATTATTATTATTATAGAGGGCTTCGCCCTCCTTAATCTTTATTATTTCATTACTATAACTCATCATTCAAACAGTATGGTTACTTTCATCACTACGTTCTTCAGTTTCAGATACTACCCCTAATGAAAACGTCATTAGTCGTGGTATAGTGGATACTGCATGAAAGCTTGAGAATAGTATTACATAATGTAACATGAACCCTTTAGTTAAATAAACTAAACAAAATAATATTAATAGATAATAGATAATAGATAATAGTTTACAATAGTATAACTTTATATTTAAATATTAATATCATATAATAGATATAAAATATAAAAGATAATATAAGATAAGTAAATGATTAAAGATTGGGGTTGAATGTTTTTTTTAATAAGATAGTTGATAATATTGTATGGTTGATTTTAGAATAAGTAAGATAATGGATGAATTAAAATATACATAGGCTTAAGTGTCTATGTATATATTGTTTTTAATATTGTTGTATGTAGTATCCATTTTATTATACCGATATATTATTAATATAGATACTTGGGTAGTATCATATATAATAAACTTAAAAGGAAATAGTTATGACTTTAATCGAATCTTTAGAAAATCAATCGTATATCAATGCTTCTAATGGAACTACTAAAAGTATTGTTTTAAGAATGCCTTTAGGTAGCGGTGTTAGAGTAGAGTATTTAGAAGGTGGTTTATTAATGACGTTAGTTAATGAACTTAATGAGTGTATAAGTGAACATAAGATAGTGGTAGATACTTTTAATACTGCTTTCGAGATAACTTGTGATATATTCGGGATGTGGGCTATAGGTGGAGTTAGTAGATATGAGGATGTTAGTATATGGAAAAAAGATGTAGTGATACCATTAACACAATCATATGCTTATAATAACAATCCGGTATGTTTAATATGGGATGAGTTATTTAAAATAGAGGATGCAGCTTAGCATCTTCTTTTTTTTTTAATTAAACGTATTCGTTAAATTGAAATTACTTAAAAAGGAATATGTATATGAAAAATGATATGAATGAATCTGATAATCCACTTAATATAGCATTATTAGTACCTAAGCCTAATATGTTTAATAATATACCTGAAGTTAAGTCTAGGGATGTATTTGAGCAGAACTCTACTGAGTTTAATAAAGATGGTTTATTTTCTACAACTATATTCGGATTAGTAGGTAGTCAAGAGCGCATGGTTAACTTCGGACATATAGTAACAGGTGTTAAGATATTACATCCTAGAATATATGCAGAGGTGACTTCACTTAGTACGTTATACAAAGGTATACTTAATGGGACTAAGTATGGAGTGTTCAATGAGAAAACTAAAGACTTCGAGTTATCTAACGAATCAGATGGTAAGACAGGTTTTAAATTCTTTTTTAAACATTATAACGATATAAAATTTAAAGAGACTGATTCTATACAGAGAAAGTTCTCTATAGAGTTCATTAAGAAATATACTTTAGAAGAATCTATCATAACTAAATATTTAGTATTACCAGCTGGTCTAAGGGACTATATGATAACTGAGTCTGGTAAGCCTTTAGAGAATGAGATAAATGCGTTATATAGAAAATTGATATCTACAGCTACAACCGCTAAACAATTTAATGCTGATACTAATGATAGTGATATTATTAATCAAGTACAGTTCAGGGTTCAGCGCGTTGCTAATGAGATATATGAATATCTACAGAATATACTAGATGGTAAAGGTGGTTATATACAAGGTAAATGGGCTAAGCGTACTATCATGTATGGTACTCGTAATGTTTTAACGTCTATACCAGCTGATGTACATGATGTAAAAGATAAATTGCGTCCAGATGCATTAACGTCTATCATAGGGTTATTCGAATCTATGAAAGGTTTATTAGATATAACTATATTTAACGTAAGGACTAAATTATTGCATGATGTTTTTGATATAGAATCTAATAAAGCATTATTAATAGATAAGAAAAGTTTTAAAAGAGGTTTTAAAAGTATAGGTGAGAAAACAAGAAGTAAATGGGTTACTGATGAAGGTTTAGAAGATATCATTAATAAACTATATAACGATGACCTTAAAAATAGTACTATAGAGATAGATGGTAATTATTTATTATTAGTATATGACGATGATAAAGAAATCATAGTTATTAAAGATATAGAAGAGTTACCAGAAACATATGATAAGAAGTTTATAAAACCTATAACATATGGTGAGCTTTTCTTTTTAGCTATATTTAACGAAGTAGAAAAATATCCAGGTTATGTTACTAGATATCCTATAACTGGATTAGGTAGCATCAACCCTAGTAAATCTTATTTAAAATCTACTTTAAAAAGTAAACGTGTTAAAATAACTATACCTGGTATATGTAAAGAGGTAGAGTGTAGTGAGTATCCCATAATAGGAACATCATGGTTAAGTTCATTAGCGGTTCCTAATATATATTTAGGACCAATGGGCGCTGATTTCGATGGCGATAAAGTTTCTTATAACTTTGTATGGGAAGATAAATCTAGAAAAGAACTATTTGATAAAATGAATAATAGGAATTTCTTTATAGACCCATCAGGGTCATTAATATATAGCGCACATAGTAATGTTAATGCTATAGTAATGGATATCTTTACGGGAGGGTTAGCAAAATGATTTGTAATACAGTAACTGGCATTAGTTTACTTTCTATTTTATTAGCAATAACTGGCATATCTTTAGTTATACATTGTTTTAGAAGAAAGAGCTGATGGAAGATATAGAACTTCTTAGTGAGGACGATAGGTATGAGTTATGTAATAGTTTAGATATAGAACTATATGAAATAGTACAAGAAGAAAATGAAGATAATGATATAGACTAATGGCTTAGGCTGTTGGTCCTATATCTATATTTTAATATAACGACATCACTTGAAAAAACTATATAAAAGGAGAGCTTCTTATGCATTTAAAACATAAAGAGTTTTATAAGAAATTTGGATTAAGATTTAAAAGTGGTTTTACTAATCCAGTTGTCATAGAGAATAACTTATTAGATTTACCGAGATATAATATAACGCATCTATTTAATCCAGATGAAGAATATCCGATAAAGAGCTCTAGTTTAATAAGAGATACTAATAAGACATTGATATATAATATTTTAAAATATACTAATCCTAAATTTAATGTAAAAGAGTTAGTTATTAATGAGAAGAGCATAGTAGCTGATTTAAATAAAAGATATCCAGAAGTACCTACTATCCTAAGTTATAAATATAATATAATTTTAGATAGAGATACTAAAGTACTTAAAGATACTAATCTAATAATAAACTACAGTGAGATTAATAAACACTATAGATACTTAGAGAATCCATATACTCCTTATTATAAATATGTTAATGCGGTTACTACGTTAGTGGATACTATAAAAAATGTATATGATAGAATAAAGCATAATAAAAGAAATAAGTTTAATATAAGTCAAACGTTAGTTATAGAGATACCTAACCAAATATTTGATTTAAGTATTATTAAGAAATACATTAACGAAGACGTTACTTTAAAATATATGCAATTATTTTTTAATAACAAACATAAGCTATTATTAGACTTATTTAGATTATTAGATAATGATACATTAGAAAAATCTAACCTTAAAGGACTTTTAGATAATACAGAGATGTTAAAAGATATAGACTTATTATTAACATATAATAATAAAGTAACTATATTAAACTTAAATAAATTATTAAGTTTTTCTAAAAGCTATGAAGATATAACTAGTGATGTTAGTAAGATAGAGAAAGAAGAGTTGATTAAATTATTTTATATATACTTAAAAGATATAGTAACTAAATCTAATACAGATAATGATGATTCTGAAAATGAAGTAGATGAAATAGATGATGCTGTAGTAATGCGTAAATTAAAAGAAGATATAGAGAGTAGTAATGTAGTAGCCGATGAAGAAGAAGAAATTATAGAAGATACTATAGAAGATATAGACATACCTGAAACTGACATAAGGGTCACTGATACTTATGTTAATAAATATAGTACTAAGAAAGATTTAATAACAGGTAAAGCTACTTTAGAAGAAGAGACCATAGCTAATATCGAAGAGCTATATATAAATAAACAGATAGATAAGAAGAAGTATGATAAAATGGTTAGTGATGTTAATGCTATACTTAATAAACCATCACCATTCGGCGGTAAGGATAAGATAAAAGATTTAATAAATATAAAACATGAAGACATAGATGTACCTAATGATTTACGTAAAATATATAAACCAGTAACAGTATTTAACGAAGAGGATGCTAATGATACTATAACTGCTATAAATAAAAAATATATGAAAGATACGTATAAGAAAGATATGGCTTCTGTAATAATGGGTATACAAAAATCTGGTATAGTTATTAAAGATATAGAAGTAACTACACATGCTGATATATTAGGAGAGTATGAAGATTATAGTATAACTATATCTGATAAAGGCAAGGCTCCATATACTATAAAACAGAAGATACCTAAAGTAAATGAAGATGGCGTTTACTCTATGTCTGGTAATGCATATCTTATGCGTAAAAAGAAATATGATGCGCCTATCAAGAAGATTAACTATAATAGAGTATCTTTAAGTTCGGCTTATGGTAAACTATTTATAGATAAGGCACCTTATAAGAAAATGGATAGAGGTTTTAGTTTTAAGAAAGAGTTAATAAAATTAGTAGAAGAGGGTGTAGTTAGTAACTTAATATCTGGTACATTAAATGCCCCTGATTTAAAATTACCACAAACTTATATGGAAATAGCTAGATATACTAAATCTTTTAAAATAAAAGGTTATACATTAACATTTAATTATATGCATAGGCATGAAATTTTAGATAAGAAATATGATTTAAATAAGATAGAGAAAAATGGAAAAATATTTATAGGGTTTAATAATAAAAAAGTTCCTTTATTAATGGATAATGATAATAATGTTTTCCTTTATGAAGATAAACTTAAACCATTAGGAAACTTTTATGAGTTTATAGGAATCGATGCTAATAATCTTAAAACAGAATATAGCTTAATTAAAATTTATAAAGATTACATACCTATGGCTTTATTATTAAGTTATTACTTAGGTATAACAGAGTTATTAAAATTACTTAAAATAGAATATGAACTATTAGAAGGTAATAAACGAGTTAGTGATAATGATACATTAGTTATTAAATTTTCAGATAGTACGTTAGTATTAAAACCAACTACTAGTTTACAAAAGATGGTTATATATGGATTAACATATGATTTAAAATCACTTAGAACAGTACCATATAGTTTATTAGATAATAAAACATTATTTCCTACATTATTTAAAACTATGGATTATAAACTAGTGGTTGTTAATAAGATAACTGCTATAGAAACTCTATTCTTAGACCCTATAACAGCTAATGTCTTAAAAGAGATAAATGAACCAACTACATTCATACCTCTATTAATAAGAGCTAATGAGTTACTAATAACAGATGAATATCTTCATCCTACTAGCGCTAAAGGATTTTTATTTAAAGGATATGAAGTTATACCAGAAGCACTTTATAGAACTATGGCTAAAGCTATAGAGAAAAAGATGAGTGAAGAGCATTTCGGTAGAGGTAAAGTAGTCGTTAATCCATATGAGGTTTGGAGTACCGTTAATGAAGATAGTGCTAGTATATTAATAGATGATTTAAATCCTATTTTATTCTTAAAACAAAAAGAAGATACAACATATCTAGGAGCAGGTAATGGTAGACAAAAAGAGAGTATGTCTAAAGCTACTAGAGAGTTTCATAAAGATGATATAGGTATCATAAGTGAAAGTAGTAAAGATAGTAGTGATGTAGGTATAACTGCTTATATGTCAGCTAACCCGGTACTTAAAACTGTAAGAGGCGATAAGAAAGATGTTAAGGAGTTAGAGTGGGTTAATATATTAAGTACTTCTGCTATGATATCGCCATTCTCAACAAGGGATGACCCTAAGCGTGTTTTATATACTAACATCATGAATAGTCATATCGTACCTATAGCTGATGCTAGGGTTTTCCCTGTTAGAACAGGTTATGAGTCTATTATACCATATAGAGCTGGTCCTAAATTTGTAGGTATAGCTGAAGAAGATGGTAAAGTAACTAAAGTAGGTAAACATAATGCAACTATAACTTATAAAACTATAGGTAAAAAAGCTTATAAGTTTAATGATTGGACATCTAAAGAAGAATCAGGTACGGCATACGTGCATATTATGAAAAGTAATCTTATAGAGAATAAACCTATTAAAAAAGGTGATATTATCTATTACGATAGTAGTTTCTTCGATATAGATATGTTTGACAATACTAAAGTACTTTATAGACCAGGTAAGATTATTAACGTTGCTATGATAGAGTCTTCTGAAACTAATGAAGATGCTATGGCTATAAGTAAAAGAATAGCTACTGATACTAAAATAAATTTCGTTAAAATAAGAGAAGTTACATTAGATAAAACAGATAACGTAATGAATGTAGTTAATATAAACGATGAAGTTACTAACAACGATGCTTTATTCACTATATCTACAGATATGATAGGTGATGAAAAATTAAATAAAGAAACCTTAGCGTTAATGGAGAGTTTTATAAAATCTACTCCTAAAGCTAAGTATAATGGTAGAATTATTAAGATACAAGCATTTTACAATTGTGAATATGATGAACTTAGTAAATCGCTACAGAGGTTAGTAGATATAACAGAGCCATTTATGGTAGATAGTATAACTAATAAAAAGTTTAGTGGTAGAGTTAATAGTAGCTATAGTGTGAATAGTAAACCGCTTGATGAAGGTAAGATACATATCAAATTCTTTATAAATGAAGAGAAAGGTATGGTTACTGGTGATAAAGGTATTATAGCGAATATGCTTAAGACTACTATAACAACTGTTGTAGACGAGCCTATGTTAACCGAGAGTAATGATGAAGTAGATGCTTTATTCTCTTATATAGGGATTAGTGCTAGGATAGTTAGCTCTCCTGTTTTAATGGGAACTACTGCTACATTATTACAAGAGGTAACTAAACAAGCTCTAGAGTTATATGATAATTAAACAAATACCCATGGTCTTCATTAGGCCACGGGTATCCATTTATTTTTATCGATATATTACTTATATAGATATGTGGTAGTATCTAACATCGTTAACTAACAGTTGTGAAACACTAGAGGTTTCCCTGTAAAGGAGTTCATGATGAAATATAACCTAAACAGAAATATCGTTATCAATCATAGAGGTGTGCTCATTTCAGGAAAACTTTCTGAAGCTACTAATTATACGTTAACTTTAATTAAACTATTTAGAATGGTTAAAGTTAATGAAATACAAGCTGCTAAATTAGTAACTATGATTAAATATATCGAGGCTATAGCTACTGATATAGAATCTCATACAGTTAAAGAGATTAAAAGAGCAAGAGCTTGGTGGAGAGCCATTAAAGCTTCTACTGCATTCATGGTAGAGAAACCTTATGTGAGAAGTGTTAATGACCCATATATGAGACCAGAGTTAAAAGAGAGAATAATGAGATTCATTTTGACTCCTACATATTCAGAGTTAGTAGAAATTAGACAATTATATTAAACAGGAGATAGTAATGACAATAGGTAGAAGAACAATAGAGAAGATGTCTAAAATTTTAGACAGAGTAGATTTATTAGAGTTAGAGAATCAGGAACTTAAAAAAGAACTTGATTTTTTAAAAGAGTATAATGAAAAACTAATAGCTGAATTAAAAGAATGCGCTAGTAAAAAAGAAGAGATATCTATAGAGAATGAAAGATTAAGAACAAATGCTATAACAATGACTACTGTTCTTAAAGAGGTAGAGGCTAGATTAGCTAAGCAAGTATCTAAAGAAGAAGAGATATTAGACTTAGAAACTAAGAGTTTACTAAATCGTATAGATAGATATGCGTAAGCATACCTATCCATCTAGCCCTTTTCTTTTTTGTTTTTTTGTTTTAGCTTGAATATTATTAAAAATAAGGATGAATACTATGGCGATTCTACGTGAAGAAAATACAAAAATCACATCTCTTTTATTAGACATAGCATACTATGTAACTAATAGAGTAAGTGCCAATAATGATAATGTAGACATTAAAGGGTTAAATACTAAACATAAAGTTCTTGGTGAAGCTATACTTAATGACTATTACACTAAACAAGTAACTGGTTTAATAAATACATCAGCAGGTAAAACTATACAGGGTAGAATAAGACCGACTGTTAATAGCTGGTTACGTTTAATAGATATAGCTAACTATACTAGTGATGCTAAATTCGGTTTACCTCCAGTAAATATTGATGTAATCAATAAGTTATATACTAAAGTTGAAAATGAGTATGAATTTTATACAGAAGAAGTATTAGACAAAATGAAGCGTTATAAATTTAAAGTAAACAACTTTATGAAAAGCTCTAAAGAAGATAAAACTATAGAGAACAATGTAACAATTTCATTAACGCAGTTGATTTCTTTTTATAATTTATTAGAAGAGAAAGATTGGTTCGCCGAGCAAATGGTAGATAATGTTAGCGATAGCTCACCGCTACCTAGTATAAATACTGACTTAGGTTCTATTAAAAGTGATTTAGAAATAGGTCTGTTAGCTAAAGATGAATTTAGTAAATTAACTAATAGTGTATATGTTATAGATAAAATAGATGAACTTTTAAATAAACCCACTTTTGAAAGTTTCTTAAATAGTCTTTCATTTGTATTTGTTAAAGACATTAATGCGTTAGTAGGGTTAGTTATTATTTTAAAAGATTATCTTAATGAAAATGGTGATGACGCAACTGCTAAAGGTATGTTGAATGCTGTTATAAGTAAACTAAGAGTTCTTAAAGGACAATATGATGTTTATTTAAAAACTGATACTGTTGTTTATGGTTTTAACAGAACGACTGATGCTGAGTTAACTATTTATTGTTTAGAAGATACATTTAATAAATATATTAATGAGAATACAGGTAGCATTAAAAATATTATAGGAAGTATCTTTAACTTAGACGCTTATAATAGTAGCGTACGTGACACATTCATACCAGCTTTAATTAGAAATGATGATTTAGTAATGAATGGAGATACATATAGTAAATTAAGAGATAGTGCTAATGCTGCTATGATTTTAGCTAATAAAAATAATACTAGTTTAAGATTAAGAAACTACTATTTATTTGCTTTAGATAATGTTGTTAGTATCGATGTTTTAAGTTCTAAACAAACTGAGATAGAGGAATTCTTAAATATAAGACCACTTGGTGAGTTAGTAGAAATTGATGAAACTACAGTTGATTTATTTGCTAATGTTCTATATGGTAATACTAACTTTAAATTATTCTCTGATTTCATTACTGAGGCATATAACATGCTTAATGAAGATGAAGATAGTGGTATTTATACAGCATACGCTATATATAAATTAATATTAGTTTATCTTGCATCACAAACTGAAGTTATTTAAATACGTATTATATCAAGAAGTTAATTCTTCTTGATATAGGCGTTTTTCTTTTGATTAAAATAATAAAGGTATGAAATATGGAAAAGTTAGATATAAAAAACTTAAAAAGAAATCCTTCTAAAATAAAAAATAGTTTAAAAACTACTGGAGATATGGTTATAGCTAAGAAAAATCTATCTATAATATTTCCTCAAAAATTCGTAGATAAAGAACTTACTATTTTAGATAATATATGTGAGATACTAGGTATAATTATTATAATGGATGAAGATTTGAATTACTCTGTTATGACAGTACCTGGTAAGTTAAGTACCGAACCTAATGAAATAGAAACTGTAGAAATAGGTGATGAGTTATTTGTTAAATTAATTATAGAAGAAGGTAATGCTATATTTACGTCTAATAAGATAGTTAAGAATACTGACTTGATTTATCAGATATTTGAACTATTAATGTTACAAGGTAAAGTTCCTTTTTACTTAAATTATATAGATTTATATAAAGTATTTTCTAACATACCTAAATATACTGGTTCTGATGTAGGTATAGATACTTTAGGTTTTGAGGTATTAATCGCTATCAGTGCTAGAAATCCTAATAACTTAGATATGCAGTTCCGTAAATATATTAAAGATAATAAAGATATGGTAGAAACTACACCGGCTTGGGTAGGGTTAAAAAATATATACTACTCTTATAACTCTACGTTAAGTAAGATAGCGGGCTCTTATTTTAAAAAGGGACTCATAGCGGCTATAGTTAAACCAGAAGATAAGTCTACTACTTTAGAAAACATACTACGTAAGTAGTTATAATTTTTAAATTGAATTAATTAAAATATAAGGTTAACAAAAATGAAAATTGTTAGTAAAAAAGAAGGAACTGGAAAAACAGGTATCATCAAGGATGAGAATGGGTACTACAAAATGATACTAGGTGCTGTTAATACATATAACAGTAATGGTATCTTTTATAAAGTAGATGATGTTAATAAATTTAACAGTGAGGAAAGTATTCTAGGTAGACGTATAAATATGGGTATATTAAGAGCTGAGCAGGACCATCCAGATACCAGCTCTCTTAATCAACGTGATATGATTAATCGTATAGTCAAGATTGATTTAGATAGAGTATGTGCACATATTAAAGCCGTAGAGTTTACTACTCTTAATAGATGTGAAGACGGATGGGACGGTTATCCTATACATATAGTAAGTGCTTGGATAAAACCTAGTGGTAAATTTGGACCTGAGTTAAAAGAAGCTTTAGATAACCCTGATGAAAATGTTAGTTTTAGTATTAGAAGTTTAGTAGTAGAAAAAACTATAGGGGCTACTTTAGTAAGAGACATCATTGATATTAGTACATGGGATAGAGTATTCGAACAAGGAGTATCTATAGCTAACCAATGGAAGGCTGCAGGTGTTGAAAGTATCGGTAGCGGAAATGCTGATATGTGTTTAAATGGTTCATGTATTCCTAAACTAAAAGATTTAATAGCTAGCACTGAAGATAGTGATATTTATGAAGAAGTCTTACAATCTTTAGAATCACATGAACGTAAACATACTAATCCTATATTTAAAATATAAGAGTTAATAGATGCAAACTTTAGATGTTAAAAGACCTAATGATGATATTAAAATAGTTTTCGGAGATTATGTAATAACTGTTAAACTAGTTAATGAAAAAGATACTGTGTTTATACATAGGTTATATATAAATAAAATAAGCGATATCTATAACGATAATAAATTTAGTACTTATTTTAATATAGATTTATTATTAGAAACATTAAAACTAGATAATGTTAGATTCAGTAGACAAGCTAGAAAACGCTTAAGAAGATTTAATATACACACAGCATAGTATAAGGGTTTACCCTTATACTATGTTATATCTAATCGTTTTTGACTATATATTATTAATATGCAGTATAGGTATACTTAAAAATTAAGGAGGTGAATATGAGAGCTAATGTTATAAATGTAAGTAATCCCAATGTAGCATTAAGTATGGTATTAGGCGGAAGTAGTAACAGCAGTGTTAAAAATTATATAAGTAATAAATATGAAGCATTCGCTAGTACCATTAGTAATATGGGTGACGCATTTGCTAACACTATTAAAAATACATATAACTATTATAATAATAATGAGATGCTTAACAGTATTAAACAATCACTCTCTATGGCTAATGCTATTACACGAGATGATACTATTTATGAATTAAGTAGAGATAATTTTAATAGTGCGAGCATGACGATGCGTCAATACGCTATGAGTGAACCTAGTATATATAGGAAATATATTAACAATAGGTTATCTGGATGGGATGATATGTTTGCTGATACTGATAGAGAGCGTAAAGATATTCCTGATATGAGAACAAATTATTTACATGCTATAGACGGTATCATTAGATTTGGTGAAACTGAAGAAGATGATATAACGACATTCGCTATGTGTGATGATATAGATAATCCATTATCTATAGAAGATAGATGGGCTATTAATAATTCATGGGATAATATGAAATTAGCTATAGCTGATGGATATGACCCTACTGATATAGATGAAACCTTTGACTAACATATAGAGATTAATATCTCTATATGTATAGTTTATTTTTTTATTAATTTTTTAAACTTCTTTTTATCGCGCTTAGAGAGCTCTTTATATAGATTCGATAAAATGTCCGCATGTGTTAATTTAGGGTCTTCTAGCTGTGCTAAAAGGTTCTCTATGCCGTAATGTATAATCTTCTTAGAGTCTCTTAATGTATCAGTTCCACTATGTCTAGATTTATTAATACCGAATAAACTTTTAAGTATATTAAAACCTGCTCCTGATAATTTAAGATGTCTAGCTAGACTATCAACATTAAAAACTGTTTTAGGAATATTATAGAAGTTATTTCTTCCACCGTTGTTATTATTTTCGCTGCTCATTTTTTTCTTAATCCTTTTTAAACTCTTTTTTAAGTTTTCTGTATAATTTTATATCCTCTAATAAGGTTTCTATATTAAATGTTCTTATTATTTCAGTATCTATTTTAGACTGTAATTGTTTTATAGTATTTAAAATCTTCATTCCTAAGAATTCATCTTTGATATTTCTCATTCTAGAAATTAACTTTTCTATATTAGCTTTTATTTTTTGTTGCTCTTTTATTTTTTCTATATCTACATCCATATTTTCAGACATTAATTCATTATCTATATTACTACTAAAATAATCATCTTTACTAAAGCCATATGCAGTTAAATTATTACTTCGTAATAAAATAAATAAACTTAATAACCACCCTATAACAAGGTCATCATGACTACCGCTTTCATGGTCTATCCTACCATTTTTATGTCTTAGTCCAGCTAGTTGTTCTATAAGTTCAGGGTCGTATACCTTATCAGCAGTATACCTTAATGCTGACCTAAAGATATTACCATATAACATATCCCTAGAGTTATCTCCACCACCACTAGTAGTAAATCCAAAACTTCTCTTATGTTTAGTAATGATAGTAAGAGTAGGAACACCTGACATAACTTCTTTATATAATGCTTGATTCTTTTCAGGATGTTCTACTATTTTATTATAGATTCTTTTAAAAGGATTCATCTTCTTAACTACCATAATCCTAAACATATTATCCATGATAGCAGTAGCACTACTTCTACGTTCTGGTATCAATACTGATTTAGGAAACTCTTCTAATAGTTCTACTAAGAAATCTGCAAAACTAGCTAAGTTAGTCTCATTAAACTTACCTGCTCCTAACACAGCTCCCGTATTAGAATCTCTTATAACTAAACCAATGCTATCATTACTACCACCTAATGCATCTGATGTATCT
>Ga0256829_1000363_pt1 | contig 48269 bp, 55 predicted proteins | sample 131447metaG_FD_185979 | JGI IMG/M metagenome (GOLD analysis project Ga0256829, IMG submission 185979) | Hydrothermal vent microbial communities from Lau Basin, Pacific Ocean - 131-447 | ecosystem: Environmental > Aquatic > Marine > Hydrothermal vents | place: Pacific Ocean: Lau Basin | collected... | reverse complement strand
ACTTACTTGAGAATACATTTCTACAAAATTTGATAAAGACTACCTTGTAAATATGAAAACTTTAAAAATAAATGATTTAGACAATGAAATGATAATTAACTATTATCTTAAATGACGGGCAAGATTTATGGAATAAAACTTTTGACTTAATAACTTTTAAAACTAAAATGAATATAATTTATTTTGAAATAATGCACAAAATTTTAGACAAGTATAACTTTACATATAAGAAAGATAAAAAGTTATTAGAAGATTTTTTGAATAAATTAAATATTTCTGACAAAAGTTTAAAAGAAATTATAGAAATTTACTTAAACAAAAATACCGAATTTGATGAAAGAATAGTTTATAACCCTATTGAATTACTAGATGCAATTGTAGAAAATGATTTACTATGAAAGAAAATAGATACTGATGAAGTAGAAAATATTATAAACAAACTATCATTTTTTGAAAAATACTACAAATGAGAAATATCAGAAAAAGAATTCTTAGAAAAAAAATATTGAATAAAAATTATTTTGGTTGATAAAGATATTCAGTTTCCAAATGCTTGAATTTATGGACATAAACTTTTGAAAACACAACAAATCATAGCTTTTAGAAAAGTTAAAAAATGTTTAGAAATTTATCCACTTACTTTTATAAAAAATATAAACTTAGCAAATATAGTAGTAAGTAGTTATTTTTATAGAAAAAATGATTATTGAATTACTGTTTTGTGATGATTTGAAACTCAATCTGATGATAATATTTACCTTGCTTTAAGATGAATTGAAAAAAGTTTTCATCATGAACTTTTTCATCAAGCTATGCAATATTACAATAATTCTAAAAAATGGGAGGAAATTAGAAAAAATCAAAAATTAAAATATCTTTATAAAGATATAGATAAGAAAGTTCCTTGATTTGCTAGAAACTACGGAAAAGAAAACATATCAGAAGACCAAGCAACTGTTGCAGAAGAACTTATTACAAATTACAATAATTTAATAAAAAGAATCAAAAAAGATAAAATACTAGAAAAAAAAGTAAAACTTGTAATAAAAGCTTATGAAAAATTATCAGAAGGAAAAATAAAAATTAAAGGATTTGAATAAAAATTACGGAACTAAACTTTTTTATTATTCTAATCATTTTTTAAGATCTTATAATTTATAATTCAAAATTAACTAAATGTATTTAGAAATATACTACTTTTCATTTCCACTAATTAAAAAATATAAAGAAACTACTCTTTTAAAATCTATAAAATACGATTTACATAATTTTTTTATTTATCATTTTTGAAAATCGTTCAATAATTTTATAAAATTAACAAATGTAGAAAGTAGTTTATTTATTTCAAAAAATAATGATTTTATTATTCCAAAAATAATTTTCGAACTAAAAGGAAATTTAAATGAAAAACAAATAAAAGATATTTTAGGTATTTTTTTATCTCATTGAAGTGAAAATTTTCTAATAAATACAGATATTGAAAATAATTATTTAGATAATTTCCTACAAACAGATAATATAAATAATATCCTAAATGATGCAGAAAAGATTTTTAAAAATTTTATAAACGATTATTCTGAAAAAAAATTGATAGATAACAATAATCCAAATTATAAAAAATTCAGACAATATTATAACATAATACTTTATCTACATTACACTTTAGTAAAAAATTATAAAGAAACTAATACTGTAAAAAAACACTTAAAAAATACAAAAGTTAATTTACCTGAATATAAATGACATAAAAAACTACTTGAAGAAAGACTAAAACTAGATAAAGAAAATTTAGAAAAAATTATAGTTATTTATAACCAATTTATAACAAAAATTATAAAAATACTAAACAATTTGACATAATAGAATAAAAAACATATAATAAAGATATAATTTTATTTATAATTTAAAATAAAAAATGAGTTGATTAATTCTATGACCAGTAGGTATAGTTATATTTATAGTTTTTATAATTATAGCTGTAAATTTAAGAAAAGTAGTTTCTACAAATGAAGTTCATATTTTACAAAAAGGTAAAAGAACTATTATAAAAGGTAAAGATTTTGAAGAATGAAATGTCTATTACAATTTCCCTCAATGGATGCCTTGATTTGGTGTTTCTGTAACTAAATTACCATTATATGTATTTGATATAAAATTAGAAAAATACCAAGCATATGATAATGGTAAAATACCATTTGATGTAGATGTTACAGCTTTCTTTATAATTAAAGACCCAGAATTAGCTGCCAAAAGAGTTGCTGATTTTGAAGAATTAAAACTTCAATTAAAAGAGATTGTAAAATGATCTATTAGAAAAACATTATCTCAATACGATATACAAGAGATTATGGAAGCAAGAGGTGATTTAGCAACTAAATTTTATGAAGAAATTACTCAAGCTGTAAAAGAATGGTGAGTTGATCTAAAAAATATAGAATTTATGGATATTATTGATGCTGAATGATTTGAAGTAATTAGAAACTTACTTGAAAAAAAGAGAAAAGCTATTGAATCAGATTCAAAAAATGAAGTAGCAAGAAGAAATAGAGATATAGAAATAGTTGAAGCACAAGCAAAGAAAGAAGCTGAAGTAAAAAGAATTGAGAATGAAAAAGAAGCAAAATTAGCACAAATTGAAGCTGATAAACTTACAAGAACTCAAGAAGTTGAAAAAGAAAAATTAATTAGATTACAAGAAGAAGAATCTAAAAAACAAATTTTTGAAAAACAAAAAGAAACTAAACAAAAAGAACTAGATATTAAATTACTTGAAGAAGAAAGAGAAGCTGAAATACAAAAAGTTAAAGAAATTATTGATGCTGAAAAATCTAAAGAAATAGATATTAAAAATGCTGAAGCTAAAGCTAGAACTATAGAACTTGATGCTGAAGCTAGAGCTAGAGCTGTTGAACTTGATGCTGAAGCTAAACAAGGTGCTGTAGAAAAAGAATGATTAGCAAAAGCTAAAAGTATTGATTATATTGGTACTGCTGAAGCTAAAAATAAAATGGAAATGGCAAAAGCTTTGAATATGTTTTCTCAAACTACATTAGAATATTTAACTCAAGAGCTTAATCTTAAATACAATACAAAAGTTGATCTAGAAAAAGCAAAAGCACTTGAAAAAGCTGATATTAAAGTTATTTCTACTGGTGCAAATGGAGATGAAGGTATGAATTCATTTATGGATTTATTTACTTCAAAAGGTGGTGCAAATGTTTGAGCTATGGTAGAATCATTTAAAAATACTGTATGAGAAGAAAAATTTAATGAAATAGCAAAAAAAGCTATAAATATTACAAAAAAGAAATCATAAAAAAAATATAGCTAGGAAATCCAAATCCTAGTTTTTTTATTTCAAATATTCTTCTAAAGTAGTTTTTATTTTAGAAATTAAATCTTTTTCTAAATTTACTTCTACCAATTTTCAAATAATAAAATCCACAAATTTGTCATTAACTAAAAATTTTTTTGAAGTTTGAAAATTTAAATCAAAAATCCATCAAGTAAATGTTAAAATATTATCAATATAAGTTTTTTTATGTTGCCTATCTACAATTTCTTTGTTTAAAATTTGTTCCACTACTATTTCAGTATATTTATCATCTATTTTATCTAAATTAAATATTCTATCATTAAAATTAAATAAAATATACTCTAAATTTTGTAATTTATCTGCATCCCTTACAAGATTTAAAACATTAATAATTTCTTCCTGATTTGTAGAATTTTTAAAAGCTTCTTCATTATAAATTCAATTTATATCTTTTTTATTATGATATTTTACTCAAAAAAGTATAGCTAAATCCGTAATTCATTCTTTTTTTAAAGTTTCATATCAAATATCTCCATGTTCAAACTCTTTTCAAGATAAAATCCTGTCTCAATCATTTTGATAAAATCTTCCTATATCATGTAATAAACTAGCTATTTCAGCTTTTTTTATTATCTCAGGGCTATTAAATACTTCCTTTTCATAAGTCATAATTCTTTGAGCTGTAAAAAGCACTCCATAAGTATGCCTTATTTTATGGTTATTATAATTTAAAATATTTTTATTATTTTTTATTTTTTCAAGTTGTTGAAAATAATGAGTTTCAAAAAAGTTGTCATTTCTGTAAGTGAATATTGATTCATTTTTATATTTAATTTATAAACTAGCTTTTTATAATTATTTTTTAAATTTAAACTAGCTTTTCTATAATAAATATTTAACAATATAAACAAATTTACAAAATATACAAAAAATATATGATAAAAGAAAAAATAGCTAAGTTTCCTCATAAACCTTGAATTTATTTATGGAAAAAATGAAACAAAGTTTTGTATGTAGGAAAAGCTAAGGACTTAAATAAAAGAATTCATCAATACTTTAGGACTTGAATTTGAGTATGGAAAGAAGATATGGTAAGCAAAGCTACAGACATTGAATATTTACTCACAAGAACGGAGGAAGAAGCTTTAATTCTAGAAAATAATTTAATCAAAAAATACTCTCCTGCTTACAACTGCCTTCTAAAATGAGACAACAGCTATACTTATATTAGAATTACTCAAGAAGACTTTCCAAAGATAGAATTTACAAGATACAAAGATAAACCTTGAACTTACATCTGACCTAAACCTTGGAAAAAAGATACAAAAAATATTTTACAAATTTTAAGACAAATACTTAAATTTAGAACATGCTCAACTACCAAATTTAACAAATGACAACTATGTTCAGATTTTACATTATGATTATGTGCTGGACGATGCTTAAATAATTGAAAATTGATAATTGATAATTGAAAATGAGAATATAAAAAAATAGTAAAAATTATCATAGATTTTTTTAACTGAAAAACTAATCCGGTTAAAAAACTTATCAAAGAAAAAATAGAACAAGCTATAGAAAAACAAAACTTTGAATATGCGAATATTTTGAAAAATACTTATTTAAAATTGGAAAGATTAACTGAGAAACAAACTATAGAACTTGATGAGAAAATTACAGGATATTTTGTAAAAATAAAAGGACAAAATAACATATATTTTATGATTTATGCTAAATTTATAGACTGAAAACTTATAGATTTGGTAAAATTAAAAAACAATGAAAACAATTTTTTAGAAAATATGCTACAAGACTGACTGATCAGCACTTACGAAGAGTTAGGAAAAAATTACTATTTTGCAAAATAAATTATTTTGAATAAGAACAATTTCATTTTTGTGGAGATTGATTTTGACAAGTTTTTTCTAAATTTTTATAAATTGTGTCTTTCTCACTTACTGATTTTCAAATCTTTTGTCTTATTTCATCTATTTGCTGGCTTATTTGTGGAAATAATGTAGTAATTCAATGTGTAGCATTTCAAGGTTCTAATCAATTAGTTATATTTTTTACTTCATTATAATCACTTATAACAGCATTTAAGTTATAATTTATAAAATCAGTTTGCTTTGCTATTGCATAATCTGCTGGTGAAACATTTCATGTAAAAGTTTTATATGCTTTCCAATTAGAAGGATTTAACTCAGATCACAATTCTTTTATTCAGTTTATCAATCAAGAATATTTTTTTAAGTCCTTTGACATTTGATTTAAAGCTTGAGTATCTTCAGTCCATCAATTCTGGATTCACTCATTATTATAAGATAAAGTTCAAATTCATTCTACAGAAACTTTAGATTTTACCCTTTTAGATAATGGTATCCATTTTGCTATTGCTACAGATCAACATTGGTTTTTAGGTTTAGGTCACAATTCTAAAACATATAATAATCTATTGTAATTACATTTAAATCTATCATTAGCTTTTGAAAGCTCTTTTCATCAAACTGAGCAAATTATATGTTTCAAATTTTTTTTAAAATCATCAAAAAAAGTATTACAATTATATTTATTATAAATATCAAATTTATTTCCTACATAAAATAAAGCATTAGAATTTATAGGAAATTTATATCAATTACTTAAAAGTGTAGAAATAACATTGTGATTTATAGCATTTACACTATCTTTTAACACAACTTTTTCATAATAAATTTGTTCAAAAAGAATTTGATTTTGCCATAAATATTTAAATAAATCTTTATAGGTAGTAATTCAATCAGGTTCAATTATAAAACTATCTTTTAATTTTATATAATTTTTTATTGCAGTTAGATTTGATATATTTTGATTTAGTATTCATTTAGAAGATAATTCTAATGCATTTTTTGTAATATATTGTTGAAAATTTGTTATTTTTACCCGATCTCTAACTATATCTGGTCATTTAAAAATAATAATAAAATTCTGGAAAAAATTTCATAATCAGTTTGAAGCAAACATAGTCGCAACAGCCAAAGATCAAATTCACGTATCTCAAACCTTTTTTCATAAAGCTCACAGCCCACTACTATTAGATTTAGCATTACTTACCAGAGAAATTACATAAACCATATCCTGTAAATACTTATCTACAATTTCTGGAGAAGAATAACAAATAGGAGGTTTTTCTCCAGCTCAAGAAATATCTCAATCACAATATCAAGCAAATCCCAAAAATGGAAAAGAAAATAAAACCAAAAATAAATAAATTATACTTTTTTTAAACATAATACAAAATTAAGCAAATTAAACAACTCTTGCAATTATTAAGATAATAATTATATTAACAATATTTTGTAATTATACAACAAAAAGTATTTTAATAATATAAAAATAAAATTATGTCAGAACAAGATAATATAAACAAAATTATATCAGCAGTATCATGATTACTTACAAATATTGAAAATGATTCAAAAAGAGTAAGATTACTTCTACAAAGATTACAAGATGGATCTTATCAAAATGAAATAGATGAAAATGAGATTAAAGATTTATCTTCTAAATTATTAAATTATTCAGTTCCAGAACAATGAGAAGTTGTTGAATGAGTATATGATGGACTTTATATGGTTGGTTCAGACGGTAAAAAATATCCTGTTCCTCTAAACTACTCTAGTAAATCAAAACTATTAACTCAAGATATATTAAAACTTACAATACTTCCAAATGGTAGATTAATGTATAAACTTATACAACCAGCTCCAAGGAGTACAATAAAAGCTAGTCTATCTCAAAATAATAATGAATACATAGCAATATGAGACAACTGAAAAACTTATAAGTTAAATCCTGCAGCTATTTCATATTTCTGACTATCTGTTTGAAATCAAATGAGTATTATTATAAATTCAGACAACAAATGAGATTTTGCAGCTATAGAAGCTAAATTATAAAATATAAGCTAGACTAAAAATCTAGTTTTTTTATTATAAATTAACTAAGTATCTTTGCTATGTAAGCCATACCCAAGGCATCCGCAGCATCATGAGGTTCTGGTATCTTCGATAAATTAAATAATTTTTGTGTTTTCTTCTGCATATTTATCTTAGTAGCATTTCCTGATCAGGTAATATACTTTTTTATCTCTTTTGGAGAAAGTTCTATTATATTTATATTTTTTTCATAAAATTTAACCATAAGTAATCATCTTATTCCATACACAAACTCAGCATTACCTTTATTAAATTCTGTAAAAAACAACTTTTCTATACAAGCAGATTTTATACTATATTTATCAAGTATCTCATCAAAAAAATTAGAGATATCAGACATTCTCCTTACATTATCTTCTCTTCAACCATCTATTTCATTTATTAAAGCTCATAATTCAAAAATCTGTTTATCTTTATCTATCAATGCAAATCATAATTTTCTAATTCAAGGATCTACTCACAAAAACATATTGAAATAAGTTAATATAATCATAAAATTAAGTTCAATTTAGTCTTAATTTAATTAAAAAATGTCTTTTTACAAACATAAAAACTTATTTATGCTTATCAGTATATTAATACTAATTTTTATTGATCAGATAACAAAATATTATATTTATAACCTACATTATCTAAACAATTTATTTATATTAACATTAAACAAATGAATAAGTTGGTGAATTAGTTTTTTTCACTTTGATGTTCTTATATTTTTAATACCTAGTATCCTATTTTTGATATGCTATTTATTTTACAAAAAACAGATTTCTACATTAGCTTTTATCTTTATAATTTCTGGATGAATATGAAATTTTATAGATAGAATTATATTTCACGGAGTAAGAGACTTTATTGCTTTACCACCTATCTTTTGATATCAATTTCCTATTTTCAATATGGCAGATGTATTTGTAAGTATATGATTTTTGATAATACTTTTTGAAATTTATAAGAAAAATTAAGCAACTAATAAATCATCATTTTCCTTAGTTTCAGGTCTATAAACTTTATTTGCAAATTTAGCTATACTCATACCAGTTTCTACTTTTGCTCAAGCTATAACTGGTGATTTTTTTCTAACAAAAAGTTCTAATTCTTTAGAAAACTCATTATTATTCATAAAAGAAGACAACAATATATTTAAGACTATTACATCTCTATCTTCTTTATCTAGAGTAAACAACATAGAAGAGATTTTATCATTACCTTCAATTAAACTATTTGCAGTTTCCAATGCTTCTGTTACAGATAAAGGATTATCCAATGAATCTAATGCTTTTTGAATTTTAGAAACATCATCATTCATTAGTAAATATTGGATATATGCCTCTTTATTCTCAAATCACTCTATGGTATTTATATTTTTTATTTTCATTTATATTTTTATTTATTTTCTTAAATATTTTTTAATCAATTTATACAATTAACATTTATAGTTTTCAAATCATGTATAAAATAAACTATATTATCATATATATTTTGTAATTTATATTTATTAAGATAATCTAATGAATCCGCAATCTCTTCCAACACTATATTTAAGAATTGTTCTTTCTCCAATTTATTTAAGATTTTTTGTTTTAATTTTTGTTTTTCAGACATTATAAATTGTTAAATTGTTAAAAGTATGTTAATTATACAATAGAAAATTGTTAAGTCAATAAAATTTAATACTTTATCATAAGTCTACTTCTTTAACTCATCTTTTCTTAGATTTTATGTATGAAACTAAATTCATATCATGAGAAATAAACAAAACTGTATTTCATTGATTATTTAATTCTATAAGTAAGTCTACAATTTGCTTGGCTGTATAAGGATCAAGATTTCAAGTAGGTTCATCAGCAATAATAAATTTAGGATTTGAAATCAATGCCCTTGCTATAGCTATCCTCTGTTTTTCTCATCAACTCAAGTATGGTATTTTTATATCTTTTTTATCAAATAATCAAACTTTATACAAAACTTCATTCACCTTTTTATCTATAACTTCTTTTTTTTCTCCTCTCATTTCAAGATTATAAGCTATATTTTCATAAACTGTTTTCCAATCTATAAGTTTAAAGTCTTGAAATATCACTCAAATATCTCTTCTATACCTTTGAACTTCTGCATCAGAAAATCTTGCAATATCTTCTTTTTTAAAAAATATAGTTTTTTTGGGTGGTTTAAGTTGTCTTATCAAAAATTTAACTAAACTAGTTTTTCAACTACCTGATTTTCACAACAAAATCAAAAAATCTTTATCATAAAGTCTAAAAGAAAATTTATTAAAAACAAATTGATAAGATTTCTCATATCACCAAGTTAAATTTTCTATTTCTATCAAAGGAACTGTCATTAGATATATTTAATAATTAAATTTATAATACTATAATACTATTTTCTAATAATTTGAAAAATATAACTATTTACATAATTTCTTTTTATTATAAAAAAAGACGGATAAGCTCCATCCTTTAGTTTTATACTATCTTACTATATTTCTCCATAAGTAAATCAGCATTTAATTTATTTATAATTTCTTGAACTACTCAAACAATAATAATTACTCAAGCACCAGAAACTATAACTGGAACTCAACTTAATCAACCACTTCTTATAGTATCTTGAATAAATGGAATCCAATTAATTACATAAGTATAAATACCTATAACTCATAATCAAATACCTCACCAAAAACATAAATGGTTTAATAAACTATTTATATAATTAGCAGTATCTTCACCAGGTCTAATTCAAGCAATATATCCACCTCTTTTTTGAATTTGTTCAGCCATCTTTTCTGGTTTGAATGTTACCCAACTATAAAAGAATGTAAACAATACTATAAGTATAAAATATAATACTACTACTGTCCAATAAGGATTTTGAGTATAAATATTAAAGTATGTACTTGTAAAATCTTTTAACCAAGTTGCTGCAGGAGATGCAGGATTAAATTTATACAATATATTTCATAACAAATATGGAAATGAAACAAATGCAATTGCAAAGATAATTGGAATCATTCATACTGGATTCAAAGGAATTGGCAAAGTAGCTGTTTCTTGTATTTTACCAGCTCTTGAATAAGTAATAGGTATCTCTTTTATAGTTCTAATTAGCAATATTGATAATATTATAAGAACTAACACTATAACTATAATAAATATAAATATAGACAAAAGACTACCTCATGAATGTGGATTCATAAAATTCATAAATGAACTTGTCATACCAGAAACTATACTTGCAAAAATTAATAATGATATACCATTAGAAACTCATTTTTCTGTAATCATCTCACCTAACCATATAAGCAAAACAGTTCATACAGTTAAAGCAAATGCAGCTGATAATACAATAGCAAAACTATGTGTATTTATAACTCATGGAATATAAGTACTAATCAAATAAACCATTCATATAGCTTGTAAAAATGCTAACGGAAAAGTTAACCGTCTAGTATATTGTTGTATCTTCATATTACCAGTTTCTCATTCTTCTTTCAAATCTTCTAAATGAGGTATTACAACTGTTAACAATTGTAATATAATAGAAGCATTAATAAAAGGAATAAGTCCAAGAGCAATAATAGAAAACTTCTTTAAAGATCAACCCATAAGCATTGCAAAGAATTGCATACCACCAGTTGTTTGATTAACTGCATCTTTCAATGTTGCTATATCTACAAATGGAACAGGAGTAAAAACAAAGAATCTATAAATAACTAATATACCTATAGTAAACAATATTTTATTTCTAATACTCTTAGAAGTCAGTATATGTTTTACTGTATTTAACATCAAAATAATATAAAATTATAAAAGATTGATAATTCAATCTACAAAAAAAGAGAAGATTATACAATTTCTCCTTCTTGAGCTTTAATTTGTTCTTCAGCTGTTTTAGAAAATTTTTCAATTCATTCAAATTTTATTTTTTTTTCTAATTTACCATTACCTAATATTTTAACAGCAACAGTATTAGAAGAAATCAAATTTGATTCAAATAATTTTTCTTTTGTAACAGTAGTTCAAGCTCTAAAACTATTCAAATCTCAAACATTTACTACATCATAGTTTGTAACTAATTTATAGTATCTTTTAAATCATTTTAATTTAGGAATTCTCATTGTCAAAGGAGTTTGTCCTCATTCAAACCAGATTGGTTTAGCTCAACCACTTCTTGCTCTTTGTCATTTAAGACCTTTTGTTGAATAATTTCATTTTCAAGAAGCATTTCATCTACCTAATCTTTTTTTTGAATCTTTATAACATTTACTTCTTTTTAGTTCATGTAACAACATATTTTAATTGATTATTTTTTAAATGTTGATAATGCTATGATAGCAGCTTTTGCATTATTTAGTTTATTATTAGTACCTACAATTTTAGATAAGATATTTGTATATCCTGCTAATTCTAAAACTCTTCTGACAGAAGATCAAGCTTTCAATCATGTACCAGCAGAAGCAGGCAATAATTTAATCAAAGCTGATTTATACTTTGTAGCTCTAGCATAAGGAACTGAACCATTTTCAGTAATTGTAACATCAGCTACTTTTTTATAAGCCTCATGTGTAGCTTTTTTAATAGCAGATAATACATCTCATCATTTTGCACTACCAATACCAATTTTTCATTTTCAATTTCAAACTAACATTGTAGCTCTAAAAGCCATTTGTCTTCATCAAGTAGTTACTCTAGTTACTTTTCTAACTTCAAGCAATACTTCTTCAAATTGTTTTTCTACTTTTTTTGCCATAATCAAAACGATTATTAATTAAAATTTAAGACCATTTTCTCTAGCAGCATCTGCCAATGCTTGAATTCTACCTGTATATTTATAACCATTTCTATCAAAAGAAATTTCTTCAATACCAGCTTTTTTTGCAGCTTCAGCTATCATTGCTCAAACTTTTTTAGCTCTTTCAGTTTTTGTTCCTTCAGTTATTTTCAAATCTGAAGCAGAAGCCAATGTTACTCATTTTTTATCATCAATAATTTGAACATAAATATAAGTATTACTTCTATATATAGCCATTCTATTTTTATCTGTATTGGCTACTAATTTTGCTCTAACTCTATTAGATCTTTTGATTTGATTAGATCTTTTAGCTTTAATAGCATTAGTTAATTTTTTCATTCTATTTAAATATGAATTAAATATAATTATTATTTACCAGCTGTCTTACCTTGTTTCAATTTAATAACTTCATCAATATATCTGATACCTTTACCTTTATATGGTTCTGGTTTCCTAAATGCTCTTATTTTAGCAGTTACTTCTCAAACTTTTTGTTTGTCTATACCTTCTACTCTTACTAAAACAGCTCACTTAGGTCATTTATCTATAGACACAGTTATTTCATCTGGAGCCTTATAAATAACTGGATGAGATAATCATAAAGATAAAACTAAATCTTTACCTTGCATTTTAGCATTATATCAAACTCAAAGTACTAATAATTCTTTTTTATATCAATTAGCAACTCATTCTATCATATTTGATATAAGAGTTCTTACTAACCCCCAATAATTTCTGTATTCTTTTCAATCTACAGATACTGTTATAATATTTTCTTCTATAACAACATTAACTCAATTTGGGTGTGTATATTCTAATTGACCTAATTTTCATTTTACTGTAATCTTATTTCAATCTTGTTTTACATCTACACCTGTTGGTATAGTAATAGGATTCTTTCAAATTCTAGACATTAATATTTTTTTATTATTATAAAACCGTTTTCATTAAAACCTTAAACAGATAAAACTACATTATCGGCTTATCATCTTAATAGGCAGTTAGCAATATTACTCTTACCTATAAGAAACATTTTTAATAAATATCAAAGATATATTCTCAACCTACTTTATTTATTTTTGCTTCTTTTGTTGTTATAACTCCTTTATTTGTTGATATAACACCTATTCATAAACCTCAAGCCACTTTATGTAACTCTTTATAAGAAACATATAATCTTCTTGATGGCTTAGAATGAAACTTAATTACAGGAACATCCTGTATAGAATTAGTAACTTCTTTAACAGTGATAGAAATAAATTTCTTTTTCCCATCTTCTATTATAGAATAATCTAATATGAACCCATGTTCTTTTAATAATTTTAGAACATTTTCTTTCAATGAAGAATATTGAACATTATCTATATTTGTCTTTCTACCCATATATGCATTTTTAATTCTTATTAACATATCATGCAATGGAGCATTTACAAAAGTACTCATGAATAATTACTTTAAAAGTATAAAATTTACCAAGAAGCCTTTTTAATTCACATTAATTTTCCTTCTCTTCAATACATTCTAAGGCAAACTCTACATATACCTAATTCTCTATTATAAGAATGTACTCTACCACAAACTTTACATCTATTGTAGTATCTAGTTTTACCTTTAAACTTTCTATAAAGTTTATATTTTTCTTCCCAAGTAAGATTTTTTTTATCTTTTAAGATTTCATCATATTTTTGTCTTATAATATCTAATCTTTCTTGTTTAATAACTAATGATTTTCTAGCCATATCTAACTATTAGTAAATAAAAATCATAATGATTCTAACAAAGCTTTAGTATCTTCTCTTGAATCAGAATTTGTAGCAATAGTTATTTGCACACCATAAGGAACAGTTATTTCATCTGGTGTTAATTCTGCAAAAACTGTTTGATCCTTAAATCAAAAACTCATATTTGCTTGACTATCTATCTTTTTATCTGATAATCATTTAAAATCTCTAACTCTTTCAAAAGCATACATATTCAATCTTTCTAAGAAATCATAAGCTTTTTCTCTTCTTAATGTTACCTTTAACATAACTGGCATTCATTCCCTTAATTTAAAGTTAGATACAGCTTTCCTAGCCTTAATTATTATTGGTTTTTGACCAGTAAATTTTGCAAGATTTCATTCTAATTCAGAGAAATCTTTCATTCACTTTTTTGTAGATAAGTTACCAATTCACATTGCAACTATAACTTTTTCTACTTTAGGTACTTCATGAATATTTTGTTTATTAAGTTTCTCTTTTAATTCGTACCTAACTTTTTCTTTAAAAACATTATACAAACTTGTCATTATACATAACTTAAAGTTTTAAAATTTCATACTCAAATAAGTTATTAAGCTTTTCTTGAGTTTTCAGAAATAACACTATCAGACTTTTTAGAATATCTTACTTTCTTACCAGTCTTATCATCTATTTTTATAGCAACTTTTGTAGGAGCCTTAGCTTTTTCATCATAATAAGAAATATTACTAAGATGAATAGAAGCTTCCTTTTCTACAAATCATTGACCTTTTACAGCTTTCTTAATTTTATTAACATTATGTAAGAAAACCTTATCATTTTCTATTTTCACAATAGTAGATTTTACTCACTTATGAGCTCCAGCTATAACTATAATAGAATCTCATTTTTTTAACTTTCTCATTTATTATAGAAGATTTATTTAAGTAAATTTAATTTAAGAAAAATGAAAATAATCCATCGGAACTATAAAAGTTATAGTTATCCATTATAAAGGATTTTTATTTCTTATATTACTTCTTCAGCTAACTTAGCAACTTGAAGAAATCATTTTTCTTTCACTTCTCTAGCTATTGGTCAAAATATTCTTTTACCAACTGGAGCATTATCATCTTTTATCAAAACAACTGCATTATCTCCAAATCTTATAAAAGATCCATCTTTCCTTCTAATTTCCTTTCTTGTTCTTACAAGAACTCATTTTGCAACCTCTCATGACTTAACAGAAGCATCAGGTCTTGATTGTTTAATAGCAAGAACCACTCTATCTCATACAGTAGCACTCTTACCCAAATGACCTACTAATACTCTTATTACTTTAGCCTTTAAAGCTCAAGTATTGTCAATTATAGTTACTAAACTTTCATTTTGAATCATTGAAAAATATTAACAATCTAAATTAACTTTGAACCTTCTTAACTGTATCAACATAAATCCATCTTTTTAATTTACTAGTTGGTCTATATTGTCTTATCTTTATTATATCTCAAACAGATACAGTAGAATTATCCTCTATATGAGCATAATATTTTTTACTTCTAACATATCTTTTCTTATATAAAGGATGAATTTTAACTGTATCAACTTCAATAGCTACTGTTTTAGCCATTTTAGTACTTGAAACAGTTCATACTAATTCTTTCAAATTTTTTCATCATATTATTGTCATTTTTGTTCTTTTATCTTAATTGATAAAGCTGTATTTACACGAGCTATATTTCTTCTAACAACTTTCACTAAGTGAGTTTGTTTTAAAGCTCAACCTTGATTTTGCATTCTCAATGTAAATAATCTTTTTCTTAATTCAGTTCTTTTACTTACAAGATCTTTAACTGAATGATTTGAAAGATCTTTCATAAATATTTTTGTATCACTCATGGACCAAAATGTTTAATTATAAAACACTAATTAATTTCATGTCTTGAAACCATTTTAACTTTGATTGGAAACTTATATCAAGCCTGTTTAATAGCCTCTCTAGCTACTTCTTCAGAAACTCAAGACATCTCCATCATAATTGTTCATCTTTTTACTCTAGCAACATACATATCAACTGCACCCTTACCTTTACCCATTGGCATTTCTAATCATTTTTTAGTATAAGGAATATCAGGAAATACTCTAATCCAAATTTTACCTACCTTTCTATTGTATCTAACTAATACTTTTCTAGCAGATTCAATTTGTCTTGAAGTAATATAAGCATTTTCTAAAGCTTTTAATCCATATTCACCAAATGCAACATATGTATTTCCTTTAGCAACACCTTGTATTCTTCATCTAAATTGCTTTCTGTGTTTCCACCTTTTTGGCACTAACAACATTTTACATAAAGGTTAATTTTTAAATATAAGAAGTTATTTTTTCTTTACTACTTTTCTAACTATTTTTTTCTTTACAGATTGTGATTTATTCAAAGTCTTTCAAGCAGATTCATCAATATCTCATTTATAAATCCAAATTTTAACACCAAGAATACCATATTTTGTTAAAGCAGTAAGATAATGATAATCTACATCAGCTCTTAAAGTTTGTAAAGGAATTCTTCATTCTTTAAAAGTTTCTCATCTTGCCATTTCAGCTCAATTTAATCTTCAAGCAATTTGTATTTTAATTCATTTTGCTCATTTTCACATAACTTTTTCTATAGTTGTTTTAATAACTCTTCTATAAGGCATTCTACCTTCTAATTGAGAAGTAACATGTTCTCACATTATCTTTGCAGACAATTCTGGTTTTGAGAATTCTTTAACTACAACATCAAATTCTTCTTTAAAAGTTTTTTTCAATAAAGCATTAAATTCTGCTAATTTTTTACCTTCTCTTCAAAGAACTAATGCAGGTTTTGCAGTAAAAATAAGAATATCATTCTTCATAGCATCAGCAACTATTCATTTTCTAAATACAACTTTAGAAATACCTGAATATTTATAGAATTTATCTACTAAATTTCTTACTTTTAAATCTTGAACCATATATTCAGCAGATTTAGATTTTGTAGGTGCAAAGTATTCACTTATCCATCCTCTTACAATACCTGTTCTAAACCCTCTTGGATCTACTTTTTGTCCCATTAAAAATATTACTTAGAATTTAAAACTACTCTAACAAAAGATCTATATTTTAGATAACTATGTATCCTAGATCTAGATGCGAATCTAGTTCTTTTGATATTTGTACCTCTTCATAAATCTACTCTTTCTACATATAAAGTTGATAAATCTAATCAAGCATTATTTGTTGCATTTGCAGCAGCAGATTTTACATGTTTATATAAGATTTTTGCAACTTTTTGAGGTAAATTATGCAATATTGTTAAAACTTCTTCTACATTTTTACCTCTTATTATATCAGCAACTACTAAAAGTTTTTTAACTGAAGTATCTACATAAGACTTATTTGTAGTTCTTGAAGTAAGACTAAATACCTTATCTTCAGAAAGTGTACTAGCTAATGTATTATTCTTCATAAATTTCTTTCTAGCTACAAATTTTTTACTAGACATATTTATTTCTTAATCTAATAATAAAAACTCCCATAAGGGCAAAGAAGTCGGATTAAATCCGGATACTCCTTTCTTTTTAAAACATCAATTTACATTTAAAAGACAAACTAGAAAGGATGTCATCTAAATATCTTTGTAGGAGCAAACTCTCCTAATCTATAACCTATCATTTCATCATTTACATATACAGATACAAATTCTTTTCAGTTATGTACTGCAAATGTAAATCAAACAAATTCTGGAATAATAGTACAAGCTCTATCCCATATTTTAATAGGTTTTTTTGAACCTGTTTCTTCCATTTTTAAAACCTTTTTCAAGATTTTAGGATTAACATAGAAACCTTTTTTTAAAGATCTAGTCATTTACAATATTTATTTAATTTTAAATAATTATTTACTATTTTGTGGATATAGTTTTCTCTTTCTTCCTTGAACAATAAATTTATCTGACCATTTATTTTTCTTTCTTGTTGTTTTACCATATGGTACTGGCTTACCAACAAAGTTCTTAGGAGTTTTCATACCAATAGGCGAATGAGCTTCTCATCAACCATGAGGATGATCTACAGGATTCATATTTATACCTAATACATGAGGTCTTCTACCTTTCCATCTATTTCTACCTGCTTTACCAAGTACTATATTTTTTCTTTCTTCATTTCATACTTGACCGATAGTTGCCCAACAGTTATTATGAAATTTTCTAACTTCACCAGAAGGCATTTTAACAAATACTAATCAAGCATTCTCATCCTTACCAGTAATTGTACCAAATATACCAGCAGATCTTAATAATTTAGCTTTTGTGTTTGGAGTAACTTCCAATCCATAAATAGTAAATCATTCTGGAATATCTTTTAATTTCTTTGTACAACCATTTTCTAATGGAGCTTTTTCTCATGTTTGAATCATATCTCAAACTGTAACTCATTTCCAAGCTAATACATATCTTTTTTCACCATCTCTATAATTCACCAAAGCAATTCTTGCTGTTCTATATGGATCATATTCAATACTAGCTATTTTACCTGGAACATCAATTTTATCATATCTTCTAAAATCAATAATTCTATATAATCTTTTATGACCACCTCATCTACTTCTAGTAGTTATTCTACCATGATGATTTCTACCACCTGTTGAACCTATAAACTTTGTTAAAGATTTTTCAGGAGTTGTTTTAGTAATTTCATCAAATGTATATCAAGTCATAAACCTCCTAGAAGGTGTATAAGGCTTATATGTTTTTATTCACATCTAATTTCCTCTCATTAAAATAAATTATAATTATGCAATACTATCTAATGCAGGTACTTTTTGTCATTCTTTAAGAGTAACAATTGCTTTCACATAAGATTTTCTTACCAATCATCTTCTTTGTCTTTTTTTATAAGGAGCTTTTACAATATTAACTTTTTCAATTTCAACTCCATAAAGAGATTTTATTGATTCTTTAACATCATTTTTATTACACCCTTTCATAACTTTAAAAGTTAATTTATTTTTAACTACAGTTTTTACTTCTGTTTTAATTCTTTCTTTTTCAAGAGTTTTGCCAGACTTAAAAGAAACAGTATATTTCTCTGTCTCCTTTTCTCATTTTTTATTAAGAATAGCAGATTTAATTTTAATCTCTTGTTTTAACTGACTATCAGATTTCTCAGTCTTTATAAAACCTAAGATAATATCAGAAGCTGTAAATTGACCTAATTTTTTAGGTTCTATAGCCTTTTGTCATCTTCTTTTTAACTTTTGTCTATACAATCATATTTGCATCTTTTACAATATTATTTACTTAAAAAAGTATCTTCTATCTTTTGTAAACTATCCTTTAAAAATACAACTTTTTTGAAAGTTAATAAATCATAAGGATTTACATAGCTTGCAAGGATAACTTTTACATTAGGTATATTTCTAAAAGATTTTGAAATAACCTCATTAACTTCAGGAATAATAACTAATATTTTTTCTCCTGATAAATTTAACTTATTTAGAACTTCTACAGCATTTGCAGTTTTAATTTCATCAAAATTGTATGAATCTAAAGCAATTGTAGAATTATCTTTCACTTTAACAGTTAAAGCACTAAATAATGCTTTTCTTCTTTGTTTTTTAGGCATATTTTTTGTATAATTTTCATTACCTGTAGGTCAAAAAACAACTCAACCTCATCTTCTAATTGGAGATGCAGCATCTCAAACTCTAGCATTACCTGTACCTTTTTGTCTATACAGTTTTCTACCAGATCAGATTACTTCTCATCTTCATTTAGTTTGTGCTACATTTTTTCTAGCATTAGCTAGTTGCATAACAACAAATTCATGCATTAAAGATGCATTAATATTATCATCTGTAAATATAGCATCATTTAATGTAATTTCTTCCAATTCTTTTCATACAGTATTATATACCTTTATAGAGTAACTCATCTATAAACTTTCTTAATAATAAATTTACATATACATCCTAATCAAAGAGTTTCTTGAACCAGGAACTGATCATTTAACTACAACTATATTTTCATTATTTACAACATGACCAGCAATAACTTTAACATTTTTTAATGTTATATGTTTATCTCACATATGTCATGGTAAAGGATGATTTTTATTTACTCTTCTTGGTTTTCTATTACCAATACCTCATGGATGTCTTTTATATTTATTACCATGTGTTGCTGACAATCATGCAAAACCAAATCTTTTTACAACTCATTGATATCATTTACCTTTTGTTGTAGCTTTTATAGTAACTTCTTTTAACTCTTTAAGTATTTCAAATGACACTTCATCATTAACATTATATCACCCAACAGAATCAACTTTAAACTCTTTTATATATCTATAAGTAGTTTTTCAGTCTTTTTCTTTCATACCTGCTCATATAACTATAGCAGAATATCAATCTTTTTCTTCTGTCTTGATTCTTATTATCTTTTGATCTAAGAATTTCAATAATGTAACAGCTTCTAAATTCTCATCTAAAAGTAATTGTGTCATTTCTTGTTTTAAACATAAGAAACCTCAATTTTCTATCATTTACATTTTTTAATATTTAAACTTATCTTGGAAGATCAACCATAATTCCAACAGGAATTTGAACATTATTCAAATATTCAATAGTCTTCTCTCATAACATCTCTATATCTATTAATCTAGAGTAAGTAATTCTTTCAAATTGTTCTCTTGCATCCTTATACACAAAAGGAGCCTTTAATACTGTATACATTTTTCTTCTTTTAGGTAATGGTATAGGTCATTTAATTTGTGCTCATGACTTCAATAAAACTGATATTACCTTTGCAACAGTAGCATCTAACATTCTAAGATCATAAGATCTGAATTTAATTCTCATAGCTGGCTTACTATTTTTTTTATCTGCCATAAATGTTTTTTCTTATAAAACTAAATCTTATAAAAGAACAATAAGCCCCTTACAACTTTGTAAGAGACTATATTATATAGTTTTAGTATAATTAACTAATTGTTATAATTATTCAACAACTTTTGTAACTACACCAGCACCAACTGTTCTACCTCATTCTCTAATAGCAAATCTTAATCATTCATCCATAGCAATAGGATATAATAATTCTACTATCATTTTTGCATTATCACCAGGCATAATCATTTCAGTACCTTCTGGTAAAGAAACTGTACCAGTAACATCTGTTGTTCTGAAGAAGAATTGAGGTTTATAACCTGTCATAAACGGAGTATGTCTACCACCTTCTTCTTTCTTTAATACATATACTTCTGCTTCAAATTTTTTATGAGCAGTAGCTGTACCAGGCTTAACAATCACTTGTCATCTTTCTACTTCTTCTTTATCTACTCATCTTAATAATAATCACATATTCATACCAGCTTCAGCTGTTTCATGCATTTTATGAAACATTTCAATACCAGTAACAGTAGTTTTCTTAGTTGGTTTATCTAAACCCACTATTTCTATTTCTTCATTAAGTTTTATAGAACCAGATTCTATTCTACCTGTAACTACAGTACCTCTACCCTTAATAGAAAATACATCTTCAACTGGCATTAAGAAATCTTTATCCATATCTCTTTCTGGAGTAGGAATATATGTATCTACAGCTTCCATTAAGTCCCAAATACATTTAGCATCTCAATTTTCATCTGTAGGATTTTCTAAAGCCTTCAAAGCAGATCATTTAATAACAGGAACATCATCACCAGGGAATCCATATTTAGTTAATAAATCTCTAACTTCTTCTTCAACTAATTCTACTTCTTCTTCATCATCTACCATATCTACTTTGTTTAAGAAAACAACTACATATGGAACATTAACTTGTTTAGCTAAAAGAATATGTTCTCTTGTTTGAGCCATAGGACCATCTGTAGCAGCAATAACTAATATAGCACCATCCATTTGAGCAGCACCAACAATCATATTTTTAATATAATCAGCATGTCATGGACAATCAATATGAGCATAATGTCTAGTAGCTGTTTCATACTCAACATGAGCAGTATTAATTGTAATACCTCTTTCTCTTTCTTCAGGAGCTTTATCAATATCTTCGAAGTTTAATGCTTTAGCAAATCATTTTGTAGCTAAAACTTGTACGATTGCAGATGTAAGAGTAGTCTTACCATGATCTACATGTCATAATGTACCAATATTAACATGTGGTTTTGTGTTTGACATAGATTTAATCTATTAATAAATAAAAAGATTACGTAAATTATAATATTACGTAAATATTTAATAAAATATTTACATGAGTCTAAGTATGGTGGGCATAGATGGACTCGAACCATCGATCTCACGATTATCAGTCGTGTGCTTTAACCAACTAAGCCACATGCCCATAAATAGTCTCGGGGTAGCGGGACTCGAACTCGCGACCTTCTGGTCCCAAACCAGACACTCTAGCCATCTGAGCTACACCCCGATAATAATAAGTGGTGCCGAAGGGCAGGATCGAACTGCCGACACAAGGCTTTTCAGGCCTCTGCTCTACCACTGAGCTACTTCGGCTCAAACTTCATGTAAGCACTAATATAAGAATATTATTTATAAAATCAAGTAATATTTCTACTTTTTTATCTCATTAGTAAAACTAATAATATATATTTAAATTAAAAAAACTTGAAAAAAGAAAAAAAAGTTTTAAACTATCATAGTATATAGATTTTTATTTCTATAAATTATTTGATAATGAATAAAAAAGTTTGAATATTAATTTGAAGTGCTATTGTGTGAGCTACTACTATAGCAGCACCTATGATTACTACTGCAAATTGATTTACTCAACAAAATACTACAACTATTTGAGTAGTATGATGACAAACATGATGAACATGAAACACATGATTTATAACATTTGTACAAACTGCTGTAAATTGGATATTATGATTCTTAGGTCTTATTTCTATAATAATTCTTATTTGGGGTGGTTTTCAAATGATTACTGCAGCTGGTGATGATGGTAAATACAAAAAATGATTTACTATTGTAAAACAAGCAGTTATATGACTTATACTTATCTGAGCTTCTGCTATGATTATTAATTTAGTATTTAGTTTTATGAGCTCAAATACAAGTACTGCATGATCAGCTTGAAATACTCCATAAATAATATTAAACACATACAGTAATTACCTATCCTAATGATAGGTTTTTTTATTATGTCAATATAAGTATTTTTAATTTATACAAAAAAATATATAATTTCAGTGAAAGTTTTATATGTTTAAAAATTTTATGTTTAAAAAAATTGAAATATTAGCTGAGCAAATAGTTGATTTTTTGGATTCAAACAAGAAGAAAAAACAAAAAAAAGAATCCAAAAAATCTCAAATAAAAAAAACTGAAAATATAGTTGAGTTAGAAAATAGTTATTATGAAATAATACCATATCACAAAAATAATTTTGATTACAAAACTTTTGCAAAATTGCTAAAGAATTTTTCTTATTTTTCAAAAAGAATAAATTTCTATACTATCTGAAACAATACTTCAGTTAAGCTAATTATTTCTTTTCCTACAAATTTTGAAAATAAGTTCGTAAATAATTTTTATAATTACTTTCCTTCTTCAAAAATACAAAAAATAGATTTTAATGAAAAAATAGAGTTAAAAACTTATATTCATGCAATATGAGATGATAAAATTCAGTTAAAAAAATCTAAAACTTTTTTCAAAGAAACATTTTTCTTATTCAAAGATATTCCTTCAAATAACAAATGAATCATAAAATATTCAATAATATTAAATTCTTCTTGAGAAATACATTATGAAAGTTTATTTGAGCTTATCTGGAAATGAATAAAATTATTTTTATTTTGAATTTACTATTTTTTTGTAAGAGTTTTTACTTGAGTAGAACCTAAAATAACAAAAGTAAGCAAAAAACAAAAGATAGAAACTTGAATCAAATGAACTGCACTTTCAATATGAGTAGGTGGCTATAACAATTTTGATAAGTTATTTTTTAAGAACATAAACGAAGCTACAGAAACAGAATTATATACACAGAACGAAGAGGTCTTTTCATCAGTTGAAATAAATGAATTTTCAAAAATATTTCATGTTCCAACAGAAGAAGAAAACATCAAATGAATCAAATATATCAACTACAAAAGACTTGCTCCACCTTCAAATTTACCATCGAAAGATGAAGATATCACTGTTTTGTGAAAAATAGATTGGGCAGATGAAAAACAAGTTGTTTGACTAAAACAAGAGGACAAAGCTCGTCATGTATATATTATTTGAAAAACTTGAGTTGGTAAATCTACATTGCTTTCAAATATGGTTTTGTCTGATTTAGAAAGAGGCAGATGACTTGCTTTGATAGACCCTCACGGAGATTTAGCAGAAAATATTTTGCAAGTAATACCTGAAAATAGAAAAAATGACATAATATATTTCAATGTTTCAGATACAGAAAATCCTGTTGGATTCAATGTTTTTGAAAAATGAAAAAATTATAATAAAGATTTATCCGTTTCAACAGTATTGTCTATTTTTAAAAAATTATACTGAAATAGCTGGGGACCAAGACTTGAATATATTTTCAGAAATACACTTTTAGCCTTATCTGAGTATGACCAAGCAAATTTCTTACATATTATGAAAATGCTTACAGACAAAGATTTTAGGAAAGAAGTATTAACACAAACTGCAGACCCTATAATTAAAGATTTCTGGGAAAAAGAATTTACAAAACGGTCAGAAAGATTTGCATCTGAAGCCATAAGTCCAATTATGAACAAAGTAGGACAATTTGTTTCTTCTCCTATCATAAGAAATATTTTCTGACAAACTAAGTCAACTATCAATATAGCTGAAATAATGCAAAACAATAAAATTTTGCTTGTAAATTTATCAAAAGGTCTTATTGGTGAAGATAATTCTGCTATGATAGGTTCATTTATCGTAAGTCAAATACAAGTAGAAACTATGAAAAGAGCAAATTTACCTATGAATAAAAGAAAAGAATTTACACTCTACATAGACGAATTTCAAAATTTTGCCACTGAATCATTTTCTGTAATTTTATCTGAAGCTAGAAAATATAAATTGTCACTTGCTGTTGCAAACCAATACATTAGTCAGATAGATAAAGATGTAAGAAATGCTATTTTTGGAAATATCTGAAATCTTGTAGTTTTCAATAGTTGAAATGAAGATGCTGAGATATTATCTAAACAATTTAAAAATCAAATCACTGCAAACGACATAAGCTCTATTCCAAAATTCAAAGCATACACAAAAATAATGATAGATGGGACTTCTACAGATGTTTTTGGAATAGCTACTCAACCTATTTTAGATGAAAACATAAAAAATAATAAATTTATCGAAGAAATAAAACAACTATCTAAATCTAAATATACGAAACCAAAGCAAGATGTAGAAAAGGAAATTTGAGAAAGCATAAAAACTCAAAATAAGAAAAATATTGAAAAGCATAAAGAAAATACAGAACAAACTAAAAAAAAGAGAAATTTAGATATTAAAAAAGATTTTAAAGATAATTGAAAATGAAAACTACTTAGTCATACTAAACTTATAACAAGATCTAAAGATTCTGAAATAAATTCAAAATGACAAAAAGAAAATAATGATATTTGAGATATTTTTGAGTGAATTGTAAAATTAAAATTTAATTATGGATTATTTGTATTAGCTGATGAATACGAAGGACTTTTACATAAAAAAAACATAAACTTACCAGAATGAATAAATTGGAAAGATTACTATAATATTTGAGATACCATAAGAGTAAAACTTTTGGAAATAAAGGAAGTAGATGGACAAAAAAAAGCTGTATGGGAAAGCCTGTAAGATAATGGATAATTGAAAATTGAGAATTTGAGAATTAAAAAGAATAATTCAGAAGATTATCAAAAGACATAAAAGTTCTAAAGAAGAATAATTTCTAACTTATAAAAAAGCTAGGAGTAATTTCCTAGCATAGTTTTAATAATTTTCATCTAAAGTCTCTCTAAAGTTTCTCTAAACTTACTAACCTTCTTCCTCAATTCTAAATCTTCTATTTTCTCCAAATCTCATCACAAAGAAATATAAAATAAAGTATCCAAAAGTAATAAACTGTATCAAGTTTCTTCTGATAATTTAAGCCAATCCTTTTTGTTTTGAGAAATTTTACTTAATCTGCTATCGATTGGAATAAAAATATTTTTATCAGGAATAGTATTTTCTCAAATAATTCTTCATCACCAAATAAACATTTTTATACAAAAAACTATAGTTTTTGCATCTTCTCTCTGTCCCATAGCTTCAGCAAGTTCCTGCACAAACTCTGTTTGGTGCTTTCTATAATGTTCTAATTTCTTCAAATCTAAAGTATTTACAAATAATATTATTTTGTCTAATCTTTTTAGTTTTGCTTGTAAAAGTCTTTTATTGTATTTTCACAAAAAATCTTGAAAATCTTGCTTAATATTTGTAGTTCAATTTTTGAAATATTCAGAAAAATAAGTCCAATACTTTTCTCATTTCATAGTAAGTTGATAAGACAACAAAGCATTGATAATTATTAATTTCAAAAATTGTTCTTTATTTTGTAATACAGAAAATAAACTCTCCAAACTTTGATATTGCACATCATATTGTTCTAGATTAAGTAAGTCTTGGTAAGTAAATTTTTTAATTTCTTTTACTAAATTTTGCATTAAATAGGTATACAATCTAAAATATTAACAAAGTATAGATTTTTCTAATTTAATCAATATATTTATAGAAATTTTAGATATTAATTTCAATAATGAGAACAAATTTACAAGACATACAATGGTGTCCAGGTTGTGGAGACTATCTTATTTTATGAGCTATAAAAAATGCACTAAATGAATTAGACATAGATAAAGAAAATATAGTTACAGTATCCTGAATATGATGTGCAGGAAAAATAACTCAATATATACCTGGTTATGCAGCTGAGACTTTACATGGAAGATCAGTTCCTTTTTGAGTTTGAATCAAACTTGCAAATAAAAAATTGAAAGTAATATGTTTTGGTGGAGACGGTGATATGTATGGAATATGACTTGGACATCTATTACATACTGCAAAAAAAAATATAGATATCACTGTAATAGTGCATAACAATGAAAATTATTGACTTACGACTGGACAAGCAAGTCCAACTACTCCAGAATGAATTAAAACTTCATCTACACCAGATGGAAATCCTTATCCTCCTTTTCATCCAATTTGACTTTTACAAGCAGCTTGAGCAAAATTTACAAAACAAGTAGAAGACAAAGATTTCTTATGACTTAAAAGCACTATAGTTGAAGCAATAAATTACGAATGATTTGCACATATAGATGTGATACAAGCATGTCCTAGTTGGAAAAAATGGTAATTTTATTTTAAGAAGATAAACTATACATTAATATTTGTATAGTTTTTTTTATAAAAAAAGACCTAGAACAAGTCTAGAATCTATTTACTTTAATTTATTCCATTCTGGAAATATAGCATAAACCATATCATACCAAGCCTCAGAAGCTTTTTGTATTCACATACTTCTACCTCAAACTAATTTTTCTGTAAGTCTATCTTCTCATTCAAGTATTAATTTCTCTATTTGTACTCAAATTTCTTGAAATTTTTCCTCTTTAAAAAATTCTTTTGAATTTAATTTTCTAAATTCTTTCCATAATTCCTCATTGTTTTGTAGCAACCTCAACATTATCTGCCCACCCTTTGTTTTTTTAGCTTCGATCTGTTCTAATATTATTTCATTTACTAAATTATTAATTTGTTGTTTTATTTCATCATCAAGATTCTCAGGAAAAAACATTTTATATTTTTCTAAAAGATCTTCTACAAATGGAAAATATTTCTTTTCCTTATAATAAGATAAAATTAAGTTTTTTATTTGTTTTAAATCATTTTCATTTAACATTTATTTTAAATTTTTTAATAATAAAAATATAGGATCAACCATCTAAAATAGACAATTAAACCTATAATATATAAATTATATTTGTTTATGCTTTTTTAAAGAATTCTGTTTTTAAATATAATTTTTGTTTTGGCACATAAATCAAGCCTTCATCATCTGTAAAGCTAATATTATTAAATTTATCTCATCTTTTTATATTAACTCATTTTCATTTAATATCTTTGATAGCAATTACAGAATCTCATTCTTGTAAAACATTTCCATTTGAATCTTTTACAACTATTTGTTCTTCTTCATCATCTTGTGTCGTATTTCCATTTTCTTCATCTTCACTCCATTCGTAATTGTCCCAATCAACTTTATCTTCTTCCCAAGGTTTTCACATAAGAATATATTTTAATTAATTAAACATCTAAAATATAATAATATTTTTTTATTATTCAATAATAATCTTATTTTTTATCAACCACTTTCAACATAAAAGGAATATAAACTAAATTTATAAAAGTTCAAACTATCAAACCACCCATAAATGCCAATGCTAAACTTCACCATAAAGCATCCTTTACTGCTAATGTAGCTAATCATAATACAGTTGTTAAAGTTGTAAGGAATACTGGTTTAATTCTAGTTTTTACCACATCTAGAAAATCAATATCTTTCATCTTTTTATTTCATTTTTTAAGCTCCTGATATCTTTCAATAAGTAAAATAGCATCATTTACTCAAACTCATATAAGTCCAAACATTCACAATTGTGCTGGAAAACCAAAAGGCAAATGAAAAACTATCAACAACCAAAAAGCTCAAATAAAAAGTAAAGGAATAATACTAAATACTATCAAAGAATACTTATAATTTTCAAAATTTAGAACTAATACAGCAAACATAAGAAATATTCAAACTAAGAATGCAAAACCTAAATCTTTCATAGATTGCTTCATATCCTTCACATCTGATGCATAAGTAAGTTTTATTTGTGGGAATTTTTTAATAATATTATTTATTTGTTTTGTAATATCTCACAAAGTAGTTTTTGGATCTTTATATGATTGAATATTTATAACCAAAGTTCCATCCAAATGTTTATAATATTTTATATCTGGTTTGATTTTTATACTTTTTACAACTTGTGAAACATAAATATTTGTTCAAGGAATAATTAAATGTGAATAATCTAGTTTTTGACTATTTTGTGCTATGATATATCCTTTTACAGGAATAATATCTTTTCAAAAATTAGATAAAGATGAAATATTTATACCTCATCATTGATAATTTTGAGTTTTATCATACAAACCAAGTAAAAAAGTATTTATATCTAATAAATCTAAATTAAATAATTTTATTTTATCTAAATTATATAAAATTTGTATTTTTCAATTTGTATACTCTAACGAGCTACTCCAACCATAAGTTCAAGATATTCCTTTCAATTCTGGTAGTAATTTAGAATAATTATTTGCCAAAGTAACAATATTTGTTTTATCTCAACTAGCAATTGAAATATTAAATCATACATCTTTTCAAGCACTAGGACCATTTTTCCTAATAAATGCATTTATTTCTTTTATTTTTCAACCAAACTCTACTAATTTTGAATGTAAATAATTGTTTAATCTTGGATAAATTTTTGTAGCATTTTGATAAGAATCTCTATCATCTGTATCAGTTAATCTTATATTTATTTTTGCTAAATCTGGATTGAAACTATTATTATAAATTACTCTATCCAATGGTTGTGTAGTTTGATAATCTCAAACTGTAATTTCCATATTTTTCACAATTCAAGGATAGTATTTATTAAAAAACTTTTTTATATCTGTATAAATTTTTTCTGTATCTTTTTTATTTTCTGCTAAAGAAAAAGATTTATTGTATTTTATATTCACATAAATATTATTTTTATCTGTTGCAGGTAAAAAATTTACTGAACCAAATTTTACAAAAGCCATTGTAGATAAAATAAATATTAACCAAAAAGAAAATATTACAGTTTTGGGATATTTTAGAAGTTTTAAATATATTTTTTTATAAATATTAGTTTTATTGTTTTGTTTATTTTCATTACTTTTTATTTTATTTTTTCTATTAAATTTAAAGAAAGTTATGATTATAGGTAAAAATATAAAAGCAACTATCATAGAAAAAATAAGTGTAGAATCTATAGTAGTTGGTAAAGATTTCATAAAAGCTCATATTCTACCAGAAAGCATAAAATTTAAAGGAAAAAACATTGCAATAGTTGTAAAATTTCAAGCTAATATGGATTTCCGGTATGTTTTGAGAGAAAATGCTATTGCTTCATATTTATTTAATCATTTATTAAGAGCTTCATCTATTCATTCGATAATAATTATAAGATTATCTACCATAATTCATAAAGTAAGAACAAGAGAAAAACTTACTATACTATTGAAAGTATATCAAATAGAATATAAATATATAAATGTAAGAAGATAAACTAAAGGAAATGCTAAAAATACTGAAAATGCTTCCTTAAGACCAATAAATAAACCAATTACAAGTAAAATAATTAAAGTTGTTTCCCGAAAATTATTTATAAAAGTATAAAAAGTTTTATTTATATCAATAGTTTGTGAACTTACTTCTACAACTTTTAAATTGTTTTGTTTGAAAAATTTTTCTTTTGTTTTTAAATAATTTTTAATTCTTGAAACTAAGTTTAATATATCAGTTCAAGATGTTTTATAAACCATATAAGTTATTGCAGTTTTACCATTTACGAAAGATTCTTTTTTGTAAAAAGGATGAGAAATATCTACATCTGCTAAATTTTTTAATCTTAAAATATTACCTTGTTTGTTTATCAAAGGTATATTTAACAATTGCTTTTTAAAATTTTCTAATTTATCTATTAAATTAGATCAACTTAAAGCATATGTTCTCACTTCAAAACTATATAATAATTTACCAATTTGTTTTTTACCAAGTGGTATTTTAACAATAGAAGAGTTTATAATTCATACAAGTTGTTTTATACTAAAATGATATTTTTTTAATTTATTATAATTAAAATTTATTTTTACAACTGGAATATAACTTCATATTATATTTACACTATCAACTCATGGAAGTTTTTTTAAATCATCTTCTAAAAATCTTATTTTGTCATACATAATAGAAGGATACAAATTTCATTCAATAGAAAAAGTATAAACAGGAATTGATACAATATCAGTTGATTTAAAATTAATAGAAACATCAGATGGAAGTTCTTTTTTGACATTATCTAAAGCAGATTTTAAGTCATTATAAGCAGTATTTTTATCTGTTCATCTTTGAAATTGAACTGTAATAGCTGATACATTGTCAGCAGAGATACTATTGTAAGTAGAAATATGATTTACAGAAGGAAGTTTATCTTCTATTTTTTGTGTAACTTGTTCTTCAACAGACTTTGCATCTGCACCTGGATAAATACTAGTTATTACAAAAAATGGAATATCTATACTAGGAGAAGATTCTTTTGGCATTTTTTTAAAACTATAAAGACCAAGTCATACTATTAAAATCATAATAAGCAATAAAAATGGTTTATATTTTTTAATAATTTTTTCTATCATAGCTATTTTTTAATAATTAAATAATTTTTCAATTTCCCAAGAAATAATACTGACACAAACACAAACAAGCTTGAAGCAAAAAATATATCAATATTTTTATCCATCAAATAACCTGCTATCAAAGGTCAAAGAAACATCACCAAACTTTGAATAGAAGAAGTAACTCACAAGACCTCTCAAGTTTGAGTTTTATCTACATTTTCTATAAGTTCAGTTTGATAAATAGGTCTAATAACTCCATAAAACATAACTAATATTATAAATAAGCAAATAAAAATATTTATTTTATAAACAAAACTTAAAATAAAAAATAGAATCAAAGCTCATATATTCAAAATAAAAAATAATTTTCTAATACTAAAATATTTTAACCAAAACTTTTTAAACAAAATTGCTTGATTTATAAGTATTACAAGTCAAATTACAGACATAAAAATACCTGCAAAATTTATGGAAACTTTAAATTTATCTACCAAATAAACTGGTAACATACCTTGATACATACCAGAAGCTAACAAAAGAAAAAACATACTTAAAATAAAATATCTTGTATTTTTTATTTTTATAAATTTCCAAATACTAATAAAAGGATTGTAAACTAATTGTCTATTTGATAAATCTTTATTTGTTTCTTCAAGTAAAAAGTAAATTAAAAATACTTCAATAAAACTAAAAGCTACCATAAAATAAAAAGGCACTTTTAATCAAAATTGTAATAAAAATATTGATAAAGCTGGACCAACCACAAATCAAATTCAAAACAAAGCTCCCATAAATCAAAAATTTGTAGCTCTTTCTTTTTTATTTTCAGAAATATCTGATAAAATTGAACTTATAATAGAAATATTTCATCAAGTAATTCAATTTATAACTCTTCAAACCATAAAAAATAAATAGGTATTTGACAAAGCCATAATCAAATTTGAAAAAAAACTTCAAACAGCACACAAAATCAGGACCTTTTTTCTTCAAATTTTATCAGATAATTGCCCTAAAATAGGATTAAATAAAAAAGAAAAAAGTGCATAAACTCAAATAGCAAGTGAAATTAAAAAAATAGATACATGAAAATAATTTACCAAATCTGGTAAAAGTGGCACAAATAATCCAATAGATAGCACATCCAGAAATAGAATACTAAGCACTATAAATTTTGTTGTTTTTAGTTTTGAGAACATATAGTTATTTTTTATTTTTAATCCATAAATCTAAATTATCATTCTTATATCTTGGAACAAAATGAATATGTAAATGTCCTACACTTTGTTGAGCATTTTTTCAGCTTGCATGCAAAATGTTAAAATCTTCAAATCAATATTTATTTTTAAAACTAGTTATTAGAAATTGAAGTACATCTCATAAATTATTAAATATAGATATATTTGCATCAAAAATGTTGTTAAAATGAAGCTTAGATACAATAAGACAATGTCATTTAGTTATGGGATTTTTATCTAAGACCACAAAAAAATGATTATTTTCGAATATATAATTTTTCTTATCTATATTACAAAATACACAATTATTAGACATTTCTATATTTTACAAATTAAATTATTTTTTAGCAATTAACTCATCTACATTATCTCCTTTAATCTCCAAATCTCCTATCTACAAATCTTATCTCATATTTTTAATCAAGATAAAATCTCTACATTTGTTCAGTCTATATTTCAAAGTTTAACAGGAATTTCTTGAATATCTCAGCTAGCTATCTTTTCTTTTACAAACTGTCCAGTAAGTTTATTTACTACAAAATCTAATGGTATAAATATTTTTTTATTTCAATTTATAACTTTATTGTTTTCTTTATTATATTTTACAGACAAAATTTCTCATTCTTGAATATTACAATTAATATTATCTTCTGTTTCATAAATATTATTTTGAGTAATTGGATCTTGGTAAGGTAATTTACTAACTATTTTTAATTTACAATTTTTTCAATTGTTATCTTTAAATTCAACTTCTCCTAAATCTCTTCCAACTCCTAAATCTCCATAAATTTGTAATTTTAAACTACTCTTATTTGGAACTATCTGACAGATCAAGCCGTTTGGTCATACTTTATTTCATTTATCGGCTTTTTTGTTTTTAATTTTTCAATTTACACCTGCATAAATATTTTGTGGTGCTAAATTTACATTAATTTGAGATAAATTTGATTTTAAACTAGAAATTTGATTTTCTAATTGTTTAAGCTGAATATTTTCTTGATCATCTAGAGATTTAATTTGATTTTCTATATTTTTTAAACTTGAATTTGTATTATCTAATTGAGTTTTAGTTGTATTTATTTGAATATCTATACTTGAAGAATAAGAATCTATCTTATTATCTTTAATGTTTTTTATATTAGATTTTATAGTATCTATCTGTGTTTCTAATGAAATTATTTGTGTATCATAATTATTAACAATTGTAGTATAATTTTGAATTAAATCATCTAACTTAGTTTTTGAAGAAATTAAAGCTAAATCATAAGAATTAAATTCATTATAGTATGTATTTATTTGTGTTTGTGAAAAACTTCTTGAAGCTACTGAATTTTTAATTGCCTGTTTTACATCTTGAACAAGCAAATCAACTTGTTGAATATAATTAGAAAATTCTTTATTTGATAAATTATTTATTTTTTGTGAAGATATTTTTCTCCAATCATTTTTAATTTTATCTTTAAGTGTAGTATTCTTTGCACTCAAATAATTTTTATAAGCATCATTTTTATGTTTATTTGCATCAGATATTCAAAATATCTCATCAATTCTAAATAAGTCATTTTTGATGGAAGATGAAATACTGTTTTTTGTATTCAAAATAGATAATTTAATTTTTTCTATATCTGCTTGCTTACTTTGTTCTAAGTTAGTTTTTGATTTTTTTAAATTTTTCAATTGAGTTTGTAAGTTACTTAATTGTTCTCAAAGATCATTAATTCAATATTTCTTTTGATTATTTAATTTAATTAAATTCTGATTTAATATTTTAATCTGACTTTCTAAATTAGTTTTTTGTATAACTAAAGAATTTAATTGGGAAGAAAAGTTAGACTTTGTACTAACAAAAATATTCTTTGTATTCTCTAACTGAGTTTGAATAGCTTTTTTCTGGTTAATCAAATTTTTTATAGTAGGACTTGACCAATCAGGAATTATTTTTGCTAGCAAAGTTTTTGAATTTACTTTTTGTCAAGGAGTACAATTCAAGTAAGAAATAACTCAAGCATTATTTGAAGTAATATTTTTTATGTTTGAAGAAACTACTTTTGCTTGTAAATTATAAACTTGATTTTTTCAACTTCACACAACAAAAGATTTATTACAAGTTTGTTTTACATCCTGTGTTTGTATGTTTTTTTTTATTACTTGCTCTTTTGAACTACATCAAGATAAAACTAGACTAATTCATAAAGATACTAACAATATTTTTTTCATTTATTCATTTTATAATTTAAAATCTATTTATAATAATTATTAACCTTAAAATTAGGTTAATTTCTTTCTATCTTTTCTTATTTTATATACTCCATAAGTAAGAGATAAAAATCAAAATGTATCAAACAAAATAGCAGGAATACTAAATAATATAATACCATAACTTAACCATAGTAAATTACTACCATAATACCAATATTTCATCTTTAAAACATCTTTTTGACTATCTGCAACAATTATAAAGAACATACTCAAAGCTGGAATAATTCATTCAATTCATTCAGGAAGAATAAAAAACAATCATAATGCTACAAATGGTGTAGAATATTTGATATATTTTAAATATTTCTTGTTTACAAATAATGACAATAATTTTACAACTACTGATATTATAGAAACACTTAATCAATTATATCATCAATAAAAATATACACAAATTCATAATAACAATGTAGATATAATTCCATAAATTAACATTCTATTTCTAGACTTTGTAAGAAATCCTGCTATTGCAAATCATACAGAAATATATCAAATAATATCATAAAAAGAAATCATAATTACATTTTTATAACTAAATCATCCAAATCATACCTATGTTTAGGAATAGTAGCATATTTATCATCTTCTGCTCTATAACCAATAGGCAAAACCAAAACAGAAGATAATCATTTTTCTTGTAAATTTAAGATTTCATCATATTTTTGTTTATCAAATCATTCCATTGGACAAGAATCTATTTCTAAACAGGCACATACATCAAGTAAATTTCCCAAGGCAATATAAACTTGTTTTTCAGCCCAAGATATTTTTCTATTATCGTCCAATCTAGATAGAAATCATCTCATCATATTTTCATAAGATTCAAAATTATTTTTTTTCATTCCAGATTTTTCAACTAGTGAGTCTATCAAATCATCAACTAATTTTTCAGATAAATCAGTTTTTCTACACAAAACTAACAAATGTGAACAATCTTTTATTTGCTCTTGATAATAAGAATATTCAAACAATTTATCTTTTAATTCTTGGTTTTCTACAACAACAATTCACCAAGGCTGTAAATTAAAAGAAGAAGCTGTCAAAGTAAAACCTTGTAATATCTTTTCTAAATTCTCGTTTGAAACTTTTTTATTAGAATTAAACTTTTTTACAGCATATCTCCAATTTAAACAATCTAATATATTTTTCATTTATTTTAAGGTTAATTTATAAATATAAAAAAATTATTCTTCTTCAAATAATTGAGAAAAATCTTTTAAATGTTTTTTCATTTCTTTTGTCGAAGTTACCACAACTCATTTTCAAGATGGTGAAAAAACTACTACCTTATCACCAGGTTTTAATCATAAATCTTCTCTTGCTTCCTGTGGTATCACAACTTGTCATTTAGGTCAAAGTTTTGTAATTCAATAAAGTTTCATAATATTAAAAATAACTAGTATAAAAAGTTATACCAGTATAACTAATAAAAATAATTTTTCAAATAAAAAAGTTCGCCTAAGCTAACCATTGTAAATAATCTTTATCTTTTCATTTTACTACATCATCATATATTTTTTTTATTTTTTGAGTATAGCTATTTTCTTCTCCTGAATTATATTCAAATTTATTTCAAAGCTCATCTGTAATAGTTCAAATAGGAGTTACTTCTGCTGCTGTACCTACAAAAAAAGTTTCATCAAATTCTTTTAATTGTTTTGGATGTATTCTAGTTTCTTTTACATCAATATCAAATTTATCTTTAAATAATTTTATAATAGTATCTCTTGTAATTCAAGGAAGTATAGTTCATAAAGTTGGTGTAAAAAGTTCTTTTCATCTTACAAAAAAGATATTTTCACCAGGTCATTCTGCAATAAATCATTGTGTATCAAGTAAAAGTCATTCATCATAACCTCCATTTTTAATCTCCAAACTTGCTAAAATACTATTTGCATAGTTACCACAAATTTTTGCTCACATTGGAATAGTTTGAGGATCAATTCTCCTTACAGATGGAATTTTTACATTTATAGGATCTTCTGAAAGATATTTTCACCAAGCCCAAGCTGAGATAGCAATTTCAACTGGTGCTCATGTAGGATTTAATCACATTTTACCATAACCAAAATAAGCAATAGGTCTTATATATCCACTTTCTATTCCAGATTTTTCAACTAATTCTATTGTAGCTTTTATAATTTCCTCTTCCGTAAAAGGAATTTCCATTTGCATACAAGATGCAGAATAAAAAAGTCTTTGAATATGTTCTTTAAGCCTAAAAATCTTCGGTCCATTTTCGGTAGGATAAAATCTAATTCATTCAAAAACTCAACTACCATAATGTAAAGAATGAGTAATATTATGGTCCAAAGCATCATCCCAAGCTATAAACTCTCCATTTTTCCAAATATAAGGTGTTTTCATAATATTTTAATAAAAAATTAAAATTGATTTAATTGTACAAAAGTATTTTTAATTTTCAATTATTTTTACAAGTTTTAACCTACTACTAGCTCATTTATCAATTTCTATAAATCTTCTTTTTGTCTTAAAGAAATCCACCAACACTTCTATAAGTTGTTTATTTGCTTCTCCATTTATAGGTTTCGCAGTAAGTTTTACTTTATAAATATCTCTATTTGTCAACAAATCTTTACCATCTTTTTTAACTAAAATTTGTTTACTTCAAGGTATCACATGCACAAGAAATTCCATATTTCTAATATTAAATAAATTAAAGATATTTAGCTACTTTTATTTCTAGGAAGGAGAGGAAATCTTAGGCTGCTTTTTTGAAAGGACTAGTTCCAGAAAAAACTTTTTTTCATCAAAATCAAACAAAATCATTGTTATTTTCTCTTAATTTTGCTATCTTTTCCAAAACTTCTTGGAATTTACTTATATCCATTTTCTCTTTTTCTAAAACTTTTATAACTTCCCCAAAATCCATTTCTATTATTTTTCAATCAACAATTTCTATACTAGCATTTGCTTTTGGATTTGTATTTCAGCTAATATATTGTAAAAATGTGTTTTCTCATATTAATTCATCATTTTCTAATGTAAATTTTATTTCATTTTTTCTTACAATAGTTCATTTCCTCAAAAAGTATAATTTATCGTTTTCTTTTCATTTATAAGTTAATGGTTTATTTTCTGCTTTTTTATATGTTTTTTCAGATTTTAGCAAAATTTCCAAAAATAAGTTCCAAATTTCAAATATTTCACTTAAAGGTTTATTTCAATAGTTAATTAATTCTTGGAAATATTGATTTATTAGTAAATTGTAATTTTCTCTTCACTTAATATATTTTTTTAACAATATATCCAATTGTTTTGTAAACCTTGCATCTATTATTATATTTCAGACAAGCATATCTTCTATAAATTTTTTATTTATTTTTAAAGTTTTCACTTTACTATCTGCTATTACATTTGCATTAGCAGGTCTTCCATACATAGACATTTCTCATAAAATTGTTTTTCAAGAAGAATATTTTGCTAAATTTGGATTTCAAAAAATTTGGATTTCTACATTTCAATTTAAAACTAAATATAACTTACTATTTTTTTCTCAATAAGAAATTATTTTTTTTCATTTGTTAAATTCAACTACTTCTATTTCTTTATTTTCTAATAAATTGACTTCTTTGTTTTGTAAGTTATTTGAAATATAATTTATGATTATTTTTGTTAGTAATCTGTGTAGTGGAATATTATTTTCTTCAAGATAATCTATATTTTCTTCAAGTTTATTAAAATCTATTTTTAAATATGGTTTTATATTTAAACCATATAGTAGTTGTGATATTTGCTCTTTTTCTTTCAGTAATTTTGTTTGAATATAATTTGGAAGTTTGGATTTTTTGCTTTTTTTGTATTCTCAACTATAAGATTCACTTACAATAGTATTTGCAATATTTTCTTGGAAAACAGCAGTGATGCCTTCTCATTTTTCTTTTTCCCAAGCTAACATTACATGGTGAAATCCTTTTCAAGTTATCAAATGTAAAATCATAGACAATAATTGGAAAATTTCTACTTTTTCTTTTTGTGTTAATTTGTTTGAAAAAAATCAAATATGAATTTCATCTCAATTTATAGAAAACATTTGTAATCACTCATTTTTATACAGATTTTCAAAAATATTTACTGTATAAATAACTTGTTTCATAAATTCTTTCAAAGTACTTGAATCTAAACTTGTACTTCATATTGCATCAAAACTTATGCTTACTACTTCTCATTCAAAATTTTCAATTTCTTTACTTTTAATTATTTCGAATATATTTCCATTTTTATTATCAAAATTCCCAATTTTTTGAATTATATTACTATATGATGGTATTTTCATATTTGAGAAAATGGATAATATATTTTCTAAACAAGTTTTTGTATTATGACAATCTAAGTTTTGAGTATATTTTTTCAGTCTATTTAAAAAATCTGAAAAATTTTCAGGTATAGCAAGTGAATTAAAAAGGTCTGTTTCAACAGGGGTAATACTTTTATTATTTTGTACTTCCTTTTCTATATGTTCTTTCATTTTTTGTTTTTATTTTTTTAAAACTATGTTTAGTTTATTTATTTTTATTATTTTGTCAAAAAAAAATTACAATTTTAAAAGCCCCATAGAAGATTATAATATTAGGTGATAAGTAATATTATAAATTTTACTCCTTAATCTATGGGACTTATGAAGAATAATAAAATCTAATTCATTCAAAAACTCAACTACCATAATGTAAAGAATGAGTAATATTATGGTCCAAAGCATCATCCCAAGCTATAAACTCTCCATTTTTCCAAATATAAGGTGTTTTCATAATATTTTAATAAAAAATTAAAATTGATTTAATTGTACAAAAGTATTTTTAATTTTCAATTATTTTTACAAGTTTTAACCTACTACTAGCTCATTTATCAATTTCTATAAATCTTCTTTTTGTCTTAAAGAAATCCACCAACACTTCTATAAGTTGTTTATTTGCTTCTCCATTTATAGGTTTCGCAGTAAGTTTTACTTTATAAATATCTCTATTTGTCAACAAATCTTTACCATCTTTTTTAACTAAAATTTGTTTACTTCAAGGTATCACATGCACAAGAAATTCCATATTTCTAATATTAAATAAATTAAAGATATTTAGCTACTTTTATTTAACTACTTCATTTCCATATTTTTCAAATATTTCTTGATAATGTATTACAAATTTTCTAAGATTATCATCTTTTGGTAAGTTATAATTATTTTTATCTGTAATTATGTAATCAAACAAAAATTCTCCTGCATCTTTTTTATTCAAATAAGTTTCAATAAGTTTTTTATAAGTTTTCAAATATAAATCTTTTAATTTTTTATAAGTTTGAACTGTTAGATTAAAGTAAACTTTATTGTCTTTTATTTGTAAAACATCTGATTTAAACAAGATATCCAAATGTATAAGTCCTTCATTATAATATGGAGCAACCTCATCAAAATTTTTCCGTTCCATCAAAGCTACACTTCTTCTAAAGTGCATTAACATCAATTTTTTATCAGATTCAGAAAGTTCTTGTTCAAGTCCGGACTCTCATAATTGAGTCTGAACTTTATAAAAATAAGCCACCAATCATCAAGTTGTTGCTTTCCATTCTTCTATATTTTTAAAATTTCAAGTTTTAAAATTCATCTTCACTTCTGTTTCATTTCCCATCCAAAGTGTGTGCCCAAACTCATGTCATATAGTTTCTATATCGTAAATTTTATAATAAGTTTGTGAATCATTCAAAATATCTTTATATTCTTCAATAATATCTTTATCAAAAGTTAAAACTGTATGTTTTTTTAAAGGAGCTTTTTGTTGTTCAGCTCTTACTTTATTTGGGAAAGCAAATATCTTTTTACCAAACTTTTCACTAATTTTTTCATCATTTGGAACTACTTGTGCAGAAAAAAGTCAGTTCATATAACCACCTCCATAGATTACTGGTTCAGATACAAACAATAAAACACGAGAAAAACTTTCTTTTGAGAAATTATAAATTTCCTCATATTTTTCTTTATTAAATTTACTAAATAATTCATCAAACATAAAAGATACATCTTGTTGAACATTTGACTGTAATGTTTCAGTATCCAAAATCCTAATATCAAATTCAGGTTGAACTGCTTTTCTATATTTATCATCATAATATTCCATAGGATGAACTATTTGAAAAGGTCACTTAATTTGCATCCATAATTCATCTACCTTTTCCCATTTTCTCAAAAGTTTTGTAGTATCAGTTTCCAAATAAGCTTCTTTAATAGCTTGTAAATAATTTATAATATCCTGTTTTTCTTTATTTTTTTTATCTTGTAAATTTTCTACAAAATCATCTATAGCTTGTGAAATTTTATTTATTTGATTTGGGAAAACTTGTGCATAAGAAAACATTATTCATCATTTCAAAACAGTATATGATCTATCGGTATAATTTCTATTTTCATCTTTTTCTAACAAATTCTTTTCTTTTAAATAAGTCATTATTTTCTCACTATCATTTCAAAACATTTTATCTAAGATATCATTTTGTTTTTCTATATATTCTGACCAAACAAAATAAAAATCATTAAAAACATTTGCAACTTCTAAACTTCATTCTAATAAAGTAATATAAAAATCATCTAATAAATTTTTTTCTTTTACATTTTCAATAAATATTTGAAAATATTCAGTATATAAATTTGATGTAAAAATATATGCTTTTTGAAGTATTTTTTGTTTATCTTGTAATGTATTTGGAATACCTACTTTTAAAGTTTTAATATTTTCTTCTACTTTTTTATCAGATTCATCTAAATAAGATTTTAAAATAGGTGTTTTTAAATTTGCAATTCTTTCACATGCTACATAAATTGTTTTTTCATTTTCTTTCAAACCTAATTCATTCAAAAAATCAGTTATAATTATATTTATTTTTCAAGTTTTCTTAAATTCATCAAACATATTTTTCAAAGGAGCAAAAGTTTCTTTATAAAGATTTATAACTTCTGGTAATACTTTCATTTTAATTAATTTAATATTATAAAACATTTACTATTTTTCTTTATCTTTAAACTCATCATAAGCAGATACACTATATTTTAATCATAATTTTTGTAAAATTATACCTAATATTATTCATCAAGGTACAACTCAAACTGTCCCAACAATTCAAATTCTTCATAAATCTTTTAATTGTTCTTGAATAAATTTTTGTTCATCTTTTGTTCTTCTTCTTTTTGTAAGCAATTTTATCATTTGATAAGTTTCTTTCAATTCTGTTTTTGTAACATGAAAACTAATATTTTTCAATCTTATATAATGTTCTTTATTTTTAATTTTTTTATACAAAAATTCTGATTTTATAAGAAAACAAAAAACCTCAAAATATAATCTTTCAGTAATTTTATTTTTTCTTAATTTAGTAATTTCAATTAATTCATTTTTTTCTAACATTTTATTTTTTTATTTAACAAAAAACTAGCCCAAATACTAGACTAGTTATAAACTTTTTTATTTAACTTTAAATACCAGTTTCTCTTTGACACAAAAAATTTGACAAAAAAAACTTTTTAGTTATAAGATAATTGTAATAGTTTATATTTTACTTATTAAAAAATAATAAAAATGGCTAAAGATTTAACATGAATACCTAGTTTAACACCAGAAGAAATAGAAGCTCAAACTAAACAAGAAGAATGAACTTGATTTGATAGCACTGTTGATAATGCTAGTGATGAACTTATAAGGGCTTTAAAATCTGTAGAAGGCACTAAAGAATATATTAATAAATATTTTTATTTTACAAAAACATGATGATGAAAATGTTTAATTTGATATATACCTAATTGAATAAAAGAATGAAATAGAGAAATTAAAACAAAATATTTAGTTGAAGCAGATTATTATGGAGTTATTTGAAAAGATAAAAATTGAATATATTTTACATATAAAAACTGAACAAAAAATGGTAAAAAATATATAATAGATTTTAATAAAACAAAAAATTAATACTAAAAAATTATAAGAATTATTAAATACATAAAGTAAAAACTAAAACACCACAAAGTATAGTACAAATTGCTATACTTTTTTTTATCAAAAAATCCCCAGGATTTTACTCTTAGGGATATTTTTTTATTTAACTTTAAATACCAATTTCTCTTCTTTATCAGATTTATCAACTCTTACATCAGATCATTCTGTAATCTTTCAAGATATGATATCCAAAGACAAAGTATTTAATAAATATTTTTGAATAGCTCTTTTCAATGGTCTTGCACCAAAGATTGGATCCCAACCAACTTTTGCTAAGAAATCTTTTGATTTTTCTGTTAAAGTTAGTTTAATATCTTTCTCTTCTTCGAGCATCCTAACATATTTCTTAACTTGAATATCTACAATCATCCTTAATACTTTATCAGATAATGGGTTGAATACAATAATATCATCAAGCCTGTTTAAGAATTCTGGCTTAAAGAAATTTTGTAAATTATCCATCAATGATTTTTCTAAACTTTCTCTTACTTTATCAGCTTCTTGAGAAGTAAAATCACCGTCTTTCAAAGAATCTTGCATCTTATCCATAATTTCATTTGCTCATAAATTTGATGTAAGTATAATAATAGTATTTGTAAAATCTACTGTCTTACCCTTACTATCTGTAAGTCTTCCATCATCTAATATTTGTAATAAAATATTGAAAACATCTGGATGAGCCTTTTCAACTTCATCAAATAATATTACTGAAAAAGGTCTTCTTCTCACAGCTTCTGTAAGTTGTCATCATTCTTCATAACCAACATAACCGGCAGGAGCACCAATTAATTTTGAAACTGAATGTTTTTCCATATATTCAGACATATCTATTCTTGTAAGTGATTTTTCATCATCAAACAAAAATTGAGCTAATGCTTTTGCAAGTTCTGTCTTACCAACTCATGTAGGTCATAAGAACAAGAAACTACCAATAGGCCTATTTGCATCTTGTAATCAAGCTCTTGATCTTCTAATTGCATTTGCAACAGATTTAATAGCATGATCTTGTCAAATAACTTTTTGAGATAAATAATCTTCCAAATGTGCTAATTTATCTCTTTCAGATTGAACTAATTTTGTAACTGGTATACCTGTCCATTTTGATACTACAGCTGCAATATCTTCTGGTTCAACTATATCTTTAATTACAAGTCTTCATTCTGTTTTTGCTTTTTCAATATCTTCTTCTAACTTCTTTAATTCATTTTTAACTTTAGGAATTTTACCATATCTAATTTCAGCAACTTTGTTATAATCTGTTTGTTTTTCAGCTATTTCTGCTTCATGCTCAAGTTTTTTAATTTCTTCTTTCAATTTTTTACTATCAATAACTAATTGTCTTTCACTTTCCCATTCAGCTTTCATAGTATTATACTCTTCTACTAATCAAGAAAGCTCTTTTTCTATTTCTTTTATTCTTTTTGTCTCTTTTTTGTCTTTTTTATCATCTCAAAGTTCCATTTTTAAACTCTCTTTTTCTATTTCTAATGTTCTAATTTTCCTATCTAATACTAATAATTCTTCTGGTTGAGAAGAAATTCACATTTTTACACTTGCAGCTGCTTCATCCATAAGATCAATAGCTTTATCTGGAAGTTTTCTATCTGCAATATATTTCATAGACAATTCAACACAAGCAACTATAGCACCATCTGTAATTCTTACTCCATGATGAGTTTCATAAGCTCACTTAATTCATCTTAAAATAGCAATTGCATCTTCTTTTGATGGTTCATCTACATAAACAGGTTGAAATCTTCTTTCCAAAGCAGGGTCTTTTTCAATATTTTGTCTATATTCAGTAATAGTAGTAGCTCCGACAACTTTCAAAAATCATCTTGCTAATGCAGGTTTCAACATATTTCACATATCCATAGAACCTTCTGTTTTACCAGCACCTACTACTGTGTGTATTTCATCTATAAATAAAATAACTTGTCATTCTGCTTTTTCTAACTCTTTCATAATTGCAGTCAATCTTTCTTCAAATTCACCTCTATATTTTGTTCCAGCCATCAAAGCTCACATATCAAGCTCTATAATTCTTTTATTTAAAAGACTATCAGGCACTTGTCATTTTACAATTTTTAAAGCTAGTCATTCTATAATTGCTGTTTTACCAACTCAAGCATCTCAAACAAGAACAGGATTATTTTTTCATCTTCTTGATAAAATTTGAATAGTTCTTCTCATTTCTTCTTCTCTACCAATTACAGGATCAAGTTTTCATTCTTCAGCTAAATCTGTCAAATCTCTACCATATTTTTTTAAAGTATCCATAGTAGCTTCAGGATCCTGAGATTGGATAGTTTCTCCATTTCTATAACTATCTATTGTTTCTTTAACCTTATCATAAGAAATATTTAAAGGTAGCAAAAACTCTTTTGCAACATCTGTATTATCTTTTAACATAGCAAGAAGTAAATGTTCAGTAGTTACATATTGATCACCCATTTGTTCCATTAAATTTTCTGCAGTAGAAAAAACTGTATTTAACTGATAAGACAATCAAATTTGATAATTTCAACTTACAGAAGGCAAATTTGCTATCTTATTTTGTAAATCTAATTTTAATTGTTTTGTATCAACATCTAATTTCTTCAAAATCATAGGAACATATCCATCGTCTTGCTCAAGCATAGAAATAAGTAAATGATATGTATCCATATTTGAATTTTTCTTTTCCAAAGCCATATCATGAGCAGTCTGAACAGCTTCAGAAGCTTTTGTTGTATAAATATTAAAATTTGGCATATTTATTTTGCTTAATATATAAATGTATAAATTCTAAACTATTAATTTCTATTTTCAATTTATTTTAATAGCACTAAATAAATTAGTGTGCTATATTTATAATAATTTATTTTCAAAAATCAAGAAAAATAGCACTTTTTTATTTTAGGTGCTTTTTAACATAAAAAATACTGAAATAAATCCAGTATAATTAATATATTCTATTTTTTATTAGCTAATTTAATATTCTTTATTTTTGCTAATTTTCTTTTTTCACTGTTTGATAATATTCTAAATGGATATAATTCATTTATCGGATATCATTTTATAATTGTAAGACACTTAACTACATTTTTATACCAATTATATGATGAAGATGAATAAATATGACTATCCTTGTTTCAATATCTTGATAATCTGTCTATTGTAAAATATTTTGATAAGTATTTATTATTTAAGGCATAATAAATAGCATTTATTCAATCTTGCGGAGTTGCAAATCAAACTCTATCTCATCTGTCATTATTTCAAACATTTCAAACATTATTTGGACTAGACATATTGTGCCCTAATCAACTTTCTGCATACCCAATACATATTGCAACATCTGGATCTATTCATAATTGTTTTCATTTACTTACCCAACCTGTAAGATTACTAAATCAACTTGCAGCTCTTCTAAGAAATAATTGTTCTCTTTGTTTATGAATAAGTCATTTTGGATAATATCTTATATTTGACAAATCAACTTTTCTAGTCAAAGAATCTTTGATATATTTAAGTCTCCATTTCTCAGGAACATCTTGTTTATTTGGATAAACTGATAAGTCCAAAACAGATAAAGGATCTATATGTTGTCAATTTTTATATAATTCAAAATGCAAATGTGGTCAAGTAGACATCTTTCAAGATCATCTAGTTCATTTCTCTCCACCTGACAAAGCTATAATCTGCCCTCTTTTTACAATTTGTCATTTTTTAACCAAAGCTTTTGAAATATGACCATAAATAGAAATATATCAATAATTATGAACTATAACTATATAATTATAATAAGTTGAATTATTATCTACAACTTTATAAACATAACCAGCTGCAGGTGCATAAATAGGTGTTCATTGAGGCATAGCTATGTCTATACCATCATGTTGCCAACCAAATTTTTTAAAATAATTTTTATCATGAAAATATGCAGTAATCTTTCTATAATCTCTTGAAGGCCAATTAAAAAACTTATCACCATCTGGTTGAGTAGTATATTTTAGTATAGCAGATAAATCTATGGCCTTTGTATGGATAGAATTTCAAGTTCAATTTTTAGTATCTTTGATAGAATTAAGTAATTCTACTTGTCTTTTCTTCAAATTTACCCTCTTTTTAAAAATTCTATCGTAATATTTATCTACTGCTTTTTTATTAGTTTTTAACATAGTTAGTAAATCTACCAACATTTTTCTTTTATTATTTAAGATTGTTAGCTCTGTTTTATATTCATTAACTGTATTTATATATTCAACCCTTGTAATGTAAATTTTCCTAAGAAAATTACTTTTTATTTTTTGAGATTTTTCGAGTTTTATAAGTAATTCCTGTGTTTTCAATGATAGTAATTTCAAAATATCTTCCTGTGATAATGTTTGTGATATATTTGAACTTTTTAACAATAACTTTATATCATCCAAACTATCTACAGAATTATAATATTCATTATTTATTTTATACAAAACTGAAACATATTTAGCTACTTGTTGTTTTGAAATATAGATAGTTGTTTTTATCTCTGATATTTGATTTTTTAAATTTTCTAATTCTTTTGATAAAATTTGAATTTTTAATAGTTTTTTCTTCATTTGTAGATCTTTCTCTCTTAATTTAATTATTACTTGTTTAGCAGCTTCGAGAACTGCCTTATATTTTTTGTCAATATTGTTTTTTTGAATTTTTATACTTCTATAACTTAAACTTGTATCTTCCAATTTTGAAGAAATATTTGATAATTGTTGTGCTGCTTGATTTAAATCCATAAGATAAGCAATATTTGTTTGATTATAAATATCTTTTATCATCTGTTGTTTTTGTTTCATCCAAGCTTGCATAGTTTTTTCTTTTTGAAGTTTTTTTTGTTTCTCTATTTTTTGTTCATGTTGTTTTATAAGTTCATCTAGATTTTCTCAAAAAACTAATGTGTTCAAAAAAATATTTAATGTAAATACTGAAATCAAAATTAAAGCTAACTTTCTCATTTATTTTTTATTTTTATTTATAAATCATTTGAAACTATTATAAAAAAAATCTTAAAACTTACAAATATAGTCTATTGACAAAAATAAAAAAAACCTACAATCTAAGTTGTAGGTAAATATCAATATTTTTTTATATATTTTTAAGTTTTTCGAAAAAATCTTTATATTTTCTTGGGCAAATTACTATATCGTGAGTTTTTAATTTTAAAATAATTCATTTATCTACATAACCACAAAGATACAATATTTTTGAAAGAGAATTAAATTTCATACCTATCTTATAATGTAATGGAATATTTTTTATCTCTCAAACTTTTTCTATATCTGCAAATGGTATTTTATAATGTTGAAAAGGTCATTTAATAAACAAAGCATTATCTTTTATGGTATATTCATACTTAAACATTTTAAAAAGATAAAACAAAGTTAATCATAAAAAAATAACTACAATTACTTCAGTATAATCATAAGTTTTTCACATATAAGGAGCAAATA
>Ga0256829_1000361_pt1 | contig 48304 bp, 54 predicted proteins | sample 131447metaG_FD_185979 | JGI IMG/M metagenome (GOLD analysis project Ga0256829, IMG submission 185979) | Hydrothermal vent microbial communities from Lau Basin, Pacific Ocean - 131-447 | ecosystem: Environmental > Aquatic > Marine > Hydrothermal vents | place: Pacific Ocean: Lau Basin | collected... | reverse complement strand
AATTTATTATTCTAAGCTGCTTATAGCCAGAATGAATAAGAGTAGAGGCACGCAGCCAATCCTAGAGATGTTTACAATAACCTAGTGCGGGAAGTAGTGTAGAGAGGAGGTCAGATATATAAATAAATGACGCTCTGCATTCACATAAAATTAAATGCATTCAAGTAGAGGTCTTGTTATCTATAACAGGGATTTAAACGCATCGATAAACATAGCCCATACCTTAACGAGAGGTATGGGGGAGCGGTGAGCTCTCCAACCCCCAAATGAAGATACGACCATGAAGGCCGGTAGAATGGGAGAAGTCCCACCTTTAAGGGGTGGAGCAGCTCACCGTGGAATATACTGCATATATGATATTTAGAAATGAATTGCTTATTGCCCTTAGTTTAGATATGTCATTAGTCTTAATTTTCAGGCTAACGCACTCACCCTTCAGCTGAATATCGATGCTACCTTTGTTGGGAGAAGGTTGCTTGACTTCTGCTATGAGTGCCTTAAAGACTGGGAGGGAATCGTCACCTAGACATAGTTCTATTTCTTCCTCGATTTCAGGCATCTATATCATCTCTATAAAATCTCACTATAGGCCCTATCCTAGAAAAGGTATTGTTCATACCTTCTAGTAATATTTCATTTTTATTGATGCTTAATTTTATTATTGAAAATTTTTTTGGCACGTGTTGGTCTTTTATGATATTGATTTTAAAGGCAGCAGAGATTTTTTGTGCAATATTAACAAGGAGGTTTTCCTTGCCATCTATATATAAGGCTGAGCTAACAAAACCAAGTTTAGGCTGAAGGCCGATTTCTTTTCTCAAAGAAACTCCTTTTATTCTAAGAGAAAATATATACTCTGGTTTTTCGGAGTCCATGCTAGGTTTCAATGCAACTATTTTAGAGGGATTGCCATTAGAGTCATAGACTATAATTATTGATTCTATGTTATAGTTGAGGCAAATTTCATTTATGTTTTTCAAGGACAAGTGACCCCTAGTTAATCTAATACTATTTGGTATTACGCTACTCAATTCTTTGACAAAAGTTCTACTTCTGTTGCTAGGTCTTCTTGATGTTGTAATAATTACATTCTTGGCTATATTACCATAAAAATTCCTTTTAAACCTAGTTGGTATATTCTTGCGCAAAAGACATCACGTTTTGTAGAACTTTGGTAGGTATGTGGATATGCTTGACTTAGGTTCATATGCACCTCCTGCCCATATATTTTTGCATTTCTTACAGGTCCATATACCTGTGGAGATTCTCTTAACAGTTCCTATAGAGCCACAGAAAGGACATTGATGAGCAGAGTATCTTTTTACTAAAACTGATTTAGTTCTTTTGCGTAATGTGGACCCATATCTAGACCCATATTTTCCTACCGGTCCAACTATTTTTGTATGGCTGTAACGCATTCGCTATCACCTTTCTAGTTTTTCATTTTCTAGTGCTTCTTCCAGCAATTTAAAGTATACTTGTGATGCTTTGCTTGAGATTTCTATTGTATTGTTTATTTCCTCCATGGTATACGAACCCATACCAGTTTTTTGCGCGCCTACAATGTTACCTTCTTCATCAAACACCAATACCGAGCGTGTATCTGAAATTATTTCTTCATCAAGGTTCGGATCCACTATAATATATTTTCCTATTTTAGCCGTAGTTACACTAACTATTCTTTTGTTTATTTTTATTGGTTTATTAGAAACTTTATTTTTAATTTTTATTTCTCCTGTTTCTAGTTCTTCAAGCTCCGGCATCCTTGCTGTATATAAAGCCGACATCGTAGCTAGCATACTGGCGTCAAATAAATTACCATCATAGTCCAATGCATAAAGGTCTATCCATATTACCCAAGCTTTATTGCCAGGGTTGATTATAAGCGAATTAAAGTCTATAACCTTAGGATCCCTCAGGCTTCTATCTATAACTCTAGAGAGCTCTATAGAGTTCTCATCGGGTGGTCCAGGCTCAAAAAGCGATGATGCTAAAGGAGAAAGCTCAGCATGGACTTGCAAGACCCCTTCATTCGGCGTATCCGGATATGGTTGCCCTAGTTCTATTTTTATTCCAGCTAAAATTGTAGTATTTCCTAGTTTAACTAAAGAAGAACCGTTGGCTTTTTCGAGCACGTTGGTTTTTATGCAGATCTTTCTAGGCGTATAGAAATCTCTCTCATCTGTCCTAAAACCTTTTTCATAAAGTTTGATGTAGTTATCCCTCTTTATTTTTGGCACTACTGGTACCCTATATGGAGTAATGCTCATTTCTCTATGTCACCTTCTTTATTCTCAACTTGGTAAGAACTTTTTAACGTTTCTTTTTCCATGTTTACAATTCTCGTTATCGCATTTATTGCCATGTCGAAGGCCTCTTGAAATTCATCTTTAGAGAGCACGCCATTTAATTGGTACAGGGTCACTAAGCCTAGGTCAGGGGCAGCAATAATTGGCATGTCTGCATCGCCATACATATCCTCTACCTCGTTTATATCAACAACTAATACACCATCTACCTTACCTATAGCTACCCCTCCAAAGAGTGCTTTTATTGGAATACCAGCATCTGCTAGGGCTAAGGAAGCTGCTGTTGCAGCAACTGTTCTTGTACCACCATCGGATTGAAGGACTTCTACAAATACATCGATGGTAGTCCTAGGAAAATAGTTGGTCATGACGATTGATTCGAGAGATTCCCTTAATACCTTCGATAGCTCTATCTCCCTTCTTGTTGGCACCGGGTTTTTCCTTTCTTCTGTTGAAAAAGGTGCCATATGATATCTAACCCTGAGAGAGGCCCTATCCGGCAGGGAAACGAATTTTTGAGATTCTCTGGGACCGTAGACAGCCACGATAACCTTCGTTAGACCATATTCAACTAATGCTGATCCACTAGCGTTTTTAAGAAGACCAATTTGCATCTTTATAGGTCTGAGCTCATTTGGCAGCCTCCCATCAACCCTTCTTCCAGAGTCATCAATAAACTTCTCGGGTCTAACCATCAATGTTTATCACACTCCTCTTATTTTTCTTTCCTCTTCAATAAATTTCTTTATCCTTTCAGTTAAGCCACTTGTATGAGCTTGTTTCTCAATAGTTTCTATCGCTGTCTCTGCTATTGCTTCTAAGTCTTTATTATCACATTTAATGTGGATTGCCCCATTAACTGCAACAAAATATTCACAACCTGTTGTCGCTTTAAGGGTTTCAATCATAGAACCCTTCTTGCCTATGACTCTCGCAACTTTAGTTGGATGTATAATGATTACACTCCCTTCAACTATCTTTCCAAGCCCTTTGTCTTGGACTGTTAGCAGAGGATTTCTGATCCTATCAAAGGCTACTATTTTTGCCTTTACAAACTCTCCTATCTGAAGGTATCTAAAGGGATCTTCTGGAGCTTGGCTATTTTGTCTTACACCAAAGAAATCCTGTACACTAAGGATTGCCTGGTAAGGGGAGTTTATGTCTAAGAACCAATTAGAAACACCGTGAGACGTAACCAAGCCTATTACTACATCGCCTTCTCTTGGCATATAGATGCCATTTATTGGTGAGAAATTGATTTGTCCATCTTGTTTTATATCTAGTACCCCTATCATCGATGCCCTTGTTGTATCCCCATAGCTAAATGCGTAGAATTCCTGAACGCTTGGAGTAATACCTTCTATTACTTCACCGGGGACGACGATCTTTTTATTTGAGCTCAATGTAAACTCACCTTTACTGAAATTATTGCCTGTCCTTTAGAGATAGATTGAATCCTATTTATTACTTCAACCTGTGCCCCAGCCGGTATTTCTACTTCTGCTTTCAAACTCCCATCGCTTTTCCAGGTAGTTTTTTTCAGTTCACCAGCTTTTTGAAGTTCTCTATAAGCCCTTGGTGCATAACTAGCAGGTATCTCTATTTCTAGTAAGGCCTTTGCAACCTTTATTGGCATGAGTATTGAAATCTTTTTTACTGCTTCTAATGCTTGGGTTTCGGCACTTTTAAAGGGATCTACACTAAATCTCAGCTGGTCGAGAGCTGATTCAATCCTTTGCTCTGGTATTGGCTTACCTGACTTAGGATCTATGGTGTTCTTAACTATGTAGTTTATTATCTGCCTTTTTTTAGTTTCGATAAGCTTCTTTCTTTCCTCTTCTGTCAGCTGTATTTGCCCCTCCTTTATGATCTTTTCAGAGATCTTCTCTATATCATCGGTACCAAAAGCCCTTCTTAACGCCTCGGGACCTGCTTTCAACCCTTTTCTTATATCCTTAAAGATTGTGTCGGACCAAAGTACCTCTGATATGCTTACGCTTTCTCCGTTTTTAAACTTAAATACAAGGTTTGGCTTAACCGGTATTTCAAACTTTTGTCCTTTTATTTCTATCCATGCAACTATGTAGTCTTGTTTTTTTACCACCTTTTTACCACCATTCCAATTTGAGAACTTGGCTTGCTAAAAATTATTACGCTCACTTAGGCTAGGAGCTCATCTTTATATTTGTTCACTATATTGGCTATCTCATCTCTGCTTACTTTTGTGTACATCTTTTCTTTAGTGCTAATATAGACTATTTCAATGCTTTGATTAAAATATTTTATTAGTTCTTCCTTCTTCTCATCACTAGTTGCCACTCTGCTCTTAAAGAGCGTCTTTACGGCGAGCTCTATGGCACTTTCAAGCCTCATATCTTTCTTATACTCCTTTTCCATATATGTGTTCGCAATATCTCCACCAAGGCCTATTGCGACTGCGTAATAAGAAAAGTATTGTCCACCTGGTTCAGTTCTGAATAACTTCACGGTATTATCGTCGTCAACCCCACCAAATATTAGTGCTACGCCAAAAGGTCTAAAGCCACCATGTTGCGTATATGCCTGCTTTATATCGGCAACTGACTTCGTTATGTATTCAACCGAAGGGGATTCCCCATAGATTAACCTATGCTTTATTGAAAGTTGCCTTGCATAGTCTATTAATACCCTTCCATCGCTCCCCATACCAGCGAATGTAACGCCTATATGGTTATCTATTTTATATATCTTTTCCACACCTTCAAGGTCAAGCAGTGGAAGCATCTTTCTTTTTTCAGCAGCTAGAACTACACCTTCTTTGGTTGTTATTCCTAGCGTTGTCCAACCCTTTTTTACTGCTTCAAATGCATACCTTACTTGATATAATTCACCGTCAGGTGAAAATATTGTAATTGCCCTATCATACGCTGATGGAGGTGCAGCTAATGCCATCCTAAACACCAAAATTAGAGTTATGCTAGCGAATTTAAATGCTTCTGTTAATAGTTACTTCAACAACATTTTTCTTTTAGTCCATTTCAGATTTCTTGCTTTCCTCTTTAGTTTTAGCGCATTTTTATAGCATTTACTGCTGCAGAACCAAAGGACTTCTCCCCTGGGCCCTATATACATCCTTCCTGTCCCGGGTTCTATTTTTCTTCCACAAAAGCTACAAGTCATTTCCTTTGGCATCTTTATCTCCGAAAAAACTGTAGAAAGAGGGATTAAAAAACTATTTTTTGTGTTTAAAGAAGATAATGTAAATGAATACGATGAGTACAACTATCATTATGCCCATCATGATTGATGTAAATATTTGTGCATAGAGAGCGGCAGCTAAGTGGTTATAGCTTTCTAGGTTTAATCCTGTTAGCAGTACTTTATTCCAAGGCGCCGGTAGCCTAGATATTTGTTGGCTTCCTAGGGCAGCTATAAACCTAGGGAATTGGCTAAAGGCGTTTAGCTGCTCCATTGCCTCTACCGTTCCAGCAGCAAATATGCCTGCAAGTAACGAAGATGTAGCAGTTCCTTTAGTTACTAATTCTCCTTTGGTACCCTTATATAATATAAACAAGATTGAGAGTATTTGTATCGTTGTAAATATTAAAGAAAGGACAAAGAGCCAGCTCATGTTTAATACTGGGTCAGCATTCCCGATCGTCCATCCCAGCCCTTCCATTATGCTGTTGAACTTGTAAGGTATGTTAGCAAGGCTTTCTAGGTACCAAAATCCAAGGGGTATCATTATTAGCAATCCTATAAACGACGGGAAGAGGAAGTATTGTAGGGATTTCTGGAAATAAATTCTATTCTCTTTGTTTCTTAGGTATGCTACCCCGAATCCTGCAATTGCTGCAAGCATTGCTGTTATTAGTGCCCCATCGATCGTCTTGAAGAAGAGCGGCCAAAATGTTGGGTTACTATATGCTAAAACTTCGTTTATGTATGGATGGCCGTTTGCGAATTCTAGCCCTGTTGGTTCATTTAGGAATGCAAAGATACCCCTGAACCCAAATGGTATCATTATTGCTGATCCAGCGAGGAGTATTCCTATTATATTATGGGTTCTTTCGCTCCAGTGATCCCAGCCATACCAATATGCAGTTATTGAGAAGAAGTTAAGTATAATGAAGAATATCGCTATTCCAAATATGTTTACTGTGAGGTCACCCGCAGAGAATATGAATAGTGGATAGTATGAGAAGAGAAATACCGTAAAAGCGGTTCCAAAGACTCCACCAATTGCGTAGGTTATTGCTATCCATCTCATTAACTTTCTTGAAAGGTCTAGCATATCTTTGTCTTTTTTCTTCGAACCTATGTACTTGAGCAGTGGAACTATTATAGAGAGACCTAGAACTATGTTGACGAGTACAATGTGTATTCCAAAGTTGAATGAGAGCCAAAAGAGAGAACTAAGAACCATGGTATCACACCTCAACTCTTTCTATCTTACTTGGCTTCCATAGGAACCTATACGCCATATACATAACACCCCCTGCTATTAAGAAGAAGAATATGTTGCCCACAACATCAACCCACAATGGAGGCATATTTATAGAGGCTGCAGTATTTATTGTCATAACACCATACACTACCCACGGTAGCCTACCAATTTCTGTTGTGGCCCAGCCCATAAAACTTGCAAAGTGGGCTAGAATTACCGCAGGTATAGTAAGGTAGATCCATACCTTATGCCCTCCTTTTGTGAGCAGGTCTGTTTTTCTTGCTATTATGTAAAGTGTAACGATTATTGCAAAGATTCCGATCGCGAAGCCAGAGATGACCATAGCAAAATATGTCCAGTCTACTAATAATGGAGGTCTGTAATTATTAACTCCAACCCCATAAGGCCCAAGTTGTCCCCAAAGCCTTGGTATCTGCGAGTATTGTGGTAAATGTGCCTTCGGGTTGAGGTATGCAAGGTAAGCCTCCATTTTTTCGAGGTGCAACATCTTTGATACGGAATTGAAACCTTTAAGGGTACCTTCTACAGCAGCAAACTTCTCGGGCTGGTACCTAAATATTACCCTAGCTTGCTGGTCACCTGCAATAAAACCTTCATACGCTATGAGTATTAATGAAAATATAGTTGAAAACTTAAACCCTTTCTCTAGATATTTCTTATAGTCTGGATCTTTTGCCTTTATGTACCTAAGCCCATACCCAGCCATCATAGTAAAGCCGCTAACGACAAGTCCTGCTCCAATAGAATGGAGAAAAGTGGAAGCATAGTCCGGGGATTCGAATAGAATCGTCATATATCCCCAATGCCTTACAGTCGCTGTCATAATTCCATTTACTATTGCAAGGACTGGTGTGCTTAAAATTGCTGGGTTGTGCTGGTAGCTCGTTTTTAATACAGCTTTCAATATACTTTGGTTAACAGTGTAGCCATTTAATGCTTCATATGTCAGCCTATTAATTATTTTCGAAGGCATGTAAACCAAAACCCCATTTGTTGTTGGATCTTTTATTGTCATCCCTAGAGATTGGAGAGTAGTTATGTTTAGCAATGAGACATACTGCTTTGGTACATCTAAAAGTATTTTAGGATATCCAAGTGAATAAAGCCATTGACCGCTTGTAGCGTTATAGTCTGGCAATAAACCCGTTGGGATTTGCATATATGCATTTACTGCTAGTATCATTGCACCAGAGTACCAAGGGCCTATGAAAGCGAAAAACGTTAGTATCGTCCTTGGTACGTCACCTATCTTATTCCAAGCCCAATAAAGGAGGTATATTATTAAGACCTCCATTATGAAAGCGAAAACCTCTGAGTACATAGAGAAGTATAGCCATTGTCCAACAGCGGTAAGAACTCTTGGCCATACAACTATTAATCCAAATTCGACTAGGGTTCCCGTAGCGGCGCCTACAGCGAAGACTATTGCCGTTGCTTTGATTAGCGTTCTTGCTATTTTTAAATAGTGCTTATCCTTCTTTTTTAGATATATTAGCTGTGCTATGAAGGCTGCAAAAGGTAAACCGAGAACATATTGCAGTATGCCCCAATGAATACCCATCCCTATTATCGTTAAAGACCTTATACCAAAATGACCAAAGTCCACCCACTGGGCTATTGGATTTACCATGTCTATTACCTAAGGTTATATTTAAAAAAATTGTATATAAAAATATTTCTACATGCAAATATTAATCATATATATATAGTATTGCTTATTTGTACCAAATAAATTTTATAATAAAATAGAAATGATTATCAAATGATTGTCACTTATAAAGAATTAAGCCATTTGTTTAATGCGCCGGTAAAAGATGTATAGACGGAAGCTGCTATTGTTTTCTTATCTATCTCCTCAGGTTTTTTGTACCACCCTAAACAATCAGCAAATATCTCTATAGCTTCTTTGTCAAAAACTTCAGTTTCTTGTCTTAATATGTTAGCAGATTTATATAGGATTTCTTTTATTATGGTCTCGCCTAGGCAATCGATGAGCTCGATAGCGTTAGTTAAAGGATAGCCTATTACATTAAGCGAATCTCTGGCATATTTTTTAAGATTTATCTTTTCTATAAGTTCATCAAATAAAGTTGATGCATACAACGAGAAATGCTTTTTTACTTCTCCATTTTGCATGCCAGCTATGCTTAATAAGCTTACTATGTCGTCTATGATATTGCCAATATCATTATCATTAGTTTGTACACCTATATCTAAATTATTTTTAAATACGTCAATACTTGACATTCCCTGGCACCTTAGTTTGTATTGGTTTCATTTTTCATATAAAGAAGAAAGCTTAGAAGCCTAGGCTAACCCCCTAATAACTGTTTGCTATTTTTAGGCTTCTTTTAACTATGATTTAACAAAGGATAGGTAGCAATGTTATACCTATTAAACTCCTCCGGTTTATAGTATCTTAGGCAGTGCGTATGGTGTAGTGTCGTGAAGGCACAAATAATTAAGAAAAAAGGTCTTGCATATATTATTACTGAGGCTGGTCAAAAAGCTGTCGTCCCATGGGATAATTTATGCGATATAATAAAAAGGTTTAAGCTAACACCAGTATTTAGTGGCGATGTGAAATTAAGCTGTATACAAAGTACACGAGAAATAAGAAACAGGGAAGTAGAGATAGAGTATGAGGCAGGGCACTACGAATATGAGGCAGATTGAAAAAATATCGGATCTTTTCAAAAGAAGAGGTTACAGAGTTTCTAGTGTAGAAAAAGAGAGTGAGTGTTTTAGGCTAATTATAGAGGTAGATGGCGTGCCATATATATTGATGTTTTACCCATCGAAGTACTCTAGCGCTATTGTAGCTAAAGTTACGCTAAGGTATGCACCTTGTTATGAAAGCCTCTATGATCCTAATGGATTATTTATTGTTACAGATAGTGCTGAAGAATTTATAGATAGATTTCTTAATAAAATACATTTTTTGCATATGATAAAAAGGGTTTAAGTTCTAGGCCATATGATGGCAATTTAGGCTGTGAAAGGTGACATGGATTTTTGACTGAGAGATAATGGGCTGTCCTTGTAGTTAAAATTATAAAGTCTAGATATTTTCAATTACCTCTTAATAACGGGAGGAGGGAAGTTTATCAGTTACTATATTTACGCTTCAGTTAAAAATAACTGGTAAATGAAAGGGTCAGTTTAGAAAACAAGTAAAGAGATATAGATAATACCCCTCGGCAAAACAAGTAACTCTGGGGGGCTAAAGGTTAATGAAATTAAATAGCGCGACCATAGTCAAGTTTGAAAATAACAGGTTAAGCGTAGATGGTAGGGATTATAATTCGACTCATGCTTTGATATTGGGTGCAGAGAAGTTAGCGGGCGAGATTGAAGGGGAGAGGTTAAGGATTGAGGCACACTTTAAAGATAAGCCTCAAGTAGATAATATATCAGAGGAAACAATAAAAATTAGTTCTTTTGAATCTGAGTTCGTGGTTGATGGCCTTGGTAGAAGGCTTAAGGGTGCAACCAAACTGGAAGAAGGTTACCTGTTAGTTGGGGAGTTAGTGACCATTAAGTTTGAATCAGATGAAAGCTCTAGTGAGGTTATAATAAAGCTACCAAGAGTTGGTCCATTAAAGGTAAATAAGTTTTACGTAGATCTAAAGGGCCAAATTTCTTCTAACGTTATCTCCTCTCCATTTGTAATTGGTGAGATAACAGTAAGGGGTCCTACAAGGATAAAGGTGCAGGTGTCTGATAGTATAGCACGGATAACAGATTACAATAATATAAAAGAAGAATACACAGAAGAGAAAAAAGTTGTTAATAAATCAACTCCAAGGAATAATGCATAACATACATCCTAGAATCTAAAAGCCACTATAAATGGATTTGATGAAAGGTTTAGTTTATGCTATTTTCTCTAGATTCCCTAATTTTTTTCATTGCTAATGGGTTTTTGACTTTATTTAATTCTTCGTCAGGTACATATTTTGGTAGGCTATATCTCGTGTGGGTAAGCTCTGCGATAGTATTCCTTGCTTTTAATGAGTTTAGTATCCTTCTTAACCTATCCTCACCAACTATACCCTGGAATAAGGCCTTGAGGTTCCTCCAGCTTATTGGTACCTTTGCTTCTTCCAAGGCCTGCATTACTAGCTTTTCGATATCAGAATCGTCAAGTGCAGTAGTGACGCTAAGCCCAGATTCATCTACAAAGGATCTTTGAATTTTTTCATATTCTTTTAGTATTTTGCTTCTGATTCTGTTTATGAAGTCTTTATTTGTACTATTGTTGGTGGATATAGGCAATTCTAGCACCTCCTTATCCTATATTATATGTAATTTTAGAGTATATAAGCAGTTATATATGTTTTGCTTTTATGTTTTTAATTATACAGCATCATAACGATAACCTAATACCCTTCTTGCAAGCCTTATAGCGCCGTTATTGTAAAAAATCCCTTTTTTAATTGTTGAATGATTGTTCAGTTTCTTAAAGCACGACTTACAAACCCTTCTGACGTTATCTATTTGGACGGAGTCTGCTTCACATATTAGTTTTCCACATATTGGACAAAAGGTTATTGAAAGGTTTTCGTTACAGATCTCGCAGAGAAAACGCTCACATATAGCACACAAACCCTTTTCTACGTTAAAATGATCTTCGCATACCATTCTATTACATTTAGGGCATCTATATTTGGCTTCCTTCTCATTACATATCTCGCATTTTACCATTTTCCTTCACGTGTGTCAGATGGATTAGGACTCCTCATTGGTTTTCCCTTAGTAGTCCGGGTTCTACTCTTCATCCACAACGCCCTAACTTTTATGTGCTTGCTGATCTACCTGTTACATCTCTTAGTTCTACTTATTCTTTTGCTCTTAATATATGTTTATATTTTCCTATTAGTTGTTATGTTATGGTTTTAAGCTCTTTAAGTTTTTGGTAATGTTTTAATATTACATTTAAATACTTCATGTGGTTTTACATCTCTATATACCACACACCCAGGATAAATTATAGAGAATGAACCTATTTTTTTTCCTGGCAGAATAGATACATTGATTCCTGTTTGTGAATACCCACCGACTATAGCCCCGAGCTTTTCCATACCTGTGTTTACTGGAGATCCTTTGATGTTCATTTTAATTGGCTCGTGATCAAACCTTAGGTTTGCTGTAATAGTACCGGCTCCAAGGTTAACCCCTTCCCCTATTATGCTATCTCCAACATAGTTGAAGTGAGGTAGTTTTGCATTTTCCATTATTAATGAGCCCTTAACTTCGACAGAATAACCCACTTTTGAACCTTTCATAAGTACTGTGTAAGGTCTTATGTGGCTCATAGGCCCTATTTTCACGTTCTCATCAATGAACGCTGGTCCTTCTATAATTGAGTATTTGCCTATCTCAGATCCTTTCTTTATTATGACATTTCCGTATATAGTAACAGTCTCATCGACATCTCCTAGTATTTCTTGCTTTTCTTTACTTTCGTTTAAAGCTAGCCTGTTTGATATTAATAATTCCCAAGGCCTGCCAATATCTTGCCATTCATACTTCCCGACATTTACCGTGTGTATATCCATCGAGTTCGCCATCTTTTTTAATGCATCTGTGATTTCAAATTCTCCTCTGGGAGATTTCTTTATTTCATCGATATATTTTTTTGTATCATAATCAAGCATTAAAGCGCCAGCAAATATGGTTTTGTCTTTAGCCTCACTAAAGCTTGGTTTTTCTGTAATGTTTTTTACTATTCCATCTTCTAACTCTACAATACCGTAGTTCCAATAATCCTTCGTTTCAGTAATCATAATTCCTGGCGACTCTAAATTAGCAAGGGCACTATATCCTTTTGTAGACAAGTAGACGTCAGCGTAGAATATAAGGTATTCGCCTTCTCCCAAACTTTCCATGGCCAGCTTGATTGCATCCCCTGTTCCCTTGGGCTCTTCTTGAACAAGAAACCTAACCTTGCCATGAAAGCATTTATTTACAGCTTCAATAACTTCTTCTTTTTTGTATGATATTATTATAGATATCTCATCAAAGGTAAACACCTTGCTTAGGTTTCGTAGATGTCTGCATATAATAGGTTCTCCGAGTATCGGCATTAAGGCCTTTTGTCTCGTCTCGCTTAGTGGTCTTAGCCTTTCACCAAAGCCTGCTGCCATAAGAACAAGCTTCATATGCATCAACCTCACAGTTTTCTTATTAACCAGGGGTTTTGCTTTTTATCTATCTCAACCAACTTCAACGATTCTAAGGAAAGAAGATAGCCTAGCATGCTCCTAGCTGCGACAAATATCAGAAGGTCATTTAAGTTTTGATATAGCTTGAATAAAATTTTATCTGCTGGAGTCCATTCATGGTTTATAAGCGATATTAGTGCAAGAAGCCTCCTTATTTTTCCAGTAATAGTGTCTGATAACCAGGTAATAGACCCATTTCTCTTTATCTCAGGTCCATGACCTGGATGGATATAATCCCAGTCATTCCTAGAATATAGGTTTATCATTGATTTGTTATATTCAAAGAAGTCCAATAATGTTATGTTCCCTCCTGGAAGTATGTTGTCCCCTGGAAAGAGGTGGTTTTTTATGAAGTAGCATATATGATCATAGCTGTGACCGTAACACTTCATATAGCTAACTAACCCTTCTTGAATAGGTTTGCATTCATCAATTATTATTATGTCGTTTTGGTCAAGGGCTTTTCTAACCTTGTTGTAGTAGCTTATCATAGAGTTCATAATTCCTAAAGCGTATTTTGGCAGCGAGTTGCTGTTATAACCAAACGCTTTGGCTATCCTTTCAGTATTTTCTATAAACCTTTCATTAACTATTTCATCGTAGGTTTCCTTGCTCATGCAAATTTTTTTGTTTCTGACTCCAGAAATACCGAGTGTATGATCCCAGTGGCTGTGAGTGATTAGTATGTAGTCTATTTTATCAATATCTATTATCGCATTTTGAGAGGCCCCAGCGTCTATTAAGTATTTTTTTCCTTTAAATGATACAACGTAGTTATTCGCAGGTCTATCTAGAGGCATATTATAGCTTTCAATTCTCCTGATCTCCACGGTACCTCCCTTGTATTGATGTAATATAAACACATAAAAGTTTAGACCCGCTTTGCTTCTTTCTTGATAAAAAGGCTTTGCATGATATGTTAAGAAAGAAGATATTATTGTCAGTAATTTTATTTGTATTAATGGAAGATATGTGTGTTTTTTTAATAACATTTTGATATGAGAGTAAATTAGACACCAACATAGTATCGACGTCTGTAATGCTAAGGGTAATGTTTTTATAATGCTTCTTGAACTTTCATCATATGTGATGAATAATGATCGAGAGAACTCTCCTGCTCGTGAAGCCTGATGGTGTAAGAAGGGGGTTAATAGGAGAAGTAATCTCTAGGTTAGAAAGGAAAGGATTTAAAATAGTTGCACTAAAAATGGTAATGATGAGTAAGGAGGTCGCAGAAGAATTCTATTCTGTTCATAAGGACAAGCCATTTTATAAAGACCTCGTAGAGTTTATAACAAGTGGGCCAATTGTTGGTATCATAATAGAAGGAGATTCTGCTATTTCGATTGCAAGGACAATTATTGGTGCTACAGATGCTAGGAAGGCACAACCAGGAACTATTAGGGGGGATTTTGGCCTTTCAATTCAAGAGAATGTTGTGCATGCAAGTGATTCGCTAGAAAGCTACAATAGGGAATATAAAATAATATTTAGAGATGATGAAATAATCAACTACTAGCTTTTTTGCTTAATATTTCTTTTATCTTGCTGATAATTAACGTGTATTCTTTCTCCCCTGCGCTTTTTTTGATTTCTGACAACTCTTTTAATGTGAGTATCTCATCATCACTTAGCAGGTTTCTAAATTTGTCTAGTAGCTTAAGGGCATCATTAAACGGTACGTTTGTAAATATCGTATCGTTTTCATTTATATGCCTTCCAACAAGTATTTTGCCTTCAATAGAGACTGCAATAGCCATCCCTGTTCTAGCTTCTTCTAGGCTTTTGTCCCTATCTTTAATGGCAAGTATTTTACCTAGTTGTCTACCCTTTTCCGAGATAAGCGGGTAACCAGGCCTTATTATACCCCCTTCTACCTCTACGCCTATTATTACAGGATCGCTCCTCCTAAATATGTATCCTGGTAGAACTTTGAATTTACCAGGTCTTACTATTGAATTTAGCTCTAGGCGTAGTTCTTCGTTCTTTATGTTATCTCTCCACCTTTGGTAGTCTTCCAATAAACGGTAAAGTACCCTATCCTTGAAGATCTTTACGTTGCTTCTTTCCGCTTCTTCTTCTGCCTCTGGAAGGATTTTTGAATTGAAGGCTATTATAACGCCTAATGATTTATCCTTTTTCCCAACCAAAGATGCCTCAAGAACATCTGACTTTGTGACGTATCCTATCTCTGCAATTCTTATCGGAATGCCTATTTTTTTGAAAGCTTCGCTCAGGGCTTCAAGAGTACCAAGGGTATCGGCCTTTATTACTATACCGTTTGTTTCCGACTTAAATACTATTTCTCTGACTTCATGTTTTAAAGATTCCGCTAAGTTTTTTGCATGCTCCATATCTCTTGCTACATATATAGAAGATCCTGGAAGGGCATCGTCCAGCTCAGACGCAGCAATTCTTACGCCTGCAGCGGCATAAACTTCTTCTACATTTATAAACCTAGTACCTTTTGCCCTCATATCACTAAGTGGTGCAGGCATTAATAGGGATCTTACTGTGGTTATTATTGGCTTTGTTTTGCCATTTAACACTATTATGTCTCCTATTCTTATATACCCATCATATATTATCACATCTATGACTGTCCCGAGGCCAGGCACCTCCTTGACTTCCAATACTGAACCCTTTGCAGGGCCTTCGACAAATACTAGTTTATTCTTTAGGTATTGTTGCGCCAGCCCTGCTAATACAGCTAATAGATCTGGAATGCCCTCCCCAGTTCTTGCAGAGGTTGGAACTATTGCAACTGTTTTTGTAAAATCCTTGATCCTTGTGTATATATCTGCTTGAAATCCTTGCATGGACAGGTCATTTACTATCTTGCCGTAGATGGCTTTTTCTAGTTCTTCCTTTGCTCTCTTTTCTTGTTTTTTTATCGATACAATAAATGCTTGGTTTTCAGGTGACTTCCAGAACGGTAGCCTATCAAGTTTGTTAGCTGCAACTAGAAATGGAACCCTCCTTGATTTTAGGAGATTAAGGGCTTCATATGTTTGATCCTGAAATCCTTTTGTGATGTCTATTACAAGGATAGCGAAATCTGCTATGCTCCCACCCCTTTTTCTAAGATTTGAGAAAAGTTCATGTCCTGGTGTATCAATGAAGAGTAGGCCCGGGATTGTTAGTCTTATTGGTATAAAAGTCTTTAGAGGCTCTGAGATTTTTTCTATGGTCTCGGAGGGTACTATACTTGCCCCTATATGTTGTGTTATACCTCCGAATTCTTTCGATGCAACAGCTGTACTCCTTATTTTATCTAGAAGCGTTGTTTTTCCATGATCTACATGACCGAGTACCACTACAATTGGCTGTCTAAGCTTTTTATCTTGCTTTAATGTTTTGCTCAACTCTTGTCACCACCAAGAATGTGTAAGGTTACTAAGAGGTTAAAGGCGGTGAGGAAGTTCTCTAGGCCATTTGCTTTTGCTCTGGATATACAATTTCTACGTTAAGTTGAGCAAGTGCCGTTTTCCTTCTTTCTGCTCTGGGATCTGGTACCATACGTCCTCTTACTGTCTTCTTTTTACGTAACCCTTTTTTATGAGGATGGAAACCGGGTGGGGCCGATAGCAGAACCTTCTTCCTTATGGTTCCAGGAATTCCTGGGTGCATTGGGAATCCTGTAGCATCGCTACCACCTCTTATTTTTAATCTTATGCCATCGAGTCCGATGATGGATCCATCAATTTCATCCCCTATTTCGAGTCCAGAGATTCTAATTACAATATCCTCAGGAACAGCTATTTGGAAAGCCTTTGTCCTAAAAGCTATGGCTTCAGATTCGTTAGACCCTGTAGCTTCTGCTATTAGTTCGGATGCAATAAAAACGTCATTATCATTTATATTATCAGAAATAATTGCCTTAAATGGTATGTTGATTTTCTTATCCTCAACCTTGAAGCTTAAAGTTAAAAAGCCTATCTCATCTAGATGTAGTTCTTCTGCTATTTTTTTGCTAACCTTTGCCTTTGGAAGTCTCCTTCTTTCCTGCTCTTTTGTTTTTTTCATTTCCTCGGTTACCTTCAATTCATCTTCATCAGATCCTTTCACTTTAACCTTAATAGTTTTTTTACCAGCCTTCGGATCAGATATTACTATCCTCAATGGAGGCCTTTCCTCTATTGGCATTTTAAATCCCCTTTTGGTTTCTGTGCCAATAATGATGTGTGTTTTGCTTTTAAATCTTTTTATCCTATTGCATGGGTGTCTGTTACAGATGATGACAAACAAAAATATTAAATATGTTCCATGTCTAATAACCGACGAAAATAATAATGAAACTTTATTTCAACCCTGTGTTCGATATGTAAGGGGCGATAACAATAATTAAGGTAAAAATAATTAAGGTAAACTAGAGAAACTTAAGTCTGTTTAAGGTTATTAAATAGCATTTGTTGCGTGCTTATCTAATCCATACTTCCTCATAACCTCGCCATGTTCTTTAGACTCTGTAGTTCCTTTTTATGGGTAAAACTTCTGCACTGCTCGTAGCGGATAACCTTTTTAGCTCTTCATATAGCAGGACTTTTCGGAAAGAAAACTCCACCTTTCAGGGCTTTTTTTAATATGCTGTATTAATTTCTGGTTTTTAATTTACCAGCATTATCTAATGCTGAGGAAAAGAAAAGCTTACATTGCTTCCCTAACTATATATGAAAACATTTTGTTATTATCTATAAAAAAGTCTCCAAAGCCCTCTAATGAGGACAGAACGAAGGAAGCTTACTTGTCGTGATGATATAAAGGTTTTACCCATGGCAAAGTAGCGGATAACCAGAACGGCTAAGAAATAACAGAAATGAAAATTTAAGTGACTAGAAAATTATATTAATGGATGGAGTAGTATAGGTATTAATAGGGGCCCGTAGCTCAGCCTGGTGGAGCGCTCGGCTGATAACCGAGAAGTCCGGGGTTCGAATCCCCGCGGGCCCATCCATTAATTTTAGAAATAAAATGACTGATTAGCAAAAGGTTATTAGTTTTCTTGCTTATAGTCTAAGATTGATGATACCAGTTGAGGGGTTCGGTAGCTGATCTTCCTTTGCATAGTGGTCATGTTCCGCTATGGATGCTAAAGATTATGAAGAGGTTAGCAGAGAGCGTAGTAAGAATTATAATTGAAGAAAGAGGGCCTGGAATGTTTGTTAGGGCTTTATCAGATCCATTTTGGTTTCAAGCTTTTAATAATATAATAGGTATGGATTGGGATAGCAGCGGCAGTACGACTGTGTTAATATATATTCTTAAAGACATTAGCGTAAAGGACGATCTAGGTTTTCTAGTATTTGGAGGAAAGGGTCATGATATGGTAGCTATAAAAGATGAAGTTGATAGTATAAATAAAAAACTTGGGAATATAGATCCCATGTCACTTTTGAATTTCAGCAAAATCTCCGCTAGATCGGATTCGGCTTTCTTGCTTGATGGCTATGACCTATATATTCATTCTTTGTTCATCTCTCTAGAAGATAGAAATGCAGTAACCATACAACAAGGAATGAACCTAAACACACTTATGGCAAGGAGGTATCATGTAGATAAAGCAGCCCTAGAAGAACCACATAGCGGCATTTTTGGGTTAAGAGAAAGTAACGTAGTAGACGTCACATCGCATAAAAGCAGAAACGCAAGGAAGGTATTCATTGATATACTTGGAGAGGGTGAAAAGCGATTTGTAGCGGATTTAAAAGCTGCTTATCATATAGCAAATAATGGAAAAACACTTTACTCTTTTATTTACAAGGATAGCATCACTGTGGATAGAAGGTATTATCCTGTGAAGCCTTCAAAAAGGCTTATTGCAGCAGTCAGAAGAATTTCTGAGAATCCACCATCAAACGATATCGAGTTAGCTTTAGCTCCAAGTATGGGTCCCACGCTTGTTAGAGCTTTAGCGTTAGTTTCAGACGTTATTTACTCCGTTCCAGTGTCAAGAGAGGATCCAGTAAGCCTAACCTATGATCCCTTTGCATATACATATACGATAGGTGGTAAGGATGGCGTTCCGTATCCATTCGACTCCAAGACTGCGAGAGAATTGATAGAGTACCTCAGGGAAGCCATAGAAAATGCTGGTGTGGAAGGGAATATTAAAAAGAGGTCTTTGAAGAGATTGGCCATGCTGGTTAAAAGGCATGCAGGCATGCTGGGAATTGGTGGTGAGACATGAAAATAATACATATAAGCGACATTCATTGTAATGATGATGCTATAAAAAGGTTATACGAGAAAGAGAGGGACTACGATGTTATGATTGCTACAGGTGATTTTGAGTGTCTTCAGACAGCAGAACTCTTTTCCGAGTTATTTAGAGGCGCGATATCTGTGTCTGGTAACTTAGATTCAGTTCCTATTATGAAGTTGCTTATTAAGAGAGGCATTCTCATAGATGGGAAAATAATAAAAAGAAAAGGGCTGGTTATTGCTGGCATAGGAGGGATAGATACAAGGACAAATATAATGGCGATAGAAAATCTTCTCAAAACTACTAAGAGGGTTGACATATTAATAAGCCATAATCCGCCCTATGAGATCCTAGATATGACAAGTATTGGGATTAGGGCTGGATTAAGCGAACTTGCCCGTATAAACAAAGCGTTCGCTCCTAAGCTTCATCTCTTTGGTCACATTCACGAATCAAGAGGCCACGTATATAAAGATAAAACACATTATGTTAACCCAGGTCCACTTATGGAGGGATTATATGCAACAATAGTTCTCGAGGACGATGTTAAAATAACAATGAAATCTTTATAGTCCTTACTTTTTTGCATTTCTCTCTTTAAAAAACTTCTTCACTTCAGGCATTACCTTATCAAATTCTTTTATGCTTTTAGTCACTCTATCATATCTTATCCTTAGCAGTCTCTTTATTTCACTATGTATGTATCTATAGTCCATCAAAAAGTATACTGCTATATCGCTTGGACCACGAATAGCTCGTCCAAGGGCTTGTTTTATTCTTATGTATGATGAGACCTTGTATAAATAGAATCTGGCCTTGGAGATGCCGAGCCTCTTTGACAGCACTTTTTCTCTATTGACAAGGTATTCATCCCTCTGTGGATATGGAATTCCAACAATGATGACAGCACTTATCTTTGTTTTGCCATTCTCAGTTATCTCTATGCCTTCAGTTATCTTTCCTCCCGCAACGGAATGGATCATAAGGTCATCAGAGCCTTCCTTTAATTTATGAAGAATCTGATTCAATGATGTTTTCTTCTCCTCCTTTATTTGTGTTATTCTGCTATCAATGCTACCAGAAACCTTCTCCATTATTTCATAGCTAGGATAAACAACGAGTTTTACTCCATTAATTTGATTTCCGATTTTGTTCAGATAATGAACTATTCTTTTATACATTGTTTCGTTTCTTGATTTATATAGCGTTGTTACATCACCAACAACTATTGCCATATAATTGCCAATTCTCGAAGAGCCTGTCATAAGCTCAGCGTCGAAGAATGTCCTCTTTTTGTTTATATTTAACAGATCATTTACAAAGTCGCCTGGTGGGATGGTACCACTCATCATAATGACGGCACGTGGTTTTTCTAGTGGGGCACTTATAACCCTTGAAGGATCTAAAGGTATTGATATTAGCCTATAGTTATTGTCTTCGGTTGAAGCGAAGAGGTAGTTATTCTCATCGTTTAAGCTCTCAACCCATAAGGCTAAATGGGAGAGCTTTACAGTAAGGTTTCTGATCGAGCTGTGCATATATAGCTCGCTTCTAAACTTTTTTTCTCTAATATCTTCTGAGACATCTAATATTATATCGTAGTATGTTGTTATTTCATTGAAGAGTTCTTTTTTAACTAATCTAAGAACATTTTCTCCTTTAGGTCTAACGTTATTTGCGGCTTTGTAAACTTTTTTAATAGCTTTTTCGACCTCTGTGCCGGAGTATCCATAATCTTTTATCTCCTTAAGCGAGTCTTCAATGTCGTGTAATGAAAGTTTTATTGAAAATAGGTCACTCATGTTAAGCAGGCTGTGTGCTTCGTCTATTACTACAACCAGATTTTCCATCTCGGTCTTTTCTAATATTTTTTTGAAGATTTCATCTTTAAAAAAATAGGGATACGTAGCTATAACAAACCTTACTTTGTCTATCAGGCTTGTTAGGGAAAAGAATGGGCATGAAGAAAAGTGTGTGAGTATTGAGATGGCCTGATCAAATGCCGTGTTTGCTTCTAATGAGAATATATAATCTGACAGATCCTCTTGTATATTCAGGCTTTTTAGATAATAATTACACTTCCCGTTGATTCTAGCCAACTTGCAATTCTCCCAAAAGTCTACGTTGTTTGGATCTTCGTCTCTAGTATTAAGACCGAATAGTGGACAAGTTCTTTTTGCGCTAAAAAGAAATGTATATTTACAGTTAAATTTTTTAAGCTCTCTTATAACAGGGTACATCTCGTTTATAGTCCTAACGATCCACAAAACTTTCTCTGCATTTCCTTTTAGCAAACCATCTATTACTGCGGCTGTTTTTCCGAAACCAGTAGGCGCATTTATTATCGCAACAGAAGCGTTCTCTACTGAAGACTTCACTAACTCTGATATTTCCTTTTGTCCAGGTCTCAATGAGCTATAGGGAAATACTCCCCTATTCTCCAATAAATCCAATATCCACTCTCCTCCTCCTTGGTCCATCTAATTCTATTAACAGGATTTTTTGCCATGTGCCCAAATTCACACTACCGTTTTTTATGAGAAGGCACCTTGAGTTCCCTATAATACTTGAGGCTAAATGAGCATGAGCATTTGTATCTATTTTATTATGTTCCCAAGGGCCATCGGGTTTAAATAGCTCTATAAGCAAATTGATTATATCTTGGATAAGGCCACTCTCATATTCATTTATAGTTATTGTTGCTGTTGTATGAGGTACATTAATTATAAGCACTCCGTTTTTAAAATCCATTTCTTTTACTAGGCTAAGAACTTGTCCTGTTATATCAATTACTTGAATCCTCTTCGTTGATTGTATATTAATCTCTTCGTTAAAAACCTTCAACTCTGATCCCTGCCATATTTGGTTTCTTTTGAGAGATAAAAGCCTATCAGCTCTATTAGGATATCCTGCAATATTTGTGATTAAGAGTTGCACTACGGCATACTAGATATTTATTTCCAAGGTGATGGACACTTATTTATACCTATCATACCTTCAAGAACCTTTGGCTTAATGCATATTATCCCAAACCTATCGTCCATTTCTACAATGAATTCTTTACCAAACTTTTCAACTATATGCTTTTTTACGTATAGGTTTAGAGGCAGAGTATAATAGTCATACTCATATGATTTTCCATTTATGTCCTTTTTGCCCTTCAGTTCCTTTACCTTAACCTCTCTATCTTTTATCATTCGATCGCCACCTTTCTCTATATACAAAATTATCGTACAAGATTTAAATATTTAAGGTCTTTGCGTAATAAAAGGATCTGATATATTTTAAAGTATTTTAAAAGGCTGATGGCATTATCTTATTTTAAGATTATAGAGTGACATTATGGATTTAAAAGCTCTGATTTTTAACTTAGAAAATGCGAACTGGACTAGGTGTGATTGACTTGCCGAGGCAAAGATCTAAGGCAGCTGTTAGGGATAAGTGGAGATTAAAGAAATGGTATAATATAGTGTCACCCGAAGTATTTGGCAGAATTCCTATTGGAATGACACCGGCTGATGAAAAGGAAAAACTATACAAAAGAACAATAGAGGTCACACTTTTTGACATAACTGGAGACTACTCTCATGTAAACACTAAGTTAAAATTCCAAGTAGTAGATGTTATAGAGAATAATGCATATACTGTCTTCAAAGGGCATGAAATATTAAGAGATTATTTAAGGAGTTTGACTAGGAGAAGGAGTAGTAAGATTTCCACTATAATAAATGCAGTTACAAAGGATAATGCTAAGATCAGGGTAACAATTGCTACTTTTACGCAGTATAGATGTAAAACGAGCCAAAAAAAGGTGGTAAGGAAAATTATGAAAGATATAATAGAGAAGAAGTCTGCGCAATTAACCTTCGATGAATTCGTTAGGTCTGCAGTGTTCAGTGAAAATGAAGATAGCCTTGCCTCAGAAGTGGCTAAGGCAGTTAAAAAGATCTGCAGTATAAGGAAGGTTGAAATAATTAAGCAAAAAGTAATCGAGATTCCAAGTGTGGTAAAGGAAAGAAAGGAAATAGAGAAAAGCCAACAAATTGAAGAACAAGGAGTCGTTTCATAGATAGACGAAACCGCTTAGATACTTTTCATGTATACTCATAATTATACTCGTAATTAGGGAAGTAGTAAAGAGGCTTGGGGAGTGGCTTAAACCTGAAGATGTAGTTTTTATTATCCTCGAGAACCTTCTAATGAAGACAGGAAATAGAATTTGGGGTTGCAGGTATTTCATTTTAGATGTGGTTGCTTGTACTCATTAGCTTAGCTGTTCTAGATGCTTGAAGCCATTATGAATATTTTGAGTAGAAACTAGTTGCTTATTTGAGTATCTAGTATATTTTGGTAGCTAGGAAGACTTTTAGATACATAAAAAACTTCCCTTATTATTGAGGAGGAATGGAGCAACTATATATAGAACTTCGGAGGCTGCCCTTTCTCCCGCTCCGATAATAGTAAAGTAGCAATAAAGGGCTGGAGGCTTATATCTAATCCCATGTAGGGCAGTTAAAGCGGTGGCGGTCAATGCAGCCCTTAATGAGCGCTTGCAAAGATGAAGCTGTTGGGGGGCTCGTGCAGGTATCTAGGGTTACTGGAATAACATAAATACCATGCACGGGCAACCCTCACTTACTGTCCTCACATCCCTTTCCCTCGTATATCCTCCAACCTTAAAAGGCGAAGTTTTACAGGACAAGTTTATAAAAAATATAGCACTATAGTTTCATTCTGTTAGTCCTTGGTGAGGATGTCTTTAAGTAGGGATGAAACAATAATTGCCGACTGTCTTTGAACCCTTGGAGAACCTAGGAATGCGTGAATCATTCCATTAAGCCTCATGCTTATAGTTGGAACGCCACTTTCCCTTAGCCTACCCGCGTATGCTTCTCCTTGATCCCTTAAAGGATCATACTCTGCTGTCAGAATTATTGTTTCTGGCATGCCTGAAAGGTCATTGGCAAGGAGTGGCTGGAATAAAGGATTAATCAAATCACTTTCATTTCTAATATACATGAACAGCCAGGAGAGGGCTGAGGTATCTATATCCAGGAAATAACCCTTCCTATATTCATTCATTGACCTTGAAGCGACGTCTAGGTATACAAAAGGTACTACTAATGCCTGCGCCTTTAATTTTACACCTTTTTCCTTTGATAATATAGACGTAGCTGCGGCCAGGTTTCCCCCAGCGCTTATCCCAAATGTAGCTATTTTCCTAGGGTCACCGCCTATTCTTTCCGCGTTATTTATAGACCAAAGCAAGGAATTAAAGCAATCATTTACCGCCGCCGGGAATTTATGCTCTGGCGCTAACCTATAATCGACCGAAACGACTATACAGCCACAATGATTTGCCAGAATCCTTGAAATGGAATCCTCGGTATCTAGGTTCCCAAAAATCCAAGCTCCGCCATGAAAGTGCAAAATTATTCCATGCCCTTTTTTGTCATCTGGATAGTATATTCTTATAGGTAGGTCGTAGTCATCGCTTCTTATTTTGATATCCTCTATTTTGTGGATCGGCTCCTTCGGAAGAGCTTCTGCAAACAAAGCATTCATTTTCTTCCTTATCTCTTCTATACTGTACTTTGTTGGATCTATGGCTATGTCTAGCTTGTAGAAGGATTCTAAGAACTCCTTTACTTCTGGATCTATTGGAATTTCTACCACCTAAATAATACTTATAAAGGTGCGATATTAACTTTTTAGCATCAGAGAAACACAGGGCTTTATAATCCTTATCTTATTCTTGTTGAAAAGATTTCGAACAACTTGCTGGATAACAGGCATGAAACATCCCAAGCTTTAAGCTTAACCCCATTATAAAGAGAAAAAGCTTCATATACGTTAGCACTAACCCTTTTACTGAAGCCTCCATGAGAAAACGCACCTATGCCTATAGGGTATCCTGTTGATGATGAAAGCCTTATAACATCGTCTATGCTAGATGGGATCCCGTCCTCGCTCAAGAGTATTATTCTCCTGCCATTTAAGTATTCATCAAGGGAATCAGAAACCTTCCATATAAGTGGATCTTTAGAACCTGGAGGAACTTTTTCATAAAGCAATAATTGCCTCATCAATCCCTTAAACCTCTCATAATTCTTTGGTAACCTTATATTATTGCTTAACTTAAATACTCTATCATCATATATGTGAACAAATACCTCTACGTTGCCATTTAGAACAAAGGGTTTCTCCATTAAGTTAAGCAGCGATACATGAACTATATCAGGCCTTCCCCTTTTTCCGCTATCCTTCCTGATCTTCTTTCTGCTTTCACCTATGTCCAAAAGTCTGTTGTCCACGAGCTCCAAGGAAGACTCTAGGAAAACTACCTCTATTTTTTCCAAAGCTCCTTCCTCCTAGCTTCAAGCATATCATTTTCTTGACCCATGAATTCAGCTGCTGTTAAAACCTTTACTCCTACACCTTCAGCCACCCTATAGTGAGTTTCTAACGCTTTCTTATAGTTTAAATCCCTTAGAAGATGATGATCCACAACAATATATCTGGCTACCCTGTTTTCTATTACCTGCCTTAAGTTCTCCAGGCCCTTGTTTACTGCTTCCCTCGAAACCTTATACCCAGCAAAATACGTCGGGGGACCACTAATTATAAGCAATTCAGAGCCCCTCCACTTTAACAATTGCTCCAAGGCTTCGTTATTGCCAGGCCCTTGTGAGTCGCTTCCATAAATTATTGACTTTCCTCCACACGTAATTCTTACTAAGAGTAACTTTCCTAGCTTAGTCTTTTCTTCTCCATGCCAAACAGGCCTTGAAAATTCGAGTTCAAGTTCACCTACTCTAAACGTTTTTCCATCAGCTATTTTCACGTTTGATTTTTCAATTACTTTATTTCCCTCTAAGAAATTCTTTGCTCTAAAGGCCTGGCTCCTGTTTATGTCTTTCTTATAATCCTTAACAAACAATTCCTTCCCATAGTATAACTCGGCTTTACCCTTAAGATAATGGTCATAGTGGTAATGGGTTATTATTAATATATCAGAAAACGCTACTGCTTTTTCAATTTCATTAAGAGCCTCCTCTAATCTTTTCAGCTCCAACTCATGAGGAGGTAAGCCATACCTCCTAGGGGCTATGGATGCACCCAAGTCTACTCCTATCCTCTTATTGCACGCTATTATAAATGTTGCTAAACTCCTTACTCCCATGCTATCGGATGCTATTATCGATACCTCAAAAGGAACTAGCTTTATAGCCTTCACATCCTTCGCCAGAAGAAGCTATGATACTATTAGGTTTTAAAAACCTTATTTTCGCCGCACAACATTATACTACTTCAAAGGAGAAGTTTTCCGGAATGAATCCTTCTTGCGATGCCATCTTATATAAAACTTCATGAGCCTTTATACCATCAGAACCCATATCTAGCGTGCGCTCATTAACATACATCCGGATGAATTTGTCTAACTTATCCCTTGGTCCACTCCTAGTAACGCTTATAGCGTACTCGAGTGCCTCTTCATGATGCTTCCAAGCATATGCTATGCTTTCCTGCAACTTCTCTCTTAGAAGGCTTGCCAATTTAATGCCAAGGCTTTTATGAACAACATCTACACCTAGCGGCATTGGTAGCCCTCCTGTTAGATCTTTCCACCAATCCCATAGGCTAAGGACAATGTGAAGACCCATATCTCTATACGTAACTTGAGCTTCATGAATCAAAAGCCCTGCATCAACATCACCACTAATAACCATAGAAGGTATTTTATCAAACCTAGCAAAAACTTCCTTATAATCATTTCCTGTAGCTAACCTCAATATAAGCCTAGCTGTTGTATACTTGCCTGGGATAGCAACCTTTTTTCCTTTCAAATCTTTTAAAGGAGTCCTTGAAACTACCACTGGACCATATCCTTCTCCCATACTGGCACCTGCCCTCATCAAATAATACCTATCAGATATGAAAGGAAATGCGTGGGCACTAGCAGCCGATACTTCAACATTCCAACCCTCGTCTACCAACCTCTTGTTAAGGCTCTCTATGTCATCCATAATGTGCTCTATGCCATCAAACCCTGGAACCTTCACAGCTCCTGTGGCTATACCATAAAACATGTACGCATCATCATGATCTGGAGTATGGGCAAACCGTAATACTGCCATCCTTTCCACCCTAATTAGACCGTATAACAATGCATTTATAACGATAATATATCACGCAACGCAACGATGGAATTAGATAAGGCCGAGGGGTTATAATCAAACCTTATGATTCCATAGTGATACAACCAGGAAAGGGAAAACTCCAACCCAGTTTGCCTAGATGTTTGAAGAGCATCCTCGAATGCTGGTATTGGCCAAGGGGGTACCGCTAAAGAATAATCACATTTTCCTTTTGCGTGGGTTGCCGTTGCAGCAAACACAGGCATTATACCTAATTCCTTTCTTACGAGCAGACCAATATCGGCTACATTATAGACCATTGAAGATGTAGCAAGCAATGCTTCATCTCCTATGACAAGGGCACAATCCCCTAAATTTATGAGCTCGCTAAAACACTTACCGTCTGCTTGCAAGAGTTTTATACCTGCTTTCATCTTTGCTACAAGTGCTTTCAAGTATAATAAAGCAGTTCTAGTTTCACTTGTAACAGCTATACTTTTACACGCTTCCAGCTTCTTTCTTCTTTTAGAAAAAATACCAACACTCAAAGTAGGCCCTTCACTATATACCATAGGACCGGGACAGATGTGGAGGTCCTTTTCCGTAATCACGGAAGCTATTGGAATAATACCATAGTCTACAGAACCCTCTGATATCATGCTAACTGCTTCGAAAGGATACGAGTCTACTACCTTAAAGCCCCTTTCCTTCAACCACCTCTTTAATGGATGAGAATAACTATATTTTGGAATAGCAAACACCTTTAACATTATACCTCACTTAAATGTCCATCCATGGCACCCTGATAGGATTTATTCTATTAATATAGTTATAGAAAGTATTTCTTAACCAAGGCTCCCAGCCAGCTTGGGCCATCATAAATGCAAGTTCATCCGGTCTCTTTCCAGCCTTAAAGGAGCCAGTAGCGGATATAACAGCCTCTTGATAGAACGTGCCCCCAAGGTCATTAGCACCATTATTAAGGGCAGCCTGAGCCAGTTTTTCTCCCATAGCAACCCAGTATGCCACTATATTATCTATAGCTCCCAGAAGCGCTAACCTAGATGAGGCTATTATCCTCAAATCATATTTTCCGCCAACCTTGGCTTTTCTTTTGTATAAATCGGACCTACCTAGAGGGGTGTTTCCAGGATTGAACCGTACTGGAATAAATGAGATAAAACCTGGAGACCTATTTTCTATAGACCTTACCCTATATAGATGCCTCGCAACATTTATTGGATCTTCTATGTGACCATACATAAGGGTTACATTGCTCTTAATACCAACTTTGTGAGCCTCCTCATGGATCCTTAGATACTCCTCGGGAGAAACCTTTTTTGGAGCGATTATCTTTTGCACTTCTTCATCTAAGACTTCTGCACCTCCACCTGATAGGGAGTCTAGCCCAAGTTCTTTAAACCTCTCTAACACCTCTCTTGTCTTTTGACCGGTGTTTTTAGCTATAAACCATATCTCTTCTGCAGTAAAGGCTTTTAGCGTAACTTTTTTTGTTCTTTCTTTTATAGAAGAAATTAGCTTCTCATAATAGTCAAAGGGCAGGTCAGGATTGTTTCCCCCAACCATGTGTATTTCCATGATCCCATTTTCTTCAGCCTTTTTTGCAACTTCTGCCAATCTCTTTGGTTGTATTACATAAGCATTTGGCGAACCTGGAGGGGAATAAAAAGCGCAAAAGCTACACGAAGTAGTACATACATTTGTATAAGTTAGATAAATATTAACAGTAAAGCTCCCCCTGTTGCGTTTTTCTGTCCTTGCCATAAAGTCGGCTGCGGCTGATAGGGCATAAAAAGGAGTTTCTTCTATTAGCTTTGCTATCTCAACTGGCGTTAGTCTATCGCCATGTATTGCTTTCTCAAGCGATGAAGAAGCAGAGTTTTTTTGTAGCCTCTCAAGCCACTTCGGCAAGTCATTAAACATTAATACACCACCTACACTGGCCTATAGAAGTTGTCCCTCTCATAAGGCTCGTAGCCAGCTTCTCTAATAACCTTCTCGACATTACTGCGAACAAGCTTAGGTAATGGTACCCCAGCTGATGGAAGGACCCTTTCACCATATAATGTCCCGCCCCAATCCGTTGCGCCATACTCCAAGGAAACCTGGCCAAGCCTTACCCCGGCAGTTAGCCAACCTGATTGTATCCATGGAACCTCGTGGCGAAACACTATCCTTGCCACGGAAACGTTCCTTAAGTGTTCACTCCCACTAGCCGCATATGGGACTTTTTCTTTTAGTTGCGTGTTTGAAGGTTCAAAATTCCACGAAATGAAAGACATCACTAGCCCCCTTTTTCTTTGTATTTCCAATATCTTCAACAAATGCTCAGCCCTTTCCAGCAAAGTTTCTACATGACCATACATCATCGTAGAGCTCATAGGGATCCCAAGGGACATTATTTTGTCCATTAGTTCTATCCACCTCTTTACATCGGTCTTCCTAGGAGATATTATGTCACGAACTCGTTGTGAAAGAACTTCTGCACCCCCACCAGGAACGCTGTCAAGTCCTGCATTAACAAGCCTTGATAAGAATTCTTTTATGCTAATCCTGTTTATTCTTGAATAAAAGTCAATTTCAACTACACTAAGGCCATGAATGGCAACGCTGCCTTTAGTCCTTTGCTTAACGCCACGAAAGACCTCCTCAAAGTATTCTATAGGTACAGAAGGATTAACACCGCCTTGAAATAACAATTGCCTTATGCCATAAGTCATCCAATCTTTAACAACCGAAGCTATCGCTTCACCCTTTTCAACTAAGTACCCACCATTATCTCCAGGTGGTCTGTAGAAAGCGCAAAAGCTACATCCAACTACACATATATTTGTGTAATTGAAAATCTTGTTAATTATGTAACCAACGCGCCTTCCTGCTATCTTATCGGAGATAAACCTAGCCGTGGCACCAAGCAACCAAAGTGGTGCCTTATAAAGCTCTACAACATCTTTTGCTGTGGCCTTCCCTTCTAAGGAATGTTCAAATGGTTTTGACAAGCCAATTTCATTGGCTATGCTAATTAGGTGGCTTATTTCTGGTAAATCGAAATAGTTAATATCACTAAACGCAACTTTATTTAAAAACAAATCGCCTCTGTCATAGAGGTTTCCCATAATGCCCACCACATATTTTAACATAATGTTTGAAGCAACGATTATTGAAGGGCTTGTTCCTATGGTACACTAAATTTCACCACTACTAGTTGGTGTATCTTGGTATATAAATATATGTTAATCGTTAATATAGTTAATATAATAATAAAATAATTATAAAAAGTAGACCTTAAGAACAAATAATAGGACTACAAAAATATTATCTTACCTCTACGTGGGCCCTCCTTGCGGCCTCCATAAACTCATCAAAGCTTACAGGAAGCCATGTCTTCAATTCATCAAATTCACTCTTCTTAATATACCTGACACCGGCCTCCTCAAAAGACCTGTTTACTATTTCCCTAAATGCTCTTGCTATTCTGTCCTTTTTCGTCATGGTTGAGATTATGGATTTGTATATGTCACCATTATATACATACCTAGCCTTTAAAAGCATCTCTATCACCCTGTTTATTCTCTCTGGCACACCAATAACAGAACCCTTCAACTCAAGCTTCCTTGGTATCCCCCAGGGCACAAGGCTATCTAACATTCTACTAAGACCTGGTCTTGGGATTTTGTCTACGATCCCCCCAATGAGAAATGCATCCGCCGTTAACACGTCATCAGGTCTCAAGGGGTTTTGGGCGTCGGCTCTTAGAATCACCACCTTATCTGCATCAAATCCCCACAATATCTCACTTGGCCTCGCATTTGATATAGAGATCTTGTTGCGACCCAAGACCTCCAATAGCCACCTTGAAGTCTCTTCATCTGCCCCTGTTATAGCTAAATGAGCATCCCAAAGGTATTCCCTTATAACAGAAAGGCTTATACCTATCTGAAGCCTTAGCTTTGCAAGCTCTTCTTGGGTGTGTACGAACTTCATGCTCATATCAATTACAAATAGGGGTAATGGAGGTTGCGGAAGGTAATCAAGCAAGAGCCTCCAAGATATGCTCTTTCTGTTTGGCTTCGGCTTTTTCATCATAACGATGTCTGCCTTCTTATCTCCACTTGGATATATTATTGATCTCTCTACACCCCTATATAGTTGAGTAAATATTTCCTTTCCACGATATGATTCATCTTCTGCAAAAGATAATTCATTTATCAACGCTTCAGTAGCAAGGTATTGGAAACCAAGCCTAGTTGTTCTACTAAGTTCCAACCATTCCTTTGAGCCCATAGTATTATATCCATATTTATCCATAAGCCTAAGTAATGCCTCATATGGCCTAATGGAAGAGATTGACTTACTCATTTTTACCACCTATTTTATGAACTCATCTAGGGATTTTGACAATGACTTTCTCTTCTTTTTATAGAACTTCGTTCCCTGCAGTGTTGCCCACGAATACCTTATTATGTCAGGCATATTTCCCTTTTCTAGAAGCGATAAAACGCTTTCCACAGTTTCTGGATCTGAAGGATATCCGCTACCTTTGATTCCATATATTTTTTTAAGTACCTCTACCCTCCTGTCCCTTATCACCTTTGCAATAATACTGGCTGCCGATACTATAGCATACCTAGAATCTGCTTTCTCCTCAACTACAAGCCTACCCTTAAACCCTAGCTCACTAAGAATTTTCTTCAAGAATCTCAGTTCACCAAACTTGTCTATTATTATCTCTTCTACATAATTCACCCCACCAATTAATTTCAAGAGGTTCTTTATGTTTGCTAATGTAGCTTTTTCTTCTAGAAGGTTTATATTTTTCTTGTCTAAATCCTTCGGCTTTATGGCATAAACCGAAAAGAGACCAATTTCTATTAATTTATAATAAAGCTTCTGCCTTGCAAAGGGAGTTAGTTGCTTGCTATCCCTAACTCCAATATCAAGTAGTTTTGATATGTCGCCTTTTTTCGTAGCATAGGAACAAACCATAAGTTCTCCAACGAGGCTACCCCTACCTGCTTCATCTATTCCTATGATCCACTTTGAATGATTTTGTGAGTTGCCATGCAAACCTATAGGCACCAACATAGGTTTAGTATCTGAAGTTTTTTAAAAAACTATTCCGACTCATAGCCTTCTTCAGAATAGTATTCCTGTGATTGATAGGCTTGCTGCATATTCCTTTTCCACTCTTCTACGACATCATAGCCATATATTTCTTTCAACAACTGCCTACCCTCTTCACTTACCATATCCGGATTCCACGGCGGATCAAAGGTCAGCTCTATCTCTATATCATCCTCCTTAATGCCAGGAATAGAATCCATTATCGCTTGGTTTATGTATGCCATTATTGAGCCAGATACAGGACAACCAACAGCAGTTAGTGTCATAATGATTGCTACTTTCGGCCTACCATTTTCATATTTAGCCATAATTTTATATATCAGGCCCAAATTATATACATCTACAGGAATCTCAGGATCATATACGTCTTTTAATGCATCCTCTATTTTTCTTATTAACTCTTCGTCACCTTCTACCTCTAAGTTAGGTGGCCTCTTTACATCTTTAATCTGACTTGACACAGTTACTACCCTATGCACATATTTTGATCGAAGCTTAAAAATTGAAATAAATATATCAAATCTTATCTTTATATACTTTGTAAATAATTAAAAAAGAAAGCCAAGGGGAGGCCAGTATCACTAACATCCCCGAGTATAGCAAAGCTTCCCCTCCCACCCTCTTCCAAAGAGCTACAAGCCCTATACCTACTAAAGCTATAATTGCCGTTAAGAGGAGTTGCCTAACTACAATACTCCTCAGACGCCTTACCCTCAAGGCCTTTAATTCTTTCTCTGACAAGATTAAGGGCACCCTTAGCCTTGTTTAATGCTTCATCCTTGCTACTTCCAGATGCCAACACCTTAATCTCTAATATAGGCCCTTTTGTCTCGTGCCCTTTAGGATGACTCTTTATATATATCCCAGCAAACCTCTTGTCAGCCTCTTCTAGCGCTGGTGCTATTGATGACTCAGGAATCCCTACTACCTTAAAGCCACACTCAACGACCATCATGTTCGAGGTTCCCTTTATCCTCTCCATAACATAATCCTCAAATATTGCCTCCATTTCTCTCGGTACACCAGGTAGTGAGATTACAATCTTTCCATTAATCTCAAGCCAAGAACCAGGGGCTATTCCCACGGGGTTCGGAAGGGGGATAGAGCCTTGAGGAAGGTATGCCATCTTCTCCCTTTCTTTAGTCATCTCCATATTAGCTTGCTCATACTTCTTCCTTATTTCTTCCAACGCACTTTCATAAAGGACAAGCCCCCTATTAGTAGCCTTAGATACAGCTTCTAGCGTTATATCATCATAAGTTGGTCCTAAACCACCTGTCGTAATTATTATCTTTATTCCACTATCTTGCAGGCCCCTCTTTATTTCATTAACTATATCATCTATTGCGTCCGGAACGACAATAATCCTTCTTACACCAATGCCCAAAAAAGTCAGCCTTCTAGCAATCCAAGAAGCGTTAGTGTTTACAACCCTGCCTATGAGCAGCTCGTTACCTATTGAAAGGATCCATGCACCTAGACTCTCTTTTACTACCACCACCTATACACCCAACCAGCGCACAACGCAATTATGTGGACCGGCCGGGATTTGAACCCGGGGCCTCTCGGATGCCAACCGAGCGCTCTTCCAGACTGAGCTACCGGCCCCCAGTTCTCATTTACGTTGACAAATTTATAAAATTTTGCAACAGGCCATACCATTCTTAAGCTTTCCAGTAGCTAAAATTTCCACTGGAACTGGTGGAAAGATGACAAACTTGGATGAAATATTCAACTCTGCGTACAAATCAAAAGTATTTAGGAGGAGGGAGGTGCTCCTTCCTGATTACATACCGGAGATACTGCCTCATAGAGACAAAGAAATAAAGAAAGTGGCCCTTACGCTAGCACCTTCCCTCAGGGGGGAAAGGCCAAGCAACATTTTCATCTATGGGCTTACTGGAACCGGAAAGACAGCTGTTGTGAAATATGTCTTAAGAAAACTAAAGGAAAACGCTACTGGAAAAGGGGTAAACGTAGAATATATATACGTGAACGTAAGGCATAGAGAAACACCTTATAGAATATTAGCAGATATAGCTGAACACTTTAACATAAGGGTACCATTCACGGGCCTTTCCATTGGAGAAGTCTACAATAGGATAATAAGGAAGATAAGCGACATCGAAACCGTATTTATCATAGCCCTTGATGAAGTAGATTTCCTAGTCAAGAAGTATGGTGATGACCTACTATATAACCTAACAAGGATCAATGAACAGCTCTCTAGGTCAAAGGTATCGCTTATTGGTATAACCAATAGCCTTAAATTAATAGAAAGCCTAGACCCTAGAGTAAAGAGTAGCTTAAACGAGGAAGAATTGGTGTTCCCTCCGTATGACGCAAAGCAACTCCAAGACATCCTATATCCTAGGGCTATGGATGCGTTTGTAGAAAGCGCTTTAGACGAAGACATAGTTCCCCTATGTTCAGCATTAGCTGCAAGGGACCATGGCGATGCTAGGAGGGCCCTGGACCTCCTGAGGATTGCAGGGGAGATTGCCGAGAGAGAGGAAAGAAATAAAGTTGTCAAGGATGATGTTATGAAGGCAAGAATAGAAATAGAAAGGGATAGGGTTAGCGACATAATCAAAACGCTACCGCTTCATGGAAAGTTAGTTATGCTTTCCATATTAATTACGACTGGCTATGGAAAGGATTATGCTACAACAGGCGAAATTTATGATAAGTATAAAAAAATTGTTTCTACGTTAGGCTTCGAAGAGATTACCTTAAGGAGGGTCAGCGGTATTATTGGAGAGCTAGATATGCTTGGTATAATTAGCGGAAGGATAATAAGCAGAGGTAGATATGGGAAAACGAGGGTGATAAACCTAGGAGGTGATGCCAAGACAATTATAGAAGCTTTAAGGGAAGATCCAATAATGGATGAGATACTCAATGAGGAGATAAAATGGAAATAGAGAGGATAATAGCTTGTGATGATGGCAAGGTAAAAAAGTTTGAGCAAAAAGTAACCCTTTCCCTCTGCGTCTCATACAGGGAGCTATGGCCTGAAGAGATAAAGGTTAATTATATTCATACTGATGGACTTGACGCAACCTCTGTTTTGTCTCATCTGATACGCTTGCTATCAAGGGGTGAAAGGGCTATTGCTCTTTTTGATTCGCTAACAATTGCTGGTTTTAACATAATATCTTTACCTGGCATATATAGGCTTACAGGAATTCCTTCTATAGTCATCTATACCTACGAGCCTTCCTTAAGAAGGATAAGGGAAGCCCTACGCCTCCATTTTAAAGACATGCCTATAAGGGAGAAAGCGCTCAATCTGATAAGCAAAGCAGAAAAGGTAAAAACGAAAATGGGTGACGTTTACATCATCAACTGGGGGGTTGACAAAGATAGCGCTATTGAGATTATAAACTCAACCCAGCAATACTCTAGGGTTCCTGAACCCCTAAGGGTTTCGCACATTATTGCTTCAAGCATTTCTGACCTAGTATCTTTATAGCAAACCTTTATTATCCTTGAGATAAAACAAGAGATAAGGTGAGGGTTTAATGGAAACACTCAAAGATATTTATGTGATTGATACTTCACCTTATGAGTTAAAGGGTATAGTCTCCTCCTTTTTAATAGTTGACGAAAAGGTAGCAATAATAGACCCAGGACCGGCAAAAGAATATGAGAGGCTACGCCTTGCGTTAGAGCGATATGGAGTTAAACCAGATATAGTAATTGCGACGCACGTTCACTTAGATCATGCAGGCGCTACTGGGAACTTGCTAAGAGACTATCCTAGCTCTGTAGCCTACGTACATCCAAGGGGAGTAAAGCATATTGTTGATCCAAGCAAATTGTGGGAAGCTGCTAACGCGTTTTCCAAACTGCTCTCTGATGCCTATGGAAAGCCGATAGGCTCCGAGGAGAAAAGGGTTATTGCAGCAGAGGACATGCTATCGCTAAGCCTAGGAAAACATGAAATCAAATTCATACACACACCTGGTCATGCAAGCCATCATATGAGCATAATTTTGTATCCGGAGAAAGTCCTCTTTTCCGGAGACTCCGCTGGGGGGATATTTGATATCCAAGGAAAAGAAGTTTACGCCATTACCTCCCCAAAACCCTTTAAACCGAAGCTGTATCTAGAAAGCATAAGGAAGATGAAAAGAACAGAACCAACCTTTATAGCACCAACACACTTTGGTATTCATAAAAATGGAAGAAGATACCTCGATATCGCTGAAGAAAGAACAGTATTGTGGTTAAATAAGATAAGCGAATTTGTAAAAGAAGGAAAAGATGACGTCAAGCTTATATATAATGAACTACTCAAGTTCGATGAAGACCTCAGGGCAATAAATGAAACGGGCATAAGCTTTCTTATAAATGGCTTCATAAGCGATACAATAGGTGGCATGATAGATGCAATAAAAAATGGAGAATGGTAGATTCAAAAAAACTGTTTACTCCACCTTTGCCCTAAAATACTTTCCTGTCTCAGGGCTCTTGAAAAGGCCTATCTTTACGCCCTTTCCCCTCTTAGGTGCTAGGGTCCATACCTTTATAGGGGCAAGGCTTACTTCTTTACCTGTAGTTGGATCCTTTACCTTTACTGTCGAGTGTTTACTTGACATATTACCTCACTATTTTTAGCAATGAGCAATTAGAATTTATAAATTTTTACTTTTTTTAAACAGATTATCCTAAAATAAAAATGGGTATTGGGTATTATCATAATAATAGTAATGCTAGCGTAAAATCCCAAAAAAGAATTTAATCCTGCCCGATATTGCTATAGGAGGTGAAAGGCTTGACAAAGTGGCTACTCAGATGCAATCAATGCAAAAAAGAATGGATATTACCGGTCAGCTTTGAAGTAGATAAGATGAAATCCCTGTATCTGTATTGTCCCTATTGCAAGAAAAATACATTCCATACACCTGTTAGGAAGTTGGAGGATTAATAAGCTTCATAAAGGGGCTTTCTGATATCAAAGTGGTGACTTCCTCATAAAACGTTTCAATACTTAAAACCTCTTGGGAACCCTGTTTCCATCTCCTCCTAATGTTTACTGTATTGGTTTCAACTTCCTTTTCTCCTATGACCACGATTATAGGGACCCATGCTTTTCCAGCGGCTCTTACCCTTGTGCCAAGGCTTTTACCTGGTGGATCATAATAGACCCTTACACCACTTGAAACCAAGTTCGTAGTTATTTCTTTTGCATAGGCTTCATGTTGCTCCTTTACCGGTATCACAGCTACTTGATATGGAGAAAGCCAAAATGGGAGGTATGGCGTCACGCCATTTTCTGCTTCTTTAAACCCATAATCTATTAAGGAGGCTATCAGGTTTCTCATCGGACCCAAACAGGTTATCTCTTTATCTCTCACATACCCCTTTGATCCTATTGCAGAAAAGCCACCGTTTCTTGTTTTATATAGGTATACGTCTAGCCCATAGTCAACATCATAGGGTATGTTGAACCCTTGTTTGTTTGATGATACCATGCTAAATAGATGATCTGAAAAACCGTTCATAATTTCATTTAGCTTTTCCTTAATAGAATCTTCTTTATAAATTGACGGCATGAGCAATACTTCTGAACCTGAAGGAGACCCATATAATATTATCCCATCGTCTTTTACGTACCTTCCATTATCTAGACACGACCTTATAAATGAGGTGAGACCAGAAATACCACTAACTTCAGTAACACCACCATGCTTTATTTTTACGCCATCTATACTAAACCTATCCATAGCCCACGTTAGAAGTGCATCTATGATAAACTTGCCTATTGAGCTAATACTATCTGGAAAGATACCGAATTTCTGCATAACGCCTAATACTTTGTTATCCCATGGATTGCCTGATGTAAGTTCCTTTGGTAATAGAGAAGAAGAAATGGCACTATCTATTGAAAGTACCTTTGAGTCCTTTATATAAAACGGACCCCTTGGAGATTCTATAGTCCTTGAAAGTTCACAAAGCGGATGACCCCTGCAAGTAATGGAGAAACCCTTATACCATCCAAATGGTGCCCTCTTTACCTTAAAGCCCATATCCTCTAGGTGCTTCTTTATAAGCTCAAGTATCTCTACAGCCCTTTGAGGTTCGGCCAAGCTAGATGAGAGGTGAGCAAAAGGATATATTATCACTTCCTTTACCCCAAACCTATTAGCATGTGCAGAAAGCTCAAAGGCGGCTTCCTTTGCCAAGGAGGGTAAGTCCTCCTTTTCAACACTAATGAAGCCAGCAACGCACTCCCCTCCTTCAAAACTACTCGCAGGGTCAGGGGGGTTTTCAATAGCCTTCTCAACAGCCCAATATTTTATTTTATCCAGGTGTATCATAAGCATCCTCAAATTCCCACCACATTAATACTTTTGCCTAAAGATTAATACGTTCGATTATCACCTTTTAATGTTGTAAATACGAAGACTTAAACTTAATGTGAAGCCACAAGATCTAAAGGCTCAATATAGAATTTAGGCTTTAAACACCCTAAAAAAAGTGGTGGAATACAACGTGAGTACAAGTAGTGAGGAACAAAGGAATAAGCCGAAAGATATAACAGATCTCCCAGGCATTGGACCGAATACTGCCCAGAAGTTAATAGAATCTGGCTACACAAGCATAGAGGCATTAGCAGTCGCTACTCCTCAAGAGATAGCACAAGTTACTGGCATACCAATACCAACCGCTCAAAAAATAGTAAGCTCAGCAAGGAGCACACTTGATATAAAGTTTAAAACGGCGTTAGAATTAAAGAAGGAAAGAATGAATGTACATAAAATAACTACTGGTAGTAAAAGTCTTGATGACCTATTGGGTGGAGGGATTGAAACCAAAGACATGACGGAATTTTTTGGCGAATATGGCACTGGAAAGACGCAAATATGCCATCAACTAGCCGTTAACGTCCAAATGCCAGAGGATAAGGGAGGTCTTAGTGCAAAGGCCGTGTTTATTGATACAGAGGGAACCTTTAGGTGGGAAAGGATAGAACAACTGGCTATTGGAATAAACCTTGATCCAGATAAGGTAATGGAAAACATATACTGGATAAGAGCAGTTAACAGCCATCATCAGATGGCCATAGTTGACCAGTTATATGATATGCTTTCAAAAGACAACATAAAACTGGTTATACTGGATTCTCTAACTAGCCATTTTAGGGCAGAGTTTCCTGGAAGAGAAAATCTTGCTATGCGGCAACAATTGCTTAACAGGCATCTACATCAGCTCATAAGGCTAGCAGAGATATACGATGTTGCGGTAGTAGTGACAAACCAAGTTATGTCAAGACCAGATATATTCTATGGTGATCCAACAGCAGCTGTCGGTGGGCATATAGTAGGTCATGCGCCAGGAATTAGAGTTCAGCTAAAAAGAAGCAGAGGGAACAAAAGAATAGCAAGGGTCGTAGATGCTCCTCACCTACCGGAAGGTGAGACTGTGTTTATAATCTCTGAATACGGAATCAGGGACGTCGAAGAGTAGAAGTGTTGGGGTTGATGCTAGCCTCTGTGATACAATACTTCATAATAGCGCTGGTAATAGGGGTACTATCTTTAACATCTTATTATGATATAAAGTATAGAGAAGTTGACACATACATATGGTATCTATCAATAAAAATAGGCTTTGTGTTATCTTTTACCTCTTTCTATTTCCTATATCCAATAAGGGTTTTGTTGTTCTATTATTTGATAAGCCTATTGAGCATCATAGGCATAGCGATTGCATACCTTACAGGCCACATAGGTGGTGGAGATTTATGGGCATCAGCCTTCATCGCCCTTTCTCTACCTATAAATCCACTAGGTGGGGTGCTACCTCCCATAATACTAATCCTGCTTATCGGTGCATTGCTTGAGCTTTCTACGAGAACATTTATAAACATATCCGCGTGTAGGAAGGCAAACATATTTAATAAAAGGTGCTTCTCATCGTCTCCAATAAAGGCCTATGATCTTATAAAGGAAAATAAATACAAATGGTACTTCGCTGTATCTACTTCGAAGGACATTTCATATGACGACCCACATGAAACGGTACTAATGGAATCGAAAGGAGACTTCGATAAAATAATTTGGGCAGAACCTGGCCTACCTTTTTTAGTATTCATATTAATAAGTATCCCTGTAGGACTATTAGTGGATATGATAATCTAAGGGGGAAAGAAATGAATTGGCAACCGGCTTGGTACCGTAACATATGGGCACCTTGGAGGATGGAATATATAAGGAACGCAACAAAAATTAAAGAAGAAGGATGCATATTTTGTAAGGCTTTAACAACAAAAGAGAAGGAGTCATTAGTGTTATGCAAAGGTAATACTGCATTCATAATACTGAATAGGTTTCCATATAATCCCGGCCACCTCATGATAGCCCCCCTCAGGCATGTAAGTAGCTTAGAGGATCTAGAAAAGGATGAATTAAGTGAAATAGGTGTTTTGATAAAGATAGCCATTTTATCACTAAAAAAAGCCTATAGACCTGAAGGTTTTAATATAGGCGTGAACATAGGAGAGGTAGCTGGTGCTGGCGTCCCAGGACATGTGCATGTACATGTAGTTCCGAGGTGGAATGGAGATTCTAACTACATGACCGTAATAGGTGGGGCTAAAGTAATTCCGCAATCCTTAGAAGAGTCCTATAATCTCTTAAAGCCTATAATACTGGAGGTTGCTAAGGGTTATGAATTATGTAAATAACCTCTTCATAATTACTCATAACGACCTAGACGGGATGGGTGGGGCAGCTGCTTTCATGAGAATAATAGAAAAAAATCCAGAAGAAGTAACAACAATCTTTGCAGAACCTTATAACTTAGACTTCTTCCTAGAAAACATATCGGAATCTATAGAAAGGGGTGACCTGTTAGTTATAACAGATATAGGATCTAATAACTCAATTTTTGAAAATGTATGCAATACAATCAAAAAAATAATATCTAAAGGCGCCAGAATAGAGTGGTATGACCACCACGTATGGGATCAAAAGGACATAGAAAAACTATCCGCTTTAGGTGTTGAAATATTTATTGATACGGAAACGTGCGGTACGGGCGTCGTAGCAAAATATGCTCAGAAGAAGTTTGAGAAGCACGATGAGTTTTTGGAGAGGCTAGAAAAAGCTGTTTGCTCAGCAGACCTATGGAAATGGGATGATGAGCTTGGAGGTAAGCTCTACAGGGTCTCATATACCATGAACAAAGGAATAGAGTGGAAGCATAAAATAATAAAGAAATTCTACGAGGGAGTTTTATGGGATAATGAAATGCAATCCCACCTCGAAGAATATATGAGAGAAGAGTTAAATAACTTTGATTCAATATTATCAACTCTCAAGTCCTATGGTAATAGGTGTAAGATATCCGCTGTATATAAGGATAAAGAAATACCATCAGATAGCCTAGTAGGAGCAATGCTACTCTCAAGGGAAAATGCCTCGATAGCAATCATAATAAAGAGAAAAACTGCCAGGAGGGTAAGCCTCTCTCTTCGGAGTAGGGGAAAAGCAAACGTGCAGGTCATTGCAAGAGAATTAGGGGGTGGAGGGCATCCGATGGCTTCCGGAGCTAGTATATTGCTTCCTTGGTATGTAACCCTACTCTCGACGTTTAGTAAATCCTTTATTATAAAATACGTGTTAAAAAAGATATACCTAATCTCTACTAAAAATGGATCATGCTTAGCTACTTGAGTTTTTGCTTTCTTCCGCTACCTCAGCCTTTTGTTGTTCCTTTTCAGCTTCTTGAGCTGTTTCAGCAACTGTTTCCTTACCTCTCTCAGTAGGCTTCTCTTCTGCGACTTTAGCTTTCTTAGGCTTCTTTGAAACCAACTTATCTATATCAACCAAACCCTTACAATTCAGCTTCTTTAAAGTATCTTCAAGCTCATCTAATGCCACTTTATACGTATACAAATACTTTTTCGTCCTGACCTTGATCTTAGCTGTGCCCTTCCTTACGTTTCTCTTTATCCTGCATTCTATAGCTTTCTCGCTAAGCCTTAACAACTCGTCAAAGCTATATACCTCTATTGGCATTTAAACCACCTTTTCTCTTTCTCATTTTTATTAAAGCTTACCTTTTTATATATTCTAATGCCTCTTCTTTTATTCCCATCCTCTTTGGAAGGAACAATCTTTTATCCATAACCTCGGGCTCTTTCCTTACAATCGGTCTAAATTCCATCTTTGCAAATATATCCTTTTCTATATCAATACCCGGTGCCACTTCTATCAATTCAACACCTTCATCCACTCTCTTAAACACTGCCCTTTCTGTTATGTAGTAAACAGCTTTCTTTGATTTACCGAGCATCTTACCAGAACATCCAACCTTGTAAACGCTATCAACAAACTTTATTATATCTCCATCATTTATTATCTTTAACTTCCCATCAGCAACTTCCATTATCCTTTTACGGCCAGCTGTAAACTCTCCGGCAAAGTAGATCTTCGGTGCACCTGTAGCAATTGCAGGGAAACCTCCAGGTCCAGGTATTCTAGATGGCATAATAAACGAATTTACATTACCAACCTTATCGACCTGCATGAAACCAAGGCTTGCTGCATCAATAACTCCACCTTCATACATGGTGAATTGATCTGGTATGGATATGGTTGCAAATGGCCCTATCGATGCACCAAAATCTGCGCCATATAAAGGCTTACCGCCCCATGTACCAGATTCTACTGTTAACACTACTAGATCCTGTATCTCTTCTTCAACCGCTACATCTGCTACGGTAGCAGGGATGCCAACACCTAAGTTGACAACTATCTGTCTACCATATTCCTTTAGTAGATCTACTAAAAATAACATGACCCTTCTAGCTATAATTTTTCTGTGCGTTAATTCTATTGAAGTTAAATATTCCCTTTCTAATGGTGGAATTATCTGTCCAGAAATGGCAGGATTATAATCAAAACTGCTGCTCTGCCAATGATACTCCCTTGGTGACAACACTACATAATCAACTAGAGGTCCTGGAACAGCTACCTCTTTCGGTTGCAATGAACCATACCTAGCCAATCTCAAGACTTGGGCAATTACAGTACCCTTGTTCGGCATTGCTTTAACGGCTTGGGCAATGTTAAGGACAGTACCCAGTGCCGCCTCATCTTCTAAGGATAGGTTTCCTATTTCGTCAGAAGTTGTAGCCCTGATGATACCAAATTGTGGCTTAGGCGCTGTATATAACAAATATTCTTCTCCATCAATGTTCAACAACTTAACCTTAACCCTTCTAAGCTTTCTCCCTTTTTCGTTTAATGCTGTTGCATCGAACCGAGGGTCTGCGGTAGTATATAATCCTACCTTTGTCAACACTCCGGGTCTACCGCTTCCCACCTCCCTAAACCAATAAGCCATAATGCCAATGCTCCAAGAATAGGCATCGAACCACTCTTCCTTAACCATTTTTTGGAGGCTTTCACTCCAACCATAGAATGCAAAAAGCATACCGTCAATAAAATCCATGTCCTTTCTTTCATACATCATCTTAGCAATAGCGTCAAAGCCCCTACCAGGTGTTCCAGGAAACGTATCGCTTATCAGAAACAGCTTCCTTGGATGACCGGTCTTTAAATATAATTTATATAGCCGTTCCATAATGTATTCAGGGGTTGTTATCATGTTAAAGCCAGAAATCGCAACCACAGCCCCATCTGGTATCATTGAAAGTATAGTGTCTGGATCTTTTATTACCTTCCTCCTAGACAATAATTCAATCACATCTACCATTTTTAGCCCCATTTTTGTAAATAAAAGAGAAAGGATTTAAATGTAATAGGCTTATAGAAAATAGATTATAGAAAATATTGAATCATTTAAAAAAGATATTACCCCTTTATTAAATATGTTAAAATGTATAGAAAATATTTAAGCATATCAAGCAAAAAGAGTAATTTGTGGTAATAAAGCAACAAAGGTGGAAGCCGATGATAAAGTTCGTTGCGACGGATGTGGATGGCACACTAACGCTGAGAAGGGGAGATGTCAGGATAAGCATAGATGCAATAAACGGAATAAGGTTATTGGAATCTAGAGGTATAAGGGTCTCATTAATATCAGGCAATTCATTGCCAGTTACTATAGGTCTAAGGGGATATATAGGTGCTAAGGGGCCAAGCGTAGCAGAAAATGGTTGCGTGATATATTATCACGGTATTCGCCACATATGCAAAGAGACTCCTCCAGAAGAACTAAGAAAGGCTGCGCTAGAGATGGGTCTAATAGAAAGTTGGCAAAACCAATTTCGATTTCATGACTACGCATTTTTTATACCTAGGAACGTGCCAAAAGAAAAAGTTGCGGATTATGTAAACAGAACGGATCAATTAGCCTCTTCCTACGGATTTAAAGTATTGTGGAGTGGCTATGCTCTCCACATTTTACCGAGGAATGCGGGAAAAGTCGTTGGAATGAAAGCTGCAGTTGAACTCCTTGGCTACAGCCTAAATGAAACAGCAAGCGTTGGGGATGGAGAGAATGACATAGACATGCTTAAGGCCCCAGCCTTTTCTGCCTGTCCAAGTGATGCCTCAGAGAAGGTAAAAAATGTCGTAAATTTTATTGCCTCAAGACCAGGTGGTTCTGGATTCCTAGAAATAGCAAAATATCTCCTAGCAAAGAATGAGTCAGAGATGCGATTTCTTCATCGCTAAAGCTCAGAACTCGGCAAATTCATCACAATGTCTTTAACCTAGTTCTATCTCATCCCCATTAGAAGGTATTAATACAGTAAGGCCGGTTTTTTCTGTGATCTCTTTAGAAAGCAAAAATTGTCCATCGAACTCTCCATGAACTAATATTACCCTTTCTAGCCCATTAACAGCCTTTATAGTTTCGATTATCCCATTTTTATCTGTATGGCTTGAGAAATCAAACCATTCCACCCTAGCCCTTACTTTTATATGTGCATTGCCGTCTTCAAAGATCCCTTCCTCTAGAATCTTCCTGCCCGGTGTCATAGGTGCTTGATAACTTACCATAAAAACACCATCCCTTTCATTGTCAGCTATCCTCTTCATATAATAAAGGCTAGGGCCACCTTTCAGCATACCAGCACTTGCTATTATTACTCCAGGTTCCTTTAATGCCTTTCTTCTATCACCCCAGTTTTTTACGATCCTTTGGTTTTGCATAGCCCTTGATAAGAGTTCTGGATCATTCAAATACTCTTTGTGCTTTACATATAGCTCAGCCACGTCCCTTATCATACCATCTATCCAAACAGGGTAGGGGAAGTTCCTTTCTTCCAAGACGCTCATTATTTCCTGCCCCCTTGAAATGCTAAAAGCCGGAACTAACACAACACCACCATTCTCCACTACATCAATTATATCATCATAGAACTTCTTCTCTGTTTCCTTCCTATCTGGATGGTTAGAAGTAGAATATGTCGATTCTATCAATATGGTATCTGCGCTTATTGAATCAAGCTTATGGCCCGATTTGAGCTTTGTTTCAATTGTATTTATATCTGAGGTATACAATATCTTGTGATGATCAACTTCAACTAATACACTCGCGCTGCCAGGTATATGACCGCTATCCTTGAGGGTCACGGAAAATTTTCCATAATCTCGACTTTCCTCATAATCTACTGCATCAGAAAAGGATAGCATTTCATTTATGCATTGATCGTCATATGGCAGATAGGCACCATTTATCTTTATCATATCCATAAGCAACAACCTACTTGCATCAAGAGTTAGCCTTGTACCAATAATCTTAGGCTTCAAGGAAACAAACAAAGATGGTGCGGCACCTATATGATCTAGATGGCTATGGGTTAAGACTAAAGCATCTAAATCCTTGGGTCTTATGTGCATTGGGAATATAGGCCTATCCGCGTCATCAAAATTGACGCCATAGTCAAGAAGGAGGTTTCTCTCTTTCTCCTCTATGGCTATAGCAGCCCTACCTACCTCTCTGCCACTACCTAGTATCTTTATTTTTGTCATTGCTATTTTGCACCTCCCTTGCGTTCACGCTGGGATTTACCATAAACTTGTATTTTCTACACTTTATATTTTTAATAACTCTGTGGATGCAACAAATATTTGTATCTCCTAGAAATAAATATATGTGTGGGGGAAAAGTTTGTTTGGTATAAATCCAAAAGATCTAAAAAAAGCAATGAAAAGAATGGGTATGGAAATTGAAGAGATAAAAGCGTTATCCCTGTCCATAGACATGGAAGACGGATATAGGCTGATCATAGACTCCCCACAGGTAATGCAAATTAAGGCTAAAGGACAACCAACCATGTTTTATGTAATAGGAGAGCCTAGAAAGGTTGAACCTACTAATGAAAGCATAGAGTTAAGTGAAGATGATATAAGACTTGTTATGGAGCAAGCAGGAGTTAGTGAAGATGATGCAAGGAGGGCTTTAGTTGAATCTAGAGGGGATATAGCAGAGGCTATATTAAAACTGAAGGGTAAGTAACTGTTTCTGCTTTCTAGGTCTTTAAAGGTTTTTCTAGGTTCTTAGTGTTCCTTTAGCTATTACATATGCTGAGCCTAGGTGTCTATCAAGTTCTGGTTTCTTGCCTATTTTCTCTCCTTCTTTACTTGTATTTCTTAGGTTTACACAGACTAGTTTCATAGAATATGATGAGGCTTTCCACGTTATCCTCTCTATAATGGGTTCCTAAACGTCGATACCTTCCAGTTCCATTTTCTCCCTTTTCTCTCACCGTTTCTTATCCAATAATACCTTAAGTAGCCTATTATCTCTGGGTTCTCTAGACCGATTACTGAGACTCCTTGACTGTAAAGCCACTTTAATAGAGCATGTATTCGCTCTCCAATCAGGCTCCAGCTACGCTTCTTCTTTACACCCATAAAGGTGGCGTTCTTCAACCAGAAAGTTCTGTGAGAGAGTAAGTTACCATATTCATCTATTACAACAGCATCTAGTCTATCAACGTTTACATCTACTCCAGCAATATTATTTCCTCTAGGCTTTTCAAATCTCTTCATGACCTCTAAATAAAGTTTATAAGGAATCATAACTTGTATTTCACCATGAACATGGAAACCATTCTTACCAACGCCATAGTCTTTAATAACTATCCTAGCAGGATAGCCCATTTCTCCTCTATTAGCTCTATCAACAAGATTTTCTACAACTTTTTTCCATCCTTTTGGAATATTAACCTTTAGCTCAACATATTTATCTTTTTATCACAACCTATTGCTAGAACTCTTACATGATGTATATCTAGTAGTCTAATGTTTAGGTTTCCTCTGGCATATCCTCATTCTTCATCATTTTGGAATAGTAGCCGTTGCCTAAGCTCTATTTTTCCAATATCTACTCTAAGTGCTTTAGCGAACTTTAAGGTAGAGTATATTAGCTTCAATATTCCATCAACATATCTTCGATTAGGCGGAATATTATAGCACTTATTCCTCATCATCTTAAGGAACTTGTATTCTGGTAAATCATAAAGTAAAGGATTTTCCTTTACAAGGCTTAATATCCTGTGTGCTACTAGCTTTGATAGTCAAGCAGTAGAAAGCAATACTTCAGCATCTTCATTATTGCTATGGAAGTCTAAACTAATAGTAACATATCTTGGCAAAATCACTTAATCCACCAATTAATATATATCCAAAAAACTTTATTCTTATTATTTTATTTTGGTGACCGTTCTGATTATCCGCTACTTTTGGAACTTTTGAAATAATCGTAGCGGATAACCTTCCAGCCTCCCATTTTCATTAGCTGGCTTTCGGGGGGAACGGAAACTCCCCACATCTTCGGACGGCTTTCGGGCTTATGAAATCCCACATCTTCAGAGCCATCCTATAATCATGATTATCTGTGGAAAG